>Ga0126369_10001237_pt1 | contig 17546 bp, 13 predicted proteins | sample PanSoiMetaPlot_1_FD_109646 | JGI IMG/M metagenome (GOLD analysis project Ga0126369, IMG submission 109646) | Tropical forest soil microbial communities from Panama - MetaG Plot_1 | ecosystem: Environmental > Terrestrial > Soil > Tropical forest > Bulk soil | place: Panama | collected 2016-02-17 | reverse complement strand
GATCCGGACGAACTCACCGCCGCCCTGCAAGCACTGGCCGGCCCGGCGATAGGCCCCAATGGAGGTCAGTTGCTAATTGACGGTTTCGAATTGGGGCGCACTCCCCCAAGGGGATCGATTCGAGAGATTCGTCTGAACGACAACCCGATGGCGGTTGAGCGGGACCAGCCAAGTTTTGGCAGTATCCAAATCATCACTCGACCCGGTACTGAGAAGTTCCATGCAAGTGCTTATGGGTCTTTTATGGATGAAAGCCTGAACGCCCGCAATCCTTTTGCCCCCCACCGGGAGCCTTTTCAATTGCGACAGTTTGGCGGGAACATCAGCGGCTCAATAAAACCGAAGCGCGATTCCTACTTTATCGATGTTGAGCGGACCGAAACGGATGACAACGACATCGTTAATGCGACCGTCCTGGATCCGATTACTTTCAATCCCACCTCATTCATCTTGCCGGTCCTTGTGCCGAGCCGCAACACAACCATCAGTCCCCGTTTTGATCGTCAGCTAAATCAAAACAATACGTTAGTTGCGCGCTATGCCTTTCTTCGCACAACTAGTGAGAACGTCGGCGTCGGCGGGTTTTCTCTGCCGTCACGGTCCTATGCAACTGAGCGCACGCAGCACACTATCCAAGTGACCGAGACGGCCGTGCTGAACCGCTCCACAGTGAATGAACTGCGTTTTCAATTCCTGCACACACGCAGAGCGCTGCAGGGTGACGATACCGCGCCTGCCGTGGAAGTGCAGGACTCATTCATCAATGGTGGAGCACAGATCGGACAGACTTTGGATGATACGCGGTTTGAAGTCACCAATATCACCACTACCATCCTGGCCAACAATCATTCCCTCAGATTTGGCGGGCGGCTGCGTGGCGTCCGTCTGAAAAGCGTTTTCCAGAACAACTTTGGTGGCACGTTCATCTTTTCCGGGGGGCGGGCGCCGTTGATTCTATTTGATTCGCATAACTTGATTGTCAGAGATGACAGCGGCAATCCAGTCCTGGGTCCCGTTACACCGATCACCAGTATCGAGCGCTACCGGCGCACGATACTTTTGCAAAGCCAGGGTTTCACCCCGCCGCAAGTAAGTGCCCTCGGCGGCGGCGCATCTCAGTTCACAATTAACGGTGGTAATCCGAAAGCTTCAGTGCGTCAGTTTGATATCTCGGGTTTCGTGCAGGATGAGTGGCGTTGGCGGCCAAATTTTATGGTCACCTTCGGACTGCGCTACGAGAACCAGACCAACATTCATAGCCCTTTCAACTTCGCGCCGCGTCTCTTCTTTGCCTGGTCGCCTGATGCTAACGCTAAACGTCAGCCCAAGACGGTGATTCGCGGCGGCTTTGGTGTTTTCTATGACCGTTTCAACGAAGCCCTGACGTTAGAGGCCCGACACTTCGGGGTTAACGGCGAGTTGAGTTTTATCGCCACCGATCCGGCGGTGCTGAGCCCCGTCGTCTTTACGCTTGACGGAGTTTCAAACGTACCGTCGTTGGAGTCCGTGGCCGACTCGGAACGGAAGAATACGAGACTCATTCCTAACGACGTCGAGACTCCGCGCTCATTCACCGCAGGGCTGCAAATTGAACGGCAACTCCCGCACAAATTCGTCGCTTCCACTGGTTACATTTTAAGTCTCACGCGGCACAGTCTGGGCTCGATCAACCTCAACACTCCGCTGCCGGGAACGTTTGTGCCGGCCTTGCCGGATAGTGGAGTATTTCCGTTTGGTAACGTAGGCCCAATCTACATCTTTGAATCCAATGGCACACAGGCCGTGCAGCAATGGCAGGTCGGACTTCAAAATCGTTTGCTGCGCACCTTCACCTTCTCGGCCATCTACACTTTCCTGAAGGCCGACAATAGTACGAACAGTCCTTTTACCTTTCCGAGCAACACGTACGACACGACCAGTGAATACGGTCCGGCCGCATTCGAAGTCCGGCACCGCTTTAGCCTGACCGGCACGCTTAATATTCCCAGGCTCAAAATGGTCTTGAGCCCGATTGTGGTGGCCAACTCAGGGCGGCCTTTCAACATCACGACCGGACGTGATAACAACGGAGACGGTCTGTTTACTGATCGCCCGGCCTACGCCACGGTGAATACCAAATTGGTGGATTTGCGGAGAACCGCTTTCGGCGACTTCGATCTCAACCCTCTCCCCGGACAAGCCGTGATTGCGCGCAACCTTGGACACGCACCCGGGTTCTTTGCCGTGAGTGTGCGGCTCAGCCGGCAGTTTAGATTCGGATCGCTGCCCCATGTGGCAACCAAGCCTCCATCCGGCAATTCCGCCCAGGCAGGTGGCGCGCCGGCCCGACCATCGGGCGGGGGCGGCGGTCGAACGCCGGAAAGGCCCTACGGGCTGACTTTTTCCGTAAGCATTCAAAACCTCTTTAACCATACAAACCTGGGACCGCCGGTTGGTAATTTGAGTTCACCTTTCTTCGGCGAGTCGGTTTCATCATTTAGTGGCGGATTTGCCGGCACCGGCAGCGCCGCCGCCGGCAATCGCCGAGTGCAGGCTTCGATCCGGTTGAACTTCTAGAAGGGCGCAAGCCCAGGAGACCGGTGGCCGAACCCAGCATGACCGAGAACCGAAGGTCCCGATCACCGTTAAGCCAATAGAGCGCTTCAAGCGGTGTCCTGCGAAACTGACCTGGACCACTCGCTCCGATCTCTGGCTGGCAAGCGGTAATTTCAAGTTGCACTGACGCTAGCGGCGGCATCGACCAACGCCGGCTAACTGGTTCTCTCTGCAATAGCGCGCATTAGACTCGACCTCCCAGTAACTAACTAACTTTGGCAAGTCTCTTCGGACGCGGTCTACGGGCATGCTTTCAACGGTGCGCCGTAAGATTGCTTTTAATGAGGGCAAAATGACGAGTTCATATCATCAGGCTTTGGCTGAGACCGAGGTTCATCGGGCGGCATTACAAACGCACGAAGTGTACACCGCGATCAGGACAGTTGCTGACGTGCGGGTGTTGATGGAATCGCACGTTTTTGCCGTGTGGGATTTCATGTGTCTGTTGAAGGCCTTGCAGGGCGCGGTTACCTGTATCGGAAACCTCTGGGTGCCTCGCGGCGATCCAGCCACCCGCCGTTTGGTTAATGAGATCGTGCTTGGTGAAGAGAGCGACCTGACGCCCGATGGCGAGTGCCTGTCGCATTTTGAACTATACCTGCGGGCGATGGCCCAAGTCGGCGCGGACGTGAAACCAATCAATCGCTTCATCGAGGGAATTCGCGCCGGTCACCTGGTGCACATCGCGCTCGAGGACGCAGGGGCGCCGCGCGGCGCCCACGATTTTGTCCTGGCAACTATGGACGTGGTGCAACTGGGCAAGTCGCACGCCATCGCGGCAGCTTTCGCACTTGGCCGCGAAGACATTATTCCCTCGATGTTTATGGAGTTGGTCAGAGGGTTGGCGAATCGAGATCGCTCGCTCGATCTGTTCGTCTACTATCTCGAGCGTCACATACAACTCGACGGCGAGGAACACTCCGAACTGGCCAAAAAAATGCTCACGAACCTGTGCGAGAACGATGACGATAAGTGGGCCGAAAGCGCTGCCGTTGCGGCGCTCGCTTTGAAGTCGCGACGGATGTTATGGGATTCCGTAGTTGCCAAGTTGCGTGAGAACCGCGAGGCGCAGGCGCAGCCGGAGTTGCTTTCCACTCAGGCAGCCGGCTCGTAGTTTCCGCTCATCTTGTCGAGATCTCTCAATTGCCAAATCACCTGCGCGGAGAACGATATGCATTATGGTGCCGACGATGAGCCAGTAAGTGACAATCTTAACTGGTATGCAGTCCACACTCATCCGAGAGAGGAAACCCGGGCCGCATATAACTTGAGGGCCTGGCAGGTTGAGACGTTTGATCCGAAGATTAGAAAGTGTCGCCTCAACCCTTTCACGGGAGCAGCCATCTATGAAAGCAAACCTTTGTTTCCGCGTTACATTTTTGCGCGGTTTGACGTCCGTTTGTTGTCCAAGGTTTGTTTCACGCGAGGCGTTCATCGGGTAGTCAGTTTCGGTCTTTCTCCCGCTCCGGTGGACGACGAGATCATTGCCTTCATCAAATCACAGATCCGCCAGGATGGATTTATCGAACTTGGGCACGGACTCAAGAGCGGCGAAGACGTGATGATCATGGATGGTCCGCTCAAGGGTCTGATTGGCATCTTCGAGCGTGAAATGAATGGGGCCGACCGGGCGATGGTCCTGCTCAAGGCCATCAGTTATCAGGGTAGTATCGTGATCGAAAAGTCGCGTCTAAAAAGCGTCAATTCCTCTGATTGAACAGATCCTGCTGAGCCATGGTTTGAGCCGCAGGCTCCCTCGTCTCATCCGACCTTAATCCTAAACTCGACAAGTTGACTTCAGAAAATCGCGAAAGAGAAAAGATGACGAGGCCAGGCTACGCTCAGGTTGCACCAAGTGCTCCAACTCTCGAGATTTCATCAGTATCCGGGATGCTGATGCGAATCGCGATAGGTCTATCGATTGCTGGTTTTTCATTTCTGGCTATTTATCGCCAGCATCCGCCGGCGGTGGCGCCCGCCAATGCGCCTGCGCTTGAGTTCTCAGCGGCGCGGGCGTTGAAGCAACTGGCGGAGATTAGCGAAGAACCCCATCCGATCGGATCACCAGCGCACGCCCAGGTGCGTGACTACCTCCTCCAGGAATTGACCGCGCAGGGATTGACTCCGCAGGTGCAAAGGACAACTGCCGTTAACCCAGTGTGGAAAGGCGAGTTTCGTGCGGGTACGGTCGAGAACGTGATTGCCAAATTGCCTGGAGCGGCGAACAGCAAAGCGGTCATGTTGGTCGGCCACTATGACTCGGTACCCTGGGGCGTTGGGGCTAGTGACGATGGGGCTGCCGTGGCCGCCCTGCTTGAAACACTGCGGGCGCTAAAGGCGGGTCCGGTGCTGAATAACGATGTGATTTTTCTCTTCACCGACGGGGAAGAGAGCGGTTTGCTGGGCGCCAATGCCTTCGTGGCAGAACATCCGTGGGCCAAAGACGTCGGAGTGGTGCTCAACTTTGAAGCGCGAGGCAACGGCGGTCCGACCATCATGTTCGAGACCAGCAACCAGAATGGATGGTTGATTGGAGAGTTTGCCAGGAGTGCACCCTACCCGGTCGCCCATTCCCTGGCTTATGAAATCTATAGACTCCTGCCCAATGACACGGATCTCACCGTCTTCAAACGCGCAAATCTGCCGGGGCTCAATTTTGCTTTCATTAGCGGCCTGACTCGATATCACACTCAACTCGACAGCCTCAATGAGTTGGACCCGCGGAGTCTTCAGCATCATGGCTCGTATGCCCTGGCGCTGGCCCGGCATTTTGGCAATCTTGATTTACGAAACCCCAGGGCGCCCGCGGCCATTTACTTTGATCTCCTGGGCGCGACCCTGGTGCATTATTCGGGCGCGTGGGTCTTACCGCTCACCATTGTGACCACGCTTGCCTTTGGCGGAGTACTGTTTGCCGGTTTCCGCAGAAGACGGTTGACGATCCCGGGCCTGGCGTGGGGACTTGTGGCGCTGCTCTCAACCCTGATCATTGCCGCCGCGGCAGTGATGCTACTGTGGAACCTGGTCCTGAGACTGAAGGATGTCGCAGGCGTCAGGGGGCAGGGAGAGGCCTACCAGAGCAACCTTTTCTTCATCAGCTTCGTGTCGCTGACTCTGGCCATTAGTGCAACCCTCTATATCTTTTTTCGGCGGAAGGCCAGCATAGAAAACCTAACGGCGGGCAGTTTGCTCATCTGGCTGATTATTCTCTGGTTCACCAGCTTACTGTTGCCGGGCGCCAGCTATCTGCCGACCTGGCTGCTGCTCTTTAGTCTGCCCACGCTGGGATATATGGTGCTCGCCAAAGAAATGCCGGCGAGTTCTCCGGGATTTCTGGGTTTACTATTTCTGGGTCCGCTTCCCGTACTGATCCTGCTGGTCCCGGTCATCTATCAAACATACCTGGGTCTGACGCTACGCCTAATCGGGGGAGTGATCGCGTTAGTGGTCTTGCTGCTTGGCTCACTCATTCCTCATCTCAAGTTGATCTCGAAGGATCAGAAATGGCTATTGCCGGGCGCGATGTCGCTGATCTTTCTCGGGTTTCTGGGGGCGGCGATCTTCGCTTCGGATTACGATGCGCAACAGCCGAAGATGGACACAATGATGTACGGCTGGGACGCGGCCTCGGGTAAGTCTATTTGGGCCAGTGGAGACGGAAGAGCTGATGAATGGACTTCGCGGTTCTTCAGGGGAGGGAAGATCCAAATAGGGCCGCTGCGAGAATTCTTTGCCGCCAATTCAACCAGACCCTTTGCATCGGTCGCGACCACCACGGTGCCCCTCAACGCTCCTGACATAACCCTGCTCGATGACCTCCAGAAAGACGGCGGGAGATCGCTGCGCCTGCGGATTACTTCTGCCCGCGAAGCGCCTCTCATTGAAATATATCTGGATTCTGCAGCTGAGGTGCGAGGCTTCTCTGTTAACGGCCGGAGTGTCGAGACCAAGCACGGCTCCGGATTCAACGAGCTGACCAATGTGTGGAGCTTGCGTTATTACAATCTGCCGCCCGAGGGCATTGAGTTGGCGATGGACATCAAGGCGCCTGAGGCGATCAAGTTGCGGGCGGTAGATCAAAGCTACGGTCTGCCTCAATTGCCGGACAACACGGCCGGCCCAAGGCCGAACGGTCTAATCCCGTCCTTCTATCCATTCAACGATTCGACTTTAGTAAGCAAATCGTTTGTTTTCTGAATGCTGTGGCCCGTTTGGCGCGGTTCGCATAAGGCGATGAAACTGTTCTTATTCCTGGCAAATTACTCTCGCCGTCTGGTCCTGCTGGCGCTGCTGCTGGGCATCGTCAGCGGCGTTTGCAATGCGGCGCTCATCGCGGTCATCAATGCCGCGCTGAAAAGTGGCGGCTCTCCCTCACGATTTCTAATCAAGAGTTTTCTCTCACTTTGTCTGGTCTTGCCGCTAACCAGGCTCTGCTCTGAAGCCATCCTGGCCCGCTTGGGCCAGCGTGCGCTGATGGATTTGCGGCTGCGGCTAAGCCGCCAAATCCTGGCCGCGCCCTTGCGCTTTCTGGAAGAACTGGGAGCGCCCCGTTTGCTCGCCGCTCTGGTTGAAGACGTCCCCATGATCACTAACGCCTTGGTTGCCGTTCCCGTCCTCTTTATTAACGTGGCCGTCGTCGTCGCCGGTCTCGTTTATCTGGGCTGGTTGAATTTCGGTTTGTTACTCATGCTGCTCTCTTTTGTGGCCCTGGGCATTGTGACTTACCAGTTGCCGGTGCTCAGAGGGGTGCGATACCTGAGGCAGGCGCGCGAACAGAACGATTCATTGTTTACTCATTTCCGCTCACTGATCGCGGGCAACAAGGAACTCAAGCTTCACCAGCAGCGCCGCGATGCCTTCCTGAGCCTGGAGTTAGAGCCGACTGCCGCACTTTTCCAGAGCTATAACGTGAAAGGCGTCATGATTTTTAGTCTGGCCACCACCTGGGGGCAACTCCTGGTTTTTCTCATCGTCGCCTTGACTGTATTCGGAATCCCGGCATGGCGGCCCGTCAACATTCTGGTGCTGTCAGGCTACGCCCTTAGTCTTCTTTACCTGATGAGTCCTTTTCAAATCATCATGAACTTCATGCCCATTATTGGGCGCGCCAGCGTGGCCTTGCAGAAGATCGAGAATCTCGGTCTATCACTGGCGGCCCAACGGGAAGACGGTCCCACTAAACCTGCGGATCAGTCGAGGGTGGATTGGGAGCGCCTTGAGTTAGCGGGGGTCACCCACTCATATCACAGCGAGGTGGCAGAAGACGAGTTTGTCCTGGGCCCACTGCACCTGAGCTTTTCCCCGGGTGAGCTGGTCTTTATCGTCGGCGGCAACGGCTGCGGCAAGACCACTCTGGTCAAGCTGCTCACCGGACTTTACACGCCAGAATCTGGCGAAATCCGACTTGATCGGCTGGGAGTCACGGACGAAAACCGCAACTCATATCGACAGCATTTTTCGGTTGTATTCTCGGACTTCCATGTGTTCGAGAAGCTGCTTGGTCTGGAGAGCGCGGAACTCGATAACCAGGCCCGCGAATACCTGCGGCAACTGCAACTGGACCACAAGGTGAGGGTCCATGAGGGCCGCCTTTCGACTACCGATCTTTCTCAGGGCCAACGTAAACGCCTGGCTTTGCTGACCGCCTATCTTGAAGATCGGTCCTTTTACGTCTTCGACGAATGGGCCGCCGATCAGGACCCGCTTTTCAAGGAAGTTTTCTACCTCAATCTCTTGCCCGCCCTAAAGGCCAGAGGCAAGACAATCATCGTCGTCAGTCACGACGATCAATATTATTACGTAGCAGATCGCCTGATTAAGTTGGATTACGGCAAGGTGATTTACGATCAGCAGGTGAGTGTCGCGCCGCACTCATCGCCTGACGTCCCCGTTGCCGAGAAGTTTGTCTTGCCCGCTCGTTGAGGGAACTGGCTGGCTTCCCTGCGAAATCTGTTTCCCGAATTCAGCAGTACACAGAAACATCTTCACCTTGCTCCGGCCGGGCCGCTGACCCGGATTGACTTCCGCTCCGCCATCTCGTTGCAGTCTTCCTGATCAGTTCGAGCCTCGCAGAAATCCACTTGCCCGGATCGCGCCCAGCGAAATCCTCGGCCTCCCTGAACTACACACGTTTCAGTCCGAAGGACCAAGCAATTTTCGCCGACGGATATAGCCCCCGTTCTTCTCGAACGGAGAAACCATTTACCAACACTCCATGGAGGAAAAAATCGATGATGAAAATGAAGGTGGCATCGCCACTATCGAATCCGGATATCGTGCCCAACCCTTATCCCGTGTATGCGGCTTTGGCAGAGAAGGAGCCGGTGCATTGGTGCGATGGACTCAGAGCATGGGCCATCCTGAGACATGCTGATTGCGTGAGCGCGCTGAACGACGATCGTCTTAAAGCCGAGCGCATGGAGTCGGTGCTGAAAGTGAAGTTTCCCGATCATAACCTGCCGCCCGACAGCATCTACCACCGATTCACCAAGAACGTCATGATGTATACAGACGCTCGCACGCACGACTCGTTGAGAAAGTCTACGCACGCCGGCTTCACGCGCGCCGCGCACGAACATTACAGTGGCCTGATTGAGGCGGTGGCCACTGACCTCGTGGCCACGATTCCAAACGGGAAGACAGAGATTGATGCCGTTGCGGACCTGGCGGCCAAGCTCCCCGTTAATGCTGCGGTGCGAGCATTCGGCGTTCCGGAAGAGGACCTCGACTTCGTGGTTCCGAGAGTGAATACCATCATGACTTATTGGTCCGGGCCACAGACCCAGCCGATACCGCTCGATCGGCTATTGGAGTGCCTGACCGATCTGCACACGTATTCTCTGGAGCTTGTCCAGGGGCAACGAGGCAAAGTCCTGCCTGACACAGTCATCGCGCGACTGGCCGCCAGTCAGGCGACCAATACAGACTGCACGATCGAGCAGACCATTCATCAGCTGGTGCTGCTGCTCATCGCGTTATTTGCCCCGACCACTCCGGGTTCAGCGAGCAGTGGTATGCTGGCATTTGCAACCCATCCTGAACAGATTGATCGCTTTCGGGCCGACCGGGCCTGCGCCGAGAACGCGGCCAACGAAGTGTTTCGCTATAACGCTTCCAATCAGTTCACTTGGCGTCTCGCCGCACAGCCTATCGATCTGGACGGGGTGCACATCGAAGCGGGCCAGGCCGTGGTTCCGTTCCTCGGCGCGGCGAATCGTGATCCGAGGGTTTTCGATGAGCCAGATGAGTTTAAGATCGACCGCCGCAATAGCGCCCAGCACCTGACGTTCGGCGCCGGCGTCCACTCGTGTCTCGGGAGACAGATTGCTTTTCTCGAGGTGAAATGGTTCATGGTTGCGTTGTTCCAACGTTTCTCGAAACTTCAATTGGCGGGCGACCCGATTTGGAATTCCAATCTCGAGTTTCGCTCTTTGAAGTCTCTGCCAGTAAAGCTTGGTTAGTTGAGAATCCAAGCGCGCGAACGCAGTGCTACCGCCGCCGGCGCGGGGCGGGTGCTGCGTCAAACTGTGGCCACGCTGCGCCTTTGGTGCAGGGTACGATGTTCGTGTTTGATTCGCCAGACCCCGGAGATTTCATTCAATGCATAGAATCCTACTCAGCGCGCGTTCACGCCGATTCGTCTCATTGAGACGATTGACTACGGATAAGCAGAAGGGACGATCGCTTCGCACCATTGGTCTCCTGCTTTTCATCGCGATGGTCCCTGCAGCTACCTTGATAGTCGGGAACTACCGGCTCTCAAATGGTGCGTTGGCCCAAACAGACGAGCCCGCGCCGCAATCAACTCCAGTCGCCTCGCCGCAAGCGCAATCCACCGCTTCGCCGCAAGCGCAACCCGCGGCCTCGCCGCCGCCCGCCAATCCCGCGGACGTGAGTTCCATGGACGCTATAGTTGGAGCCCTTTACGACGTGCTTTCGGGGCCCGCGGAAACTAAACGCGATTGGGATCGGATGCGCTCGCTCTTTGCTCCCGGGGCGCGTTTGGTTCCCACCGGACCTAATCAGAGTGGGGGGCTGGGCTGGCGTCTGGTCACGCTTGAAGACTACATCAAGAGAATTGGCCCGGCGCTTGAGCAACAGGGACTTTTCGAAAATGAGGTGGCGCGGCAAACCGAGACCTGGGGAAATATCGCGCAGGTATTCAGCACCTACGAATCACGCCTCAAGTCTCGCGAAGCCAAGCCATACCAACGCGGTATCAACAGCATTGAATTGCTGAACGATGGAAAGCGCTGGTGGATCGTGGGAGTCATGTGGCAGAACGAAGACCAAAAAAACGTGCTGCCGGAAAAATACTTGAAGAGTCATGGCTCCTGATGTCGATCGCATTATTAACTCGGACGCCAGGCTCGCCATCCACCACCGACCTCTTTCGGTGACGCGGGTGGCGACCGCGGAATTGCCCACCCGGTTCGGCAATTTTCATTTGATCGGGTATCGCTCATTGTCAGGCAGCGAAGAGTTTGTCGCCCTCACTATGGGCCAATTGAGGCGCCACGCCGTCTTGGTGCGAATTCACTCTCAATGTCTAACTGGAGAGGTATTCGGCTCAAGGCGCTGCGACTGTGGCGTCCAATTACAAAGAGCCCTCGAAATGATTTCTGCAGCCGGACGTGGCGCCCTTGTCTACCAATTGCAGGAAGGTCGCGGAATTGGTCTGCTCAACAAGGTACGCGCTTACGCACTTCAGGATGAAGGTGCGGATACAGTGGAAGCTAATGAGCGCCTGGGCTTCCCGCCTGACATGCGTGATTACCGCCAATGCGCGGAAATTTTCGTCGACCTTGGCATCTCCCGCGCGAACATAATGACCAATAATCCATGCAAGCTGTCGGCAATTAAAGATGCCGGGTTGGAAATAGTCAGCCGTGTGCCGTTGCAAGTGGAACCTTCACAGTCCTCGATAGGGTATCTGCGAACCAAGATGCAGAAACTTGGGCATCTGCTGCAGCTTTAAACTTGTACCGGGAGTCAAGCGGGCATCCGGTTCGTTGCTGCTGGTTTGCGAAATCAGAAATGGAGAATTCGTGCTTTGAAGGCGTTGCTCGATAGATCTGATCAAGATGAACGCGGGTTTCGTCGGCTCGCGATGCGTGCAGTTTCATCCGCGGCGTTGCCCGCGAATGATGAGAACCGGCCCGACCTGTTCACTAATGGCGGTCGTCCTTTTTCAGAGTGGCCCTCGGCGCCTGATGACCTCAAACTCGAATGCAATGAGGTCCATCTCTGGGCGACCTCTCTGGATTTGCCCCCGCATTTGATCAGTCGCTGCTCGACGATCCTGGCAGTCGACGAAGCGGATCGAGCGGAGCGCTACTATTTTGCGCGCGACCGAAATCGTTTTGTTGCCGCCCGCGTTTGTTTGCGAACCCTGTTGGGCGCCTATCTCAAAATTGAGCCCGGCAACATAAAATTCAGTTACAACGAATACGGCAAACCATCACTGGCCCAACCGGCGAATACCGGGAAAATCAACTTCAACGTGGCACATTCAGGCGACGTGGCAATTTACGGCTTTACGCGCGGGCGCCAAATTGGAGTTGATGTGGAACAAATCAAACCGGAGTTTGCATCGTTCGACATTGCTATTAATTATTTCTCGAAGAGCGAAGTCACTAAGTTAGGTCAATTGTGCCCCGCTCATCGCCAGCGCGCTTTCTTCGATTGCTGGGCCCGCAAGGAAGCCTTTATCAAGGGGATTGGCCAGGGCCTTTCCCTGGGTCTCGATCAGTTCGAGGTAGCCTTTGCTCCTGGTGAGCCGGCCGCCGTTCTCAACACCAACTGGGATCCTCAGGTCGCGGGGCGCTGGTCGTTGGCGCCAATAAATGTAATGCCAGGATATGTTGCGGCGGCGGCAGTCGAAGGGCACAACTGGGATCTGCGAAGCTGGCAGGTGCCGGAGAAGGTTTACCAGAATGATCTCGCGCCGTTGTGATCGATGACTTACTGACTCAGGGCTCGGCTCTTTCGCTTTAGCCCGGAAGAATCTTAGCCGCGAAGAAACATTTTCTCATGCAGGTTTCTGTCCCGAACGTTCGCGCAATAATGTTTGCAACAAATCCGCCTGTTTCAGCACTAACTGAGAGGCGTCCGTTCAAGGCGGTTTGATGGATTTGTGCGAGCGCTGAAATCTGCAACTAATTTCAACACCGAGGACTGTGATCATGAGTAAGACCAAATTGATCTTTCCAGTTGTCGTGGCGGCGGGACTGCTGTTGATTTTTCCGGCTTCATCGCGCGCACGTAATAGTTCGATCGAATTAAGAACCAACCCGTCGGCGCCGGTCCAACCGGTAGATGAAAAGAGCATGCCGACGGTCGCCATCCTGCTCTTCGATCGGGTGCAGATAATCGATGTTGCGGGACCTTGGGAAGTCTTTGGGGGCGCCGGCTATAAGGTCTTTACCGTAGCCGAGAGAACTGATCCGGTCATCAGCGTTTACGGCCAGCGGATGGTGGCCGACTATACCTTCGCCAATAGTCCCAGGGCCGATGTGTTGTTGGTCCCGGGTGGGATTACCAGCGAGGCGGTGGCCAATCCAAGACTAATTAAGTGGGTGCAGGATAATGCCAGGAATTCAACTCAGGTGATGTCCGTTTGCACCGGCGCTTTCATTCTCGCAAAGGCGGGATTGCTGGATGGGTTGTCGGCCACCACGGTGCGCAGCGGCCTCGAACTCTTGCAAATGGCCGGCAACAATATCAAAGTGGTTTACGACAAGCGCTACGTTGATAATGGAAAAATAATTACGACGGCGGGACTCTCATCAGGAATAGATGGCGCTCTTTATCTCGTCTCGAAAATAACGGGGAAGGCCGCTGCCCAGCGGGTTGCGCTCTTCATCGAGTACAACTGGGATCCGGATGGCAAGTTTGTGCGCGCGGCTTTTGCCGACCGCTATCTGCCAAACTTTCAGGTGGCGGATAGAGATATGATTTCGACTGATGGCGATGCCGATCGCTGGGAAATCAGAGCGCTCATCGCGCGGCCGGCTTCAACCGCGGAGATCATCGAATTTGCGCAGAAGCGAATTGTCTCTGAGACTCCGCATAAGAGTTCGGCGGTTGTGATCACCAAACGCGCTATTACTCCCAATCACTCGGAAATTGAATATAAGTTCAGCGACGATCAAGGACGCCCCTGGCGCGGAGTCGTAACAGTGGATCCTGCGGCAGAGATGGGTAAGTTCAACTTGATTGTCAAAATATTGCGCTCATAAAAGCGACAGACGGGCTTTGGCTGCGTGAGTTGGCTAAGCCTGCGTAACTCCCTCGCGAACGTTTTAGGCTTTGGCGGCCGATTCGGCTTCCAAAGCCTTTTTTTATGCCGTCAAGGATCTGGAGTTCAGGTAGTGACTTGTGAGCGGGTTGCTTGCAGCTCCGCTTCCCATGCGTTAGCAACCCAACTTTCAGACACACGAGTTCAGAGTATTGATGACCGGCAAAGGAATCTCCTCGAAGCTGTGAACCCGTTGATGATGGGTTGTGGATTGCAAAGGATTGCCTGGTCTCAAGCACAGAAGGGTTTGCATGCCGGCCGCGCTGGCGGCATCAAGTTCTGCCGAGACATCGGAGATGAAGAGAGCCTCGCGCTCGCCCAGACTAAGCGCCGCCGCAATGCTCGCGTAACTCTTCATCGCAGTCTTCGATCCGGTCGTGGTGTCGAAATAATGGCCGATAAAATGAGTAAGGTCGCCCGCCTCAGTGTGGGCAAAGAGAAGTTGCTGCGCCAGCACACTGCCTGAAGAGAAGATGTTGATCTGCAAATTGGCGGCGTGCCAACGCGCCCACGCGGGAGTAACATCTGCGAAGATCGGCGCCTGGAGGCTGCCGTCGGCATACCCTGACTTCCAGATTCTTCCTTGTAGTGTTTTCAACGCAGTGGATTTCCGGTCGGCGTCAATTAACCATTGAACGTACCCGATGATTGATTCGATTCTCTCAGGTCCCGGGACGAGCATTGGCGGATCGAGATCGTTAGCCAGATCGAGAGCGTGTTGTGCTTCCAGGCCGGCTATGTCCGCCAATGTTTCACTCATACCCGCATGCGTCAGCAGATAAGTTTCTACACGTGCGCGGGCGTAAGGAAACAGAACGTCATGAACAAATGTAATCGGTGTTGTCGTGCCCTCGATATCAAGCAGGACGGCGCGCACCGAAACCGCGTCGAGACACGATGGGGCGAGTTGGTCGGGGTCAGACGGTGCTGGAGCGGTCATAACTCCGCGGCGGCCTTGCCGGCAAGATATGTGACTCCGAAACAAACGGGAAGAAAGTCGTGTTCCGCGCCACTGTTCGTGTAGTAAGGGTTCCAGCCGGCTGCATCCTGAAATAGGCGGATGGCCCTGATACGTCGATCGGCACAGAGGTTAAACCAGTGCATGGTGCCGCGGGGCACGCGAATGAGGTCTCCAGGCTCAACCTCGATTGCCACCACGGGCATGTCCTGTGAGTGGATGTGGAACAGACCATGCCCGTCAATTATGAATCGCACTTCATCTTCGTCATGCCAATGTTCCCGATTGAATTTGGTGAGCATTTCCTCCAGGCCTGGTGTGTTAGGCGCAACGTCGATGACATCAGCCGTTGAATAACCGCCGCGGTTATTCAGTTGGGCGATCTCGTCTGCATAAGCGCGGAGGAGTTCATCTGCCGGCGCATCGGCAGCGACTTGCTTAGGTGGCCACTGCTCGTAGTCAATCCCGCAACTTGCGAGATACGCCGCAATAGCGTCACCGTCGGTTAACGTTACTTTCTCATCTGGAATATTTAGCCTGGCCATGGTCCGCCTCCATTTCGGCTAGTCTTGATCAAGAGTGTGCGCCCGATGGTTTCCAGTAGGAATTCGATAATCTCGACATGCCGTTTGGCCTCTCCCAGATCGCGGCCCCAGGTATAGAGTCCATGCCGTCGGAGCAGAAAGCCGTGGGTTTCCGGAAAGCGTCTGAGTGTCTCGCCCACTTCCTCAGCCAGTCCGCGCATCTCTTGAGAGTTCTCGATAATTGGCAGAGACTCCTGGTGCTCGTGCGTCTTAACGCCCGCCAGTCCTTTCAGCATCTCGTAGCCCTCAATGACCACGAACCCCTGGTCAGCGTAAAGATCAGAGAGCAGCGTACCCCAGATCGAGTGTGTGTGAAGCACAGCGCCGGCCCGGACCTCTTTTACGATTTGCAGATGCAGAAAGCTCTCGTCGGAAGGCTTCGCGTCATGGGCGCTCAGCACGGTCGCATTCTCGTCGATCAAGAGAATTTGATCGGCGCGAACTTCGGCCTTATCGATGCCGCTGGGACTAATTGCCAAACGTAACGGTTCGCTTTCGACCACCGCACTGAAATTTCCACTCGTGCCCAGCATCCACCCGCGCGCATGCAAAGAACCTGCAGCCGCGACCAGACCGGAAGCAATCTGAGATATATCGGGAGACACGCAGAAAAGATGCCCGAACACGCGCTTCCACGCAAGTTTTTTGCCGTTTTGGTTGCGACTCATCCAGGCGATTCTAATCTAGTGCCGTCGCCTGTGGACCAAAGGGCTGTCATCGGTAGATTAAAGGTCTTTTCATCGAAGCTCTCCACGATCTCGATTTGTCTTGACCGTGCCTCATGCAGTAGTTCCACTAGCTTCGGCAAGGGTGTTTTGCTGAGTTCAATGAATTTCGGTACACGCCAAGACATGCTTCCCGATTTCGCAACGGCGGAACCATCCCGACCGTGAGCTAGTTCACGAAGAACAGGATTGGCAAGGTCCGCTTCATAGACCACGAGATGGGCTATATGAACTGCGACAGATCTGTCGTCGCCCCGCAAGCCTCGTATTTGCGTTCCGGGATCACGATGGTGCCAATCTGTCGGCACTCGAGCTACAACCCAATCCAAGAGCTGGAGTGATCGCCCTAACAGTTCGCACGTTTCTTGGACCGAATAGGTTTGTCGTACGGACATAAGATTTATCTGCAAGTTCCTTTTGGTGATAGAGCAAACTTCGAAGTCTGTGCGCTTTAGCGTTCGATTACCGACTTTAGTTGAGTGGGTCGGTTACGAGTTCCGGGTGAAAAGGGTTACGCAATACGTAAGGGCTGTCAAGAAAAACTGCGTCAATTCGAGGGCCTGCAAGAGGCGGCTACGCCAACTCCATTTACGGGACTACGTCATAGCGGCAAGTGCGCGTTTGTTTGAACAGGATCTGGCTGACTCACGAAGCTTGGTGTAACGCGCCCAAAAATCGGAGATGGGTAGAGGTATCAGGTAGTGAGCAAACTACTGCAGTTAGATTCAAGTCCGCACGCGCTGCGATCAATGTAGTTCGGCGTTCCTTGGAAGTTTGGAGTCACATATTAGTCACACCGATTTGCACTTAAAGCACACAAAGCACGTAAAGCACAGCCTGAAGGTAGCGTTTTTGCTGGGATTCTTGAAAACATGCTGAAAAACGCCGTAAAACAGAAGGTTCTCTGAGCCCCCCTTCGGCACCACAATAAAATTTAAGTATTGTAACTACGTGGTTTAGGCGGCCGCGCAGTTTCCGCTGTCTCAACTAAATCACATTTTCTTACTGTGGTGATCCTCGGAACGTCTGCTTTTCAATGGTTCGGTCTTTAGGGAGGTCACATCCGATCGGCTGTCGCTCGAGAGGTTCCCAACTTCGCTTCAACGATCCGTTTTCGATCGTCGTCCTCGGAGAATGATGATTTCGTCATTTTGTGATCAGAGGTGCATGCACAGATGAAGTAAGAAGTGAACCGCGTCGCTTCAATCTGGAATGGACTTTAGTTTCAGGTTCAACGACAATGGCCCGACGCCCAAACGAACTTGTAAATATCCCGCGATTAGGGCCACGCATAAGGAGAGATTTCGGGTTTTTTGTTTAATAGAAATTCTCTGGGCGAAAGATCTCCCAGAGCGTCGTGTGGCCGCTCTTCGTTGTACTCCTTG
>Ga0126369_10001236_pt1 | contig 17554 bp, 14 predicted proteins | sample PanSoiMetaPlot_1_FD_109646 | JGI IMG/M metagenome (GOLD analysis project Ga0126369, IMG submission 109646) | Tropical forest soil microbial communities from Panama - MetaG Plot_1 | ecosystem: Environmental > Terrestrial > Soil > Tropical forest > Bulk soil | place: Panama | collected 2016-02-17 | reverse complement strand
GGTCGCGATCAACGAAGCCATCGAGATCGCCAAGAAGTTCGGCACCAAGGAGTCGAGCCGGTTCATCAACGGCTTGCTCGATCGCATTCACAAAGAGCTGCGCCCGACGTTCTGAGCCTGTCCCGTGCGGTACGCGGTCCTCTCGGACATCCACGCCAATCTCGAAGCGCTCCAGGCGGTGCTCGCCGACGCCGCGCCGCGCACCGATGCGCTCCTGTGCCTCGGCGACCTCGTCGGCTACGGCGCCGATCCCGTCGCCTGCATCGAGACCGTGGCCGCGCGGGCGCAGACGCTCGTCTGCGGCAACCACGAGCACGCGGTCACGGGCCTCATCGACATGGAGTGGTTCAACGCGTACGCCCGCGCGGCCGCGGAGTGGACCCGCGAGCGGCTCGACGAGGACCATCGGGCGTATCTGGCCTCGCTGCCGCTGGTCGCCGAGGTGGGTGACGCCACGCTCGTGCACGCCTCGCCCGACCGGCCCGACGAGTGGGAGTACCTGCTCACCGCGCAGGACGGCTTCGACGCGTTCTCCGCGTTCACCACGCGACTGTGCTTCGTGGGTCACTCGCATCTGGCCGGCGTGTGGTCGCTCGGCTCGTCGGGGCCCGAGTATCGGGTGGGCGCCGTCGATGTCGAGCTCGAGCGCGGCCGGCGCTATCTCGTGAACGTCGGTAGCGTCGGTCAGCCCCGCGATCGCGATCCGCGGGCGGCGTATGCGATCTGGGACGCCGAGCGCGGCACGGTTTCGATCCGCCGGATCGTTTACGACGTGGCGGCGGCGCGGGAGAAGATCCTCCGCGGCGGCCTGCCGCGGTTCCTGGCCGACCGGCTCGCGTGGGGCTCCTGAGCCTGCGCCTGTCTTTGCGCCGCGCGCTCATCCTCATGGCGACCGCCTTCGCCATGGGCCTGGCCTTTCCCCGAACGGACTGGGAGGGACTCGTCTGGGTCGCCCTCACGCCGCTCATCGTCGACTCGCTGCACCAGCCCGTCCGCCAGGCCTTCGCCTGGGGCTGGGTGTTCGGGACCGTCTTCTACCTTGTCCTCCTGCGGTGGCTGGACTTCACGTTCAGGACGTACAGCACGATCCCCTGGCCGCTGACCTGGCTCGTGACGTTCGCGCTCGGCGGATACTGCGCCCTCTACTTCGGCGCCTTTGCGGCCGGGATCTCCTGGCTTGGACGGCGCTCGATCGTCTCCGCGCTCTGTGCGGCGCCGTTCTTGTGGGTCGCGGGTGAATGGCTTCGCGGCCATCTCTTCGGCGGCTTCCCGTGGGGACTGCTGGGCTACTCGCAGTACCAGCGCTTGCCCGTCATCCAGGTCGCCGAGCTCACCGGGGTGTACGGCGTGTCGTTCGTGATCGTCGCCATCAACGCCGCGATTACCGGCTGTTTCGTGCTCGCGTGGCGCCCGGCGCTCGCCGGCGTCGGCGTGGCGGGAGTGGTGCTCGGGGGCACGCTCGTCTTCGGGCTGTGGCGCCTGGCGGCTCCCGCGCCGCCGGGCGAGGTGAACGTGGCGATCATGCAGCCGTCGATCGAGCAGCCGCTGAAGTTCGATCCCGCGTTCGCTTCGACGACCACCGCGATCTATCTGACCTTGACGTCGCGCGCAGGCGCCGAGCGCCCCGACCTGATCGTGTGGCCCGAGACCGCGGCGCCCACGCCGCTGCGCCGGGACCCCGAGCTCCTGCGTACCCTCGGCGCGCTCTCGGGCTCATTGCACGTTCCGCTGCTCGTGGGCTCCATCGACGTTGATGGATCGACTCCGCCGAAGATACATAACACCGCGTTTCTGCTCACTGAACGAGGTATCGTGGATAGGTATGATAAGATCCACCTCGTCCCTTTCGGTGAGTATGTGCCGCTGTCGGGACTGATCGGATTCGTTCGAGGCTGGGCCGAGTTCATCGCCGAGCTCGAGCCGGGCACCCGCGCGAGCGTCTTCCAGGGCCCGCCGGCCCCGTTCGGAGTCGTAATCTGTTACGAGGGAATCTTCCCCGAGCTCGTCCGTGAGTTTGTGAAAGGCGGCGCGCGCCTGATCGTGAACATGACGAACGACGCATGGTTTGGCCGTACGAGCGGCCCGTGGCAACATCTCGCCATGTACCCTTTCCGCGCCGTCGAGCACCGCGTGGCGATCGTGCGCGCCGCAAATACCGGCGTCTCGGCCTTCATCGCGCCCAGCGGCAAGATCATGCGACGCGTGCCGCTGTACGAGCGGACGACAGTCGCTCAGCGGGTGCCGCTGCGCTCTACCGTCACCATGTACTCACGCCTCGGCGACTGGCTCGCGTACCTGGCGCTTGCCGTCTCAGGCGCCGCGCTCGCGCACCGCGCCTGGAAGCGGGCGGCCTGATGCTCGGCGACTTCAAGCGCGACATCGCCCTGTTGACGGGCCGACTGACCGAGCTCCGAGGTCATCTTTGACGTCCCGGCCAAGGAGCAGCGACTCGCCGTCGTCGACACCGAGATGGCCAAGCCGTCCTTCTGGGAGGACAACCGCCGCGCGCAAGAGGTGATCCGCGAGCGAACCGAGCTGGCGCGCCTCCTCACGCGCCTGAAGGAGCTCGGCGGCAAGGGCGACGACCTTACCGTCCTGCTGGAGCTGGCCGAGGAGGCCGGCGACGGCACCCTCGACGCCGAGATCGCCGGCGGCATCGGCGCCCTCACGAGCGACCTCGACGAGTTCGAGCTGAAGATCATGCTCTCGGGGCCCCACGACTCGAAGGCGGCCATCGTGTCGATCCATCCGGGCGCCGGCGGCACCGAATCGCAGGACTGGGCCCAGATGCTGCTCCGCATGTACCTGCGCTGGTGTGAGCGCGCGGGTCTGAAGGCCGAGGTCGTCGATCTCCTGCCCGGCGATGAGGCGGGCATCAAGTCGGCCACCGTCGAAGTCTCGGGCGAGTACGGCTTCGGCTATCTCAGGGGTGAGACCGGCGTGCATCGCCTGGTGCGGATCTCGCCGTTCGACGCCTCGCGCCGCCGGCAGACCAGCTTCGCCTCGGTCGCCGTCGTCCCCGAGGTCGACGACGTCGAGGTCAACGTGCGCGAGGACGAGCTCCGCGTCGACGTGTTTCGTGCGTCGGGACCGGGCGGGCAGGGAGTGAACACGGCCGACTCGGCTGTGCGGATCACGCACCTGCCGACCGGGATCGTCGTCTCGTGCCAGAACGAGCGCTCGCAGCTCCGCAACCGCGACACCGCGATGCGCATCTTGAAGGCGCGGCTCTACGAGATCGCCGAGAAGAAGCAGCGCGAGGAGCTGGCGGAGCTGACGGGGCAGAAGAAAGAGATCGCCTTCGGCAGCCAGATTCGCTCCTACACGTTTCATCCCTATCAGCTGATCAAGGACCATCGGACCGGGCTCGAGGTCGGCAACGTCGACGCCGTCATGGACGGTGACCTCGACGCCTTCATCAAGGCGTACCTGCTCTGGGCACGAGGCCGCGAGGCATGAGCGACGATCGGGTGGGCCGCGGGCGAGGAGAATCGGTGACCAACCCTGACGACAACGAGCTGATCCGGCTGCGCCGCGAGAAGCTCGACGCGCTGCGCGGCCGCGGGATCGATCCCTTCGGCGGTCGGTATCCGGTGGCGCAGTGGGCCCGCGGCCTGGCCGAACGGCTCGGCAACGCGAACGACGAGGAGCTGAAAGGCTTCGGGCCGGTGAGCCTCGCCGGCCGCGTCGTCGCCATCCGTCACCACGGCAAGACCTGCTTCGCGCACCTGATGGACCAGACCGGACGCATCCAGCTGTACGCGCGCGCCGACGGGCTCGGCGACGAGTACGCGCGATTCGTCGAGCTCGACACCGGCGATTTCGTCGGCGTGACCGGCGAGATGTTCCGGACGCGGACCGGCGAGCTGACGGTAGCCGTGAAGAGTTTTGCCTTCCTCGCCAAGTCGCTGCGGCCGCTGCCCGAGAAGTGGCACGGCCTCAAGGACGTCGAGACGCGCTACCGGCAGCGTTACGTGGACCTGATCGTCAACGCCGAAGCGCGGGAGATCTTCACGATGCGCGCCCGGCTCATCCATGGCATTCGCGCGTTTCTCGACGCGCGCGGCTTCCTCGAGGTCGAGACGCCGATGATGCAGCCGATCCCCGGCGGCGCGATCGCCCGGCCGTTCAAGACGTACCACAACGCCCTCGACCTGGATCTCTACCTGCGCATCGCGCCCGAGCTCTATCTCAAGCGACTGCTCGTGGGCGGCTTCGAGCGGGTCTACGAGATCAACCGTAACTTCCGGAACGAGGGGATCTCGACGATGCACAACCCCGAGTTCACGACCCTCGAGTTCTATCAGGCGTACGCCGACTACACCGACCTGATGGAGCTGACCGAGGCGCTCTTCGTCGAGCTGGCCCACGCGCTGCGCGGCACCCTGTCCCTCGTCTGGGGCGAGCACGCCCTCGACTTCAAGCCGCCGTGGCGCCGCCTGCCGTTCTTCGACGGGATCTCGCAGGCCCTGGGGGTCGCGGTGACCCCCGCTACCGACGCCGCGACGCTCGCGCGCGCGGCGGCGCCGCGCGGGATCGCTCACGACGGGGGCCCGGCGTGGAAGCTCTGGAAAGAGGTGTTCGAGAGCCTGGTCGAGCCGACGCTCGTCCAGCCGACCTTCGTCATCGACTTTCCGACCGAGCTCTCGCCGCTGGCCAAGCGCAAGCGCGACAACCCGCAGCTCGTCGATCGCTTCGAGCTCTTCGTCGCGCAGCACGAGATGGCGAACGCCTACAGCGAGCTGAACGATCCGATCGATCAGCTCGCGCGCTTCCGCGAGCAGGCGGCCCTGCAGGCGCGCGGCGACGACGAGGCGCACTGGCTCGACGAGGACTACGTCCGGGCGCTGGAGTACGGGATGCCGCCGGCGGCGGGCGAGGGGATCGGCATCGATCGATTGCTGATGATGTTCACCAACCAGCCGTCGATCCGCGAGACGATCCTGTTCCCATTGCTGCGGCCCGAGGGCGGTCGGTGAGAGGCGGGCTGCCCTTCGAGCTCCTGCTCGGCTTCCGGTATCTGCGCTCGCGCGGTCAGCGCACGAACCTCTCGCTCTTCGTCTGGATCGGCCTCGGCGGCGTCTTCCTCGGTGTCGCCGCGCTTATCGTCGTGCTGGCGGTGATGACCGGCTTTCAGGACGGGATCCGCGATCGCATCATTGCCGGTAGCCCGCACCTCTTGATCTTCCAGGCCGGCGCGCAGGGGCTCGCCGACGCCGACCAGGTGGCCGCCCGCATCAAGACGGTTCGAGGCGTGCACTCCGCGACCCCCTTCGTCCACCAGCAGGCGCTCTTCACGGTGCCGGGTGGCGGCGCGCGCGGCGGGCTGATTCGCGGCGTCGACCTGACCACGCCGGCGGTCCGCGAGGACATCCGCTCGCAGCTCCGTCAGGGGTCGATCGAGCCACTCGCTGACGGCGCGCCGGCGATCGTGCTCGGGCGCGAGCTCGCGCGAAGCCTCGGCGTATTTCCGGGCGACTCGGTAACCGTGATCTCGCCCGAGGGGGCGATGACGGCCGTGGGCATGGTCCCCAAGATGCGACGCTACCTGGTGGCCGGCACGATCGAGATCGGTATGCACGAGTACGATTCCTCGATCGCGTACCTGAGCCTGCCGCAGGCGAAGGAGTTCGCCGGGCTCGTCGGCGTGTCGGGCATCGAGGTCAAGCTCAACGATCCGTTCGATGCCAAGAACGTGAGCCGGCTCGTGGCCGCCCAGCTCGGCTTCCGGTTCTGGGTGCGCGACTGGATGGAGATGAACCGGAGCCTCTTCGCGGCGCTGCAGCTCGAGAAGCTGGCGCTCTTCGTCGTCGTGACGATCATCGTGCTGGTCGCCGCGTTCGCGATCATCGGCCATCTCGTATTGCTGGTGGCCGAGAAGCGCAAGGAGATCGGCATCCTCAAGGCGGTCGGCGCCTCCGCGCGCTCGATCACTCTGGTGTTCTTCGCCGTCGGCATGACGATCGGCGTCGCCGGCACCGCGGCCGGCGCCGCCGTCGGCCTCGGCCTGATCTGGGCTCAGAACACCTACAAGGTGATCCGGCTCGCGGGCGATGTGTACCAGATCGACTACTTGCCGATGAAGCTGACGATGAGTGATGGCCTGATGATCATCGGCGCCACGCTCCTCCTGTCGTTCCTGGCTACGATCATCCCTGCCAAACGCGCGGGCTCGCTGGCTCCGGTGGACGTGCTCCGATATGAGTGACGAGCCGCGTCCGGCGCTGCTGGTCGGCGAAGAGCTGGAAAAGGACTATCGCTCCGGCCCCGAGGTGGTCCACGTGCTGCGCGGCGCCAGCGTGCGGCTCGCGGCCGGCGAGTTCGTGACCTTGCTGGGGGCCTCCGGCGTCGGCAAGTCGACGTTGCTCCACCTCCTCGGCGGCCTCGACCGACCCACGGCCGGACGCGTCACCTTCCAGGGCGAGGACCTCGCGGGGTGGGCCGAGGCCGAGCTCGCGCGCTACCGGCGCCGCGACGTCGGCTTCGTCTTCCAGTTCTACAATCTCCTGGGCGACATGAGCGCCCTCGAGAACGCGATGATTCCCGCGCTGATCGAGCGCAAGCCGACGCGCGAGGTACGGGATCTGGCCGCGGCCGCGCTCGCGGAGGTCGGTCTCGCCGACCGGCTCCATCACCTGCCCGGGGAGCTCTCCGGGGGCGAGCAGCAGCGGGTCGCGATCGCGCGGGCGCTCATCAACAACCCGAAGGTGATCCTCGCGGACGAGCCGACGGGCAACCTGGATCCCAAGACGAGCGAGGTCATTTACGACCTTTTCCTCCGCCTGCAAGCCGAGCGAGGGCTTGCCTTTCTGGTCGCGACGCACAACCCCGATCTGGCCCGGAAGGCGGAGCGAGGGTATCGCCTGGTGGAGGGCCGCGCGCGCGAGATCCAGGGCGACTCAACGGCGATCGGGTAAGAGTTTTCGCGCAGTTAGTCGGCCGCGGGCAAAAAAGGCTAGCGGGCTTCGAGGCCGTGGGCTATACTGAATTCGCAGTCTGGTAACTAGCCGTCAGCGCAAGTAAATTTCGCATCTCCGCGACCTGCGGGAGGGGTGGGGCACGCCAGTGTTTGAACGGTTCACCGAACGGGCGCGAAGGGTCATTATCTTAGCGCGTGAAGAAGCGGGCCGTTTCCGCCACGATTTCGTCGGCACGGAGCACGTCCTTCTCGGGCTGATCCGCGACGGCGAGGGAATCGCCACCGCGGTTCTCCAGCGGCTCGGGCTGCGACTCGAGACCGTGAAGGCGGAGGTCGAGCGCGCGCTCGCCGGATTCCCCAAGACGCTCACGTTTGGTGAAGTGCCGTTCACGCCGCAGGCCAAGCGCGTCCTCGAGCTCTCCATCGAGGAGGCGCGGCAGCTCGGCCACAACTACATCGGCACCGAGCACCTGCTCCTCGGGCTCATGAAGGAAGGCCAGTCGATCGCCGCGAAGATCCTCGAGTCGCTCGGCGCCCGGCTGGACGAGGTCCGGCAGGAGACGCTGGCGCTGCTCGGCGACCAGTACTATCCGCGCCCCAAGAAGCGCTCGCAGACGCCCGTGCTCGACGAGTTCGCCCGCGATCTGACCCAGCTCGCTCGCGAGACCAAGCTCGATCCGGTCATCGGCCGCGAGCAGGAGATCGAGCGCGTCATCCAGATCCTCGCGCGCCGCACGAAGAACAACCCGGTGTTGATCGGCGAGCCCGGCGTGGGCAAGACCGCCATCGTCGAGGGCCTGGCGCAGAAGATCGTCAGCCACGACGTCCCTGACGTCCTCGTGAACAAGCGGCTCCTGCAGCTCGACCTCGGCGCCCTCGTGGCCGGCACGAAGTACCGCGGCCAGTTCGAGGAGCGGCTGAAGGCGGTCATGAAGGAGATCCGCCAGTCCGAGAACGTCGTCCTGTTCCTGGACGAGTTGCACACGCTGATCGGCGCCGGCGCGGCCGAGGGCGCGATCGACGCGTCCAACATGCTCAAGCCGGCGCTGTCCCGCGGCGAGATCCAGACGATCGGCGCCACCACGCTCGACGAGTACCGCAAGTACATCGAGAAGGACGGCGCCCTCGAGCGCCGCTTCCAGCCGGTCATCGTCAAGGCGCCGTCGGTGCCGCAGGCGATCGAGATCATTCGCGGCCTTCGTCACAAGTACGAGGCTCACCACCGCGTGAAGATCAGCGAGCAGGCGATCGCGGCCGCCGTGCATCTGGCCGATCGCTACATCACCGACCGCCAGCTGCCCGACAAGGCGATCGACGTGATCGACGAGGCCTCGTCGCGCACCCGCCTCATGGCGCTGACGCCGCCGCCCGAGCTGAAGGAGATCGAGAAGGAGCTCGAGCGGGTCATTCGCGAGAAGGACATGTACCTCGAGGCGCAGGAGTTCGAGAAGGCCGCCTCGCTCCGCGAGAAGGAGAAGGTCCTCCGCCACCGCGACGAAGAGCTCAAGCGCGACTGGGAGAAGAACAAGGGCAAGGGCACGCAGTCGGTCGAGGAAGAGGACATCGAGTTCATCGTCTCCCGGTGGACCGGCATCCCGCTCGCCAAGCTCGAGGAGAAAGAGTCCGAGAAGCTCGCCCGCATGGAGGAAGCGCTCCACGGGCGCATCATCGGCCAGAACGACGCGGTCGCGGCGGTTGCGCGCGCGATCCGTCGCTCCCGTGCCGGCCTGAAGGACGCCAAGCGTCCAGTCGGCTCGTTCGTTTTCCTGGGCCCGACCGGTGTCGGCAAGACCGAGCTGGCTCGCGCGCTCGCCGAGTATTTGTTCGGCGACGAGAACGCGCTGATCCGCGTCGACATGTCCGAGTACATGGAGAAGTTCTCGGTGTCGCGCCTGCTCGGCGCGCCTCCCGGCTACGTCGGCTACGAAGAGGGCGGGTTCTTGACCGAGAAGGTGCGCCGCCGGCCGTACTCGGTCGTGCTGTTCGACGAGATCGAGAAGGCCCACCCGGACGTGTTCAACATGATGCTGCAGGTCCTCGACGACGGCCGGCTCACCGACTCGCTCGGGCACGTCGTCGACTTCAAGAACACGATCCTGATCATGACCTCGAACCTCGGGACGAGCCTCATCGGCAAGCGCGTGTCCCCCGGGTTCCTGCAGGAGACCGACGAGTCCAGCTACGAGAAGATGAAGGAGCGCGTCCTCGAGGAGATGAAGCGGGCGTTCCGGCCGGAGTTCCTGAACCGGATCGACGACATCATCGTGTTCCATGCCCTCTCGATCGAGCACATCAAGGAGATCATCCGGTTGATGATCAACCGGATCAACAAGCAGCTCAGCGAGAAGGGAATCGAGCTCGTGCTCACCCCGGCGGCCGAAGCGGCGCTGGTGGAGAAGGGGTACGACCAGACGTACGGCGCACGGCAGCTACGGCGGACGATCCAGAAGCACATCGAGGATCCCCTGGCCGAGGCGATCGTTCGGGGCCAGGTCGCGGAGAGCGCCCGCATCGAGGTCGATATCGAGGGGGCGAACTTCACGTTCCGCGAAGCGCAAGCTGCCGAGGCGCCCCTCGAGCTTGCTGAGCACTAGCCAGCCGCCTCCGCACGCCTGAGAGCCTGGTGTCGACAGCGGGCCGGGTGTGTCTGACGGTCGTCATTGCTCTCACGGCGGGCCTTCTCATCGCATCGGCGGCGCGGGCGCAGCAAGCGCAACCCCCGCCGCCGATCATCATCCGGGACATCCACGTCGAGGGCAACCGGCGGGTCCAGGACGCCGTGATCCTCGGCCGCGTCAAAAGCGCTGTTGGTGCCGCCTTCAACCCCTCGCTCCTCTCCGAGGACATCCGCTCCATCTTCAGTCTCGGCTTCTTCGATGACGTCCAGCTGCGCGTCGAAGACTTCGAGGGCGGCGTGCGGATCGTCTTCACCGTCTCCGAGCGGCCCTTCATCCGGGACGTCGATTTCGTCGGCAACAAGAAGGAAGATCGAGACTCTCTTCAGGACAAGATCGACATCAAGCTCGGCAGCGTCTACAACCCGGTCGACGTGCAGCGCGCGGTCGAGAAGCTGCGGGACTTCTACGAGGATGAGGGCTACTTCGAGGTGCAGATCACGCCCACCGTCGAGAAGTTCGCCGACTCGGACGTGAAGCTGATCTTCAACATCGTCGAAGGGCGCCAGATGACGATCGAGGCCATCGTGTTCAAGGGCAACACGGGGCTGCGGGATGACCAGCTCAAGGACGCGATGGAAACCAAGGAGCGACAGTACTTCATCCTGCGCGGCAAGGTACAGCGCCAGCGTCTGGACCTCGACATCGACCGCATCATCGGGACCTACAACGACAACGGCTACATCCAGTCGCGGGTGGAATCGCACGACGTCGCCGTCGATCGCGAGCGGGCGCGGGTCACCATCACGATCGTCGTCGTGGAGGGCCCGCAGTTCCGGGTCGGCGACGTGAAGATCACCGGCGTCACCCTGCTGCCCGAGAAAGAGGTCGAGCGGCAGAACCGGCTCAAGACTGGCGACGTGTTCTCGGTGTCCCGCATCCGCGACACCGTCACCGGGATCAACAACCTCTACAGCACGATCGGCCGCGCCTCGGCCGACGTGAACCCCAGGCGGGAACAGGTGCCGGGGCAAAACCAGATCAATCTGACGTTCGAGGTCACCGAGGGCCCCGAGGTCTACGTGGAGCGCATCAACATCAGCGGCAACGTCCGGAGCGAGGACAAGATCCTGCGCCGCGAGCTGCCGCTGCACGAGGGCGAGCTCTACACCCTGCAAGCCAAGGAGCGTGCGCGGCAGCGGCTCGTCAACCTGGGGTACTTCGAGACCGTCAACGTCGACACGCAGCCTGGCTCCGACAAGACCAAGATCATCGTGAACGTCGTGGTGGTCGAGCGGGCCACGGGCCTTTTCAGCATCGGCGGCGGCTACTCGTCGGTCGACTCCCTGGTCGGCACGATCGACCTCGCCCAGCGCAACTTCCTGGGCCGGGGCTGGGAGGTCGCGATCCGCATTCGGGCCGGCGCCGTGACGCAGCAGGGGACGATCAGCTTCACCGATCCCTGGCTGTTCGACCGTCCCCTGTCGGGCGGCTTCGACATCTACAAGAGTATCCGCGACTATCAGGACTACACCTACGACACGACCGGCGTGAACCTCCGGCTGAGCCATCCGTTCGCCGAGTACTGGCGCTGGCACACGGGGTATCGCCTCTCGCAGGACATCGTCAAGAACGTGAAAGACACCGCGCCGCCCTCTCTGCAGGAGCAGAAAGGGACGACGATCACCTCCGCGATCGGCGCCTCGCTCACTCGCGACAGCCGGGACCTGATCGCCGCACCCTCCAAGGGCGGGCAGACGGTGATGACCGCGGACTTCGCCGGCCTGGGCGGCGACGCCCAGTTCTACAAGGCGACCTTTCTGCAGACCTACTTTCAGCCGATCTGGTTCGGGCACATCCTGGGAACCCGATTCGAGGCCGGGTACGGCGAGGGATGGGGCGGCAAGGACCTGCCCATCTTCGAGCGCTTCTACCTCGGCGGTCCCAACACCATCCGCGCCTTCAAGTACCGCAGTGTCTCGCCAATCGACAGCGGCGGGTTCAAGACCGGCGGCACAAGCTACGTCCTGGCCAACGAGGAGTACGTCATTCCCCTGCCGTTCGGCCTGAGGATCGCCTTCTTCTTCGACGTCGGGAACGTCTATGGCTTCGGGACCCCGTTCGATCTCACGGATCTGCGGTATGGGCCCGGTGCGGGTATACGATGGCAGTCACCGTTCGGGCCCATCCGGGTGGACTATGGTTTCAATATCGACCGGCGTCCCGGAGAGGCCCCCGGGGCGGTTCAGTTCTCTGTAGGCTCACCGTTTTAGGAGGGTCGGATGAGGATGAGGTACTGGAGTGGTGTGGTGGCGCTGTTGAGTGGGATCCTGGCGTTCGGACCGAGCCTAGTCGAGGCCCAGCAGCCGGCGCCGGCCGCGGCAGCGCCGGCGGCGTCGTCGGCCCGCATCGCCTATATCGACGTGCAGCGCGTGCTCGCGCGCTCCTCGGCGGGTGTGGCGGCGCGCGAGCAGCTCGAGCGCGAGAAATCGGTGATGCAGAAGGAGATGGACGGCAAGCGCCAGGAGCTCGAAAAGCTCCGCGACGAGCTGGAGAAGAAGGGGCCGCTGATGACGGCCGAAGCGCGGCGCGACAAGCAGGAAGTCTTCGAGCGCAAGCGCCGCGACGCCGCCCGCCAGATGGACGACTTCCAGAAGGAGCTCGAGAAGAAGGAGCAGGTGCTCCTCCAGCGCGTGCTCCAGGACCTCTCGGGTGTGATCGAGAAAGTCGGCAAGGACCGCGGGTACTACATGATCGTCGAGAAGCGGGGCGCCTCCGTCCTCTACGCCTCGGCGGACGCCGACCTCACCGACGAGATCATCCGCGCGTACGACTCGCAGGCGCCGAAGAAGACGCCCTGATGGAGAAGGCCGCCGGGTTCACGCTCGGTGAGCTTGCCGTCGCCCTCGGCGCCACGCTCGAGGGCGACCCGGGCCGGCGTGTCAGCGGGGTTGCGGCGCTCGACGCCGCGGGACCCGAGCAGATCTCGTTCCTGATCGACAACCGTTACCGTCCGGCGGCCGAGGCGTCGCGCGCCGGCGCCTTGCTCGTGGCCGAGAGCATGTCGGGCCTGTCCGGCCCGCTGCTGCGCACGAGCACTCCCCAGAAGGCGCTGATCGCGCTCCTCACGCTGTTCCACCCCGCGTCGGCGCCGCCGGCCGGCGTCGATCCGTCGGCGATCGTGGCGCGCGACGCCCGCCTGGACCCGAGCGCTTCGGTGGGCGCGCTGGCGATGATCGGCGCGGGCGCGGTCATCGGGCCACGGGCCCGCATCCATCCGATGGTGTACGTCGGAGCCGGCGTCGAGGTCGGTGAAGACTCGGTGCTCCATCCACGGGTCGTGTTGTGCGAGGGCGTCCGGCTCGGCTGCCGCGTCAACGTTCAGGCCGGCGCCGTCGTCGGTGGCGACGGATTCGGCTACGTCTTCGATGGCGCCGGGCATCGCAAGATCCCGCAGGTCGGCATCGTCGTGATCGAGGACGACGTGGACATCGGCGCCAACACCACGATCGACCGCGCGATGCTGGGCCGGACCATCATCGGCCGAGGCACGAAGATCGACAACCTGGTGCAGGTCGGCCACAACGTCGAGATCGGCGAGCATTCGATCATCGTGGCGCAGGTCGGCATCTCAGGCTCCTGCCGGCTCGGCCGCGGCGTCGTCGCCGCCGGGCAAGTCGGCTTCGCGGACCATCTCACAATCGGCGACGGTGCCGTGCTCGGCGCGCAGGCGGGAGTTCACGAGGACGTGCCCGCCGGCGACCGCAGGCTCGGCACCCCGGCCGTGCCGATGCTGCAGGCCAAGCGGCTCTTCGCCACCCAAAAGCACCTGCCCGACATGTCCCGCCGCCTTCGCGCGGCCGAGCGCCGGCTCGAAGAGCTCGAGACGCGCCTCGGCATCGCGCGGCCGAAGACGGGCACGTCGGGAACAGCCGATGACCGCGCCTGACGGCATCCATCCGACCGCCGTCGTCGACCCCAAGGCGCGCGTCGCGGCCAGCGCCAGGATCGGCGCGTTCGCGGTCATTGGCCCGGAGGTGACCATCGGCGCCGACGCCGAGATCGGACATCACTGTGTGCTCGAGGGGCGGGTCGAGATCGGCGAGCGGGCCAGGATCGGCCACGGCACCATCCTGGGCGGCCGGCCTCAGGACCTCAAGTTCAAGGACGGCACGCCGTCCGGCGTCCGGGTCGGCGCCGACACCGCCATCCGCGAGTACGTGACGGTCCACCGCGCCACCCACGCCGAAGAATGGACGGAGATCGGCGCGGGCTGCCTCATCATGGCCATGAGCCACGTGGCTCACGATTGTCGGCTCGGCGACGGGGTCATCGTCATCAACTACGCGGGCATCACGGGTCACTGTCAGATCGGCGATCGCGCCACCATCGGCGGCCTCGTCGGCATGGTGCCGTTCACCCGCATCGGGCCCTATGCCTACGTCGGCGGCTGCTCGAAGATCCTCCACGACATCCCGCCGTTCGTGCTGGTCGACGGTAACCCCGCCGCTGCCCACGCCATCAACGTCGTCGGGCTCCGGCGCGCGGGCATGAAACCCGCCGATCGCCGCCTCCTGCAGGACGCGTTTCGGCTGCTCTACCGGAGCGGGCTCGCGACGCCGCGGGCGGTCGAGCGGATCCGCCAGGAGCTCCCGGTCACGGGCCCCGTCGCCGAGCTGCTCGATTTCATCGCCGGGTCGCGGCGCGGCATCTGCGGCTCGGCGCAGTCCGGGACAGCGGCGGTCGACGCGGCGCCGAGCCCTGAAAGCGAGCCGGTCTGATGGCAGTGCGAAAGGGCGAGGAGCGCAGGCTGCGGGCCGGCGTCGTGGGCGCGGGCCACATGGGCCAGTACCACATGCTCGCGTACGCTGAGCTCTGGGACATCGACCTGGTCGGTGTCGTCGACGTCGACCGCGACCGTGCCAAGCAGATCGCGGCCTACTACGACACGCAGGCGCTCTCCGACCATCACGAGCTGATCGGAAAGGTCGATCTCGCGAGCGTGGCGGTGCCGACCGAGCAGCACTTCCAGGTCGCCTCCGACCTTCTGGAAGCCGGTATCGGCGTCCTCGTGGAGAAGCCGATCACGCCCACGATCGAGGAGGCGCGCGAGCTGTTCGCGATCGCCCGCCGCACCGGCAGCGTGCTCCATGTCGGCCACGTCGAGCGGTTCAACGGCGCGGTGCAGGAGCTCAAGAAGATCGTCGAGCGCCCGATCCTGATCGAGTCGCGGCGTCTGGGGCCCTTCGCCCCGCGCGTCCAGAAGGACAGCGTGGTGATGGACCTGATGATCCACGACCTCGACATCGTCCTGAATCTGGTCGACTCGCCGCCGCGGCGGCTGGCCGCAATGGGCTCGTCGGTGCACTCGGCCGTGATCGACATCGCCAACGTCCAGATCGGCTTCGAGTCGGGCACGATCGCGCTGATCACCGCCAGCCGCGCGACCGAGGAAAAGATCCGCGTGCTCTCGATCACGCAGCCGGACGCCTACGTCGTCCTCGACTACTCCGAGCAGGACATCCGCATCCACCGGCGCGCCGCCCAGGAATACACGCTCAACCGGGAGTCGATCCGCTACCGGCGGGCCTCCTTCGTCGAGCACGTGCAGGTTCACAAGGACAATCCGCTCAAGCTCGAGGTCCTCCACCTGGTCCGGGCTGTCCGGCGCGCACGCGCGGGCGAGCAGGTCGTCCTGGCCGAGACGGAGGATACGCGCTCGCTCGCCATGGCTCTCGAGATCGAGCGAATGATCCGGGAAGGCCGCTGCGAGACGGCCTACTCGACCAATCCTCCGTGGAGCGCTCCCTCGGCTTGATATGCGGCGCCGGCGTGCTGCCGGCGCGCATGGCCGGCGAGGCGCGGCGCCACGGGTGGCGCGTGCTCGCGTTCACCTTCGGCGACGCGCCCGGAATCGGCGAGCAGGCCGACTGCACGGTTCCGAGCCGCATCGACCAGGCGGGCGTCGTGCTCGCGACCCTCCAGGCCGAGCGTGTCGAATCCGTTCTCTTCTCGGGCAAGTTCTGGAAGACGGACCTGCTCGACGACGATCGGCTGGACGCCAAGCTCACCGCGATGAAGGCCGAGGCCGGCGCGATGACCGACGCGAACATCCTCCAGATCGTGGCGGCGACGCTCGCCCAGATGGGCATCGAGCTCCTCGACCAGCGGCCCTTTCTCGGCGACTGGATCGGCCGGAGCGGCTGCTGGTCGCGCCGCGTGCCGACCGATGGCGAGTGGGCCGACGTGCGTCGCGGTCTGGAGGTCGCGCGACTCGTGGCCGACGCCGGGATCGGCCAGGCGATCGTGATCAAGCACGGTGCCATCACGGCGGTCGAGGCGACCGAGGGAACGACCGCCACGATCCGGCGCGGCGCCGCGCAGGGTGGCCCGGGCGCCGTGGTCGTGAAGGCGGCGGCGCGTGAGCACGACTATCGCTTCGACACGCCGGGAATCGGACCGGAGACCATCCAGGCGGCGGCGGCCGGTGGCGCCACGGTGCTCGCGGTCGAAGCGGATCGGGTGCTCGTGGTGGATCGCGACGAGTGTCTGCGCATCGCCGACGACGCCGGCATCGCGCTGGTCGGTGTCGCGTGACCACGCGAGACTCGCCCGCCGTCATGCTCGTCGCCGGCGAAGCATCCGGCGATCTGCACGGCGCGGCCCTCTGCCGCGCGCTGCGCGAGCTCGACCCACGCTGCCGCCTCTTCGGCATGGGCGGGGGGCGGATGGCCGCGGAAGGGATGGACGTGCTGGTCGACGTCACCGCGAAGGCGGTCACCGGTGGCAGCGAAGCGTTCGGTCAGGTCCCGCGCCTCTATCGCGCCTACCGCGAGCTGCGCGCGGTGCTCGAGGGGCCGGACCGCCCTTCGGTGCTCGTGCTGATCGATTTCCCGGAGTTCAATCTGCGCCTGGCGCGTGCCGCCCGGCGTGCGCGCGTCCCGGTCGTCTACTTCATTCCGCCGCAGGTATGGGCGTGGCGTCCATGGCGCGTGAAGATGATCCGGCAGGTGGTCTCGCTCGTGCTCGCGGTATTTCCGTTCGAGGCGCCGCTCTATCGCCGGGCCGGTGTCCCGGTGGACTTCGTGGGACATCCCTTGCTCGATCAGCTCCAGGCGGCGCCCGCGCGCGAGGTGGCGCGCCGCCGGCTCGGCATCGCCGATCGCACGCCTGTGGTCGCGCTGCTGCCGGGGAGCCGGCATCAGGAGATCGTTCGCATGTTGCCGCCTATGCGAAACGCCGCGGCCGAGATCGCGCGCGCGGTGCCCGGGACGCGATTCGTGCTCGGCCTTGCGCCGACGATCGAGCGCGCGCTGGTCACCGAGCATCTGGCCGGCGGGCCACCGGTCGAGATCGTCGAGAGCCAGACCCACGACGTGATCCGCGCGGCCGATCTGGCCCTCGTGACGTCCGGCACGGTCACCCTCGAGGCGGCGCTCCTCGGCACGCCGATGGTCGTCTGCTACCGGTTGTCGCTCGCGAGCGAGCTGATGGTACGGCTCCTGATCCGCGTGCCGTGGGTCAGCCTCGCCAACCTCACGCTCGGGCGGGCGGTCGTGCCCGAGCTCTACCGGCAGACGATGATGGATGAGCGCCTGGCGCAGGAAGCGCTGCGCCTCTTAACCGACGCCGGCGCGCGCGAGGCGCAGCGCGCGGCGTTCGGCGAGCTCGCCGGGCAGCTCGGCGAGCCGGGCGTGGCGACTCGCGCGGCGCGCCGCGTCCTGGCGCAGGCGGGAGCCGCGTGATCGCGCCGCGCGGCCGGAGCAGGGAATGAATCCGCTACTGGCGCTCACGCCGCCGCTCGTCGCTGGGCTCGTGCGGCTCCTCGGGCCGACCCTGCGGCTTCGCGCGGAGGGCGTCGAGGCGCTCGCGCCGAGCTGGACGGCCGCGCGGCCGCTGATCTACTGCGTCTGGCACGGGCGGATCCTCATGGTGCCCTGGCTCAACGCGCGCCTGCCGGACCCACGGCGCGCGCGCTGTCAGCGTGCTGGCGAGCCGCTCGCGCGACGGTGGCCTCATC
>Ga0126369_10001235_pt1 | contig 17556 bp, 18 predicted proteins | sample PanSoiMetaPlot_1_FD_109646 | JGI IMG/M metagenome (GOLD analysis project Ga0126369, IMG submission 109646) | Tropical forest soil microbial communities from Panama - MetaG Plot_1 | ecosystem: Environmental > Terrestrial > Soil > Tropical forest > Bulk soil | place: Panama | collected 2016-02-17 | reverse complement strand
TAGATGCGCGCCACCACATCCTTGGTCGAGTCGACGTCGCCGTCGCTGAGGATTCCAGCCACTGCGCCGTTCGTCAGGGCCAGGTTAAAGCTCAGCATTCCATTCGCGAAACTGCCGAGGACCTGCACGCCGGTGTCCCGGCTTGGCAGCAGCAACGAAGCGACGCCGGTGCTGATGAACGGAAGATTGGTTGCAGGAGTGAGGCGCTCCTCGGTGATCGGGAATGGGAACTTCCCAACGCGAATTCGGAACCAGCTGGCGAGCTCCGCCTCGATGAACGTATCCAACAACGTGACCCGACTCTCGGCGAAGTTGACGAAGATCTGGGTGCGGACTTTTCGGTAGAGGATGGCATCGAGCCTGAAGCCCGCGAAGCGAACGATGAACGTGTCGCGATCCGGCGTAGGGACGTTGGCGAGAAAGGCGCGATAGTCGGATTGAAGCAGCCAGTGAAGGAACAGGTTGAAGCTTCCATCCTGCGTCGCAAATCCAAAGCCCTTGGGCCCCGCCAGAGCAAACTGTGGCAAGTCAAAGCCCTGGTTGGCGTCAGCTCGTGGAGCTGCGGACGTTTCAAGGTTTACGGCGGCGGTCTCATTCTGGGCTGGCTGGGCTTGGCAGGGAAAAACGGCGAGAGGGAACGCGCAGAGCGCCGCTCTACCGAGCCCTCGCATCAGCGAGTTCCAATGCGCTGCTGTGGAGCCAATTCGACGATCTCCGCTTCGATCATCGCCCAGCAGTTATCGCGTAAGTAGGTCTCTGAATCCGCCAGCCGCGATGTCCATTTGGGCAGCAGGTCCGCGTAGCACTTTTCGACCAGCTCTTTTTCATACTCGTTGTGCAGGTTCCATTTGTCGTTTGCCGGGTGGGCCTTGATGTACGAGGGAAAATCCAACGCGCCCAGCACCGAAGTGGCGGTGCTTTGCAGGTCGTTGACGAATTGCGCCGCGGTCTCCACATCCTTGCGAGTGCCCAGCCGCGAGACATGGCCCCCCACGAAGACATCGAAGTCGTAGGACAGAGCGTCTGAGTGCGCTCGAATGTATCCCTGGACATCCTCGGCGATACCCAGGTTCTTGTAGGGCATGAAGCCCGGATAGACGACGTCCACGAGCATCAGCACCTTTTGCCGAGGCGCATGGATGAAGATGTTGCCCAGCTCGTGGTTGATGCCTTTGTAGTCGAGAACGAGTATCTGCTTGCCGGCCTTCAGCGTGTAGCTCTTCTCGAAGGTGACACTCGGGACCGGCCGGCGTGGGTCTTTGCGGCGAGCCACGATGGCGGTCGTTTCCCGGTGGGCGATGAAAATTGCGTTCTTGGGAAACAAATCCGCGGCGCCGATATGGTCAGTGTGCTCGTGGCTGTAAATCACGTGCGTCACCGGCTTGTCAGTCACCTCGGAAATGGCCTTGAGGTAGCGCGGGCCGAGTGTGGGCAACGGGTCAACCGCAATCACGCCCTTGGAATAGACGAGAAAGATCGTCCCGTAGGCGCCGTCTGTCAGCCAATACAAACCGTCTCGTATTTCCTTGACGAAGTAACCTTTGTCTTTGGGGATCTCGGGAGCCGTCTCTATAGGCGGACTCGACCAACACACATTTGAAACCAGCATCGACACCGTCACCGCCAAGGCGCGGATTGCACTCAAATTCATCACAGACCCCTTCGAGTTGGTCTCAAGTAAGCCGCAGGCCGTGCCGGCTGAGCGGAAGACTTCGAATCCGGCGCCCCGTGGCGGCAAAAATTGCGTTGGTAAGAGCGGGAATGACGGTGACCGGTCCCACCTCACCTACTCCTCCGAGAGGGCGAGCACCGCTGTCAATGAAGTGCACCTCGACAGGTGGCATTTGGGACATTCTCAGGACTTCGTAGTCGTTCCAGTTGCCCTGAACGACTCGGCCTCGCTCGAAGGTGATCTCCGTCTTGTCGGCACAGGAGAGGCCCCAGGCGGTGCCACCCTCGATCGAGTTGGCGGTGATCCCGCGATCCAGAATCGTCCCGCTGTCGACGACGGCGACAATCCGATGGATCTTGATCTGTCCTGCCGCGGGAATCGAAAGCTCTACCACGTGAGCAATGACGGTTAGGAAGGCCTCGCAAAAAGCGATGGCGCGGTAGTGCCCAGGCGGCGGCGGAGTCTTCCAGCCCGACTTTTGCGCGGCGAGGTCGAGCACCGCGAGGGCGCGCGGGCTCTTCGAGAGTAGCTCACGGCGGTACTGATAAGGGTCCTGGCCCTTCCGGTGAGCCAATTCATCGATGAAGCTCTCGAGAGCGAAGATGTTCGGGCCGTAGCCGGTGGTGCGCATCACCGAGGTCGGAATCGGCAGTTTCAACATCTTGAAATCCACCCGGGTGTTCGGGATGTCGTAGTGCGTCTCCAGCAGCCCCTCGAGACAGCTCGGATCGTACGTTTCGGTTACCGCGGGCGGGTAAACGAACTGCAGGATCGAAGGTGACACCAACCGATGGGCGAGAGCCTTCAGCCTTCCGTACTCGTCGACTCCGGCGGTGATGCGATGGTGAACCGCGGGGCGGTAGAAATCGTGCTGCATGTCCTCCTCGCGCGACCAGATGAGCTTCACCGGGCGGCGGACCGCCTTGGAAACGGCCACCGCCTGGGCCACGAAGTCCGGTAGTAGCCGTCGGCCGAAGCCACCTCCCACCAGCGTTCGGTTGATGCGCACCTTCTCGCGCGGAAGGCCGAGCATTCCTGCCACTGTGAGCTGTGCCAACTCTTGTCCTTGCGTAGGCGCCCAGACGTCACAACCATCCGCCGTGACGTGCGCGGTGCAGTTCATCGGCTCCATGGTGGCGTGCGCCAGGAATTGCGACTCGTATTCTTCGGAGACGATGGTCGGAAGCGCTTGGCTCGATGGCGCGCGCGGCGGCGTCGGATCCACGGAAGCATCGCCCATGAACCTGTTTGGGTAGGTGTGCGGCAAAATGTCCCTGTCTCCGGTCGAATGGGCCAGGAGCCAATCGCTGCCATCGAGAGCCGCTCGATATTGAGCTCTCACCGTGTCGCTGTTCAGCGCGGCGTTGGGGTCACTGTCCCAGTCGACTTTGAGGCCCGCGAGCGCCTTACTCGCCTGCCAGTACGCTTCGGCGACGACCGCCACCCCATTGGGAATCGGTACGACGTCGATGACACCTGGGAGTCGCTCGACCGAGGACTTATCGAGCTTCGCGACTTTTCCGCCGAAGACTGGGCTGGTGCGGATCGCGGCGTAGACCATTCCCGGGACTTTGACGTCGAGCCCGAAAACTGCGGCGCCGGTGACTTTGGCCGGGTTCTCGACCCTCGGCAGCGATTTGCCGAGTAGGCGCCACTCGCTTTGCTGCCTCAATCGCGGGTGGGCGGGCGGCTGCTTCTTGGAGGCGGCCTCCACCAGCTGACCGAATTTCAGGCTCCGACGCGTCGGACGATGGATGACTCTGCCGTTCTGCGAATCGCAGCTTGCCAGATCGACCCGCCACCTCTCGGCAGCCGCGGCGATCAGCATCTCCCTCGCACTCGCGCCCATGGTGCGCAAGAAATCGAAGAACGCGGTGGTGCTCTCGCTGTTGCCAGTGAATTGCCAGTTCCGCGCGGGATTTCTGTAGGCTGGATCCGCAGGCGAATTTTCGAGCCTCACCCGCTTCCAGTCGGCTCCGAGCTCTTCCGCGACGACCGCTGCCATGGTGGTTTGGATGCCCTGACCCATCTCCGCTTGCGAGACGATGATGGTCACGGTGTCGTCGACACCGATCCGCAGCCAGGCGTTGAGGGGAATCGGTTTGTCGTCCGGACGGGAGCGTTCCGCGCGCGCGAGGCTCGGTGGGAAGACGGCGCCTAGAACTAGGCCACCGCCGGCGATCGCGCTCGATGTGAGAAAGCTGCGTCGACTCATGAGGGTCGGCGCGGTGCCCGGGATTTCGACTCCGTCTGTCTTTACCTCTGTGCTCATGGTGTCCTACCGTTGGCAGGGGGCGCCGCTGTTCGTCCACTGGGTGAATTTGTCGACGAATTGTTGATGGGAGAGGGGAGGCGTGCTTCGACCCACACCTGGATTCCATGCCCAATTGACGAACTTGTCGGATGTCACGTGCTCCCCTAGCGCGGTTAAGTCTCGGTTGCCGTTCTTCGTCGGATCCTTGAGGGTGCGGCACAAGTCTCCAGTGCTCAGCCCGTGCCATGCCAACGGCGTCTTGGCGTCTGGCAGCCGCCAATCGGGAGCACCGGGAGGCGCGTGAGCGAGATCGGAATTGGTGGATTGGTGGCAGTTGGTGCACCTCATCGCCGGCGAGCCGCGGCCGTCTTCGCCGCGCTTGACGTTCATGTTGTGCGGCCGGCCCTCATCACCTTGAAGCGGCGACTCCCCCGGGATGTGGCAATTTAGGCACCGCGGACTGGTCAGCACCGAAGCGACGTCCCGAAAGGCCGATACGCCGGCGGTGTTGTCGGCGGTGTTTTCCGCGGCGCCCAGGCTCGAGTCGGCCTTCAACCTCGACTCGAGCAGCAAGCCAACGACCGTGACGGCGGCTGCCGCGATAGCGCTCGGAATTCGTGCCCGGCTCATTTGTGCTTGGCCAGCTGCGTGGCTCGGTGAATGGCGGAGCGAATCCGCTGGTACGTGCCGCAGCGGCAGATGTTGCCTGACATCGCATCGTCGATGTCTGCATCGGTGGGCCTTGGATTTCTCGCGAGCAGCACCGACGCGGACATCATCTGCCCAGGCTGGCAGTATCCGCATTGCGGTACCTGCTCGGAAAGCCAGGCCCGCTGAACGGGATGACTGCCGTCCTTGGACAGGCCCTCCACGGTGGTGACTCTCTTGCCTGCCGTTCTCGAAAGCGGCGTGACACAGGACCGAATCGCATCGCCTTCGAGATTCACGGTGCAGGCGCCGCACTGAGCAATGCCGCAGCCAAATTTGGTGCCGGTGAGACCAAAGGTGTCTCGAAGCACCCAAAGCAACGGCGTGCTCGGGTCGACATCGGTGACCTTTCGCTCGCCGTTGACAATCAGTTCAGTTCGTTGCATCGAACCACTCCTTGCCCAGAGCGAAAAGTCCTCTAAACGGGCGTTGTTTCACCTTGCGTCTTTTTGTTTTGTCACTTCGTCCCGACCGGCGTAGAGACGATGCAGATCTCTGCCGGGGCAATGAGAGGATCAGATGGACGCTCTTTCCGGAGTCCTCCGTTCGATGCGACTGAACGCGAGCATCTACTGCGCCCTGGACATGACCGCCCCGTGGGGCTTGTCTTTACCCAAATCTGGCTGGGCGCCCTTCCACCTAATCGAGTCAGGATCGTGCTGGCTGGTAACAGGCAAGGGAAGGCGCGTGCGGCTCGAGGCGGGTGATCTTGTGGTGATATTCAACCCCGACGGGCATTCTCTGCGCGATGTCCCGGACACCAGGCCGGAGCGCCTGGAGCGCGTTCTGCAGCACAAGACGGCCGAGGGCGTGGTTCGCTTTGGTGGCGGTGGTGCACTGACGCAAATCGTCTGTGGCAAGTTTGCTCTGGACGAGCTCCAGGGACCCCCGGGGAGCCTTCGGCATCTGCCAGACCTTCTCCACCTGCGCAAGGAGAGCTGGCCGCAGTTTGGCGAGTTCTCAGCGACGCTGCGGCTCCTGGCCAGTGAAGTTCGCTCTGGGCAACCCGGTAGCGACCTCGCAGCGCGCTTCTTGACCGAGGTGCTGCTGATCCAGATTTTACGAGTGCTACTCGAGGGGCGCCGCACGCCCGCCTCCGGTTGGCTGCAAGCTCTGTCCGACCCGCCGATCGCCGCCGCCCTTACAGCCATTCACGACAGACCACAGCACCCATGGACTCTGGAGTCGCTCGCCGCGAAAGCCGGTCTTTCGCGCTCGGTGTTCGCCGCACGATTTCGCGAACGCGTCGGTCAGACCCCGATGGCCTACGTTGCCGAAAGCCGCCTGCGTTTGGCGTCGCAGTGGCTGCAGGAGACCGACCTTTCCGTCTCCGAGGTGTTTCAAAGACTCGGGTACGCATCCGCGGCTGCGTTCAATCGCGCGTTCAAGCGAAAATACCACTTGCCCCCTTCCGCCTACAGACGCGATCTCGGCAGCGTTGAGTTGCCGGAAGGCCAACAGCGTCCGGGTTGAGCGCTGGCGTGCGTTGGCGGTGTCTAAGAGCAAAAAAAGTGTCCGGTGCTATCTATGTCGCGCGTTCTTGAGCCACCGGATAGGCAATCACGCCTGATTCGATGCAACGAAGGAGCAGATCATGAGTGAATTCTTGTACCTGTACCGAAACCCCGCCAATTCCCAGTTCGCACCGGATTCGCCGCACCAACTGCAAGAGCGCCTTGCGAAGTGGACTGCCTGGTTCAAGGACCTCGAGGCCAAGCAGCACATCAAAAGCCCTGGCCATCCACTCGAATCCAAAGGCGCCGTCGTCAAAGACAAGCGGGGCACTGTCACCGACGGTCCCTACGCGGAATCCAAGGACATCATTGGCGGATACTCGCTGATCGAGGCCAAGGATCTGGCGCAGGCGGCGGAGCTGGCCCGCGGCTGCCCGATTTTTGAGCACGGGGGAGTTGTCGAAGTGCGTCCGATTCGGCAGATGTAGATTTGGTGGTACCCGACGAACATTTTTTCCGTCGCGAAGCCGGCCGGCTGCTCGCAACCCTGACGCGCATTCTCGGTGTCCACAACCTCGCGCTCGCGGAGGACGTTGTTCAAGACACTCTCGCGAGCGCGGTGGAAGTGTGGACGTTTCGGGGCGTCCCGGAGCATGCCTCCGCTTGGCTGATGACGGCCGCGAAGAACCGTGCCATCAGCGTGCTACGCCGCGAGCGTACGGTTCGCAAGTTCGCGCCGGAACTGGGCCGGCTGCTGGACAGCGAGTGGACGCTGAAGCCGGTGCTCGATGAGCAGTTCCTGCCACGGGCGCTCAAGGACGACGAGCTTCGGATGATGTTTTCCTGCTGCCACCCAAAGCTGCAGCAGGATGTCCAGGTCGCTCTAATCCTCTACCTGCTCTGCGGCTTTTCCGTCGGTGAAGTTGCCAGCGCGTTTCTGGTCACGCACGAGGCGATGGAGAAGCGAATCTCTCGAGGGAAGAAATTATTGGCGAAGTCGAAGAAGCTCTTTGAGCTGAGCACCGATGATTTCGCCCCGCGCCTCTCCGTGGTGCACCGGGCGCTCTATTTGCTCTTCAGCGAGGGGTACCACGGCGCTCATCCCGAGCAGGTAGTGCGCGTGGATCTCTGCCATGAGGCGATGCGGCTCGCTCGCCTGCTGGTGGACCATGCTCCGGCGGCGACTCCGGCGACCCATGCGCTAGCGGCGCTGATGTACCTCGATGCAGCGCGTTTGCCGGGGCGGGTGGACGAGGCGGGAGACTTGACCGCTCTGTTCGACCAGGACAGGTCCCGGTGGGATGCAAATCTCATCGCCGAGGGACTTCAGCTGCTCGAAGCGTCGGCGGCGGGACAGGAGATAACCGAGTATCATGTCGAAGCCGCTATCGCCGCGGTGCACGCCGCCGCGGGATCTCCGGAGCAGACGCGTTGGGGCGACATCGTATCGCTCTACGACTCGCTGATGCGGATTCGGCCGTCGCCTGTCGTAGCTCTCAACAGGGCGATCGCCATCGCACAGCACCTCGGCCCCGCGCCCGGCCTCGAGGCATTGCAGTCAATTCCCGAGGCAGACCGACTCTCGGCTTACCCGTTCTATTCGGCCGCGCTCGGAGAATTCGAGCTGCGTCGCCACAGACGGGATGTCGCACGCGAGCACTTTCGTACCGCGCACGGGCTCGCGAGGAACGAGGCGGAGCGGCGCTTTCTCGAGCGGCGCATCGCGGCCTGCGAAGCCTGAGACTTCATCCTCGACGGACTAGTGGGCGGTGAAGGTGTAGGTGATCGGCAGGCCGTTCACGTTCTGGTCCGCGTGAACGAACGTGTTCGGGTCGATGAGCACCAGAATCTCGGCGTAGTTGCCATCCCAAGTCTGCAGAATTACCGCGGGATAGTTAGACCCACCGGCTCGTGTGTAGGTCCCTGCCGTGAAAGCCCGGATCGGACCAGCATAGTTGTCCGCCGTCCCGGTGAATCGATAGGCGCGACCCCAGTGCGTTTGGGGATTGCTGTCGTTGAAGAATTGGTACGTGAGGACCCGGGCAGTGGCGGTCCAGGTGTGGACCGCGACCAGCTGGGCCCAAATGGTGTCGAGGATGGCGTTGGCTGCCGCGTTGCTTGGCTCGAACCGGTAACGGTCCCCTGTTTCGAGCAGGTTATGGACCTCGGCGGCCGTGGCGGGACTTGCGGCGGCGCTGATCGCGAAGGCTTGAAGCCCAGCGGTACCCCCGGTGCCCAGACCATCGGCCCCCCCTCCGCCACAGGCGACAACGGTTGTAACCAATAAGCCCCAGGGGCTTAGGCGTCGAAACATGGAATACCTCCTGCGGCTATGGACGATGCAGTGCGACCGATGCCTCACCCAAAAACGCGCAATCGGTCCGGACTTAGGGTCAAAAAAAAAGTCCGCCGGTGTTCCCTTCGAACGTTATCAGGGCGCAATCGAACCCGAACGCAGGCGTTTGTAACGAAGGGAAAAACATGGCGACCGTATCGTTGGGCGCGAATTCGAAGATTGCCGCTCCCCGGTGGGAGCGAGAGCGCATCCAGACCTTCTATCGCGACGTCTTGGGGTGCCCTGTGGAAGCGAAGCCGCAAGCAGACCTGATTTGGCTGCGGCCCGATTTCTACCTCGGTGTGGTTTACGAGGATCCGGCGGTGGGCGAGTCGCAGCTCTTGAAGGCGATCTGGCTTGAGCTTCGAGCCGAGCGCCCGGAGGAACTGAAGGAAAGAATACTAACCTTTGGCGTCACGACCATCGACTACCCGAGAGACATGGAGCACTTCTATTTTCAGGCTCCGGGCGGCCAGGTGTTTCGGCTGGTGAGCAATTCCGAAGACATGAACCTGTATCGCCCGCACACGACGCCAGTTCCGCAGCGCCCGCAGCGGCGCGGCGCGCGCGCCGTGGTCGACGGGGACATGGTTACGGCGAGCGTCGATGTTGCGATGTCGCCCGCCGGTGCTTTTCGCGCACTGACTACCCATGAGCTCGAGCGGTGGTGGGGGTCCGCCGAGACGTACCGGATGACCGAGTGGAACGCGGACTTGCGCGTAGGAGGTCGCTGGAGCGTCCTGGTACGCCTCTCCGACGGCAAGACTTTCCCCGCGTCCGGCGAGTTCCTGGAGATCGATTCGCCAAGCAAAGTGGTGCAGACGCGGAAGTATGACTGGGACTATCCCTTGCTAGGGCGGCGGGAGACCATCGTCACCTACCGCTTCGACCCGATCGCGGCCGGCACGCGGGTGGCGGTACGCCACGTAGGCTTCAACGGCTTCATCGAGGCGGCGGACGAGCACGCCGAGGGCTGGGAACGCGTTCTCCGCTGGCTGGACGCTTGGCGGCAGGACGCGTAGGCGTGATGGCGACGAGAAAACCCGACCTCGAAGAACTCCTGTCCCATCGAGACATCGTGTACTCCGTCGCTCGCAACATGTGCGGGTATTCGAGCGAGGCGGAAGAGATTACCCTGAAAACCTTCGCGTCTGCCTGCGAGTGGCTCCCATCCGCCATGCCTAGACCAAATCTGCGTACTTGGCTTTGTGGAATTGCAGCCAACATATCCCTGATACGAGCGGCATCCCACCCAAAGGTGCCCATCGCTTCGGCAAGAGAACATGAAAGCAATGAGCTTTCCGAGCTGTTGCGCCGGGCGCTCGATCAGCTCGAGGCGCGGGTAAGGGCGGTATTCGTGCTGTGCGATCTTGCGTCCCTGACCGCGGAGGAAACCGCCAACATTCTGCAGGCCTCGCCGCGGGAGATCCGAATCCAGCTCCACCGCGCTCGGCTAGCGCTGCGCGAGGTGCTGGACGCGTTTTTCAAACAGAGAATGCGCGGGCACGCGCCTTGGCTCGCCGGAAGAGTTACCATGCCGGAATGAAGCTTCCGATCACCGGTGGTTGTGCATGCGGGGCAATTCGCTACGAGTCTTCGGCCTCTCCGCTCTTTGCGCTCAACTGCCATTGCCGAGACTGCCAGCGCGCCAGCGGCGGCGGCTTCTCGTCGGTGTTCATTTTTCCGGAGTCGGCGGTCACCATCAGCGGCGTTCCTCGGTACCATGAAGTGGAGTCGTCTCAAGGCACCGCGCGTCGAGGATTCTGCGCGGACTGCGGCTCGCCCCTGTTCGGGCACGGGTCCACTGGACCGGGGCTGGTCGGGATCAAACCGGCGAGCCTAGATGACCCGAGCTGCTTTGAGCCCCTTATCGATATTTGGACAGCCAGCGCCCAGCCGTGGACGAAGCTGGATCCGGCGCTGCCGAAATTTCCTGGTGCCCCACCGCACGGGCGATAACGAATCTTGGTCGATGTCGATCACCACATGCCCCACCGAGATCGTCGATGCGCCGGCGCAGCGGGTTTGGGACTTGCTCACTCGCCCCGAGGAACTCGCACAATGGTCCGGAGCAGGCCTTCTCGAGGGACCGGAGCGCCCAGTGCAACCTGGGGACATCCTCGTCCTCTCGGTTGGACTCGCTGGACCGTTGAAGGTGAGGATCGAAGTGAAGGAAATGGAACCGCCGCGGCGACTCGCCCTGGACGTGCGGCTGCCGCTGAAGGTTGTGAACCACGAGGTTGTGGTGGTGACACCGATCGAGCCGGGTCGGTCTAGAGTCACATTCAACTGAGACTTTCAGTTCGCGCCTGGATGGCGCGGCAGGCTGGTAGAGAAATTGTTGGGGCCGCTTTTCATCAGCGGTCCAACAGATTCGCTCCGGGAGCTTAAGCGGACTGCCGAACGCTTCGGCTCGCGCTAGCCACGTCGCCGGGACGGCTGCGCGGAGCAGGAAGTGGCTTGGGCTAGGCGGGGGCGCGAATCGTGCCGCGCGGATCGCGGCGGTGTCGTGAATCTGTCGGATCCTCCGGATTTGGCCGTTCCCCCGGGGAGGTCCGGGAATACCCAGATCCATCTGGGACGCGCAGGCGTCGGCATCCGCCCACGCGGCGGCAGCCCCATTGACCATACCCCTGAACGCCCTCTATCAACGCCCGGCAAGCATGAACCGAGGAAGAACCCATTCCGAATATCATCGACTAGCGACCGAGATCGAGTCGTCCGGCGGCGAGCCCGTCTGCAAATTGGCCGTGCTTGCCTCGTTCACAGCGGAACTGCTCAAACCGTACATCATCTTGGAAAGCGCGGCTCTCGGTTGTCGCGCCGCCCCCTGGTTTGCTCCGTTCGGGCAGCTCGAGCAGGTCGCGATGAGCGAGGCATCTGACCTCTGGAATCAGGGCTGCGATGTCATTTGGATCGCCTTCCGCCTCGAGGATCTGGATCCTCAGCTGCAAAATGAGTATTCGGAGCTCGGTCCCGAAAAGACGGCCACCCGCCTGGATGCGTTGTGCGCGCGGCTGATTGCCGCGGCCAAGGCGGTGCGCGCCCACAGCCAAGCCACGGTGTTGGTGTCGAACTTAGCCGCTTCTTCACTGCACGCGCTTGCCGTCTTCGACGCCAGCGACCCAGACGGCTTCGGGCATCTTCTATCCGACGCCAACCGTCGGTTGGCGCGCGCCCTTGCAAACTTTCCGGATGTCTACGTCTTCGACTACCAAGGCGTGGTCAACGCCCGCGGCGCAGCGGCTTGGGCGGATCCGAAGCTCTGGTACATGGCGCGGGCCCCCTGTAGCACCGACAACCACGCCGCTCTGGCCCAGAGTTTGGCGCGCGCCGTGGCCGCGCTCGTCCGGCCGGCTGCGAAGTGCATCGTCCTCGACCTGGACAACACGCTCTGGGGGGGCGAGCTTGGCGACGATGGAGTCGAAGGCATTCAACTCGGCGACGACTACCCTGGCAACGCGTTCAAGGAGTTCCAGAGGACGTTGCTCAACTTCCGTCGCCGCGGGTTTCTGTTGGCAATTGCGAGCAAGAACGACGAGGCGACGGTGCTCGAGGCACTTCGGACTCATCCCGAGATGGTACTTCGTCCAGAGCACTTCGCCTCCATCTTTGCCAACTGGGGCCCGAAGTCGGCCAACCTTCGGCACATTGCCGAAGCGCTGAACATCGGTCTCGATGCCATGATCTACGTGGACGACAACCCGGTGGAACGCGCTCAGATCAAAGCGGAGTTGCCTATGGTCGAGGTAATCGAGATGCCAGCGGATCCCGCTCGCTATGTCGCTGCGCTGGAACAGTGCAGCTTACTCGATCGCCCCCGCGTGCTAGCCGAGGATCGGCGACGGGCCGAGATGTACGAGCAAAGCCCGCGCCGGTTGAAACACTTCGAGGCCGCACCCAGCCTCGAGCAAGCGCTGAAACAGTTGCGGACGGTCGCGCAAGTCGGACTGGCGGGCCCATCAACGCTCGAGAGAATCCATCAGCTGATTCAAAAGACCAACCAGTTCAACGCAACCACGCGGCGTCACAAGCTTGAAGAGGTCAGAAGCTTTTCGAACTCGCCCAGCGCAAAAGTTGCCTGGCTTCGCCTCCGAGATTGCTATGGAGATCAAGGCCTGGTGGGCGTGGGCATTCTGCGCCAATTGGATCTCGAGGGCTGGGAGGTCGATACTTTTCTGCTGAGTTGTCGGGTGGCCGGTCGGCGAGTCGAAGAGGCTTTGATGGCCTATCTGGCGGAGCTTGCTCGCGCCGCTGGTGGAAGGCGACTGCGCGGCGTGTTTCGCCCCACGGCCAAGAATGAGCCGGTCGGTGTTTTGTATCCTCAGCTCGGGTTCGAGCCGATCGCTTCGTCTGGTGCAGCCACCGAACGGATCTTCGAGATCAGGCTCGAGAAGGATGCCTTACCCTGGCCAGACCTGATCGGTCGGGAAGCGGCTCCATAGCGTGGCCATGGTGGAACCCCTGGAACTGCGGGTGCGGCGAGTGGTTTCCTCGGTGCTGGGTTTGCCCCTCGAGCGCGTCACATTGAGCACCTCGAACGATGACGTCGAAAACTGGGATTCGCTGTTGATCATCAATCTGCTGATGGCGATCGAAGCGGAGTTCGAGGTGAGCCTGACCCCCGAGGAAGCGGGGGGCCTTCTTTCCGTCGAGCTGATCGTCCAACTCTTGAGGGAAAAGGGACTCAATGCCTGACGCGAAGACGCTGGAGGATTTCCCCGTCGGACTCAAGCGGACAGTTGAGGCGGTGATTGCGCCCGAGACGGTTGAGGCTTTCGTCAGGCTCTCGGGAGACGACAATCCGCTCCACCTCGACCCGAAAGTCGCCCAAGCAGCCGGCTTCCGTGCACCGGTGGTGCACGGGTGCCTGACCCTGGCGTTCGTTTCCAAGCTGATCGGTACTGCACTGCCGGGACCTGGTGCACTCTGGCGCTCGCTTCAGGTGGATTGGGTGAAGCCGGTGTTTGCTGGCGACAGGCTGATTCTGACCGGGGAGGTCGAGCAGCGGTCCGAATCGGCCCAATCGATCCTGATTCGGATCGACGGCCGAAACCAGATCGGCACCGTGGTGCTGCGCGCCCGCGCCACCGTGGGGCTGCCGAGTCTTGCGGGGGCTGAGAAGTGACGACAGCGGGCACCGAGCAAGTGCGGGCTCAGAAGTCCACCGAGGATCGCCTCGCGCAGAGGCCCCAGGCGCCTGCGAGGGTTTGCCGTCATGCCAATGATCGTAAAACCATACGGTGAAGAGCTGATCCCTGGGGTGAAAGCGTTCAACCGCCGCCTGGGAGATGCCGGCCTGCTGAACCGAATCCCGGAATCGCCGATCCCCACCTGGCTTCCGAGAATCGATGCGCAGCCCATCTTCCAAGAATTCTTTCTGGCCGTTGACGGCGAGTCGGTGCGCGGTGCGTACATCTTGAAGCACCAGCCGTTTCTGATCGGGACGGAAACGGAATCGATTGGCTTCTACACCGCCGTTTCCGAAGGATTGATCGGTCGCAGATTCGCCGGCATCGCGGTGCAGCTGCTGATGGACTGCCTTCGCCGGCAGCCGCTGTTGTACTGGCTCGGCACTGGGGGCATGGACCAGCGGATTGCGTCGATGTTCAAGGCCGCGCGATGGAGCTTGTGGTCGATACCCTTTTACTTTCGTGTCGTTCGACCGCGAGCCTTTCTGCTCAACATCGAATTTCTGCGAAGGACCCCGCTGCGCAGGGCGGCGCTCGACGTTCTCGCCTACAGCGGTCTGGGCCTCGCTTTGCGCGGCTACCAGGCTCTGAAGACGAAACCTTGCCGCGGGGTGACCGCTGAGCTCGTGCCCGGTTTCAGCGACTGGGCCGACTCGATCTGGGAAGCAGGGCGCGGGGACTATCAGATGGCGGCAGTGCGAGACGCGTCAAGCTTACAGATCCTGTACCCAGTGGGGGCCCCTCGATTCATTCGGTTGCGCGTAAGAGACAGGACTCGAGACGTGGGTTGGGCGGTGTGCCTCGTCACCACGATGGAACGCGATCCGTCGTTCGGCAACATGCGCCTGGGATCGATCATCGACTGCTTTGCTTCCGGCGAAAACGCTATCAAGGTGATCGCCGCGGCCACGACTCACCTGGAAACCGCGGGAACCGACCTCATCGTATCGAATCAACCGCACCGCGCCTGGCGAGCGGCGATGGAGCAGGCAGGCTACTTCTCGGGTCCGTCGAACTACATCCTCGCGATTTCGGACGAGCTTCGCCGGCGATTGGATCGGGCGAACGCGAAGAAGGACCTGTTCCACATGACCCGGGGAGATGGCGAGGGCGCAGTTCACCTGTGACCAGCGAGATCCAATGGTAGAACCCACGCCAGAGGAAAAGACGATGACGACCACCAAGGGTACCGCTCTGGTGACTGGTGCCTCACGGGGCATTGGCGCCACCTACGCCGACCGTTTGGCAAAGCGTGGTTACGACCTCATCCTGATCGCCCGCAACGAAGCGCAGCTCGGTGCTCTCGCTGCACGGCTCAGGAGCGATACCGGACGGTCAGTCACCCTGTTGCTGGCAGACCTCGGCAGTAAGGCGGATCTCGCCAGGGTTGAAAGCAGGCTGCGGGAAGACCAGAGCATCGTCATGCTCGTCAACAATGCCGGCCTCGGTGCGGTGACGCCGCTACTCAAATCCGACGTCGAGAAAATGGACCAGATGATCGCGCTCAACGTTACCGCGCTAACGCGCCTCACCTATGCCGCTGCTCCCGGGTTCGCTGCCCGCCGCGTGGGGACAATCATCAACATCGCTTCGGCGGCGGGGATCTCCCCTGAGATGCTCAACGGCGTCTACGGCGCGACAAAAGCTTACGTCTTGGCGTTCAGCCATTCACTGCAGCACGAGCTCGCTGCGCGAGGCATTCGCATCCAGGCGGTGGTGCCAGGCACGGTCGCAACCGACCTTTGGGCGGTCGCTGGCCTTCCGTACCAGAAGCTGCCCTCGTCGATCGTGATGTCTGCCGAAGACGTGGTCGATGCGGCGCTCACGGGGCTCGACCAGGGCGAATTGGTGACCCTGCCCAGCCTCTACGACGCAGAGGCATGGACGCAATTCGAGGCGGGGCGCCGCGCCCTCTCGAAAAAGTTTGGCAATTCCGTGCCGGCGCCTCGATACCGCATTGGCCCAAAGCGGCCCTCGTCCCCCTAGCGTCCGAGCCGCGACAGATGGCGGCCCCAATCAAGTTGAAACGCTGCTATTTCGTGGCTGGACTTTTCGTCTCGACACTGGGCGAGGTTTGGTCAAAAGTGACGCGGAGGGGCGAATGAGGATTCCGGATATGTCCCGAAGAACGTTCGTGAAAACAGCGTTGGCTGGAGCGGCAGGCGCTTTGATCTCGCGAGTCGGCGAGAGTGCGACCAAGGAGCGGGGGGCCGCCGGCGAGGCCAGTCTCTCGATGGCGACGCTCGCGGAGGCATCGCAGCTCGTCCGCGCCAAGAAAGTCTCCTCCGTGGATCTCACCGAAGCGTGTCTGCGCCGCATTGAACAGCTCAACTCCAAGCTGAACGCCTTCATCACCATCACCGCTGAGTCCGCGCTCGCCGAAGCGCGTTCGGCCGAGGCGGACATCCAGCGCGGCCGATGGAAGGGCCCCCTCCACGGCATTCCTATCGCGCTAAAGGACCTGGTGGACACCGCCGGCGTCCGAACCACTGCCGCAAGCGGCGTGTTTAAGGACCGCGTTCCTATGCAGGATGCTGAAATCGTTCGCCGGCTGAAAGGCGCTGGGGCGGTGTTCATCGGCAAGGCCAACATGCAGGAGTTTGCTTACGGAGCCAGCTCGGTCGTTGGTCAATTCGGCCCGGTTCGAAATCCCTGGGCGCCGGACTACTGCATCGGAGGTTCTTCCGGCGGGTCGGCGGCGGCGGTGGCAGCAGGAATGTGCTACGGCGCAATTGGCTCGGATACCGGCGGTTCGATCCGGCAGCCCGCAGGCTACGCCGGAATTGTTGGAATCAAGCCTACCTACGGTCGCGTGAGCACCCGGGGCGTTGTGCCTCTCGCCTGGTCTCTTGATCACGTCGGTCCGATGACTCGCGCCGTGAAGGATTCGGCGCTGATGCTTCAGGTGATCGCCGGGTACGATCCCGAGGACCCTGCAAGCACCAATGCACCGGTTCCGGACTACGCCGCAGGCATCGCGGGGCGGACCTCGTCGATGCAGCTGGGCATTCCGCGCGCCTACTTCTACGAGTCGCTTCACCCAGAGATCCAGACCGCAATGGAAACCGCTCTCGGGGTTCTGAAAAAACTCACCGCGAGCCAGCAGGACGTTTCCCCCTTGGCGAGCGACGAGAAGTACACCTCGATCGTCGGCCCCTTCGGGAACATTCTCCGAGCCGAAGCGTACGCATATCACCAGGAGTTCGTCGCCAAGACGCCCGAGCTCTATCAAGCGGAGACGCTCCCGCGAATCAAAGGTGGTGCCGAGGTCAGCGCCTCCGCGTACATCCAAAGCCGACGGCAGCTTAATGAAATTCGACGCTCCGTCTCGAAGGTGTTTGAAAAAGTCGATGTTTTGATAACCCCGACAGCACCGGTGCCGCCGTTTGCGATTGCCGATCTGCTCGGCGACATGAAGACCCTCCGGACCAAGGAGGTCTTGATGCTGCGCAACACCCGACCGTTCAACGTGCTCGGGCTGCCGACGGTCTCCGTTCCCTGCGGCTTCACCCAGGTCGGCCTACCGATCGGAATGCAAATCACCGGACCGGCTGGCGGTGAAGCGACGGTGCTCCGGCTCGCGTACGCGTACGAGCAAGCCACCGACTGGCACAAGCGACATCCTGCGACAGCCGCCTCGTAGGCATCCGTCCGCACGGCTCCACTGCTCCCTTCTCGCAGCCGGAGCGAAACGCCTTCGGTCCGACCGGTTGTTTCCCTTCCTTGACCGGCACTTCGAGGCTGGCTATAAGTGCCAGATTGGTTACAAGACATCTGAGGGATTTGTTTTCAAATGGACCTAGTTCGCTTGGCTTTCGACCGTTTGACTGGTGAGTGATAGGTTACCGCTATGCACCGCGCTCTTGCTTACGCTGACGTCTTTCGCGCGGTTGCCGATCCGACTCGCCGGGCGATCCTGGATCGGCTCCGGGCCGGACCGG
>Ga0126369_10001234_pt1 | contig 17560 bp, 20 predicted proteins | sample PanSoiMetaPlot_1_FD_109646 | JGI IMG/M metagenome (GOLD analysis project Ga0126369, IMG submission 109646) | Tropical forest soil microbial communities from Panama - MetaG Plot_1 | ecosystem: Environmental > Terrestrial > Soil > Tropical forest > Bulk soil | place: Panama | collected 2016-02-17 | reverse complement strand
TGGAACGCTTTGTCGCGACATTCAACGTCGGGGGACGGCGGGCCGTGTTCGAGATCCTGGCTTCGAGCGTGCGCAATCCCTTCCGACTGCCCGAGCTCAGCCAGTTCCATTGCCCCACCACGCAGTGACCGCCGATTCGATCCAGGTGATCCCAGGGTGGTACGGCAAGCTGCCGAGCCTCGGCGATTTCGCGAGCCGTCGTCTGGGGGCCGACTTCATTCCCGTATGGGATGCTTGGCTGCAGGAGGTCATTCACGCCACTCGGAACGCCTCTCGTGAAGGCTGGCTTGAATCCTACCTGACCATGCCCATCTGGCGCTTCGTGTTGTTGCCGGGCCTCATCGGATCGAATGGCTGGGCCGGCGTGCTCATGCCAAGCGTCGATCGCGTTGGCCGACAGTTCCCACTGACGCTGGTTGCTGGTCTCTCCTCGGATGCCGCAGTGGCTCACGCGGTATTCCATGGGGCTGAATGGTTCGAGGGGCTAGAAGCGACAGCTCTCAGCGTGCTCGACCCGACGCGGGGACCTGAGGAGCTCGATCACTCGCTTATTGACCACGCCTTCGCGGCGCCGCAGGCCGCGGATCTCCCTGGCCCGGACGGAAGCACCCTACGGAGCCTGTCCTCAGTCAGCGAGGGGTTTGAGCTGCTTGCCCAGACGGAAGCGCTCCGCGCCTGGGGTCGAAACACCGGCTGGAGCGGGCTCTGGTGGACGCGTGGCCGCGTGGGCGGCGACCCGCTGATGCTGACGTGCGCCGCGCTGCCGACCGCCGAGGAGTTCGGCTGGCTCGTTCAAAGTCGTCTGCCCCTCGCAGAGCCTGACGACACAAACCCAAGCGCCTACACCTAACTATTTCCTCAGCGCTGATCAGGGCGAGACTCGCGCTCGTCCTCCCCACGCAACCGCTTGACCTGAGCTATGTAGGCGCGAAGAAAAGCCTTGCCGAAGGCGGCGTTGAAGTCCTCGCGAGCCTCGACGACGATTCTCCCGTAGTGCTCGACGAAAAGATCCCACTGCTTCGCTTTCCGGTTGATCGGCAGCAGGCTATCCAGGACCGTCGGGTCCGACAGCCGCTTCTCCAGCTCCTCGGGCGCAAAGCGCGCCAGGACCTCGTCCAACGCCGCGCGCATTCCTGCCAGAAAACCGAACTGGTGGGCACGCAGGTCTTCATAGGCCGCCTTCATGGCGCGGAGCGGCGGCATGAAGCCACGCACGTGCGGCGCCAGGAGATGCCCCAGGGCTGCCTGGGTCGACGGCGAGAACTTCAGCGGGTTGTTGTCTGTGGGCATGATCACGGTGACGTCGGCATGCATCTCACTCTTCATCAGACCTCGGGCGCGCAGCAGATCTAGGGTGCCTTGGACCGCCTCCCGGAGGAGGCCTCCTACCGCCTCCATCATCTCCGGCGTGAGGGTGTTGGGCTGGGCCGCGTCTGGAATCCCCGCACCCGTCAAGAACGCCCGGAGAAGCGGGGCCGACTCCACCGGGTCTGGGGAGCGTCTGCTGAAAGAAGGCGTTGGAAGCTCCGCTGACGGAGCTGGAACGCTCGGCCGTACCAGGGGAGCCGGCGGCATCTCGGGCTTGGGTTCGACAACGATATCCAGCGTCGCCTTCGGAGGAATGTAGTGGCTCACGAGCTCCTGGTCGTGGTCGGGAACGGTCGGGGACGGGATGGGTTTTTTCACGCCTCCCATCGCTTCCAGCGGATCCGCCGGCTCCATCGCGTCGGGAGGTAGAAACACGCGGCCGGGCTGGGGCCCCACGCCGAGCGGGTCGGTCCCCTCAGATTTCCGGTCGCACAGCACATCGTCGATGCTTGGTTCCGGCCCCTTGAGATCAGCCACTGGGTCAGGTCGCGGGAGCATAGGCTCCGGGCGTCCAGAGTCGGGGCGGGATGCCGGCAAGAGATCGGCAAATGGATCGGGTGTCTTCGACCACGGGTCCGCAAACGCGGCCAGCGGATCGTCCTTAGGTGTGCCGGTCATACGATCTGCCCCAGCTCCGGCCTGGGGCATCTGGGACGTGCTGCGCCCGGCGACGTTCACCTGGAGCTCATAGTCCCCTATCTTGACCTGGTCGCCATCGGCGAGGCGCATCTGGACTCCAGGGCCCATCGGACGCCCGTTGAGTACGATGGGGTTCTTCGAGCCGCTGTCGGTGATGACGAAGCCGCTGGCCTGGAAGGCAATCGTGGCGTGGATACGCGAGATGTGCCGCTCGGGATCTGGCAGCACCAGCGTGCTGTTCTCCCCGCGGCCGATAGTGCCACCGGCTTCCCCGAATTGGGCTGTCAGCTCCCGGCCAAGCGGTCGCTCCTTGAAGGAAACCACGCGGATCAGCAACACGACCCGGCCCTCCCTGTCTGGTTCTGTCTGTCCTCGAGCCAGGCCGAGGTTTTGGGAATCATTGTTCTATCCCCATCCGGCTCAAAGTTCCAAAAGCCGCGTGGGAGGATTGTACTCCAGGGCAGCCTAACCACGGCACATCCCCTCGGCCTCGAGCTGCCCCGCTCGAGCCTCCTCCGGGGGCAGTCCCAGTCGCTAGAGCCTTGGGAAATTTGTCCTTTCTGCCAGAAACGTGATAAGAAGCTGGTGGTCCGAAAGGCCAAAGGAGGGCCGTATGAGCGGGCCGGAGAAATCGGCCAGGCCGCTGACGTTTCAAGAGCTCCCGGAACTACGCCGCAAGACCGAGGTCATCTCCAAGCTGCTTCAGGACCAGGTGCTCACACACCTGGAAACCTTGCGGCCCATTCTTTCGCCTGAGCTGGTCTTCGGGAGGCACGCGGGCGGCAAAGGGGACGTTGCGCTTGCCGATCGCGCTCTTTTCCAGCTTCAGCAGCTCTACAAACCGTTCTCGACTCGCCCCTTCGATCTGCCCTCGGAGCTTGACCAGTACTGGCTGACGCTGGTAGGCAACCGCGTCACCCTCTATCCATGGGAGTACACCTACCAAGCGGGTAGCGATCGAGAACGCAAGACGATCAGCATGACCGCCCCCCTTCGCTGGGTGCTGAGCTTCAGCTCCGCCTATACGCTGTCCCAGCTGCGACAGGCCCTGGCCGGCAAAGGCGAGCGCCGGCCCGAGCACATCCGCCAGTTCGTCGTCAACGCCCTGGTCACCCAGCTCATCATCACCCATATTCCCGGCCTCGTTCCGCTCTTCACCGACCTGCGGTATCAACTGCAAACCGACTACGCGCCCGATCTCCCAAAGCTCCCACTCACGACCATCACCTCCGGACTCCCCTCCTTCCGTCCCGGTGACGATCTCATCCTGGCTGCCACCAACTTCTCCGGCGTCCCGGCGTTCATCGAGTTGATCGATGTCGGTGCCCTCCCTGAGCTGCAAGACCCGCTCAAGGCGCGCATCGAAGACTTGTTGCGCTAGCTGGGAATTCTGAGGAGGTTTTCCACAGCCATGAGACGGCTCATGGTCGGACGACCCTGATTCTCAAGGAGCTTCTCGAGCAGGACGGACTTCTTCATGGTGATGTCTTTTACAAGTAGACCCTTCCATGTATAGGTTACTCCAACCACGGCAATTGCGTGCTCCGCTGGCGGGACTGTAGTCAGGTGCCCACCGCAGAGCAACGGGACATCGAAAAGCTTCCCACGGGTCAGACCATAAAGCGGCCCGACCGAGCCAACGGCAGCTATGTCAGCGCTTCACCACATGCGACGGCGGCCCGCTGCCGGGAGCGGCAATGGCTCACGTTCGGCCTCCGACGGGGTGCGTGCCGGACCGAAGCGCTGCCGGACAGCGCATTGATCGCATTCTCCACGCACTTGTACGGGAGCTAATAGGCGCGCAACGTGTTGTCGAGATGCTCCTACTCACCCTGGCGGATCAGGTCGGACACCTGCGGAGTGAGTAATCCGCCAGTAGTGGTCGTAGGTTCGGCCTTCGACCTGCTGACTCATACCCGGCCGCTGATGGTCCCCGGCGGCGGGATAAAAGCACTCATGGGTCGCATCAGTGAACGACGTCTGCTGGATCACGGCGTAATGAACGCTGCCGCACTCTTGATCGACATCAGCCTGCCGGACGTTCCGAGGTGCTCTGGCCGCTCCGGCGAAGGACATCGGCCATGCCCGCCGGCGCGTTTCTGGAGGCTGGGGTGCCTACCTTGAGTGCCAGCAGCCTGCAACTCGCGGCGGCTCGTGCCATCAACACCTCAATGAGAGCCAACGGGACCAGGCGTGGCGTCTTGCTCATCCACCCATCGTCCCAGAATCAGTCCGGCGTGTGTCGTTTCCTGCCGCTCGGCGCTTTCGCTCAGTTGAAGCCTGCTGGCGGGCGCGCGACTAAACCAACCGTTCCCATACGGCGTTACGCAGGCGAAAGAGATCTTTGGTACCCAACGATATCAATCCATCCGCCGCCTCGAGCAAGTGAAGGCACGTGGCCGGAGGGTCCTCTGGATCGACGAACGCTTCCTCTGCACTCAACAAGTCACCCTCTAGTTTCAAAATCTCGAAGTCGGTCGCGACGTAGACCATGTCTTGGTGAAAGGCAACGTCCATGAGATTGTCCATTCTGTCCGTTCGCAGGACTTCCCATACCTCGTTCCGCCCGCGCAACATGGTCCCGTCATCGCCTACGACGTAGACTCTGCCGTCACCTCCACAGCATACGGCGTTCAGATTTCCGGAGACGGGACTATCCAAACGCCGCCATCTCCGATTTGCAAACCGCCAGATTTCCCCCCGCCAACCGACCGCGTACATTTCGTTCTCCGCGAAACCCGCCAGATCTTCGAAGCCGACGATCTCACCCTCATCACTGTCCAGCGTGCCCGGCCCCATTTCCTCCCAGGCCCCCGGGCCTCGACGCCTCATAACGGTCCGCCCCATGCCGCAGGCGTAAATCGAATCGCCCACCGTTGCCAATGCCCGCAATGGGTTACCCCATTCCTTGATTTCATTGTGCGTTTCCCGGATCGCTTTAGGTGCGACTTCCCAATACGCGCCGCGCGGAGAGATCGCGACAACCGTCCGATCCTTGCCAGACGGCTTGATCGTTGCCATGGAAATCGCGGACCACGCTCCAGCGAATTTGTACTTGTACCACTCCCCGTCGTACATCATGAAAAAGCTGGAGTTTTCTGTACCCTGCTCAACGAGCCTATCCAGAGACTTCGCAAAAAAGATCATCTCGCTGTCAGCTACGCATCCACACAAGAATGTTGATCCAGCGTGGTCCATTCCATTTCTCCTTGTGCGGCTATCGAGAGGCGGATACCGCAGGCTTCGCCTTGTACGCTGCGTCCAGTTCGGTCTGAAGTGCGGGATCCAGTTGCTTGCTGGTGGAATGCCAGTGCTCAATCTTTCGATTAGTCGGCTTCAGGCTCTCGTCGAGTTGAGCCTTGATGCAGTCGGCCTGGCAGCCGCACTGCGCCTCGACCGTCTGCGCGCAGATCGTGTTGTATTCCGCAATGCTGACCTGCCCGCCCGGCTCGATTCCGTTCTTCTTGGCTAAGTAATCAATGGCGGCGTGATTCTTACCGTGCGAGCCGACATGCTGACTCGTCCCCTCCATGCATACGCAAAGGGCACTCCCTTCATCATAGTTCTGCAGACGGTCGAAGCAATTCTTCGGAGGAATATGATGCGGCGTCTGGCCCGGGCAACACGCCGGTTCCCCTTGCTTCGGCGAGTACGGTTTGAGTTGGCAGCGGCTCCTCTTGACGCACTCGTTGCTCTGGGCTTCCTTGGTTGCGGCCCTAGCGGCTTTCGATTTTCCTGATTCATCCCCCTTGGGCGTCGCATCCAGCCTTCTTACGTCATCAGCCCGCTTGCTGGGCGCCAGCTTCACCTGAGCTCTCAGCTCCTCAGGAGGCCGGCTGAGCACTCCCGGACAACATGGCTCCGGTTCACCGGCGCAGGCCTCGTCCTTCGCCCTCTTATCGTCATAGCATGGCGCGTCGGGCGCAAGTGCCTGCGAGTCGATAAACGGCCAGGGCGGCGTCTGGCCGACGGATGGATTGTGATTGTGCGTGGTCAGGTCGAGGTGGCGAACGACATTCTCTCCCTCAATTTTCACGTCCATGGACCAGGCAGTGAAATAGACCTTCCCCCTGTTCACGCTGGTCAGGACCCCCTTCTTGGCCGCGCACCCCGCCTCGTCGCCGCTGCTCTTTTTGAAGTAAGACTTATTCTTTAGCATCACTTCCTCGCCGCTGATCTTTACCGTCGTGCTGCCACTCGTGGTATCGCTCGTCATCCCTGTGTTGGGATAAGGAATAGGGACGCCAGGAGGCGTAGCGGGATTCTCAGGGGGCGTGAAGCACACATCAGGGAAGGCGCAGATCGTCTTGCCGCTACCCGCTTTGCAAGAAACTTCACGTCCGTTCGCGTACACCTCGTTGGCCATTGCTAAGCCCCGTGATCGCTGTATCTCAACACCATTGCCGCACGTTCGCCGGAATCGTTTCCGAAATGGGCGAGCACTCCGGGACCCGGAGCATACAGCTTCCTCGCCGCCGCGTCCGCGACCGCCAGAGCGCACGGAACCGTTGCCGCCCCGACCTCGCCGATGCAATCGGCGGGATGCCAAATGTCGAAATCTGCTTTCGGCACCCGAACTGTGCGAGCCAGCGCCAATGACGCTTCCTTAAAGGCGTACTGCTCCCCATTGGAGTCGGTTAGCCGGTAATCGACATCCTCAAACCCGCAGCCCGCGTCGCCCATCGCAGCCCGCAGAGCGGCCACCAGACCATCGGCCCGGACCGGCTCTTCAGACTCAATCGTAGCTTTCTCCTGACCGAAACCGATTCCGAGGCAACGAAGCTCGACACTTTCACCACCACCCGCCGGCCCTATCAGTAAAGCACCTGCAGCCTCGCCAGGAATGAAGCCGTTGGAGTTCTTGCTCGTCAGCAGGCGATTCTTCTTCTCGTAAAAAGCAAGCGTGGGGGCAACGAGAAAGGTATCTACCCCCGCCACGATCGAGTACGGCGCTCCTACCCGAATCATTTCACTTGCCCGCGCGATGGCTTCGACTCCACCAACCCTGCCCTTAACGATCACCGCGGACCGGCCGTGGACTGCCATCTTCAACTGCTGACCGATTTCCCCCAACAGAGATTGATCCAAGCCCTCAAACCGGCCGGCGCGGGTTTGCTCGGCCACGCACAGCACTAATGGTATTTCCCGGGCAGCAACGTCCGGAACCGCAGCGACGCATTCGGCGATTGCGGCGGCGGCCAACCGAAGAATCTTCTCTCGTCCTCGAGACGGCGGCGAGAGCGGAACCTCCGAGCCGATGATCCACTCGCCGTTCCGATCCCTGAATCGCGTCTCTTGGAAGCGATCGATGGCGCAGCGGATGGCAGCACAAGACGATGGCGCGTCGAGTCCCACGCCTGTCACCATCCCCGTCGCCACGATGCTCACCGAATTCATGACAAATCATCCACCGCGATTAATTTTGGATCCTCAGGATCGATCGGCAACCAAGTGCCTTAACGAAGGATAATAAGTCTTTCCGAGTGCCCGCGCCCGGTACCAGCCGCGAGGCATTGTGCCGATCACGCACCTCGGCACTTCGAAGACATTGCGGCGAAGCGGAATCGACGCTCGCCAAGTGAGCGAGAAGCGATTCTGGTCCGGCTCCAACCAAATCGTGTCCACGCAAGCGGCGGCACTCACAGACGCGGAGCCATCCCGAATGAACTCCACTGGCAGATCGAGTGATGGCAGCCGAAAGCGGAGCTGACCATCCGGCGTGAGATTGAGGAGCTCAACCTCCTCGCCCCCGCGTGGATATTCCATCTGCTGGTCGATCGGAGCGGCCTGGTAGTATCTCTCGTCAAAGTCGTCCGGAAGAAAAGGAAACTGCGTGGCGAACCATTTGTCGTCATAAGTGCCGGCGAACGAGGCCCGTGGTAGCCAGGCCCGCCCCACCGGTCCGAACGCCATGGGCCGATACTGACCCTGGAAATCAATTACGGGTTTACCCTGTTCCTCGGTGTTGGGCAACGGCTTGCCGTGGATTGCCGTCCCTGCTGTATTGACGTGATAGCCGACGCCGGCGGGATTCTGGCGGAACGCGCTATGCCGCTTGGGATCCGCATGCGAGGAGTCAATACCACCGAACGCACAGTCGTAGGAAATTGGCATCACGGTAAACGGCTCGGGAGCTGTCCAGGAGATGCCGACCGCCCCCTTTCGCCATACCCGATTGCCCACCACATCGAATGATTTCTTGAGCGGTCCGACACTGAGAGAAACACGCACGCGTGTGGCTGCCATGTTGCGTGGCGCATAAGCGCTCCCGGACAGTAGAACGTCGCAGCGCGGCTTCACAGGCGCATAGTCGCTCTCATAGACCGTCGCCGAAAAACCTGGCACGCCGCTGAAAGTGTCGACCTCGATCAGTGGCGACTGCTTCGCTGCAAGCTGCGTCGGTTGTTCTGGATGATTGGGAATCGAGTACGTTCCCTTGACCACGACCACCAGCCATTCTCGACCACTAGGTTTCATGCCCATGGTGTAGCCGGCCGTCATCTTGGTGGCGTTAAACAATTCCATAGCTAACGCGTGTGCCTCGGTGGTCCCTCTTTCAGTGCATTTCCCAGAAACACCATCGACCTCGAATGAGTCAGACCATATGCACCGCGATTGAGCACCCTGCCCTTGCAGGTCGTTTCCGTTTCATGATGATCGCTTCGTCCCTCTTGATCGTGCTCGCGGCGCTGCAGGTGAACGCAAGAGGGACAACACACGCTCGTCACGTCGCGAGCCGGAGTGCTAGAGCCCCGCCGCCGGGATCGGCAAAACGCGATGACAACCCGGTCGCTGCGACGCAGTGCGCCTCCTTACACCGGCGGGGATGCATACCTTGGCTCCCATCACATCTGCATCAGCAGGGTTTGCTGTCGCCACGCCGGGGCGCTTGTGTTCACGAGTGGGGTGCCCGGCTCGGTTAAGCAAAGGTGGTGCGCGGCGAGGACACGCTGGCGCTGATCACCGTTCTTCAACACCTCGATGCAATGCTCACGCGTCACAGGCGCGCCCATGAAGTAACGGACACCGGGACGAAACCGGTTTCCGTTGGCGTCCCACCATGCCTGAACTCTTGCCTGATCGGGCCACGGCAACCCGTCGTCTGCATCCACGTCGACGTTCGCGTCGTCTGGGTCATCGTTCGGTGTCGACTCCAAGTTGTCTGGCGGTTTGCGTTCGAGATCCAAAAGAGCCAGGTCTGCGCCGGTGATCAACGTAAACGCTTCGCCAGCCAGACGGGAGCGGGAGTCATCCGCCATATGGTTCACTAGCCATGGAACGTAAGCGGGATCGGCGACGAGGCCGCTGCCCTCGATGACCCGGCGCATCTCAGCGGGATCGATGGCTAAGCGACGCAGGATCTCGTGAGCGTCCGCAAGGCTCATCGCCTGACACGCCAGACGAAACGCTCGCCTTCGATCGTGGCCTGCCGACAAGGCGACGGTCGCTAGGGTGTCGAGCGCTCTGCCTCGGTCGCCGAGGAGTACCGCTGACCACGCAGACCAGAACTGGCAGGCTGCGTCCGTATCGACACGAGTACAGAGGGACGACATGAGATGGGCCTGGCCAAGCACGCCAGCGGTCCGGACGGCTTCGGCGCGGACATCATCGTTTGGGTCGTTCAATGCGACAGGAAGGGCCGAGCCCGGGTCGACCCTGTGAAGACGACAAGCTGCCAAGCCGAGACTGCGCAGAATCGTGGACGGTCCGGTCAGCATGTCTCTCACGATGCCCGCCAGCCGACCTGGTTCGACCCACCCGAGCGCCGACGCCATCCCGCGTCGTGGCTCCGGACTCACCTCTGCTAGCGCCAGGCAACGAGTAATCGTGCCACGATCGTTCAGCTCCAAGCCGACGACTCCGGCAGCAAATACGCAACCAGAAGACAGTGTTTCGAGTTGTGCAGTGACAACGCGCAGAGCTTCCGATCCTCCCACGACACACCCATCAAGGTGTGCCGCGATTCGGCGGTCCAACCGCGCTAACTGCCGGAACGCTACGTGCCCGGCCGCGCACAGACCGTTCCGCACCGTCCACAGCGCAGCAAGGTCTTCGACGTGTTGCTCGATGACGACCGGAATTACCGAGGACTTCGTCATCGACGCGCAACCGGGCTCCAGCTCGACCGGCTCCATGGGTCCCGATTCGATCCGAGAATCAATTGAGCTGGATCGAGCCGCCCTTGACCCGATTTACGCCCGAAGAACGGCTCGAGATATATGTACCCTCGATCAATACTTTGCCAGCGCGCGTCAGTGTGATCTTCGCCTTGCCACAGCGCAGCACGATCTGTTGCTTCGCGTTAACGACGAGACGCTCACCGTCCGCATCCACATCCACTTTGCCCGGCCTCGAATCGAGTGGCTGGCGGCCGCCGTCGCGGAGCACCCCGAGCACGACGGGTCGGGTCGCATCGGCGCCCTCGAACATGAGGGCTACCTGAGCACCGATGTGCGCACTGTGCAGATCGACCGTGGTCCGGGCAGCAACGGCGGCCGACCCGTTCTGTCCGGCGAACGCTACGAGCGGCGTCCGCCCATCGTCTGTCACAGCCAGCAACTCTCCGATTACGACGCCAGCAAGTGGCGGCCCTAACGCGACTTTCGTGCACTCGGCGGCAACGAGCGGCCTTACCAGATCCTCGCCGCCTGCTTCCTTGAACCCCACGGCATAGGCCATTCCATTCTGACTCTTCAGCGGCATAGCGCCCCTCCGTCGGAAACGGCATCCCAGTCATGCAACATCTTCGAGTCCGTCAACGCCGTCGCCCCCTGAGCCGCACCGACGGCGGCACGGCCGCGACGGGACAGTCTTTTTCTAGATCTCCTCGCCGCTCGGTCCCACCGCGACCGCCGTCTGGGGCCGCCCACGGTTGGACGCGGCGTGATCCCCAGCGGCGGAACTGCTGGCGGCTCTGGAGCGTGAACCGGCGGTCGTAGTCGGCACCCTAGGTGGGTGAGCTCTCGTAGGCGTTGTCCCGCATGTCGTACTCGGCGGCGAGGATGAGGTATTTCCGCTCCTGGTCGCGACCCGGGGCGTTGGCGTGGTTGAACGGCCGCCCCACGGCGCCTTCCCGGACGTTCCACTCGGCCTCGGCGCGCTCGAACTGAGCGTGGAGCTCGTCGGTACGCAACCCAGACGTAGTGCTCGCCGTCGCCAGACTCGCGATATTCGCCGGGATAGTCGTAGATCTCCTGATCCGCGATCGAATGCTTCTGGACCTGGTTGGGCTTCACCTCGAGCTTGGCATTGGGCTTGACGAAGTCATAGTCCTGCAGCGCCACCGCGCCCGGCTGGATGTCGAGCGCGAAGGTCCAGGCCTGGATGAACTCCTCGTCGGCCCGGATCTCCTTGCCCGGCCGATAGTATGAGATGGTGGCTTTGTGCTCGAGGGCCTTGTGAACCGAGTAGGCGTCGACCAGCTTCATCACGTGCCGACCCTTCGAGTGCTCGAAGTAATAGTAGATGCCCTCTTCCTCTAGCAGTCGGCTCACGAAGTCGAAGTCGGTCTCGCGATACTGTACGCAGTACTCACGTTTGCAATAGCTGGCGGTCAGTCCGTCTTCGAACGTGGCCACAGGCTGATCTCCGAAGACCTCCCTGACGATCTCGGTCACTGTCTTATCCTGGAATATGCGGCAGTCCGAAGTTCGCGCGAGGATAGTCGACACTAAGACCCGCGACGAGAACCCCCTCGCCTCCTCGCCCGCCTCCGCCCTCGTCACCGTGACCTCACGGGGCGCCCGCGAACAGCACCCGCCTTGAGGAGCATCGCCACAGCGCCCACAAAGCCTCCGCGAGAATTGGACCCCAGGCCCTCCTACGGCGCGCCGATCCTAACCGGGCACGGCACGCCGTCAAGCGCCACGGGGGGACCCACCGGATGGGGCGTTGGTGGCACTGGGGCTGGGACCGGCGCCAGCGGCTAGGTCCATCATGCCGCGCGGCGATCCGATCAGAGGCCAGTAGCGGTGGACTCTGGTGGGCGGGCGCCGGACTCTGCCCTGAGTTGGGGTGGCCAACGTGAGCGAGGGTCTTCCGGATCACCCTTGGATGGTAGATCATGGCGATCAGCCGAAGGTGACCTGTACAGTCTGGGCAGGCCAGAACGTCAATCTCGAACGCCCGGCGCATCAGGGCCGCCCAACTCCAGGACCGCGCCGGGCTCTACTCCCTGGCTTGGTCGGGAGCCGGAGCGGGCGCGCTGACGGTCGCGGATGCGCTCGGGCAATTGGGCCGATCGAATCGTCAAAGATCATCAGCATTGCCCGCTCCGCCGCCGGCAAGAACGGGAGTTCAATCCTTCGCTGCCCGTCGGTCTCGAGATCGAACGAGAGCGCATCGAAGTGCAGCGTGCACGGCGCGTGGGCATTCGGTTGGTAATCCCGGTCTAGCACTCTGAGCCGAAGCATCAGCCGCGGCCGCCGCAAGACGAAGGCGTGCCCCTGGTCCGTCGGTCGGACTTCTGTAGCCATCCGGAGGGCCTGCCATAACGCACATGAGCCACTCGCTTCGCTCGCCAAACACACCCGCCCGGGCGAGCGGGATACTGGGCGGGCGTGAACACCTCCACCCTCGAGCGGCGAGCGCCGGCTTGAAGTATCTACTGAGGATTGACCGTCTTTGCTTTGACGGACAGTCCAATGTGGCTGTCCAGCCGCCGGATCGATCAAGAGGTTTTGGAGGCGGCGCTTCCAGGACTTCGATGCTGGCGGCAACGGCGCTCCGGGAGTGGGAGGCCCAACACAACTACCACCGCTTCTCTCTGGCGCTTCAGGGACGCACGCGCGCAGCAAAACTCGCCGCCGTCCACCCCTCGGGGCCGGCCGCCTAGACCTCATGCGCTGCCTCCAAACACCTCTGGTCAGTCATGACGAGACCAAACACCCGGGGCGGTTCACTACTTGATCAGGCCGAGTGTTTGGCGGTAGGCTCAGTCCAGATTCTGCGGGATGGGAGCGGTGGAGGTCGTGTATGCCTCGCTGGGGTTACGCCGTTGTCGGTCTTCTGATTATCTCGCTCCTCGACGCTTGTGGAAGCAGCAGCCCGCCGCTGCTTCAGGGCACAATCAAAGTCGACCAGGGAGCAAATCCCAACCCGAGCGGCCGCGCTTCGCCCATTATCGTGCGTGTCTACGAGTTGCGGTCGCCGGCCGCTTTCAGCGGCGCGGACTTCTTCTCCTTGTTCGACAACGAGTCCGAGACCCTCGCGAAGGATCTGGTTGGACGCGAGGAATACAGCCTGAGCCCAGCGGAGACCCAACCGTACCGGCGACAGCTCCAGCCCGACACGAAGTTCATCGGAGTGGTGGCAGCCTTCCAGGATTTGGAGCATGCCCGTTGGCGGCAGGTGGTGCCGGTTCCAGACGAGCGACAGAGCCCAATAGCGATTGGCATTGAACCACGCGCCGTCACACTCACGGTAGGCTCCCAAGGAGGATCCTTCTTCTCGAAGGTCTTCCCGTGGCTTTCGAAGGAGGCCCCCTTACCTTCGAAGGACGCCCCGCTGCCTTCGAAGGACGCCCTGTTAGCCCAGGCGAATGGCATGGCGACGGATCTGGCCACCATGAAAGGCAGCGGGAAGTTGACGCCGGCGCAAGAGACGCAAATGGCCAAGCTGCTCGTGAAGGCAACCACTCTGAAAAGCGATCTCGAAAATCTCAAGAGTGCCGACCCGCTCGCGCTCTCTCAACTCGCGAGCACACTGGTCGACCTTCAACAGCAGGTCGGGGCTCTCAAGGCTCTCATGAAGTAAGTGGGGTGTCCGGTGGGGCCAGCCGCCACCGTCAGGCCGACGAGATCGGCTCCCCGAGGGGGCCGGCGTCTGAGTCCGGCAGATTACGCCACACAGGCGAGGCCGCGAGTTGAGGCGACCGCTGCCGGAAGTTGCTAGAAGCCATTTCAAAACCCATTCATGGCCCCGGCTGGCCTCGACGGAACCCCATAGAACCAGGGATTTTTGACCCCCGGACCACCCCGGGCGGCAGTTTTGAAATGAGTTCTAGTGTGGCCTTCTATTTGGCGGCCGGCCGTGTCAACTCGTGACTCGGCCCTTTCGGACGGCGTGCTGGGACTACCGCCTCATGAAGCAAGCGTGGCTGTTGGATACGAGGCAGCTTCAATCGTAACTTTTAGCAGATTCTTCGCTCCCATAACGGGCCAGTCGGCTCCAGAGAGAGATCTCAGCTCGTTCTGAAAGGCCTGCCAACCACCGTCGAGAATCTCGACACATCCCAGCGAACCGCCGACGCCCCCCGCCCTGCTATCTGCGCCCTCATGGATGAGGAAGCCCCGGCCCGCCAACAATCGCCACGCGCCTGCAAAGGGACCACCACGAAAGCTGTGCGGTGAGTACCCGGTGACCCACTGCGGAAAGCAAACTCGCGCAGCCGACAGGCCAGCATCTGATCTGCGCGACGGGGCGATAGTGCCTTTGTTCTGAAGCCCGAAGCGGACGGCATGATACGTTCCCCCACCGGCGACACGCACCTGATACTTCGAGATCCGGTAGATCACCGGCTGACCTGCCTTGGAAGTAGGCGTGGCATACCGCTGGAGGCCGCCCTCATGGCTGTAGGGCACGATCAACGACGTGCCAGTTATCCTATTAGAAATCGTGATCTCGACGACGCTCGCCGTCATGGCCGTGGGCCTTCCCCTTGGCAGGGTTCAACCCAGGTTGCGGTCTCGTTGATCGACACCGCCCGACCACTTTCACGGAAGCTTCCGATAGCGGTGAACTCGCGGTCGCTGACGATCTCAAAGACAGTCGTTTCGTTCGACTCACCACCAGCGAGCAGCGCGCATCGGGTCGTGACCCGATAACGTCGGTTCGGTAGCTCGACTGTGTCATGTCGACAACCCGCTTTTCCGAGCTTCTCCGAGCCGCTGTATCGCAGCAGAAGCAACGACGGCCATGGACAGGCGTCGACGAGCCGAGTGGTCTCGCGTGGTATGCCGATCCCGACCGAGATCACTGATGTGAGTCGCCACCTGCCAGGCTCTACCGGTCGCCAAGCGTCAAGCGGTGTAGCAATCGGACGTCCGTCTGCGGACGTGCCTGTCGGGAGCATCATCAAGACGAACGCGCATGCAATGGCACAGAGCATGAACGCACCTAGGGAATAGCGCAAACCGCAGGATGATGACGGGAGGGCTCTCATTAAGGCCAGACCTCGGTTCTCGCAGTTGCTCTCTTCTCAAGTGCAGAAAGTAGAGCATTTACGAAAAACTCCGAGTTCACTCTATCGAGTCCATCACAGACGACGGAACAGATGTACGAGCTGTCGACCCATGCCGGCGCTCGCAAAAATAATCGCAATGCCAAGCCAGTTTCCGATCGCACCTATTTCGTCAGGTTTCGTCAAGATTGCTCCCCTTCGGAACGATCACTATCAGACATGCGGCACGTAACTTAGTTCTGTAAGATCTTTTGCCCTTTCAGCGTCATGTTCCCGCTGGCCTTGCCGACGATGTCGCCCGAACCGTTCACGGTGATGTCCTTGCCCTTGATCTGGACTGTCCCATCCTTCTGCATGGTGATGCTCGCTGAACCCACCTTGATTGTAATCGTGTCGGTCGCGTTGATCGTGAGGCTCTTGCCGATTTGCACGGTATCGTCGCCGGTAATCTTCGCCGACCGGGTGCCGCCGACCGAGATCGTCTCATCCTTGTCGACCGTCTTCGTGCGGCCGCCGTGGATCGTGATGCCCTCGTCCTTGTCCACCGTCTCCGTGCGGCCGCCGTGGATGCTGATGCGCTCGTCCTTATCAACCGTCTCCGTACGATTCTGGTGAATCGTGATGGTCTCGTCCTTGTCGACGACCTCCGTACGGTTCCCGTGGATGGTGATTGTCTCGTTGTTGTCCACGGTCTCGGTGCGGTCGTGCTTCACGTGGGTGGTCTCGTCGCGGTCGATGGTCTTCTTGCGGTCCTGGCCCACCCAGTGCGTCTCGTCCTTCTCGACCTCGATATCCTGGTTCTTCTCGGCGTGCAGGAAGAGCTGCTCGGAGCCCTTCTTGTCCTCGAGGCGGATCTCGTTGAAGTTGGCCGCGCCGCCCCCCGGGCTCGATCGACTCTTGATGCCGGTTTGCGTCTTACTGGCGGGCAAATCGTACGGAGGCATCTGGTCCGCGTTGTAGACGCGACCCGTGATGATCGGCTGGTCGGGATCGCCCTCGAGGAAGTCGACGACCACTTCCTGGCCGATGCGGGGGATGGCCATGCCGCCCCAGTTGCCACCGGCCCACGGATTGGAGACCCGGATCCAACAGCTCGAGTTCTCGTCCTTCTTTCCGTAACGGTCCCAGTGGAACTGGACCTTGACGCGGCCGTACTTGTCGGTCCAGATCTCTTCGCCGCCGGCTCCGACCACCATCGCGGTCTGGGGCCCACTCACCTTGGGCACGGGGGTGATCCGGGCGGGACGAAACTGCTGCCGTCTCTGCTGCACGGTGAACTGGCAGTGGTAGGAGGCGCCCTCATCGCTCGAGGATTCGTAGGCGTTATCCTCCAGCTGGTACTGAGCGCCCACGATGAGGTACTCGTGCTCCTGATCACGGCGGGGAGCATTGCTGAAAGTGAAGGTGCGCCCGACGGCGATCTCGCGCACATTGCACTCAAGCTCGCCGCGGTCGAACTCAGAGTGGAGCTCGTCCACGCGTGCGCGGGCGTAGCGGTCCCCGTCGTCGCTCTGGGCGTACTCTCCAGGGTAGTCGAAGATCTCGTAGTCCGCCCGCTCATGTTTTGCGATCAGCTTCGCCTTCGTCGTCAGGTCCGCCTTGGGCTTGGTGAAATCGAAATCGGTATGCGCCACATTGCCGGGTTTGATGTTCTGGGCGAACGTACAGGCGTGAATAAACTCTTCGTCGGCGCGGATCTCCTTGCCCGGCGGATAATAGGCGATGGTTGCCTTGTGCTCGAGCGCCTTGTGGGTAGAGTTGGAGTCGACCAACTTGAGCACGTGCCGGCTATCCTGGTGGTCGAAGTAGTAGTAGATGCCTTCTTCTTCCATGAGCCGGCTCACGAAGTTGAAGTCGGTCTCTCGGTATTGGACGCAGTAGGTGCGCTTTGAGTACTTGCCGGTAAGGCCATCCTCGAAAACCGCAACGGGATGGTCGGCGAAGACTTCCTTGATTATGTCGGGGACCGTCTTCTCCTGGAAGATGCGGCAGTCGGCCGTCCGCGTGGCAAACCATAGCCACGACCGCACGATCATGCGGTACTGGTAGTAGCGTCCCACCATGCCACCCTGGGAGAAGCGCGTGACGTACCCGTTGAAGTAGCGGAAGCCGCCACTCGTTAGCTCCAGCTTCACCGTCACGTTCTTGGAGAGGATTTCGGCGGAGGCGATATCGCTCCGGGTCGACAGCGCCGAGAGGTCGAACTCCGACAGCCTCCCCAGCTCTTCGCGCGCATGCATCGCGCGAAAGAGCAGCACGTCCTTCCCCAGCGGCGTCGTGAGCTCGATCTGGCGTGCCATAGAGGCCTCTCAGGCGAACTCGAGGGAGAAGTCGCCGTCCTTGACACCGACAGTAATGGCGGTCAACGGGCGC
>Ga0126369_10001233_pt1 | contig 17566 bp, 13 predicted proteins | sample PanSoiMetaPlot_1_FD_109646 | JGI IMG/M metagenome (GOLD analysis project Ga0126369, IMG submission 109646) | Tropical forest soil microbial communities from Panama - MetaG Plot_1 | ecosystem: Environmental > Terrestrial > Soil > Tropical forest > Bulk soil | place: Panama | collected 2016-02-17 | reverse complement strand
TCGGCGACCACGGACATGTTGTGCTCGACCATCAGCACGGTGCGATCGCGCGCAACGGTACGGATCAGGGCGGCGATGCGCTTGATGTCCTCCTGGCCGAGCCCGGCCATCGGCTCGTCGAGCAGCATCATCTCCGGGTCCAGCGCGAGCGTCGTTGCGATCTCCAGCGCGCGCTTGCGGCCGTAAGGCAGCTCGACCGCCTTGGTGGCCGCGTACTCCGACAAGCCCACTGCTTCGAGAAGCTCGCGGGCGCGCGCGTCGAGCGCGTGCAGCGAACGCTCGGAGCGCCAGAAATCGAACGATCCGCCGCGCCTGCGCTGCAGCGCGATCCGCACGTTCTCGAGCACTGTCAGATGCGGAAACGTCGCTGAGATCTGGAACGAGCGAACCATCCCCATGCGCGCGATGGCTGCCGGGCGCGCCCCAGTGATCTCACGTCCGTTGTACGAGATCTGACCGCGCGTGGGCGTGAGGAAATGTGTAAGCAGGTTGAAGCAGGTGGTCTTGCCGGCCCCGTTGGGTCCGATCAGCGCGTGAATCGTGCCGCGGCGCACGGAAAGGTCGACGCCATTGACGGCGACGAATCCCTTGAACTCCTTGGTGAGTCCGCGCGTTTGCAGAATGATGTCGTCGGCCATGCCTGCCCTGTCGCCGCCGCCCCGTCGGCGTGTGTCGCGCGATTATCCGGAACGCGCGCTGAGTTGGCAACGCAAACTGGAGCTCCCGCGAACCTCAGCCGGGCCACTTCGGCGGGCGCTTCTCGACGAACGCGTCGATCCCTTCCTTGGCGTCTGGCTCCAGAGTACTGCACGCCATCACCTCGCCGGCGAAGTCGTAGGCCGTGCCGAGGCCGAGATCGATCTGCCTGTAGAACGCCTGCTTGCCGTTGGCGATCACGCGTGCGCTACGCTCGCCGATGATGGCGGTGAAATGCTCGATCGTCGCGTCGAGCTCGGCACCAGGCACGACCCGATTGACCAGCCCCCAGGCCAGTGCGGTTGCCGCGTCGATCGGCTCGCCGGTGAGCAGCAGTTCCATCGTGCGCTTGCGCGCGACATTGCGCCCGACGCCCACCGCTGGCGTGGTGCAAAACACGCCCACGTTGACGCCAGGCAAGGCGAACTTCGCGCTGTCGGCCGCCACGGCCAGATCGCACATCGAGACGAGCTGGCAGCCTGCCGCGGTCGCGATGCCGTGCACGCGCGCGATCACCGGCTGGGGCAGTCGCGTCAACGACAGCATCAATGCGTTGCATGCGCCAAAGAGTTCCTGCTGCCAGGCGAGATCGGGATGTGCGCGAAGCTCCTTGAGATCGTGTCCGGCGCAGAATCCGCGACCCTCGGCAGCGAGCACGATAGAACGTACGGATGCATCGGCGGCGATTCGGTCCACCTCGCCTTGCAACGCCGAGATCATTGCCCGGGACAGCGGGTTGAAGCGCTCGCCGCGATTCAGCGTGAGCGTCGCCACACCGTTCTTCGTGGTGGATAGCACGTAGGGGATGAGCCCGGTTTCGCGCGGTGCGTTCATGCCTATTCCCCGTGGGTATTGTAGCATTGGTCACTGTAGGCCCGTCTCGATCGACAGAGTCCACGTTGCATCCCATGGCCCACTCGACGGCCTTCCAACTTGCAGCAACCGATCGACGTCCGGACGCGGTGCGCGATCGGATCGGCAATCTTTACCGCGCCGACGAAGCCTCGACCATGCAGTCCCTGCTCGACGAAGCCGCGCTGCCGCCGGGCCTCCTCGAGAAAACGCAGCGGCTGGCAGCGTCGCTCGCTGGCAGCGTGCGCACGGCGCGCACTCGCGCCGGCGGCGTCGACGCCCTGATGCTCGAGTTCTCCCTCGACTCGCGCGAGGGCGTAGCGCTGATGTGCCTTGCCGAAGCGCTGCTCAGAATCCCGGATGCGGCCACGCGCGACCGGCTGATACGCGACAAGATCGGCCGCGGCGACTGGCGCGCGCATGTCGGCCGAAGCCCGTCGCTCTTCGTCAATGCGGCGGCCTGGGGACTGCTCGTGACCGGGCAGCTTGTCGATACACGCAGCGACTCCGCACTCGAAGCAGCGGTGACTTCGCTGCTGCGCAAAGGCGGTGAGCCGCTCATCCGCAAGGGTGTGGACCTCGCGATGCGCCTGCTCGGTAAGCAGTTCGTCACCGGGCGCACCATCGCGGAGGCGATCGCCAACGCCCGCGAGCGCGAAGCGAGGGGTTACCGCTTCTCCTACGACATGCTCGGCGAAGCAGCGCTCACCGCCGAGGACGCGCAGCGCTTTCTCGTCGCCTATGAGCAGGCCATCGACGCGATCGGCAAGGTGTCGAATGGCCGAGGCGTGTATGCGGGCCCGGGCATTTCCATCAAGATCTCGGCGCTCCATCCGCGGTATTCGCGGCTGCAGCGCGATCGAGTTCTCGGCGAGCTGGTGCCGCGCATCGCGCAGCTCGCCCGCCGAGCCAAGGAGCAGGACATCGGTTTCAGCATCGACGCAGAAGAGGCCGATCGTCTCGAGCTCTCCCTCGATCTGTTCGATCGGCTTGCGGGCGACCCCTCGCTGGCCAGCTGGAACGGGCTCGGGTTCGTCGTTCAGACCTACCAGAAGCGCGCACGCCCGTTGATCGACTGGCTGGTCGACGTTGCGCGCCGGACCCAGCGGCGACTGATGGTGAGGCTGGTCAAGGGAGCCTACTGGGATAGCGAGATCAAGCGCGCGCAGGTCGACGGACTCGACGGTTACCCCGTGTTCACTCGCAAAGTGCACACCGACGTCGCCTATCTCGCCTGCGCAAAGGCGATGCTCCAGGCTCCCGACGCGATCTACCCGCAGTTCGCGAGCCATAACGCTTTCACGATCGCGGCCGTGCACGCCCTCGCCGGAGACGCCGAGTACGAGTTCCAGTGCCTCCATGGCATGGGCGAGAGCATCTACGATCAAGTGGTCGGGCCGACGAAGCTCGACCGCGCCTGCCGCATCTACGCACCGGTCGGCTCGCACGAGACCCTGCTCGCCTATCTCGTGCGGCGTTTGTTGGAGAATGGCGCCAATACGTCGTTTGTGAATCGGATCGTCGATCCCACCGTCAAGATCGAAGATCTCGTCGCGGACCCCGTGGCACAGGCGCGCCTGACCGGCGGAACGCCGCACCCGCGCATTCCGCCGCCTGGCTTGCTCTACCCCGACCGGAAGAATTCGCGCGGCGTCGATTTCTCCGATGAGCTCGTGCTCTCGGCGCTCGAGAGCGAGCTGGAAAGAAGCCCTTCCCAGTTCATGTCGACTCAGCCTCTCGTGGAGCTGCAGCCAACAGCGAAGCGTACTCCCGTCTCCGTCGCCAACCCCGCGGACCGCAGCGAGATCGTGGGCAGCATCGAGGAGGCCGCTAGCGAAGAGGTCGAGCGTGCGGTCGCGTTGGCTGGCGGAGCCGGAGCGGCTTGGTCGCGCACTCCCGCGGCGGCGCGGGCAGCGTGCCTCGAACGAGCCGCGGACCTGATCGAAAGCGAGCGCGCGGCGCTGATCTCACTTGCCGTCCGCGAGGCGGGGAAGACCATTCCGAATGCCGTTGGCGAGATCCGCGAGGCCGCCGACTTCTGCCGCTACTACGCCGCACAAACCCGGCGCGAGCTCGCGAGCGCCACGCCGCGCGGCCCGATCGCTTGCATCACGCCATGGAACTTCCCTCTCGCGATCTTCGTCGGCGAAGTGAGCGCTGCGCTCGCAGCGGGCAACCCCGTGCTCGCCAAGCCCGCGGAGCAGACACCTCTCATTGCGGCAAGGGCGGTCGCGCTGTTCCACCGCGCAGGCGTGCCCCGCGAGGCGCTGCAGTTGCTGCCCGGCCGCGGCGAGACCGTCGGCGCTGCACTCGTCGCGGACCCGCGGATCGCGGGAGTCCTTTTTACCGGCTCGACCGACGTAGCCCGAGGAATCAATCGACAGCTCGCCACGCGCACCGAAGAAACCGTGCTGATCGCAGAGACCGGCGGCCAGAATGCGATGATCGTCGACAGCTCGTCGCTGCCGGAGCAGGTCGTCGCTGACGTTCTCGCGTCGGCCTTCGACAGCGCAGGGCAACGCTGCTCGGCTCTGCGGGTGCTGTGCCTGCAGGACGATATCGCCGAGCGTGTGCTCGCCATGCTGAAGGGCGCGATGGCAGAGCTCCGCATCGGAGACCCGAGACGACTCGACACTGACGTTGGACCGGTGATCGACGCCGACGCGCTCGGCGCGCTTTCAAGGCATGTGACGCGCATGCGCGAACGGGGCGCGCCGGTGTTCCAGCTGCCTCTGCCCGAGGAGTGCGCACGCGGTACATTCTTTCCGCCGACGCTGATCGAAATCGACTCCATCGGGGAGCTGACAGGCGAAATTTTCGGGCCCGTCCTGCATGTAGTTCGCTTCGGACAGGACCGGCTCGACGCGCTGGTCAATGGCATCAACGCAACCGGCTTTGGGCTGACGCACGGCATCCAGACGCGCATCGACGAAACCGTGGAAGCCATCCGCACGCACGTGCACGCGGGCAACGTCTACGTCAACCGGAACATGATCGGCGCCGTGGTCGGCGTGCAACCGTTCGGTGGCGAGGGCCTCTCCGGCACAGGCCCCAAAGCGGGCGGGCCGAATTACCTGAGGCGGCTCGTGCGGGATGCGACGGCGTCGGTCCCCGCAGTCGGCTCCGAAATCGTGCTTCCGGGCCCCACGGGCGAAGCGAATATCTTGTCGTTTGCAGCTCGCGGACGAGTGGCGTGCCTCGCGACGAACGAAGCCGATCTGCGTGCCCAGATCGACGTCGCTCTTCGCACGGGCAACATTGTCTTGTTGAGCGACTCGCCGATGGCCGAGCGAGTTGCTCGCGACTTCCGAACGCGCTGCGAGATCGTGCCGGACGCGCTCATGGCGGCTCCGGATGCGGTCATGCTCGTGGGAGATGCGCTCGAGGCGAGGCGCCGACTGGCCGCAGGCAGCGGGCCGATCGTGCCGGTTGTCTTCGCGGACGCGGGTGGCCATTACGATGCGTCGCGGTTGCTCCTGGAGCGCACCTTGACGATCAACACGACCGCATCGGGCGGCAACGCCTCGCTGCTGTCGCTGGCGGAGGCATCCGACTGAGCGCCAGCTGGCGCAGTTTGGGCTCCGCGACGGGCCAGTGGATGCGATTTCTCGACGCTGACGCAATCCGTTCCCGGCTCTCATGGCCACGGATGCTGGCCGCGCTCGAGGACGCATTGCGAGGCGCGGTCGAGGCGCCGCTGCGCGCAAGCCATCGGATCGCGGTTCCGAACCAGCCTTCGGCCACGCTACTCGCGATGCCTGCGTGGCGCAGCGGGCGGCGCATCGGCGTCAAGCTGGTGACCGTGTTCCCCGGCAATGCCGACCGCGACCGACGCTCCGTGGCGGCCATCTACGTTCTCTTCGACGCCAACGACGGGACGCCGATCGCGCTGCTCGACGGCGAAGAGCTGACGGCTCGACGCACTGCCGGCGCTTCTGCTTACGCCGCGAGCAAGCTCGCCCGGTCCGATGCGCGCCACCTCGTCATGGTCGGCGCGGGACGGATGGCGCGCCCGCTGATCGATGCGCACCGCCACGTGCGACCGATCGAACGGGTGAGCATCTGGAGCCGGACGCCAGAGCGCGCGCGCGCCACAGCCGCCGCATGCGCGCGCGACGGCATTGCGGCCCAACCCGTAGCCGATCTCGCCGGAGCGGTCGCAGAGGGTGACATCGTTTCCTGCGCCACGCTGGCCACGAATCCGCTGGTGCACGGCGACTGGTTGCGGCCCGGTGTTCACATCGATCTGGTCGGCGCGTTCCGGAAGGAGATGCGCGAGACGGACGATCGCGTGATGCAGCGCGCCGACCTCGTCGTCGTCGATGATCGCACCGCCGCTATGGCCGAAGGCGGCGACGTCGTTCAAGCGATCGTCAGCGGAGCGCTCGGCAAGGAAAAGATCGCAGCGGAGCTGCGCGACCTTGCGCGCGGCGCGCATCCGGGAAGGACGCGCGATGATCAGATCACCGTGTTCAAGTCGGTAGGCTTCGCGCTCGAGGATCTCGCTGCAGCCGAGGCTGCCGTCGATGCCGACTGATCTCAGCGCGGTGTGCCGCCGTGTCGTAGGGCGCGAGGCACGGCGGCGCACCGCGATGACTACTCTATGGCGCTCGTCGACTTCGCTCGTTCGCGCAGCACGAACTTCTGAATCTTGCCGGTCGAAGTCTTCGGCAACTCACCGAACAGCACCCGCTTCGGCGCCTTGAAGCGCGCGAGGTGTCGCCGGCAGTGCTCGATCAATTCGTCCTCGGTGACGGTCGCCTGAGGCTTGACTTCCACGAACGCGCACGGAGTCTCCCCCCATTTCGGATCGGGTTGCGCGACGACCGCCGCCGCGAGCACCGCGGGATGGCGATACAGCGTGTCCTCGACTTCGAGCGAGCTGATGTTCTCGCCGCCGGAGATGATGATGTCCTTCGAGCGGTCCTTGATCTTGACGTAGCCATCCGGCTGCAGCACTGCCAGATCGCCGGAATGAAACCAGCCGCCGGCAAACGCCTCGTCGGTCGCCTTCGGGTTCTTGAGGTAGCCCTTCATGGTGATGTTGCCGCGGAACATGATCTCGCCCATGGTCTCGCCGTCCCGCGGCACCTCCTGCATCGTCTGCGGGTCCATCACCGTCATGCCTTCCTCGCAGGTGTAACGCACGCCCTGGCGTCCGTTGCGCTCGGTGCGAGCGGCGATGTCGAGCGCGTTCCACTCGGCGTGCTTCGCGCAAACGGCCGCGGGCCCGTAGGTTTCGGTCAGACCGTAGACGTGCGTGATGTCGAACTCCATCCGCTGCATTCCCTCGATGACGGAAGCGGGCGGCGCCGCAGCCGCGACGAGGCAGCTCACCTTGTGCTTAATTCCTTCCTTCAGCTCTTCGGGGGCGTTGATCAGCATCGCGTGTACGATCGGCGCGCCGCAGTAGTGCGTCACCTTGTACGCCCGAATCGCGTCGAGAACGAGCTTCGCTTCGACCCTCCGCAGGCACACGTTCGTGCCGGCATTGGCCGCCATCGACCACGGGAAGCACCACCCGTTGCAGTGGAACATCGGCAGCGTCCACAGATAAACGGCGTGACGTGGCATGCCCCAGTCGATGATGTTCGACAGCGCGTTGAGATACGCACCACGATGATGGTAGACCACGCCCTTGGGATTGCCGGTCGTGCCCGATGTGTAGTTGAGCGATATCGCCTGCCATTCGTCGGCGGGATGCTCCCACTCGAATTGCGGATCGCCGCCGGCGATGAAGCGTTCGTAATCCGTCGTACCGAGTCGCTTGCCGCCAGGCCCCAGCGCATCGACGATGTCGATCACGGTGAGCTTCCGCCCGATCTGCGCCAGCGCGGGCTCGATCGTCGGTGCGAATTCGGTATCGGTGATGAGAAGCTTCGCCTCGCCGTGCTTCAGCATGAACGCGATCGCCTCGGCATCGAGTCGCGTGTTGAGCGTGTTGAGCACGCCTCCGGTCATCGGCACGCCGAAGTGTGCCTCGACCATCTCGGGCGTGTTGGCGGCCATCACGGCGACCGTGTCGCCGATCCCGATGCCCGCCGTGCGGAGTGCGGAGGCAAGTCGGCAGGCGCGGGAGTAAGTTTCGGCCCAGGTATAGCGCCGCTCTCCGTGGATCACGGCTGTCTGCTTCGGATAGACGTAGGCCGTGCGCGCGATCAGCGAGAGCGGCGTCAGCGGAGTGTAGTTGGCGTCGTTGTGGTCGAGTTGGGTCTCGAAGGGGTTCGACATCGTGCTCTCCCGGACAGCGGCACCTCATGGTATACCATCATGTCATGGGCCACCGGCTGTCGAAGATCGTCACGCGCACCGGCGATGCCGGTACCACCGGGCTCGGCGACGGAACGCGCGTGGCCAAGGACTCGGCGCGGATCGATGCGATCGGCGCCGTCGACGAACTCAACTCCGCGTTGGGCGTGCTGCTCGCGGAAGATCTGCCCGACGCGATCTCGGGCTGCCTGGTCGAAGTCCAGCACGACCTGTTCGATCTGGGTGGAGAGCTGTCGATCCCGGGCTACGAGGCGATGCGCGACGTCCAGGTGCTGAGGCTGGAGGATGCGGTTGAGCGCTTCAACGCCGACCTCGCGCCGCTCAAGGAATTCATCCTACCGGGCGGCACGCGGGCGGCGAGCCTCGCGCACGTCGCGCGCACCGTTTGCCGCCGCGCGGAGCGCGCAGTGGTCCATCTCGGCACGACCGATGCGGTGCGCGATTGCGTCCGGAGATATCTCAATCGCCTCTCGGATCTGCTGTTCGTGGTCGCGCGCGTTCTCAATCGCGCTGGCGGCGCTCCCGACGTACTCTGGCGCAAGGATCGCGGCCGCAGCTGAATCCAGATGGCGGTCGACAAGCGGCTCGAGCGCAACGCCCGCCTGATGGAATTGCTGGCGCGCACGGCGCTGGCCGATCAGAAGGCGTTCGCCGAGCTGTACCGGCTCTCCGCGCCGCATCTGTACGCGGTCGCGCTGCGTATATTGCGGGAAGCGGCAGCGGCCGAGGAGGTTTTGCAGGAGAGCTTCGTCAACGTTTGGCACCATGCCGGATCGTACGTTGCCGCCAGGAGCCAGCCGCTGACATGGTTGACCAGCATCGTCCGCAATCGTTGCCTGGATCAGCTGCGCCGGCGCGAAGTCGATACGGTAACGATGGACGATGAGGAAGATGGCGTGAAGGTCGCTGCGGAAGGGCCGACACCGCTCGAGATGCTGCTCTCGGGCGCGGATGCGCGCGCGGTCAGGTCCTGCGTAGAGGCACTCGACGCGGGACCGAAGCAGGCGATTGCTCTGGCTTTCTATCAGGGGCTATCGCACTCGGAGCTTGCCCAACATCTCAAGCAACCGCTCGGCACCGTGAAGTCCTGGGTCCGCCGCGGCCTCGAGCGGCTGCGTGCGTGTCTCGACGAGCTCGGAGTGAGTCGATGAACCTCCGCGCGCCAGGTCGTGCCGATGCGCTCGCCGCCGAGTATGTGCTCGGTACGCTGCGCGGCCGGGCGCGGACTGGCTTCGAACGGATGGCACGCACCGATCCGGTTCTCGCCGAAGCCGTACGCCGATGGGAGGAGCGACTCCTGCCGCTCGCGCAAGAGATGCCGCCCTTGGCGCCGCCGGCACGCGTCTGGCAGGCGATTCAAAAGCGCACGCGCGGCAGCGCGAGAGATGCGCCCGTGCCACGCGCGTCGATGTGGGCGAGCCTCCGGCTGTGGCGTGGTCTGGCACTCGCGGGCCTGGCGGCGGCATTCGTGCTCGCGATCGCTCTGTTCACCCCCGCGCCCGAGCGCCCCGAGGGAACCTTGGTCGTGGTGCTCGCCACGCAGGATGCGAAGCCTGCGCTGGTTGCATCCGCCGATCGCACCGGGCGCATTCTCACCGTGAAGGCGCTTGCACCCGTCGAACTCGCGACCGACCGTGCTCTCGAACTGTGGGCCTTGCCGGAAGGGGGCAATCCGCGATCGCTGGGGCTCATATCGGCCTCGGGCGTGGCGCGTGTTGCCCTTGCTCAGTCCGCCGACGAGGTGCTCCGGAACGTTCCCGCGCTTGCCGTGAGCTTGGAGCCGCGTGGCGGATCCCCCACGGGGCTTCCCACGGGGCCCGTATTGTTCACCGGTCCCGTGCAGCGCCTGTACTAGCTGCCTGTCAACGCTGCTGAGAGCCGGGCGTCAGCGCTTGTTCGCGGCGCGCCACGCAGCAAAGTCCTTCAGCACCGCCTCATCGGTGGCCGGATACAAGCCGAGGATGGAGCGACCCTTGAGCACCTCCTCGGTCACAAAGTCCTCGAACGCGGTCATCTCGACCGCCTCTTCCGCGATTTCGTTCGCGAGATGAGCCGGTATCACAACCACGCCTTCGCCGTCGCCGACGATCACGTCGCCCGGAAACACCGGCGCATCGCCGCAACCGATTGGGACGTTGATATCGATCGCCTGATGCTGCGTAAGATTGGTCGGCGATGCCGGCCGATGATGGTAGGCCGGGATCGCCAGCTTGGCGATCTCGGGCGTGTCCCGAAAGCCTCCATCGGTGACGATGCCCGCGACCCCGCGTTTCATCAGGCGCGCGACGAGGATCGACCCCGCCGAGGCGGCGCGCGCATTCTTCCGGCTGTCGATCACCATCACTGCGCCCGGCGGACATTCCTCGACCGCCTTGCGCTGCGGGTGCGCACGGTCCTTGAAAACTGCGATCGGATTCAGATCTTCGCGCGCCGGGATGTAGCGCAGCGTGAACGCCTCTCCCACCATGTTTCCAGCCGCCGGATTGAGCGGATGAACGTCCTGAATGAACTGGTTGCGAAGACCGCGTTTGAACAGCGCAGTCGTAAGCGTGGCGACGCTTACGCTTTCGAGCTTTTTCCGAGTGCTGTCGCTCAGTTCTGCCATGCAAGGCTCCGCAGCGCAAGAAAAATGATCCCGGATGTCAGTTGCCCGGCAGGTCGTGCGCAGTCGGCAAGTAGTAGTCGGTCCACGACTTCGGCATGGTCTTGAGCGTACCGATCTTGTACAGATGCGCGGCGAACTTCATCGTGCCCTGCGGCGCCGCGATCCAGTCCATCATGCCGGGCTGCTTGAGCATCTCGAGGAGTTCCTCCGTGCTCGTCTTGTCATGCATGACCTCGCGGTAGATCTCGACCGAGCCGCGTGTGTCCTTCTTGATGTATTCGATCGCCTCGAGCGACGCCGCTTTGATGGCTGCAACGACCTTAGGATTCGCCTCCGCGAACTTGGTCGTCGTGAAGAACTGCGACTGGGTCAGCGGCCCGCCGATGATCTCGGGCGAGGTCAGCACCACGTGGGCCCCGGGCACGGTTTTGAGCTCGATGTACGGAAACGGCGGCGCGCCGAAGTGACTCGTGATCTCGTGCTGCGGGTTGGAGAGCGCGATCGCCGCATCGGGGTGTCCGAGCTGCACGGTGTTCGCGTCGAGCCGCGTCGTCTGGTCGGAGCCGAATGTCTTTTCGCACGCCATCTGCAGCAGGATCGCCTGGGTCGAAACCTTGATGGTCGGCACGGCAATCTTGTCGGCCGGGCCGAAATCCTTCAGCGTCTTGATATTCGGATTGCGGGTGACCAAAGTGAGCGGCAGCGCGGAGTTGGCGACGATCCCCTTGACGCCGCCCTTGGTCCGATCCCAGAGCAGGAGGAGGTTACCGACGCCGGTGTTTACCACGTCGACGTTGCCGGCCAGCAGCTGGTCGGTCTGGTTGCCGCCGCCGGAGAGCAGCAACCAGTTCACCTTCAGGTCGGGCACACCGAGCGCCGCCGCCTGCTTTTCGATCAGCTTCTGCTTCTCCATGACGTGCGAGGGCAGGTACAGGATGCCCGGCTGCCGGGTAATGTTGATCTCCGACTTCTGCTGCCCGTACGCCGGATGCAACAGCGAGGCGGCAGCGATGAGGAGCGAACAGGCGATTGCTCGCGAACAGTCGCGCATGGAAAGATCCTTTGCTCGGGGTATACCTGCGAAGGCTTCTATGGTACCAAGAGCGGCATGAGCGCCGCTGGGACAGGTTCGTGCCCTTCGATCGCCGGACCGGCGCGACGACGACGCACGCCGCGACGCACGCCTTGCTGCGCCGCTTGCTAGTCGCGATCGCCTTCTTCATCTTGCCCATCCCTGCGCTCGCCGAGATGCCGGATGCCACGGACATCGCCGTCTCGATCGATCGGAATGGCGACACATTCGCGGTTACGGTCGAGCTCGAGGTCGAGGCGACGCCGCAAGAAGTGTTCGCAGTCCTGACCGACTACGATCACATGGCAGGCTTCGTCTCGAACGTGCTCGAAAGCCGCATCGTGCGCCGCAACGGCGATCGGCTCGCCGTCGAGCAGAAGAGCCGGCTCGCCGTCGGTCCCCTCCATTTCGACTTCACGAACGTCCGCGAGATCGAGCTCGTCCCGTTTCGCGAGATCCGGTCACGAGTGACGCAAGGTGACATGCAAGGCTCGTCGTTCACGACGACGATCGTTGCACGCGGCACGGGGACGCGGGTCGACAATCGAGGCACCTTCCTTTCCGACCGGTGGATTCCTCCGATCATCGGAAACATGGTGCTCGAAGCCGAGACCCGCAAGCAATTCCAGGAGTTCAGGACGGAAATTCTTCGCCGCAAAGCGGCTTCCGTTCCAGCGAGATAGCGCAACTCCGGACCTGGACTAGGCCGTTTCGCGCTCCATCGCCTCTTCGGCCATCAAGCTGTCGAGGTCGCGGTAGATCGAAGCGACCGCGAGGACGCGGCCATCGCGCTTGTAGCGAAGCAGGCAGTCACGCGCGGCGATGTCGCCGTCGATCGCCAGCTCATCCCACGTCTCGGCGTGTCCGACGTAGTTGATCGGAACGTCGTAGTGTTGACTCCAGAAGAACGGCGCGGCGGCGAACTTCTCGCGCGCGCCGAGCATGTTGAGCGCTGCCGTCTGGCCCTGGCGCTCCGCGACGACCCAGTGCTCGACGCGGATGGACATCCCGCTGTGCGGGTCCGGCCAGCGGGCGATGTCACCCGCAGCGAAGATGCCCGGTGCGCTGGTCTCCAGGTATTCGTTGACGGTGACGCCGCGATCCGTGGCGAGGCCCGCTTTTTCGGCGAGCGCAAGACGTGGGCGCACGCCCACGCCGACAACGACCAGCTGCGCCTCGATCGCGCCGCCACTCTTCAGGCTGACCTGGCGCGCATCGATGGCTGTCGCCGTGTCCTCCAGGTGGAAGATCACGCCGTGCTCTTCGTGCAGCCCACGCACGAAGTCGCCCATCTGCGGGCCGAGTATCCGTTCCATGGGCCGCTTCTCTGGCGCAACCACATGCACCTCGATGTTGCGCGCGCGCAGCGATGCCGCAACCTCGAGTCCAATGAAGCTCGCGCCCATGACGACGGCGCGTCGCGCAGTCGCCGCCCCGGCGATAATGGCACGGCAATCTCTGAGCGTCCGTAGCGTGTGCACGTGGGGAAGGTCCATCCCCGGCAACGGCAGTCGCACCGGCTCGGCTCCCGTTGCGAGCAGCAGCCGGTCGTAGGCGACTTTGCCTCCCCCCACGAGCGCAACCTCTCGGCTGCGCGCGTCGATGGCGGTGACGGTTGTCTTCAGGCGCAGGTCGATGTGCTGCTCGGCATAGAAGTCGTCTCCGCGCAGGGGCACCCAGTCCTCCGGCGCGTTCCCTGCGAGGTAGTCCTTCGACAGGTTGGGCCGGTCCACCGGCGATGCGTCATCGTCGCTCAGCATCACGATGCTGCCCTGGAACTGCTGACGACGCAGCATCTCCGCGGCGGCGAAGCCAGCTGCGCCGCCACCGACGATCACGATCCTCTGCGGCGAGCTCGCCGTCGGCGCGAAGCGCGCGCTTGAAGTTGAATCGGCTTTTTCGCGGACGAACACCTTGTCGCCGCGGAGCTCCGTCGACCAGCATGCGACCGGGCCGAGCGCCGGCGCGTGAAGTGCCTCGCCCGTCCGCAGGCTGAAGCAGGCGTGATGCCACGGGCAGCGCACGGTGTCGTCGACGATCAGCCCTTCGGCAAGCGGGCCGCCGTAGTGTGTACAAGTCGCGCCGATGGCGAAGAATCGAGTGCCGCGGCGCGCAAGCAGGACGGCGTCCTCGCCTGCGTGCCCGAGAATCATCTTTCCATCAGGAACGCTGCTGGTCGCCACTCCGAGCGTGAAGTCGGCGCCTGTGGTCTTGGATTTGTCTTCGCTCATAACGATCTCCGCTTCTGGCCTGGCCAAACCTCAACCATCGGACACGTTCGCAGGTGTCAAGGTTCTAAACGCAATGTACGCGACAATTTCGACGTTGCACGGAAGGGACTATTGGCACGACTTGTGCATTGTTGCGTAGGAAGACAAGGAAATAGATCAGGTGCTCGGCTTTCTGACCCTCGACGGCAACCCGGAACGAGATCTGCTGCTCGATCAGGCGGCGGCGGAGGAGTTCTTGCGTTCATTGCCGCTCGACGATCCTCTCCTGACGCTCAAGATGCTGTGCGAAGCGATCTCGACTTTCGCCCATAAGGCCGAGCCCCGCGTCGAGCGGCTTGGCGCATTGATCGGGCTCGACCGACGCACGGAGCGCCTGTGCGAGCAGCTCTTGGTCAACTCGGTCGAACGCGGCGCGCGCTCGTCCCCGCCCCCGAGCGCGATCTGGCAGGCAGTCTTGGAGCTTAGCACGGCGTTCGCTCTCGCTTACGAGCAGTTCCTGCGCCGCATGCGCGACAACGCGTCCAGCAAGGGCAATGTCGACCACGCTCCGGCTCTCATCGTTCATCTCCTCCGGCACAGGCGAATCGAGAGTCTGCTGGCGCTGTTTCGATACGAGCAGCCCGGGCCTCGCCGATGGCGCGAGCTGCATGAAGCCTATCAGTTCGCACATTCGCGGCAGCTCGCGAGGCGCGTCGTGCAAACGGACTCCGGAAATCCAGACGCGGGAACCACGCCGGAGCGCGAGTATCTGTCCATCCTCTTGTTGCAGCTGCTGAACGACGGACAGCTCACTCTGCGCGAATCACTTTGGGCAAGTCGATGGGTGCACGCCGGGTGCAAGGCATTGTCGCTCGAACCGAGGCGCGCGAGTGGCGCAACTCGTGCCGTCGGCCTCATGTTCGCACTGGATCTCGCCGGCACGGAGGGCCTCAAGAGGCCGCCTTACGGCCCCGAAGCCCACCTTTACCTCGACCCGACGCCGCTGCTGTCGTCAATCGATCAGGAGATCTGTCGTCTTCGCGATACCCGCACGCATGCCGACGCGAATCAGGCGCATGGCCAGCAGCTCGCTTTCCTCGGCAAGATCAAGCGATTGCTTTCGCCGAAGCCGAGCCGCACCAGGCGCCGCGGAGAACGCGAAACGGGCGCACCGATGACCGTGCAGGTCTTCGCCGGCGTCTCGTCGATCATCCGCATGCTGCACGACCAGTCACAGAAGCCCGTCGCGGCAGCGGCAGCGCCGCGAAGATCGGGCGGAGACGAAATCACCATAACCCAGCTTGACGGAACCTGGCGGTCGGCGGCGGCCGCCGGCGACATCGCGCAGTCGAGCATGCTGCCGACGAGCGAGCCGTATGAGTCGACTCGAGACGTCTGGCGAATGAAGAACCGCAGCGAGTCGGGAACGCTGCTGCGTGGACGCGTCGACGATGCGAGTCGCGTCATTCCCGGCTCGTTGATCGTCTTCCGCGTTCGCGACGACGAGCCGTGGACGGTCGCCGTCGTGCGGCGTCTGAAGAGGTTCGTGCGCAACAACGTCGAAATCGGGGTCGAGCATATCGGGCGCCGCCCGCAGGGCGTGACCATCGTCGCGGACCAGCCGACACGTCCGCAAACGAGCGCCTCAACGACCGAAACGAGCGGCCGATTTGCCGGCCTCTATTTGCGGGAAGTCATGCATTACTCGGAACCGCTGAAGACCTTGCTCCTGCCCGCATTTGAATTCAAACCCGGTCGCGGCATGACGCTGCTTTCGACGAGTGCGAGCTACGGGTTGCGCCTGAAGGAGCCCCTCGAGGTCCAGGCAGAGTTCGCTTGGGCTCCCTTCGAGGTCGTCACAAAGCAACGTCCGTCTCACGCTGATGACCAGGCGAGCAGAAGACCTGCGCTGGTCACGTGATGTGGCGGTCGAGGGCGTTGAGTCCGCCGCCACTCAAGCGAGCTTGCCCGTTCGCGCTTCGAGCAGTGCCCAGGCTTTCGCTCCGTAGATGTCCTTCCACCGCGCGTAGAACGCGGCGAGAGGCTCGCGGAAGCCACGGGTGTCCGCCTCGTTGACGATCATCCCCTTCCCGCGAAGAACTCCCAGCGCTTCGCCGTTCAGCTTCTCGATGTCCTGGCGCTGAGCGAGCGCCGCGGCGTCGGCGTGCTTCTCGACGATGGCCTGGATGTCGGCTGGCAAAGCCTTCCACGCCTGCGCGTTGGCCGTCAGGGTGAAGCCGGACCACCAGTGATTGGTCAGACTCAGATAGGTCTGCACCTCGTAGAGCTTCAGGAGCAGGATCAGTCCGAGCGGGTCGGTCTGCCCATCTACGGTGCGATCCTTGCAGACCTGATAGAGCTGACTCAGCGTGAAGGTCATCGGCTTGGCGCCGAGCGTTTCGAAGAAATCCACAGTCATTTTCTGCACCGGCGTGCGAATCTTCATTCCGACCAGGTCGTCAACGTTGCGGATCGGCTTGGTGCTCGTCGTGAGGTGGTGGAAGCCGTTGTCGAACCCGCGGCGAAAGGCGTAGATCCCCTTGGTCAACAGCTCGCCGCGGATGTATTCGCCAAGCTCGCCGTCGAGGGCCCCGAAGACTGCCTCGGAATTCTTGAAAACGAACGGCAGGCCTGGCATCTCGGTCACCGGCACGAGCGGTCCGAACACGTTGCCGCCCATGTACATCTCCATCTCATTCTTCTGCAGCATGGCGAGCATGACGTTGTCGGATCCGAGCTGGCCCGCGGGATAAATGTCGATGTGCATCCGCCCCGCGGTCTCGGCATTGACCTTGTCTGCCATCTCCTTCAGCCGGATGTAGTTCGGGCTGTCGACCGGCTGACTCAGGCCCAGGCGATAACGGATCTCGGCCGCCATCGAGCGTTTGCTTGCGAGCATCGCCGCGGCCGCGCCGCCGATCAGAAAACGACGACGTGAAAACGTCTTCGTGCCAGGGGACCGCGTGCGCATAATGTTCTTCCTTTCACTTCGGTCTGGCGTTGCGAGCGGTGACGTGCCGGAAGCGCACGCACCTAGCGACGCTTGAGCGTATAACCGGCCGAGCCATCCTCGACTTCCCAGCCGGCAGTGTGCAACTCCGCCCGCAGCCGATCTGCTTCGGCCCAGTCTTTGGCTGCGCGGGCGGCGGCCCGCGCGGCCGCGAGCGCATGCACCGCTTCCGGAATCGCCTCCTGCCTCGGTTGCCAGGTCGCGAGCGACAATCCGAACACCCGATCGAAGTCCAGCAGCGAAGCCTTGGCAGCCGCGGCATCGACCAGATCGCCACGAAGCAATTCCCACGCGATCGCCAATGCTCTCGGGATGTTCAGGTCGTCGTTGATCTCCGCCGTGAACCGATCGACAGCACCCTTATCCGCTGTGCCGCCATTCGGCAAATCGTAGACGCCGCGCCGCATCCGGTCGAGGGCGGTTGCCGCCGCATCGAGCGCGTCCCAGGTGAAATTGAGCTGGCTCCGGTAGTGCGCAGTGAGACAGAGGTAGCGGAACGCGAGCGGTTCGTAGCCTCGCTCGACGAGCGTCGCCAGCCTCAGGAACTGCCCGGCGGACTTCGCCATCTTTGCATCATTTTCGAGCAGGAAGTAGCCGTGCATCCAGAAGTTGGCGAGCCGAGTGCCGACCCTCGCTTCGGTCTGCGCGATCTCGTTGGTGTGGTGCACGGAGATGTGGTCCTCGCCACCGCAGTGGATGTCGAAGAAGTCGCCGAGATATTTCTGCGCCATCGCCGAGCACTCGATGTGCCAGCCGGGGAAGCCCGCGCCCCACGGGCTCGGCCACTCCATCTGGCGGCGCGGCCCGTCTTCGGGCGAGAACTTCCAGAGCGCGAAGTCGGCGCGGTTGCG
>Ga0126369_10001232_pt1 | contig 17572 bp, 10 predicted proteins | sample PanSoiMetaPlot_1_FD_109646 | JGI IMG/M metagenome (GOLD analysis project Ga0126369, IMG submission 109646) | Tropical forest soil microbial communities from Panama - MetaG Plot_1 | ecosystem: Environmental > Terrestrial > Soil > Tropical forest > Bulk soil | place: Panama | collected 2016-02-17 | reverse complement strand
CAAGCGGAGCGAGGTCGCGACTGTTGCCGGAATGGCGGGAACCATGGGAAATGCCGGCGTCGTAATTTTTTCGCTGCTGATCGGCGCCCTGGTCAGCTCGGTTGGCTACACGCCATTTTTCATTTGTCTGGGGGTTTTCGATCTAATTGGGGCGGTGATTCTGTGGACGGTGGTGTCCGATCCGGCCACGCCACGCAAGGTTGTCAGCGGCTAGGAAGAGGCGCATTAACCCAGCCGCTTACGCAGCTGGTACTGACCCGTTCTCAAGCAGGGCGCCATCAAAAAGTCGTATGTCAAATACCATCAACAACCCGATTCTTCGCGGCTTTAATCCCGATCCCTCAATCGTTCGGGTGGGCGACGATTACTACATTGCGACTTCCACCTTCGAATGGTATCCGGGGGTGCAGATTCATCATTCGCGTGACTTGATCCATTGGCATTTGTTGACGCGGCCGCTGCGGCGCGCCAGTCAACTGAATCTTCTCGGCGATCCGGATTCATGCGGCCTGTGGGCGCCCTGCCTGACTCATGCTGAGGGGCTCTTCTATCTGGTCTATACCGACGTCAAGCGTTATGGACGCACGACTGTGGCCGGCGCATCGGGCGCTTCACTGCGCGACTTTCACAATTACCTGGTCACCAGTTCCACGATCGACGGCGACTGGTCCGATCCTGTCTATTTGAACAGCAGCGGTTTTGATCCTTCGTTGTTTCACGACGATGATGGCCGGAAGTATCTGCTGAACATGCTCTGGGACCAGCGTCCTAATCAAAACCGTTTTGCGGGAATCGTCCTGCAGGAATACTCAGTCACGGAGCAGCGCCTGATTGGATCGAGAGAATTGATCTTCAAGGGCACGTCACTGGGCTTGACCGAAGCTCCGCATCTGTACAAGCGAGACGGTTACTATTATCTCCTGACCGCTGAAGGTGGCACGGGATGGGGCCACGCCGTCACCATGGCGCGCTCGCCGAATCTGCATGGGCCATACGAACTTCATCCGGACAAATACATCCTGACTTCTCGAGATCGGCCGGACATCGCGCTGCAACGCGCCGGTCATGCCGACCTGGTGGAAACTCAGGCGGATGAAACTTACATGGTCTATCTGTGCGGACGGCCTTTGCCCAATCGCGGCCGCTGTGTGTTGGGGCGCGAAACTGGAATTCAAAAAATGAAGTGGTCCGACGATGGCTGGTTGCGCACTGATGATCAAGCGGCGCTGCCTCAGACCAAAGTGGCGGCGCCGGGACTGCCGGATCATCCATGGGACGCCCGGCCGCAGCGCGAGGACTTTAACTCGACTGAGTTGCCAATCGATTTTCAATGGCTCAGGTCGCCCTGGCCGGAAGAACTCTTCAGTCTGACGGCGCGGCCGGGTCATTTACGACTCTATGGCCGGGAATCGATCGGCAGCATCTTCCGGCAGAGCCTGGTGGCGCGGCGGCAACAGGCGCACTGTTACAGCGTCGAGACGTTGGTCGATTTCGAGCCCGAACATTATCAACAGAGCGCCGGGCTGATTTGCTATTACAACGGGTCGAAGTTTCATTACCTTCACCTTTCGCACGATGACAGCGCGGGAAAACACCTGCGCGTGATGTCGGCTCTGCCTGATTCAACGCAGACCGATGCGTTCACGCCGCCCATCTCAATACCGCAAGGCTTGCCGGTGTATCTGCGCGTCGAGGTGGACTATGAACGCCTCTACTTCGCCTATCGAATCGAAGGAAATGAATGGCGCCGGCTGCCCGAGCAATTCGACGCCAGCATTCTTTCGGACGAAGCAAGCGCGCCAGGCCTGGCAAATTTTACGGGCGCCTTTGTGGGCGTGGCTTGCCAGGACTCTACCGGCAGCAAGCGGCCGGCGGATTTTGATTATTTCGAGTATCGGGAACGCGAATTCTCGCCCGACCCCTTTGCCGTTGAACCTTATCGGACCAGTCATGAATGATAAAACCAAAATAAGAATCTGTTTGTTGGCGCTCAGCCTCTGCGGCGCGGCGGCAATCTGGTTTACCTCGACCAGCGCGCAAACCGCCGCGCCGGCGGACAAACCGGTCGCGCGTAGCGATCGCAATTCGCAAATCGCCCACGAACAACTGCTGGCCAAAGCGCATCATGGCGGCATCGACGTCTATTTTCTCGGCGACTCGATAACGCGACGCTGGGGCGGAACTGACTATCCTGAGTTCCTGGCCAATTGGAAGGAGAACTTCTTTGGCTGGAACGCCGCGAACTTTGGCTGGGGCGGAGACACGACGCAGAACATCATCTGGCGTTTGCAGAATGGCGAGCTCGATGGCGTAAATCCGAAGATCATCGTCCTGCTGGCCGGCACAAACAATGTCGGCCGCGAGCCGGGTGACGACGCCAAGGCCAGTGACATTACCAAAGGCATCAAGGCTGTCCTCGATCTCTGCCGGAAGAAAGCGCCCGCCGCCACGATCATTCTTACGGCGATCTTTCCGCGCAATGACAGCCTGGCAGGTCTGCCGACAATCAATCGTATCAATGAAAACATCGCAAAGTTCGCGGATGGCAAGACGATTCGCTGGCTCAACATCAATGACAAACTGGCCGATAAGGACGGTGTGTTGTTTGAAGGTCTCACTGTCGACAAGCTGCATCTCACCTTGAAGGGTTATCAGATTTGGGCGGATGCGTTGAAACCAATCATGCGGGAGATACTCGGTCCGCCTGCATCAACCGATCACGCCCCGCCGCCGACCGGAGACCCAAGTAAGGCGGCGCCAACGACGACGCAATTCGCGCCGGTTTACAAAGACCCGTCATTGCCGATCGAAAAGCGCGTTGACGATCTGGTCGCGCGGATGACGCTCGACGAAAAAGTTTCGCAGATGATGAACGGCGCGGCGGCGATCGATCGGCTCGACGTTCCGGCTTACGACTGGTGGAACGAAGCGCTGCATGGCGTGGCGCGGGCCGGTTACGCGACCGTCTTTCCCCAGGCGATTGGTTTGGCGGCCACCTGGGACACGAACCTCATGCACGACGTCGCGGACGTTATCTCGACTGAAGCGCGCGCAAAGTATCACGAAGCAATTCGCCAGAACCAACACGCGCGTTACCAGGGACTTACTTTCTGGAGTCCGAATATCAACATCTTTCGCGATCCGCGTTGGGGCCGCGGCCAGGAGACCTACGGCGAGGATCCTTATCTCACGGCGCGGATGGGGGTGGCGTTCGTCAAAGGTCTGCAGGGTGACGATCCGAAATACTTCAAGGTGATCGCGACGCCGAAGCATTATGCCGTGCATAGCGGGCCGGAGCCGGAACGCCACACCTTCGATGCGCCGGCCACTGAAAGGGACTTGCGCGAAACTTACTTGCCGGCGTTCAAAGCGGCCATCGTCGAGGGCAAAGCTGATTCCGTCATGTGCGCCTATAACCGGACGAATGGCGAGCCCTGTTGCGCCAACAAGGAATTAATGACCGACATCCTCCGCGGAGAATGGAAATTCGGCGGTTACGTCGTTTCTGACTGCGGGGCGATCGACGACATTTATCTGCGGCACAAATGGGTCAAGACCGAAGGTGAAGCCTCGGCGCTCGCAGTTAAAGCCGGAACCGATCTGACCTGCGGCCGCGAATACCGCTCACTGGTGCAGGCAGTCAAAGACGGGCTAATCAGCGAAGCCGAGATAGATGTCGCGGTAAAGCGATTGATGACCGCGCGCTTCCGGCTGGGCATGTTCGATCCGCCCGAGATGGTGAAGTACGCGCAGATACCGTTTTCGGAAAACGATTCAGCGGCCCACCGTGAACTGGCGCTCAAAGCAGCGCGCGAATCGATCGTTTTGTTAAAGAATCAAAATCAGATGTTGCCGCTCCGGAAAGATATAAAGACGCTGGCGGTTATCGGTCCAAACGCTGACGCAATCGAAACGCTGCTGGGAAATTACAATGGCACGCCTTCGAAATACGTCACGCCGCTAGGCGGGATTCAGAGCAAGGTCTCGCCCGCGACGCAGGTGCTCTATGCTCCGGGCGCATACAAGATCGGAGCTGCGACCATGCCGGTTGACGCATCGTCCCTGGGATCGTTAGGGACCGATTCAATTCGCGGCCTGGACGCTGAATACTTCAACAATCGCGAACTGAAGGGCGCTCCCGTCCTGAGGCGAAAGGATTCGGACCTGAATTTTGACTGGGGGGCCTTCAGTCCGGCGCCGCAATTGACCCCGCAAAATTTCTCCGTGCGATGGACCGGCAAGCTGATCGCGCCGGTATCGGGAACATATGTCCTGGGGCTCGCGGGCAACGGCGGCTTCAGACTCTGGCTTGATCAACAGGTAATCGTCGAGGACCTTGCGAACCGGCGGACCCACACGGTGACGAAAGAAATCAACCTGGTGGCGGGACGATCCTACGACCTGCGCGTCGAGTATGTCGCCGCGCAAAATACCTTTGCTGCGGCCAAACTTGTCTGGTCACCGCCCAACGCCGAAGTCACGCTGCGGGAAGAGGCGATTAATAAAGCACGCCAGGCTGACGCCGTAATTGTGTGCCTGGGCCTTTCCCCGCAGGTCGAAGGCGAGGAGATGGACGTCAAGCTCGAAGGGTTTCGCGGCGGCGATCGTACGGACATTGCGCTGCCCAAAGCTCAGGAACAGTTGCTCGAACAGGTTGCCAGTCTCGGCAAGCCGGTGGTCCTCGTCTTGCTCAACGGATCGGCGGTGGCGGTGAACTGGGCAAATGATCACGTGGCGGCGATTGTGGAAGGCTGGTATCCCGGCGAAGAGGGAGGCACGGCCCTCGCCGATGTGCTCTTCGGCGATTACAACCCGGGCGGCCGTCTGCCGGTAACCTTCTACCATTCGGTCGATCAATTACCACCGTTCACCGATTATCGAATGCAGGGACGCACCTATCGCTACTTCAAAGACGATCCGCTGTTTCCCTTCGGCTTCGGCTTGAGCTTCACGAAATTCAAGTACGACAAGTTGAACCTGAGCGCCAAACGCCTCGAAGCCGGAAGGGAACTGCAAATAACCGCCGAGGTGCAAAACACCGGCGACCGGGCCGGCGATGAAGTGGCCCAGGTTTATCTCAGCCGTTTAGGCGCGCCGGTGCCGGTGCCGATCAGAAGTCTGGCCGGCATCCGGCGCGTATTCTTAAAGCCGGGCGAAAGACAGACGCTTTCGTTCACCCTGGACGCCGCGCAGATGTCCCTGATAGATGACCACGGCAAACGCGTCGTCGAGCCCGGCCAGTTCGTGGTGAGCGTCGGCGGCGGCCAGCCGGCGGGAACCAACGCCGTCGTCACCGGTCGCTTCGCGGTAACCGGCAAGCCTATGGTGATTCAGTAAAACTGACCGCGGGCTTCACCTGAAGTATTTTTGCGCCGAACATTCGGGTATAGAGTTTTTCCGCCAGTTCCGCATTCAGACTTTTGAGGGCGACGTACTGCTGATAGGCCCCGGCCTTGTCGTTCACCATCAAATCAACCACGCCGAGGTTATAGATCGCGGTCCCAAAATCGGGCTTGAGTTGAATCGCTTTCGCCAGGAACTCGGCGGCTTTTTTGTATTTCGTCAGATGCGCGTACGCCGCCGCCAGATCGTTATAGATTCCGGGTTGGTACTCGCTGGTGTCGCTGCCCAAATCGATGGCCCGGCGAAAACAGTTGATGGCTTCCGGATATTGAGAAGTTTTCAAATAGACTTCACCCAGATTGTTTTGGGCAATCTGCAAATCAGGTTTTTGATCGATGGCCCGGCTCAATGACGCAATCGCTTCGGGGTAGTGACCGGCCAGGTAATGCGCGGTCCCGAGGTTGCCCTGAAAGTGTGCTTCTCCGGGCGCCAGCCTGACGGCTTCGCGAAACGCGGCAATGGCCTCGTCGAATCGGCCGGCGATGGAATAGGAAAACCCGAGTTCGTTGTAAGCAGACGCGTACTCAGGCCGGACTGCGATGGCCCGTTTGAGCGACTCCTGCGCCAGTTCGTACAAGCCATCCTTGTCATAAAGTTGCCCGAGGTGGTAATGCGCCGCGGCGTAGCCGGGATCCAACGTGATCACGTGCTTCAAATTTGTGATCGCATCAGCGCGGTGGTTGCCCGACTCAAGGACCAGACCAAGATTATAGAAAGCCGGCACATAGTCGGATTTGAGAGCTATCGCGTGCTGACAATTACTAATTGCATCACCCTGCTGATTCAGTGCGTCATAGACCACGCAGAGACTGTTGTACGCCTCGGCAAAGCCTGGATTGAGCGCGACTGCCTGTTTGAGATCGGCGATGGCCTCAAGGTCTTTCCCCTGCCGATGCTTCTCGACCGCCTGGTGATATGCAGACAAGGCCTTCTGTGAGTCGACATTTTTGTCGTCGGTGAATTTGAAAGATGTCAACGGTGTAGGCCGTTGGGCCCTGATCGTCTGAGCGCTGAATCCGGTCAGCAGAAAATCTACTAAGAATACTAATACGAGTAACCTCGATCGTTGTACGTTCATTTAATTGTTCCCCCTGGTTCATCTTTGTTAGTTCGTTACGGTTCAAGTAAAAGCGCGTCTCCTTACATTCGCGTTTCCTCTTTTTGATAAATCGATGAACAGTGGGCTCGGCAAGGTCTATGCCGTAACCGCGAAGAGACCGCGCACAAGACGGCCCACGATCACGTCAACTGCTTATGATCATTTGACTTGGTGGTGAATAAAAGGGAAGTGGGACTGATGAGGTGCGCGCTGACGCCCGACAAGTTTGTCCGGCGTTCAGCAACTCACCAACAAGTTTGTCTCGGGCAGGCGCTCCAGGTGAGCCGGGAGGTTTGGAGTCGCAGGTTCAGACCAATTGGCAACGCTTCTCGTAAGCGGCGCGCACGATGCGGACATCTTCGAGGAAGATAGGCAGCTCGCCTGGCAACAGCGCTTGTGGTCCATCAACCAGCGCTCTGGCCGGATCGGGATGAAAATCAACCAGGACCATGTTGGCGCCGGCGATGATTCCCTGGGCGGTGACGTGCATTAGGTCAAGCAAACGATCGGGACCGCGCTCACGCGAGCCCACGGCGTGTGAAGGATCGACGCAGACAGGCATCCGGGTCAGCCGTTTGACCACCGGCACGTGCGCAAAATCAACGAAATTGCGGTGCGGGTCGCCCATGTTCGTCTTCGCCCCGCGGAGACCGAAGATCACTTTCTGATTGCCTTCGCTGGCGAGATACTCCGCGGCGTGCAGCGATTCACTCAGGGTGATTCCGAATCCGCGCTTGAGCAGTACGGGGAACTCGCGTTGCCGGCCGACGAATTTGAGCAGCTCGAAATTCTGCGTATTGCGCGTGCCGATTTGCAGCATCACGCCGGTGGGCTGGCCGGCTTCCGCCAGCGCGTGATTGATCTCATCGATTTGCGATTCGTGGGTGATCTCCATGGCGACAACTTTGATGTCATATTTGCCGGCCAATTCAAAAACGTAGGGCAGACAACCGGCGCCGTGGCCTTGAAATGAATAAGGACTCGTCCGCGGCTTGTAGGCGCCCATGCGCGTGCATACCTGCCCGTTCTCACGGAGCAGACGCATCATCGCTTCGACGCTTTCGCGGCTGTCAACCGCGCACAAGCCGGCAAAGATATTCAGGGTGTCCTGTCCAAAACGAAGTCCCTGATAATTAAAATGTGCCGGCCGATCGTCGTCCTTATGGCGGCCCAGCACCCGGTAACTCTCGGACACGCGCACGACGCGCTCGACGCCGGGCATCGCCTTCATCTCTTCAACCGGAATCGCGGAGGTGTTTCCGATCAGATAGATTTCAGTCAAGGACTGTTCGACGCCTTGCTCACGATGAATGCGCACACGTATGTCGGGAAGACGAGAGAGATGGCCCATCAACTGCTGATAGACATCACTCTCGGGTTCGATATTAGGAGTTAAGATTAGGATCATCCGGTCCTCTTCAAGACATCATCGAGATGCTCGCTACTGCGCACCTTCAAACAGTTTGCTCAACGGATCTGATCTGCGCGGCGCTGCGGCTCGCCGCCGCCCAGTGCGGTAAGGCTTGCCTTACCGGCAGACGCCGCTCACTGTTCTGGCAGGCTACGCCTGCACTCGAGGCGTAGCCTCGAAAAATTCCTTTGACGATTGTCGGAAAGGCAAGCCTTTCCGCACTGCGGGGCGGCAAAGCCGCCAGGTTTCGCTTGTTTACACCGAGCAGGGTCGTTAATTACTTGGCACCGCGGCCGCCCGATAGGCGCCGAGAATGCGAACCTCGAACTGGCCGGCGCGCAAATCATCGAATGCGCTCGTCACATTCGGGTCATCCAAAGTTCCGGCCAAATCCAGATAGAAACAGTATTCCCACGGACGTCCTTTCACTGGACGCCCCTCGATCTTCAGCAGATCGATCTCGCGCCGCGAAAATGGCTCCAGCGCATGATGCAGCGCACCCGGCCGGTGCGGCAACTCGATGACGATCGAAATCTTGTCTGCGTCTTTGATCCGCTCGTGCGTGGGCGTCAACAGGAGAAACCGGGTGTAATTCTCGCTGCTGTCCTCAAGGTGTTCACGCAGAATGACGCCGCCGTATTCCTCAGCGGCCAGCTTGCCGGCAATTGCCGCGCGGGCCGGATCGCCGGCGGCAATTATACGGGCCACACTGCCCGCGGTGTCCTCCGCCACGACCTTACGAATCTGTGGGTTCGCCGCCAGAAAACGACGACATTGTTCCAGCGCGACCGGATGTGATTCCGCACTTCGGATTGATTCAAACGAAGCGCCCTGACAGCCGATCAAGTAATGGTTTATGGGAATGATCACTTCGGCGCAAATGTGCAGCTGGCTGTCGAGCAGCAAATCGAAGCACGCGTGGACAAATCCCGCCAGACTGTTTTCAATCGGCGCCAGGATGATGTCGGCATCACCGTCTGCGATCGAATTGAATAACGATTCAAACGTCGGCCGCGGCGTCAAAACGATTTCGTTGCCGAGAAGTTTCAGCGCCGCAGCTTCACTAAATGCGCCACGCGCTCCCTGAAAAGCGACGCGCGGCCGGTCACTAACATTCAGATCGAGACGAACTGGCGAGGCTTCGTCGCCTTCCTGCCGGTGCTGAATGCGCCGGGATTCGTGAATGATAGCCCGGTAGAGTTCCACGATCGCCCGATCATCGAGCGGCCCCTGGTTAGCCCGACACATGCGCTCGATGACTTGCCGCTCACGAGTGTGATCGCAGAGCGAGACACCGGCCTCTTTCTTTGACTCGCCAACTTTGAGCGCGATGCGGGCCCGCTCGTTCAGCAGGTTGAGCAACTCAGAATCGAGTTCGTTAATTCGGCTTCGCCAATCGTCGATGCTCATTTGTTAGATAGTATCAGTTCAGAAGGGATTTCAAAGTGATGCCACGCACAAGAGGTGGTCCAGTTTTGATCCGTGGCTGCGGCCTTCGACTGGAGCGCAAGCGTCTTTGCTTGCATTTCTTTAGACAAGCGACCGAGGTTGCGCTCCAGTCAAGAGAATGACCGACAGATGGTTTCAAACGTGAGGTGAAATGATCTCTCGCAACTGGTCAAATCTAAAGCCCTCTCTCGCTAAACCTGCGCCCGAAGGAGCAGGGAACTACACCCGAGGCGCGCAGAGTCGAGTCCCCACTTCTCTCAGTCGGTGACCGCGCCCACGCTGCTGCTCGAAACAAGTCGCGCATACTTTGCCAGAACTCCGCGCGGATAGCGCATCATCGGCGGTTGCCAGGCCGCCCGCCGTTCGCTCAACACTTCTTCGCTTACGTTCAACTGTAGCAACCGTGCATCCGCGTCAATCGTGATCGAGTCTCCTTCCTCAATCAGAGCAATGTTGCCGCCCACGGCGGCTTCCGGCGCGACGTGCCCGACGACCAGTCCGTGCGTCGCCCCCGAGAAACGTCCATCGGTTATTAAACCCACCGAATCGCCGAGGCCGGCGCCTATGATCGCGGAAGTGGGCGCCAGCATCTCGCGCATGCCGGGCCCGCCCTTCGGGCCTTCATAACGAATCACCACCACGTCGCCTGGTTTGATCTCGCCGTTGAGAATCGCGCGCTGGCAGCCATCCTCCGAATCGAAGACGCGCGCCGGTCCGGTGATACTTGGATTTTTCACGCCGGTAATTTTGGCCACCGCTCCCTCGGCCGCCAGGTTGCCTTTCAAAACTGCGAGATGCCCGCGCTGATAGAGCGGATTGTCCCAGGAGCGAATCACCTCCTGGTCCGCGCGTGGTTCGCTCGGCACTTCGGAAAGCACCTCCGCGATCGTTTGGCCGCTAATCGTCAACGCGTCGCCGTGCAGCTGATTGTGGGCCAAAAGGATTTTCATCACTTGCGGCACGCCGCCGGCGCGATGAAAGTCGGTGGTGACAAAGCGGCCCGATGGTTTCAGATCACAAAGCACGGGCACCCGCCCGCGAATCTCCTCAAAGTCGTCAATCGAGAGCGGCACTTCGGCGGCGTGCGCAATCGCCAGGAGATGCAGCACGGCGTTCGTCGAACCGCCGACCGCCATGACCACGGCGATCGCATTTTCAAAAGCCTTGCGCGTGAGAATTTTCCGCGGCACGAGGTGCCGGCGAATAGCTTCCGCCAGGGTGGCGGCGCTCTTCGCCGTATTCTGGCGCGGCTCGTCATCTTCAGCGGCCATCGTTGATGAGTAGGGCAGGCTCAATCCTATCGCTTCAATTGCCGAGGACATCGTGTTGGCCGTGAACATGCCGCCGCAGGCGCCGATGCCGGGGCAGGCATGACGCTCGACTTCGAGCAGGTCCTCGGCGCTGAGCCTTTGCGAACAATGCTGGGCCACCGCCTCAAAGGCGCTGACGATGGTCAAATCCTGGCCTCCGTAGTGGCCCGGTCTGATGGTTCCGCCGTAAACAAAGACAGAGGGAATGTTCAAACGGGCGATGGCGATCAGCGCCCCGGGCATGTTCTTGTCGCAGGCGCCAATTGCCAGCAGCCCGTCGACGCGGGCAGCCTGGCAGACGGTCTCGATCGAGTCGGCAATTACTTCGCGTGAGACCAGGCTGTACTTCATTCCTTCGGTGCCCATCGAGATGCCATCGCTGACTGTGATGGTGCCGAATGTTTGCGGCATCGCGCCGGCGTCACGTAAGGCTTCGACGGCATGCCCGGTCAGGCCGTCGAGTCCCATATTGCACGGGGTCACGGTGCTATAGCCGTTGGCCACGCCGACAATAGGTTTGTCGAAATCGCCGTCGGCGAAACCGGTAGCGCGCAGCATGGAACGATTGGGCGTGCGTTCGAGACCCTGGGTGATGACGTGACTGCGATAATTATTTGACATGATGAAATTGTGAGGGCTGCCCCTCAGGCGCTCAATGTTTATAGATCACGGTTTATAAAACGACGTATGGGACCTATGAGACATAATAGGACATAAGTCCCATGGGTCCCATACGTCCCATGCCTCTAAGTCAGCGCAGATTAATTAGAAGCCTTATCAACCAACCGGCCCTTCGCCAGCCAGGGCATCATGGCGCGCAGCTTTGCTCCCACTTGCTCGATGGCGTGCTCCCGGGTTTGCGATTCCAGTTCCCGGAATTTTGGTTTGCCCGCGCGGTTCTCTTTCATCCATTCGTTGGCAAACGCTCCGGATTGGACTTCGGCCAACAGTCCTTTCATCCGCCGTTTGGTTTCATCGTTGATGACCACCGGTCCGCGCGTCATGTCTCCGTACTGGGCCGTGTTCGAAACAGAGTAACGCATGTCCGAGATGCCGCCCTCGTACATCAGATCGACGATCAATTTGATCTCGTGCAGGCATTCGAAGTAGGCCATCTCCGGCGCATAGCCGGCCTCGACCAGGGTTTCGAAACCAGCTTTGATCAGGGCGGTCAATCCGCCGCAAAGCACGGCTTGCTCGCCAAAGAGATCGGTCTCCGTCTCTTCACGGAAAGTCGTTTCAATGATGCCGGCGCGCCCGCCGCCAATCGCCGAAGCATAGGCCAGTCCCGTCTCGCGCGCATCGCCGGTGGGATCTTGATTCACCGCCAGCAGGCAGGGAACGCCCGCGCCGCGCAGAAATTCATGACGCACCAGATGTCCGGGCCCTTTGGGGGCGACCATGAAAACGTTGACGTCGTCCGGCGGTTTGATGAAGCCGTAATGAATCGAGAAGCCGTGCGAAAATGCCAGATACTTTCCCGGGGTCATCGACTCAGCCACTTCGCGCGCATAGACGTCCGAAGCTACTTCATCGGGCACCAGCATCATGACCACATCGGCGTCGGCCGCGGCTTCAGAGACCGAGCGCACGCGCAGTCCTGAGGCTTCGGCTTTGGCAGCTGAGGGACTGTCCGGGCGCAGGCCGACCGTAACGTCGCACCCGGACTCTTTCAAGTTGTTTGATTGTGCGAAGCCCTGGCTGCCGTAGCCGATAACCGCAATTCGTTTCGATCGTAACAGGTCAAGGTTCGCATCTTTGTCGTAGTAGATTTGCATATTCATCATCCTTTTCAATTTGGAGTCCGCCGATCAGTCGGCGCCTGGCTTCGGTTGCCGTAACCAAAGCGGTGACCAGTCACCGCACTCCAAAGGTTGCCGCGTCTTCTTTCTCCTCAAATGTCGCCGCCCCATTAGACAAGCGGCCTATCGCAATTCGTCCCCCGCGGGTGATCTCGTGTATTCCAATCGGCCGCAGCAATTCAATAAATGCTTCGACCTTCTCCTTATTACCTGAAGCTTCCACAATCATCTGCGTGTGCGAGATGTCAACCACCTTGGCGCGAAACACGCTTACCAGGCTCAGCACTTCCTGCCGCTCCGCGCCCGGTTCGGCGTTGACGGTAATCAAAGCCATGTCGCGTTCAATATGGGGACTGGTAGTGACGTCGCGAACTTCCCGCACCCGGGCGAGCCGCTCGCACTGCTTAACGATCTGTTCGATGGTGCGATCCTCGCCGCTCGTCACCACGGTAACTCGCGCCCACTGGGCGTCGAGTGTCGGGCCGACCGAAATGGTTTCGATGTTGAATCCGCGAGCGCTGAATAGACCGACGATGCGCGAAAGCTCACCGGGCTGGTCGGCGACCACGATTGAAAGAGTGTGACGCATATGTTGTTCTGACAAATACGAAGACCTACCCCTCAAACACGGGCAATTGCGAATCGGAATCTATCCGGCTCTTTTCCTTGGACAGAATCATGTCGCAGGCGCTGGCGCCGGCCGGCACAATCGGAAAGACATTCTCTTCCTTGGTAACGACCACGTCGATCACCGCGGGGCCCTTCTGCGACAGGCCGGTTGACAGCGTCTCCGCCAGTTTCTTCGGTTCGGTAACGCGTTCAGCATAAGCGCCATAAGCTTCGGCGAGTTTGACAAAGTCCGGACTCACCGAAAGATCGACCTCTGAGTACGCGCGCTCATAAAACATCTCCTGCCACTGCCTGACCATTCCCAGATAACCGTTGTTCATGATGACCACTTTGATTGGCAGATCGTATTGCATCGCCGTTGCCAACTCCTGATTAGTCATCTGGAACCCGCCATCTCCGACGATGGCCACGACCAGTTGATCGCGAAATGCCAGTTGCGCGCCGATGGCCGCCGGCAAACCAAAACCCATGGCGCCCAGACCGCCGCTGGTAATCCATTGCCGCTCGCGTCTGAACGGGTAAAACTGGGCGGCCCACATCTGATGTTGCCCGACGTCGGTCGCGATAATCGCATCGCCGCCGGTGAGGCGATGCAATTCCGCGATCACTTGCTGCGGCTTGATCTGATTGCGCGATTCGGCAAGCCGTAGCGGTTGCTCGCGTTGCCACTCGCGCAGTTGAGACCACCAACGACTTCTCTGCAGGACGCTTTGCACCACTTCCACCCGATCCAGTTGGAGGATCTCCATGCTCAAGGCGTGCAGCGCTTCCTGGGCATCCGCTATCAGGCTCAAATCAGGCGCCCGATTCTTACCGACGTTGGCCGGATCGATATCCACATGAATCACCTTTGCCCGCGGCGCAAAGGTGGCCAGTTTGCCGGTGACCCGATCGTCAAAGCGCACGCCGACCGCGATTAGCAGATCGCTCTCCGCCACCGCTTTGTTGGCCGCATAGGTGCCATGCATGCCGAGCATTCCCAGCATCAGCGGATGTGCAGAAGGGAATCCGCCCAAGCCCATCAGGGTTGGCGTCACCGGTATTTGCAGGCCTTCGGCAAAGTGGCGGAGTGCTTCTCCCGCCCCTGAATTGACGATGCCGCCGCCCACGTACATGACCGGCCGACGGGCTTTTACAATCGCGTCCGCCGCCCGGCGGATCGCGGTCTGGTCGACTGGTATGGTCCTGCCCGCAAGGGGAAAGCGGATTTTTTCCAGACGCGAATAGTGAGATTGCGCGGCGGAGACATCTTTCGGAATATCGATGACGACGGGGCCCGGCCGACCGGAACGCGCCAGGTGGAATGCCTCATGCACAATTGCCGCCAGGTCGTTGACCTCGCGCACCAGATAATTGTGCTTCACGCACGGCCTGGTGATGCCCACAGTGTCGACTTCCTGAAAAGCATCGGTCCCGATCAGGTGCAACGGCACTTGCCCGGTAATCACCACTATCGGAGTCGAGTCCATGTAGGCGTTGGCAATCCCGGTGATGGCATTCGTGGCGCCGGGACCTGAGGTCACTAAGGCGACGCCAACTTTGCCTGACGAGCGCGCATAACCTTCGGCCATATGGACCGCGCCCTGTTCATGCCTGACCAGGTAATGCGTAATTCGATCCCGGGCGCGCCAAAGCTCATCGTAAATGTGCAGGACAGCGCCGCCGGGGTAACCAAAGATCGAGTCCACGCCTTCGTGGACCAGGGAATCGATCAAAATCTCAGCTCCGCGCGGAAAGCGAAGCTCGTGAACTTCCGGATCGGCCGAAATCTTTTTTTGCGGAATCATGAACGCTCGGGCCAGCTCTCAACGAAGAGCCGCCTCACTCCTTAGAAATTGATCGATGCCTTTAGCTGCGCGGCGTCCGTCTGCGATGGCCCACACCACCAATGACTGTCCCCGGGACATGTCGCCGGCCGCAAAGACTTTGGGAATGTTCGTCATTTGATCTGAATCGACAGCGACGTTGCCGCGCCCGTCGATCGCCACGTCGAGTTGGGAAATTATTCCGTCGGTCTCCGGGCCCAGGAAGCCAAGCGCCAGTAAGACCATCTGCACGGGCCATTGCTTTTCAGTTCCGGCCACGCGTTGTAGTTGCGGCCGGCCGCCGATTTCGTAAGTCCACTCAACTCCGACTGTCTGGACCGCCCGCACAGAACCATGTTCGTCGCCAAGAAAACGTTCACTCAGAACCGCAAACGCCCGCGGGTCATGACCGTGAAGCGCCGCGGCTTCCTCCTGGCCGTAATCGAGCCGATAGACTTTCGGCCACTGCGGCCAGGGATTATCGGTCGCTCGCTCGGGAGGCGGCGACGGCAGGATCTCGAACTGAACCAGCGAACGGCAGCCCTGCCGCAAGGCAGTGGCGACACAGTCCGTGCCGGTGTCGCCGCCGCCAATGACCACCACGTCTTTGTCTTTCGCCGAGAGATATTGTCCGTCGCGGTGCTCACTGTTGAGCAGGCTCCGAGTGTTCTGATGAAGAAAATCCATCGCGAAGTGGATGCCTGATAATTCGCGTCCCTCGATTGAAAGATCCCGGGGCCGGGTCGCCCCGCCGCAGAGCGCAATTGCATCGAATTCGCTGGTCAGCCGGTCCGCTCCGTAGTCGCGCCCCACATTGACATTGGTGACGAAACGAACGCCTTCCGCGGACATCAGGTCCAGACGTCTTTGGACCACGCTCTTCTCCAGCTTCATGTTGGGAATTCCATACATCAGCAGTCCGCCCGGACGATCCGCCCGCTCAAATACCGTCACTGAATGGCCGCTCTGATTGAGTTGATTCGCACAAGCGAGTCCGGCGGGTCCGGAACCAACTATGGCCACCTGCTTGCCGGATCGCTTCCGTGGCTCTCTGGGTTTCATCCAGCCTGATGCGAAACCGCGATCGATAATCGACTGCTCGATCGTCTTAATGGTGACCGGCGCGTCATTGATGCCGAGCACGCACGACCCTTCACAGGGAGCAGGGCAGACTCGTCCGGTGAATTCCGGAAAGTCATTTGTTTGCAGCAGGCGCTCGAGCGCTTCGCGCCAGCGGCCGCGATAAACCAGATCGTTCCATTCCGGAATGAGGTTGTTGACCGGACAACCTGAAGCGGCGCCATTGATGACCTCACCGGTATGACAAAACGGCACGCCGCAATCCATGCAGCGCGCAGCTTGTTGCTGCAAGAGCGACTCGTCCTCGGCCTCATGAAACTCCGCCCAGTCCTGGGCGCGCGCCAGTGCCGGCCGCCATACAGTTGGCGTCCGCGCATACTCGAGAAATCCGGTGACTTTTCCCATCAGGTGCCGGCCGTCCGCGCCAGGTCGCGCGCGTTTGATTCAAAGGCTGCCATGGCGGCCTCAACATCCGTCAACCCGGCCAGTTTGGTGCGTCTTTCCGCTTCCATCACCCGGCGATAGTCATTGGGAATCACGCGCGCAAACCTGCTGAGCGCTTCATCCCAGACCACCAGTAACTCCGTGGCGCGCGCGCTGCCGGTGTACTCGACATGTCGAAAAATCATGTTCTTAAGCATCTCGACTTCATCCGGCTCATCGATGAGCGTCAGCGCAACCATTTCGCGATTGCAGCGCCGGGCAAAGTCTCCGTCTTCATCAAACACATAGGCGATGCCGCCCGACATGCCCGCGGCAAAGTTTCGTCCGGTCCGTCCCAGGACCACCACCCGGCCGCCGGTCATGTATTCGCAGCCGTGATCGCCGACGCCTTCGACGACGGCATTAACCCCGCTGTTGCGAACACAGAAGCGTTCGCCGGCGATTCCGTTGATGTAGGCTTCGCCGCTGGTCGCGCCATAGAAGGCAACATTCCCGATGATCACGTTCTCTTCCGGTTTGAAGATCGCCGCTCGCGGCGGGTGGACTACAATCTTGCCGCCTGACAACCCTTTACCGACATAATCGTTGGCGTCTCCGGCCAGCGTGAGGGTTACCCCTCGCGGGATGAAAGCGCCGAAACTCTGTCCCGCCGCTCCGGAAAAGCTCAAACGAATCGTGTCGTCGGGTAAGCCCGCAGCGCCGAATCTTCGGGTTACTTCGCTTCCCAACATCGTGCCCACCGCGCGATTGGTGTTTAGAATCGGCAAACTGGCTGCGACCGGCTGCTGATATTTGAGGGCCGGCTCGCAGAGATCGAGGAGGGTGGTTTGATCCAGCGATTCGGCTAATCCGTGATCCTGCTCTTTTTGACAATAACGCCCCACCGATTCCGGCACCGCCGGTTGAAAGAGAATCTGCGAGAAATCAAGTCCATGCGCTTTCCAATGATTAATGTCGGTGCGCATTTCGAGACAATCGCCCCGGCCCACCATCTCGTCGATGGTGCGAAAGCCCAGCTCGGCCATGAGCTCGCGGACCTCACGGGCGACAAACCGCATAAAGTTCTCGACGTGCGCCGGGTCGCCGGCGAATCGCGCGCGCAGTTTGGGATCCTGAGTGGCGACACCGACCGGACAGGT
>Ga0126369_10001231_pt1 | contig 17574 bp, 18 predicted proteins | sample PanSoiMetaPlot_1_FD_109646 | JGI IMG/M metagenome (GOLD analysis project Ga0126369, IMG submission 109646) | Tropical forest soil microbial communities from Panama - MetaG Plot_1 | ecosystem: Environmental > Terrestrial > Soil > Tropical forest > Bulk soil | place: Panama | collected 2016-02-17 | reverse complement strand
TTTGGGATCGCAGTCGCGGGCGTCTATCGGCTCCTGGCTCACCCGTCGATGCGGAAATGAGCGACATAGGACGAGCGGTCGCGATAGGGGCATCATCAGGGGGGAGTTTCTCCCGGGCGGGTCGCCTCGAGGAGGAACTACCTACGCCGTTCGGACTCATCGATCCCGGCTTCCAGCAGGCTTGCTGTCGCGACGCACCGTTGTGGCTTTCGAGTTCATGGCGTTGCTTCTGTGATAATCGACTTCAGGCTGCTCGTAGCTCCGGGGCGGCGGCCCGGGGATGAAATGATCTGACCGCGATGACGCCGAGCACGATGAAAACCACAAGTACGACGATCTGCGCCACCACGAAAGGCGGATCGGATTGCGTCGCGGCAATGGAATGCAGGAACGGGATCTTGGCAAACGCCTGCACGATCGCGACAAAAACGTTGAGATACAGCGCCACGATGGCGGTCACGACATAGATCCAGCGCCATGAGCCTCCGACGCGATAGCGATAGTAGGCCGATACCGCGACGGCCAGCGCGACCAGTGATATTGCCCCGACGATGTGCGAGGGCAGGATCTTGTCGACGGGAAAGAAATAACCGGTCACGCTGGTCAAAATGGTCGTGACTAAGAAGATCCCGGTCCAACCGGGAAGCGTATGGGAACCGAACATCGCGAAGAGCACCACAAAGCCGGCAAAAATGCCCACGAGGCTCAGAATGACGTGAACCGACGTGAAAGTAGACAATGACATCCCGAGAATCATGATGGGTCCTTCCGAGTGAGCTGGCTAAAGGGGATGCGGGTCAACCGGATGGCCTGCCGTGAATCCCCACGAGCGGCGCCCGGCGAAGGAACGCGTCGCTACGCCCGAGAATGAGACGCACCAGGTCCTCCAGAGCCGGCTCGTCGATAGAACCGCTGTGGAACTCCAGATTCACGCGATCGAAGCGGTCGACGTTGACCAGCCCGACCTGCACGACCCCGGAACGATAGTCGGCGCGAAACGCTATGGCGGCTGGAATCTCGGGAGGAATGGTGAAAGCGCATTTTTGCACGGTGCCCGTATGATCTTCGACCCGACGAGCCGTGTACTGCAGCCCGGCATCGTCGAGCACCTTTTCCACGAGCGCCACGCCACCGGAGGCGACCTCGATGGGCACCGGCGCGGCGGCAACGATCTGGTATGTGATGTTGATCTCATCGAGCACCGGGAAACCCACGATTCGCTGCTCGTGCTGTCCGACAAAGCCGCGCTCAAATCGCGGTGATGTAAACGCAACGCCTTGCCCGAGGTCGAAACGATGTTCGATCGGCGGATGCAAGCCGTCGAGGTACGCGATGGCCTTCTCGAGCCACCGATAGGCCTTCCGCAACTGGGCATCGATCTGCTGAAAGCCAGGCACGTCCTTGTGCTCGTGTGGCGACGTGCGGGCGGCTTCGTACTGCGTGCGCAGCTCCTCCAGAAGGGAAAGGTGATCAGGCATCGCGATTGTTCGGGGTTATTGTCAAACCAGGCGTGCCAATCGGCATTGGAGGACAATGCCGAAACACCGCTAAATTACGCTCGTCCGCCTGGAACGGCAACTGCAGCGAGGCATCGCAGGGCGTTCCTCAGTAAAATCCGGAGGCACCGACCGTGGCAAGTTTGTTCGCAATCGGGCTACACGGCGGCGCTGGGACCATCGCGCCCGGCACCGCCGCCGACGAAGCACCCTATAGGAAGGCGCTGCTCGACGCGCTCGCCGCTGGACAGGCGGTGCTCGAGCGTGGCGGTGGCGCGCTCGAGGCCGTGGTCGCGACCGTGGTCTCGCTCGAAGATTGTCCGCTCTTCAACGCCGGCCACGGCGCCGTGTTCACCTCTGAGGCACGAAACGAGCTCGATGCCGGGGTGATGGATGGGAGCACGCTCGCTGCGGGGGCGGTCGCCGGTGTTCGTGTCATCCGAAATCCGATCCTCGCGGCGCTCGAAGTGATGCGCGACGGACGCAGTGTCATTCTCGGTTGCGACGGTGCCGAGCGCTTTGCGCGCGAACGGGGGTTGCAGATCGTAGAGCCGTCGTATTTCGCCACGCCGCACCGCCTGGCGCAGCTCCGCGCCGTGCAGGCAGCGGCCGGCGAACGTGCCGTCGTGGATCACGATGCAGCAGCTGCGATGGACGACGACGCGCCGCGTTTCGGGACGGTCGGAGCCGTCGCGCGCGATCGCCACGGCCATCTCGCCGCGGCGACCTCTACCGGCGGCCTCACCAACAAGATGCCGGGGCGCCTGTCGGACTCCTCCATCGTCGGCGCGGGTGTCTATGCCAACGACGCGACTTGCGCCGTGTCGTGCACCGGCACCGGGGAACGGTTCATCCGCGGATGCGTGGCGTACGACATTCACGCTCGCATGCAGTATTTGAAGCAAGACGTCGAAACGGCGTCGGGTGACAGCATCGCTCAAGCGCTCGAGCCGCTCGGAGGTCGCGGCGGCGTCATTGCGGTCGGTCGCGACGGGCGGATTGCCATGCCGTTCAACTCGACGGGCATGTATCGCGCCTGGCTGCGCGAGGGGGAGACCCCTCAGGCTGCTGTCTTCGCAGCGTAGCGATTTGCTCGATCAGCCGAGTTCGACGGTGAACAATTCCTGCGGCCGCGCCACGCCCTTCATTGCGTAACGGCCGAGGCTGACGAGCAAGCTACGCGCGTCACCCGCGGCTTCAGCGAATGCCGAGGATACGATGATCGGCTGCTCGAGCGAGCCGCATAGCGACTCGATCCGCGCCGCTTCGTTCACCGCCGGTCCCAGCACCGTGAAATCGAGTCGCCGTGCGCTGCCGAGGTTGCCATAGAGCAGTTCACCGACGTGCAGCGCCACATGCGTGTCCGTCACCGGGAGCCCACCGGCGGTACGCTGCGCGTTCAGCTTGACGATGCGCGATCGCTGACCGGCTGCGGCGTCCAGTGCGCGCTTGCATGCAACGGGAGTGTCGTCGTGGGGGAAGATCGCCAGGATTCCGTCGCCGGTGAATTTGAGCACGTGCCCGCCGTGCCCCTCGATCTCCTCGACTTGTGCTTCCGCGTAGTCGTTGAGCAGGGCGAGCACTGTTGCCGCGCTCGTCGTGTCGGAAATGCGCGTGAATCCGACCAGATCGCTGTACCAGACGACGGCACGGATCGGTTCGGCGCGACCGCGCACGATGTTGCCTGCGAGAACGCGTTCCGCCGCGCTGCTTCCGAGATAGGTCGTGATCAGCGTGCGCGCGGCGCGGTTGGTGCTCCATAGAATCATGCTTATGGTGAGCGCCGGCAGGATCCCGGCGAGCAGCGCGATCTGCTGCTCGGTGAAACCATTCGGCGCATCGGTCGTCCATGACGCGGCGATACCCTCCGCTTCGCCCAGGCGAACATTTCGGCCGATCCGCGTTGCGAACGCCACGTAGTCGGTCGCTCCTGCGTCCTGAAACCCGTCGAGCATCGGAAACTCGCCGCGGCGATAGGTCGCGTCCAGACGTCGACGCAGCATCGGCTGTCGACTTTCGGTAAGCGCGAAGAAGGGGCTGCGCTTCCACTCCTCTTCGGCTGCGACGTCGTCCGTGCGCGGGAAAGCCTCTTCAACGCCGCCGCGATCGCGATACCATCGCACGCCGCGCGCATCGATCGTGGGGTCGAGCAGATTGCTGGCTACTGAGGCACGCATCACCGGGACGCCGGCAGCGACGAGCCGCTGGCAGATACCCGCGAGGATCTCGATCTCTTCGCGCCCAGCCAGAGCGGCGCTGACGATCCAGTCGCTGATCTTGTTCTTGGCGTCTGCTTGCACCATCGCTGGAGTTCGCTCTTCTTCGGCGGCGCCGGTGCCGGGCGATGCCAACACGGTCCGCAGAGCTCAGAGGTTGCAGAACATCAGCTCGAACTCGACATCCCCATCGTAGACCGTACCCCGGTCCATTCCGTTCACGCCGACGAAGCGGATGTTGAGGGCGTATTTGTTCGCGCTGATTTCCGGCACGCAGGGAAGATCGGCGCCGAGCGATAGCCGCAGCAGCTGAGCAACCTTGGTAGTGGTGAGCATCGACTGGTAGACGCCCCGGTACGCCACCTGCCTGCTCGTCTTGCCGTTGTCCCGCAGCAATCGGAGGATGATGGCTAGCCCTGAACGTATGGGCAGCAACGGCGCGATCCAGGATTCGAGGTCACGAGTTCGGGCGGCGGGATCGAGATGCAGCCAATAGTGATATGCGGGCAGATCGAACTCGCAGGCGCCGCCGGGTATGCCGGTACGCTGCTTGATCGCCATGAGCCATTCGTTGTCGCGCAACTGCTGACCGACCTTGCCCGTTTGCGCGAGGAGGCTGCCCGCAACGCGATCGATCTCGAGAAGCACGGCGTCGAGCGCATGCGCATCGATCGCGGGGTTGTTTTTCAGCGGCGTCAGCAATTGGCGCTGCCGTTCGAGCTCCTGCAGGATGTCGGTCTTGAGATCGGCACGCCCGGCGACGTCGACGATCTCGAAGAGCGCCAGCAGCGCGGCATGATGGTCCGCCGGTTCGGCTTCGGCGGCGAAGAAGAGGGCTCGGCCGTACAGGTCTTCAAGACGCATCAAGGTGCGGATGCGTTCGTTCAGCGGATGCTCGTAGCAGATCACGTCCGGGTCCCGGCGCGGCCGTGGCCACATTGTGCCTCAAGCGCGGCTTGCACGGCAGCGTTCGCGCGCACTGTTGCCCCGTTCATGTGGAGCAGCGCGCCGCCGCGAGCTCGCGGTAGCGCCGATCGAAGGACCTCACCTGAGGCATGATTGCCTCGAGAGCCCCCGCGTTGTCGACGATGTCGTCTGCTGCTGCGAGCCTTTCCGCGCGCGAGAACTGGGTAGCCATGATCGCGCGCACCTCGGCGGGCGCAAGTCCGCTGCGAGCGGTGACGCGGCGCACCTGCTCGTCCTCGGGACAATCGACCACGAGGATGCGATCGACGACGGCGCGCAATCCCGCACGCTCGAGCAGCAGCGGGACGACGATCAGTCCGTACGGACCGCTCCAGCGGGCGATCTCGCGCCTTGCTTCAGCGCCGATCAACGGGTGGAGTGCCTTCTCGAGACGTTCCCGTGCAGCGGAATCGGCGAAAACCCGCTGACGCAGCGCTGCACGATCGATCTCGCCATCGGCCTGCAGCGGCAGTTCCGGAAACGTGGCCCGGATCGCCTCGAACCCAGGCTGCCCGGACGCCGACAGCCGGTGGGCGAGCTGGTCGGTGTCGACGACCTCGACACCCAGTTTGCCGAACGCATCGGCTACCGCATTCTTCCCGCTTCCAATGCCGCCCGTGAGGCCTACGACATAAGCCACGTTCAACCCGGCAGGTAGAGTGCAATGAGCGACCGACCGAAGAACAGCGCGACCGCGCCAGCGATAGCGAGAAACGGTCCGAAGGCGAACGGGACCTGATGGTCGCGTCCCTTGAATACCACGAGCCCGATGCCTATCACGGCACCGACCAGCGACGACAGCAGGACGATCAAAGGCAGCGTCTGCCAGCCAAGCCATGCGCCCAGCGCCGCCAGCAGCTTGAAGTCGCCATAGCCCATGCCCTCCTTGCCGCGGATCAATTTGAACAGCCAGTAGACAGCCCACAGGAAAAGATATCCGGCCACGGCCCCGATCACTGCGTCGCGGAGGCTCACCGACGGCCAGATCCCGGCGACGTTGGCGAGGAGACCTGCCCAGAGCAGCGGCAGGGTGATGTTGTCAGGAAGATACTGGGTGTCGAAGTCGATGAAAGTCAGCGCGACGAGCGACCACAGCAGAAGGCAGGCAGCCAGCACCGTCGCGATACCCTGGAAGCGAAGCGCTGCCGCGACCGTGAGGGCTGCGGTCAGCAGTTCGACTATCGGATAGCGCGCGGAAATCGGTGCCTTGCAGCCCGAGCAGCGGCCGCGCAGGACCAGATAGCTGATGACCGGTATGTTCTCCAGCGCCGAGATCGCGTGCCCGCACGACGGGCACTGGGATCGCGGCGTGATCAAGTTGTAGGGCGGCAGCTCGGGCTCCGGCTCGCCCGCCAGCTCGGCGCACTGCGCGCGCCAGCCACGCTCGAGCATCTTGGGGAGCCGGTGGATGACGACGTTGACGAAGCTCCCGATGCAAAGGCCGACGACGCCGGCGACGATCGCGCTTGTCAGCGGATCGATCGCGAGCGCCGTCATAGGCGTCGCTGACGGATCAGATGACGGCGCCGAGCTTGAAGATCGGCAGATACATCGCGACGACGAGGCCGCCAATCACGACGCCGAGGAAGACGATGATGACCGGTTCGAGCAGGCTGGACAAAGCTGCAACCGCGTCGTCAACCTCGCGCTCGAAAAAGTCGGCCACTCGCGACAGCATCCCGTCGAGCGACCCTGACTCCTCGCCGATCTGGGTCATCTGCAGGACCATGGTCGGAAACAGTCCCGTATTGTGCATGGCGTTGGTGAGACTGGTGCCGGTGCTGACCTCGGTCTGGATCTTCTTCGTTCCCGCAGCGTACACCGCGTTCCCCGCCGCTCCGGCGACCGCGTCGAGCGACTCGACCAGCGGCACGCCCGCCGCGAACATGGTCGATAGGGTTCGCGTCCAGCGCGCGATGGTTGCCTTCTCGACGATGCTGCCGACGATCGGGAGCTTGAGCGACAGGCGGTCGAGTGCGTAACGGAACGCGGCCGAGCGCCGATGCAGGATGAACAAGGTTGAGAGCGTGCCGATGATGATTATCAGCAGCAACCACCAATACGACACGAAGAAATCGGAAATCGCGATGACCATCAGCGTCGGCGCGGGCAACTGGGCGCCGAAGTTCGTGAATACCTGCTTGAAGGCCGGGATCACCCAGACCATGATCACCCATACCACTACGATCGCGACCGTGATAACCGCGATCGGGTAGAAGAGTGCGGACTTGATCTTGGCCTTCAGTGCGAGGATCTTCTCTTTATACGTAGCCAGCCGGTCGAGGATGCCGTCCAGCATCCCGGCGGTTTCGCCTGCGTTCACTAGGTTGCAGTAGAGCGCGTCGAACTGTCCGGGATGCTCGCGGAAGGCCTGGGAGAGGCTCGACCCCGCCTCGATTCGTCCCTTGATCTCCATCATCAAACGGGCAAAGCGCGGGTTCTTGTGCCCGCGCGCGATGATCTCGAAGGACTGCAGCAGCGGCACGCCGGCTTTCAGCATCGTGGCCAGCTGTCGCGTGAAGAACGTGATGTCCTTCTCGTTGACTCGCCCACCGCCACGGAAAGTCTGCCGCCGGAGCTTGGTGATCCGAATGCCCTGGCGCCGCAGGTTGGAGTTGACCACTGCTTCCGAGGCGGCCTTCGTCTCGCCTCGAACGTGGCGATTGTTGCGATCGATACCCTCCCAAAGGAAGGTGTATTCCTTGACCTCGGTACCTCGGCGCGAAGCGATCGCGGTGGCCATGACGTAGAGTCCTCCTGATTACTCGTTGGTGACTGCCTCGATCTCTTCGAGCGAGGTGACACCTTGCTTGACTTTCCGCAGCCCGGACTGACGCAGGTTGCGAATGCCTTCTTTCTGCGATTGCTCGCCGATGTCCAGGGCGGTGCCGTTGCGCATGATGAGCTGCCGCATCTCATCCGAGATGGGCATCACCTCGTAGACGCCGAGGCGGCCCCTATAGCCGGTGTTTCTGCACTCTGCGCAGCCCGTCGGCCCGAAGGCCGTCCACGAGCCGCCCAGATCCTCCTCGCCGAATCCGGCGCGCAGCAGCGCCTCCGGCGGAATGTCCTCGGGCTTCTTGCAGCTCGAGCAGAGCTTGCGCGCCAGCCGTTGCGCGGTGATCAGGATCACGCTGGAGGCGATGTTGAAGGGAGCGACCCCCATGTTGGCGAGCCGCGTGAGCGTCGCCGGCGCGTCGTTCGTATGCACCGTCGACAGGACCAGGTGGCCCGTCTGCGCCGCTTTGACCGCGATGTCCGCGGTCTCGAGATCGCGAATTTCGCCGACCATGATGATGTCCGGATCCTGGCGGAGAAAGGCGCGCAGAGCCGTGGCGAAATTGAGACCCGCTTTTTCGTTGACGTTCACCTGGTTGACGCCCGCGAGCTGGATTTCGGCCGGGTCCTCGGCAGTCGAGATGTTGATCCCCGGCTGATTCAGGATGTTGAGGCAGGTATACAGCGACACGGTCTTGCCGCTGCCGGTCGGGCCCGTCACCAGGATCATGCCGTAGGGGCGGCGAATCGCGTCAAGGAGCAATTGCTGCTGGTCAGGCTCGTAGCCGAGCGCTTCGATGCCAAGCTTCACGCCGGCGGCGTCGAGGATACGCAGCACCAGCTTTTCGCCGTAGAGGGTCGGCAGCGTGCTCACGCGAAAATCGATGGTCCGGTTCTTCGACAGCACGAGCTTCATGCGACCGTCCTGGGGCACGCGCTTCTCGGAGATGTCGAGCTTCGAGATCACCTTGATGCGCGAGGACAGCTTGTCTTTGATTGCTAGCGGCGGCTGCGCAACCTCCATCAGCACCCCGTCGAGCCGGTAACGGACGCGGTAGAACTTTTCGTACGGCTCGAAGTGGATGTCGGAGACGCCCGAGCCGATTGCGTCGAGCAGGATCTTCTGGATGTAGCGCACCACCGGCGCATCGTCGACATCCGGATTCGATTCGTCGGCGGCGGTCTTGAGCCCCTCTTCGATCTCGGCGGCGAGTTCGCTGTCGGTGACCAGCGCCTTGAGCGCCTCGTTGGCGGTTTCGGAGAACTTGGCGATCGCCTGGGCGAGCTTGTCGTCCTCGACCACAACCGCGTCGATGACCATGTTGGTCTTGAACCGGACTTCGTCGAGCGCCTGCAGGTTGGCCGGATCGGAGACGGCGACGAACAAACGGTTGCCGCGCTTGCAGAGCGGCAGCACGCGGCGGCTGGCAGCCAGCTTGGCATCGATCAGATCCTTGTCGATCTGTTCGACGTCGAAACCGTGCAGGTCGAGCAACGGCGTCCCGAAGGCACGGGAAGCGAAAATTGCGACTTGCGACGCGGTCATGCGCTTGCTGACCACGGTTTGCTCGACGAACCCGATATTGGCGGCCTGGGCCTGGGTCTGCAGCGCCTCGGCGTCGTTCTCCGAAAGCAGCCCGTGCTGGACCATCGCGCGCGCGAGGCCGCTTATGTTCCGGGTTGCTACATTCGTCGCCATTGCGTCAGAAAAGTCCCGCTTTGGGTCAAAAGTTATTCCAATGGCATAAAAGTTAGCCGACCGATGATGCCTGCTCCCCGCCGGTTTGTAAAGCAGGAGCCGTGCCACGCCCCACCGGCGGAAGCAGTTTTGCGACACGCACAGCACGGTCCTGCACCTGCATGACTTCGATCGCCTGGCCCGCAATTCGAAGCTTGGCGCCCGCGTCGGGGAGTTCACCCAGGTTGTCCACGATCACGCCGTCGATCGTCTTGGGTCCGTCGAGTGGAAAGACGGTCCCAAGCTTGCGGTTGAGGGCGCGGAGCGGCGTCACACCATCCACCGTGACACTGCCGTCGGCTTCGCGCTGCATGGTTTCGGCACCCGCGGGGGCCTGTGTCGTGAATTCCCCGACGATCTCCTCGAGGATGTCCTCGAGCGAGACCAGCCCGAGCAGTTCTCCATATTCGTCGACGACCAACCCGAGGCGCTGTTGCGCTGCCTGGAATTGCTGTAGCTGCGCTAGCAGCGGCGTTCCTGCCGGAACGAAATAAGCCGGACGAACGATGGTGCGCAGGTGGTCGGCATCGAGCTCCTCGGTCTGCTGCAGGCGCAGCACCTGCTTCAGATGAATGATTCCGACGATGTTGTCGAGCTCGTCTTCATACGCCGGCAGACGCGTGTGGTAGCTGTTCGCGAGCTGCTGGGTAAGCGAGGCGGGTTTGGCGCTGAGATCGATCGCTTCGATCTGGCTGCGCGGGGTCATGACATCGTCTACGGTCACCGTTTCGAGATCGAAGAGATTAGCGAGCATCGCGCGATGCTTGCCGCGAAAATAGTGGCCTTCAAGGACCAAGCTTCGGAGCTCCTCCTGCGAGAGCCGTGCATCGGGATCCGATTCCGGGTTGAGTCGGAGGAGCTTGAGCAAACCCCGCACCACCAGATTCACCATCCACACCGCCGGATAGGCGAGCCGAAGCAGCGGCGCCAGCACGTAGGACAGCGGCGGCGCAATGCGGTCGGCGTATGCGGCGCCGACCACCTTGGGCGTGATCTCGGAGAAGACGAGCAGCGCGAAGGAAATGGCGACGGTCCCGAGGGCGAGCGCGACCTCGCCTTCGCCGAACAATCGCTTCGTAATGACTGCCGTGAGGGTAGCCGCCGCTGCCGCGACCAGCGTGTTGCCGAGCAGAATCACGCCCAGGAGCTTGTCGGTCTGCGCGAGGAGCGTCAGTGCCACTTTCGCGCCGCGCGCACCCTGCCTGGCGCGGTGGCGCAGTCGGTAGCGATTGACCGCCATCATCGCGGTCTCCGCTATCGAGAAGAAGCCCGCGATCAGCAGAAGTACGGCGAGCGCGATCAGCAAGCTGGAAAGGGAGAATTCGCTCAAGGTGTGCTTTTCGGTTTCAGCGCGGTTCAGCGACCGAGGATGACTTCGAGGACAAATTTGCTGCCGAGATACGCGAGCACCAGAAGTCCCGTACCCGCCAGTACCCAGACCAGTGCGCTGCGGCCGCGCCACCCGTAGCAATGCCGACCGACGAGAAGCGCGCCGAAAACGAGCCAAGCCAGCACAGAGAACACGATCTTGTGCGTGAAACGCAACGGCTTGCCAAAGAGCTCTTCGGAAAAGATCGCACCGCTCAAGAGCGTGAGCGTGAGCAAGCCGTAGCCGACATCGACGAGTCGAAACAAGAATCGCTCGAGCGTGAGCAGCGGCGGCAGGGTGTCTGCGGCGGGGTCGGGCAAACCGCGGTGCAGACGTCTCTCGAGACCCAGCAGGACGAGTGCCTGCAGCGCTGCGACGATCAGCAATGCGTACCCGATCAGCGCAACCGCGATATGGACGGCCGCCCACGGCTCTTCGGCAAAGGAAAAGCGATGCGGATTCGGCAGCAGGGCGGGAAGGGGAGCGGCGATCGCCGCGACGGGAAGGGTGACCGCGGCCACGCCCGGCAGCGCCCCGCCGAGGCCCACGCCCCACGCAACCAGAGCCGCAAGCCAAGCGACCGCCGAGGTCGCATTCACGAGGCTGAGATCGAGGCCATCGCTTGCGAAGACCGTGCCCGCAACGAGGACCGCATGACCGGCGAGCGCAAAAGCCGGAACCCAGCGCGAAATGGCGCCGGTAGAGGACGATCGCGGCATCCCGGGCTGAGCGAGTTTTTGCCACTCCGGCAGCGCCGCGATCAGGTAAGCGGCCGGAACGAGCAGGTAGAGTAAAATCATCGCCTTCCGACGTGCTCTGCGGCGCAGTTTACACCAGCGCCGTGGTCGATCCCGAGCCGAGCGGAACTCCGACTTCCCGTTCCGATGCTCGATCACCTCACCCAGCGACTCGGCCATGTAGTGAAGACGCTTCGCGGCGAGGCGCGGCTCACCGAGAGCAATATCGATGAGGCGCTGCGCGACGTGCGCCTCGCGTTGCTCGAGGCCGATGTTGCGCTCCCGATCGTGAAGGAGTTCGTGGCCGCGGTGCGCGAGAAGGCGCTCGGGCAGGAAGTGGTCGGATCGCTCACGCCGGGACAGGCGCTGGTAGGGGTCGTGCAGCGCGAGCTCACAGCGCTCATGGGTGGAATCGCTACGCCGCTCGACCTCGCAACCGCCCCACCCGCTGTGATTCTGCTCGCCGGTCTGCAGGGCTCGGGGAAGACAACCTCGGCTGCCAAGCTCGCTCGGCGGCTTCGCGACGAGCAGCGCCGGAAAGTATTGCTCGTGAGCTGCGACGTCTATCGCCCGGCGGCTATGACCCAGCTCGCCACGCTCGCCGAACAGGTCGGGGTGGATTACTTCACGCCTGCATCGACGTCCGAACCGGTCGCGATCGCCGAGGCCGGGCTGGCCTGGGCACGCACGCATTACCACGACACGGTGATCGTCGACAGCGCGGGCAGGTTGGCGATCGACGAGCCGATGATGCGAGAGATCGCCGCCCTGCATGCGGCCGTGAAGCCGATCGAAACCCTGTTCGTCGTCGACGCGATGCAAGGCCAGGACGCGGTCAACACGGCGCGAGCCTTCGCCCAGGTCCTGCCGCTGACGGGGATCGTGCTCACCAAGCTCGATGGCGACGCGCGCGGTGGCGCGGCGTTGTCGGTGCGTCGAGCCAGCGGCGCGCCGATCAAGCTGGTGGGAGTGTCGGAAAAAACGGATGGGCTCGAGGTCTTCCATCCCGATCGCATGGCGGCCCGCATTCTCGGAATGGGCGACGTATTGACGCTCATCGAAGAGGCACACAAGCAAGTCGATCGTGAGCAGGCGGAAAAGGTCGCGCGGAAGATCAAGTCGGGCAAGGGCTTCGATCTCAACGATTTCAGGCAGCAGATCGGAGAGATGCGCAAGCTCGGAGGTATGCAGGGCCTGCTCGACAAGCTGCCGGCGCAGCTTACCCAGGCGGTGCAGGCAGCGCAGACCGACGATCGCGCCGTCCGGCGCTTGCAGGGGATCATCGACTCCATGACGCCTCAGGAGCGCGCGCGTCCGGAACTGCTGAAGGCGTCGCGGAAACGGCGCATCGCGGCCGGCGCTGGCGCATCGGTCCAGGAGGTCAATCGGCTGCTCAATCAATTCGAGCAGGCGCAGAAAATGATGAAAATGGTCGCCAAGGGCGGCATGCAGCAGGTCCTGCGCGGGCTCAAGGGCGCTTTCCCGGGCCTGCGCTAGCTCTCGGGGCAGTGCGGCAACCTTGCCACGAGGCCCTTTTCCGCCCTATAATCAACGTCTTTTCCTCTTTCTTCAGGAATCGCAATGGTAGTCATCCGACTGGCCCGAGGCGGCGCCAAGAAGCGGCCCTTTTTCAATGTGGTCGTTGCGGACTCGCGCAATCGGCGCGATGGCCGGTTTATCGAACGCGTCGGGTTCTACAATCCGATTGCCGGCAGCGGCGAAGAGGGCTTGCGACTTGCACTCGATCGGATCGATCACTGGCTGCATCAGGGCGCGCAGCTCTCCGACACGGTTGCCGGTTTGGTGAAGAAGGCGACGGCTGCCAAACCCGCAGCGAGTGCCGCTTAGGGCGAGTCCTGGAGAAGGCGGCGCGCGCATCGTAGTGCTAGGGCGCGTCCTCGCGCCGTACGGCGTCAACGGTTGGATCAAGGCGCGCGCGTTCACGGCGTCTCCCGATTCGTTGATGAGGTACCGAAGCTGGTGGCTTGCGGCGAACGAGGACGACGACCGTGGTTGGCGTGAGCTTGTCGTGCTCGAAACACGCAAGCATGCCGATAGCGTGTTGGCGCGGCTCGAAGGGTTGAACCGGCGAGAGGACGCGGCCGCATGGCGAGGTGCATCGATCGGTGTGCCGCGCTCGACCTTGCCGGTGCCGGCGCGCGACGAAGTGTATCTGGTCGACCTCATCGGGTTGACCGTGGTGAACCGGGACGGCGAAACGCTCGGGCGGGTTGCGGGTTTGATGGAAACGGGCGCGCACGCGGTGCTCCGAGTGGAGGACGCGGCGCGATCGGAGCGGCTGATTCCGCTGGTGTCCGCATATGTCGACGCGATCGAAATGGCGGCAGGGCGCATCGTCGTCGACTGGCGAGCCGATTATTGATGCACGCGAGGTTGGCGAAGGGTTAGCGGGAGCGCTTCAAGAACGATGCGAATCGAGGTCGTCACGCTCTTCCCTGCCTTGGTGGAGACGGTTTCGGCCTTCGGCGTGACGGGTCGGGCGCGCGAGCGTGGATTGTGGACGCTCAGCACGCGAAACCCGCGGGATTTCGCGACCGACCGCCATCGGACGGTGGATGATCGCCCTTACGGGGGCGGGCCAGGCATGGTGATGCTTGCCGAGCCGCTCGAAAAGGCGATCGGTGCGGCGCGCGACGCTCTCATCGCAGAAGGTGCCGCTGCGCCGCGGGTGGTATACATGTCGCCGCAGGGCGAAGTAGTTACGCACCGGAGAGTCGTTGAGCTGTCGGCGCAACCGGGCGTCGTGATCGTGGCGGGGCGCTACGAGGGGGTGGACGAGCGCGTGCTGGAGCGCGTCGTCGATCTCGAATTGACGATAGGCGATTTCGTGGTGTCGGGCGGGGAAATGCCCGCTCTGCTGTTGATCGAGGCGATGGTGCGCTTGCTGCCGGGGGCGCTGAACGATGCGCAGTCGAGCGCACAGGATTCGTTTGTGGGCGGACTGCTCGACTGTCAGCACTACACGCGACCGGAGGTGTACGAGGGACGCGCGGTGCCCGAGGTCTTGCTGTCGGGCAACCACGCCGAGATCGCGCGCTGGCGGCTGAAACAGGCGCTGGGGCGGACCTGGCTGAGACGGCCTGAATTGCTCGCCGCGCGCGGAATGAGCAGGGAAGAAGCGAAGTTGCTGGACGAGTTCAAGAGTGAGCAGGAGCAGTAGTCCATGAGAACTGCGCGCATCAGGTGGCGACCTGCGCTGCGCGCTTAGGCCACCGGCCAATGTCTGAACGAGAACTGGAGAGACGCAGATGAACATTATCGAGCAGCTGGAGAAGGAAGAAATCGCCCGTCTGGGCAAGACGATGCCCGAGTTCGCCCCGGGCGATACGGTTGTGGTCAACGTGAACGTGGTCGAAGGCGAGCGTAAGCGCGTGCAGGCCTACGAGGGGATCGTGGTGGCCAAGCGTAACCGCGGGCTCAATTCATCCTTCGTGGTGCGCAAGGTTTCGAGCGGCGAAGGTGTGGAACGAACGTTTCAGACGTACTCGCCGCTGATCGCCAGCATCGAAGTCAAGCGCAAGGGGGACGTCCGCCGGGCGAAGCTCTACTATCTCCGCGGGCGCTCCGGCAAGTCGGCGCGCATTCGCGAGAAGCTGGCGCAACACGAAAAGCAGGGCGAGTAGTCCGCCTGTTTGCAGAGCATTTTGAAAAGGCGGCCTTCGGGCCGCTTTTGTTTTGGTGCGGGGCGGAGATCCCGGGGAAATGAGCTTGCAACGAGCGCCGCAAAACTGACGCGCAGCGGCAGCGTCTGCCGTGGAGCGCCAGTTCGGATCGACATCGCGCCCGGACAGGGCCGTTGGCTTGCAATGCAGGGCCAATTAACCGAATATTCCAGCGTCAAAATCTCGTCCTTTTTGCCCGCGCCCCAGGGCCATGAAAGCGACGCTCTACGAAGCCCTTGGAATCAACGCCGCCGCCCCGGACGAGGAGGTGCGCGCCGCACTGCGTCGCCTGATCCGAAAATATTACGCGAAGACGCGCGATGGCCAGGGCAACGTCGAGGAGGCGCTTCGTTTTATCAATCATGCCAGCCGCATACTGAGCGACCCGGAGCATCGGCAACACTACGATCAGGAGCTCACGGCGAGCGCTGAATCGAGCACCGACGAGCGCATCGCCCATTTCGTGAGCAATGTCGCGCTCGATCCTGCGGCCGGAACGGCCACCCAGGCGGGCGACGAGGCGATCGACGAGGCGATCAACCTTGCCGACGAGCGCGTCCTCACGGCCCCCTCGGTGCCCGAGCAGGGACTTCACCATCCGGGCTTGACCGAGCGCGTCGTTGCCTCTTTCGGGCGCTCGATGCCGGGGCGGGTCGGCCTGTGCGTGCTCTTTGGCGCCTTCATCGCGGCGGCGATCGTGTTCGTGACACCGGCCGACACGATACTGGTGGCGAAGCAGGTGCTGGTATGGCTGACCCTGACGCTGTTGACGCTGACGATTGTCTACGGAGTCGTTCACGGAATTGCGTTCATGCGCCGGCGCCGCGCCATCTCTGCGCCCGGTCTGCTGCCGCAAACCGATCTCGCGATTCTCAACTGGCGCCGGGAGAAGAGTGTTTTCCTCGGCACCAACGCTGTGCAGGAGGATGCAAGCTGGATCTTCCAGCTGAGGATGGCCGAGCTCGAGAGAGCGAAAGCAGGCCGGACGAGCGAGCCACGACCGTGGAACCGTCTGGCAGCGCGACTGTTCGACTACGCGATCTGGGGTCTCATCCTCGCACTGCTCCTTTCCGAGATCCACGGTGGCGGGTTGATCGGCGACGAAGCTGCATTCTGGATCGGCCATCCTTTGTTCGCGCCGGTGTTGATCACCGCGACCTGGGTGCCGCTCGAGGCGCTTTTGATCGCCTCGCTGCAGCAAACACCCGGCAAGTGGCTGTTCGGCGTCTACCTGCAATTCTCCATAAGCGATGCGTATGCCCGGCGCGACGTTCGCGCGCAACTGCAGCGCGCGCTTCGGCGCGCGTTCCGAGTGTGGTGGGAGGGCATCGCCTGCGGATTCCCGCTGCTCGCGCCCGTTCTGATCGCCGTTGCGTACGAGAAAGTGGCGCAGAACGGGGAGACCGACTGGGACTTCGCCGAGGATTGTCTGGTCACGCACAGCCCGCCGGGCGCTCTCAACATCGTTACGGGGGTGGTCGGTCTCGCGGCGATGCTGTGGCTATACGGCGTCGCGTGGCACGAGCCCATGGCGGAGTCGATTTCCATGGCCAAAAGTGCCGTGACGAATTGGGTTCCCTCGCCGCCCTCGCTGCTCTCGTATGGGCTGCAGGGCGACGTCGGCAAAATCGTCTCGCTCGATCGCAGCGCGAGTGCTCCTGCGCCTGCCCCTGCCGCGGTGAAAAGTCCCGCGGTCGATGACACGGACACCGCGGTGCTCTTCGCGGAGCGCCAGGCGCGGCTCGCGTTGCTGCGCGGCGAAGGCCCACGCATGTTGCGAGCGGGCAATTGGCGCCGTGCGGCCGAGCTGTGCCAGGCGTGGACCGACCTCGAATTCTGGAATGCGGAGCCGTGGCGCTGCCTCGGCTATGCGATGCAGGCGCAGGGCTACCACCAGGATGCGATCAACGCCTTTCGCAAGGCGTCCCAGTACGATCCCAGCGATCGCAGCCTTGACGCCGCGATCGACAAGAGTCAGAAGGGGATCGTGCTCGACTTCCTGAATCGCTACCGGCGTTGAACACGGCGCTTGCGCGCCGGTCAACGCATTACATCTACGCGCTTGGCTGCGGCTCTGTCCCGCTCTCGGATGCGATCTGGCGCCGAACTGCATCCATGTCGAGCCCCTTCGCGGCCGCGAGCACCTGGTCAAGCGATCCCGCGGAGAGCGCTCCGGGCTGCGCAAAGACGATGATGTTGTCGCGGAAGATCATCAGCGTCGGGATCGAGCGGATGTGGAAGTGCGCGGCGAGCTCCTGCTCGTCCTCGGTATTGACCTTCGCGAAGAGCACGTCGGGATAGCGCCCCGCCGCCGCGGCGAAGACCGGCGCGAACGCGCGGCACGGGCCGCACCAGGGCGCCCAGAAGTCGACTACCGCGAACGGATGGCCGTCGATCGAGCTGGCAAAGTTTTCCTTGGTCAGCTCGGACACGGCATGAGGCTCGGTCGTCATCGATGTCTGCTTATCTTCGCCGCAGCACGAACACGAAAACACCGTTGTCCTCGCCGTGCTGCAACAGTTCGTTTCCGGTCTGCTTGCAAAATGCCTGGAAATCGCGCACGGATCCGGGATCGGTGGCAAGGATGCGAA
>Ga0126369_10001230_pt1 | contig 17575 bp, 18 predicted proteins | sample PanSoiMetaPlot_1_FD_109646 | JGI IMG/M metagenome (GOLD analysis project Ga0126369, IMG submission 109646) | Tropical forest soil microbial communities from Panama - MetaG Plot_1 | ecosystem: Environmental > Terrestrial > Soil > Tropical forest > Bulk soil | place: Panama | collected 2016-02-17 | reverse complement strand
CGGCGGCGCCGCCGTGGCCCGCCATCAAGCCCCGTAAGTTCAGCCGCACCCGGCCGGCCAAGCGCCGCAAGGCAGCCCGGCCGGCCCGGAATTCCCTTAGCAGGTCCGCCAGCTCCGCCCCGTTCTCGACCGCCAGGCAGTTCCATCCCGGCACGATCACGCCGCCCGGCCGCAGCCAGCCGCGGTTAACGACCAGGCAGGAGCCCCCGTCGGCCGCTTCCAGGAAGGAATACTGCGTACCGCCCCCGTCCCCTTTCAGCGTGCTAAGGTCTACCGTGAACACGGAGCGGCCGGTGATGTTTCGCACGGCGAAGCCGAACTCACGGGGAAAGGAGTCACGCGGCGGGGACACGTACTCCGGGTAGCGGGGCCGCAGGTAGAAGTGGACGTAGCTAGAGTGCTCGGCGCCGAACAGCACGATGCGGTCGCGGGCATCCAGCAGGCGGTTGGCGTCCAGCACGATATCGATGTGCTTGTTGGACGTGATGCGGCAGCACGTCACCCCCGGCAGCGGCCGGCCTGCTAGAGGGGAAGGGGGCGACAGGCCGCACGGGTCGTACGGGTGCGGGAGGAACACGCCATCCTGCAGATGGTCCAGCATCGACTCACGTATCACCAGCGGCCGCCGTGCCGCCCTCCAGTCCCATCCCTGTTTCAGGTGGGTGGGGTCGTGGATGACTACCCGCGCCCCGGCCGCCACCATGGCGTTCGTCTCCGGGACGGTGCGTGGGCTGGTGGCGGTGATGAGGGAACCGGCGAGGGCCAGCTTCAGGGCGTCCTCGAGGGCCAGGTTCCGGTAGACCTCCCCGTAGCCGAAGTCACGCCTCCGGGTCTCCGTGCGCTTGCCGATGCGATAGAGGCAGGCCTCGCAGCCAGCGCCGCGCAGGCCGCGCATCAGGTGCACGGTGAACGTAGTCTGCCCGCCGAGGAAGGGAGGGTTAAGAAAGAACAGGTTCAGTCGGGCGGCCCCCACGGGCTATCTCCACTCTCCACTACGCCAGGGAACGGGCCGCCGCCAGGGAAGCCTGGACTACTATGCCCAGCACGGCCTCCAGGCGCGGGCCGCGCGGCAGGAAGCCGGGGTCGGCGATGCGGTCGATGCCAATGTAAGACCCTAGTGATCGTACCCTCACGGCACGGCTCACCACGGCCGGCCATGCGTCCCGGAGCTCCAGGCCCCGCAGGTTCGCCTCGCTCATGTACAATATCACGTCCGCCCAGGCGAGGTCCTCGTCGAGCAGGGGACAGGCCCGATGGTCCTCCAGGCTGTAACCCACCCGCGCCGCGTACTCCCTGACCTTGAGGGCGGCCGGGCCGCCGGCAGACGGCGTCAGGGCTCGGGACCGGACCCGGCAGGGGCCCAGCACGTCAGCCAGGACCACCTCCGCCAGCGGGCTTCGGCACACGTTTCCCTTGCATACCACAAGCACGTTGTGCGGCCTCCTGGTATTCACGACTACCATGGAACCGGCCCCCCAGGATGAGGTCAATGTTACGGTCGATCTCGGCACGGTCCAGGCCGTTGCGGGCGGCGGTGGCTTGGTACCCGACCTCCGTCTCGTACTCGAACGGCGGGAAGGCGGGGAACAGATGATACTGGTAGTGTCTCCAGACCACGGCCACGGGCTCGCTGCGGAAGGCGGCAAGCAGGAAGTCACGGCACCACTCCACACACGTCAGCAGCGGGCCGGCGCCGAGGGTGCCGGGGAAGTGCCTGAACTCGATGGTGTCGGTCTGCAGCAACTGCCTCAAGCCAACCGCCAGGCGCGGCTGGGCGTGCCACAGGACCTGGCCGGTACGGGAGCGCGGCACCTCCCTCTCGAAGAAGGAGGCAACGTCCGGCGCGGCCAGCTGGCCGGCCAGACGCTCCGGCGTCAGGAGGGTGTGATGGCTTACTTTGCGTCGCTTCTCCCGCTTCCGCTCTGCCAAGGTGCGGCCCCTGGGGATCGGCTCGATCAGGTCGATCACCAGCGGAAGCTGCCGGTGGATGTACTCCTGCAGACGCTTGAGGTGAGGAAGGCTGTGGCGTAAGCCCGGTACCCGGACATGGATGTGAAGGTTACTCCGGTAATTCACCAGGGCGTCGGGGTGGGTGGCAAGCACCTCCCCTAGTGCCCCGACCTGCCCCTCCGGCTCCACCGTTGGCGGCGTGTTGATCTCCCCGCCGTAGCGGTAGTGGCGCGGGTCCGGCTGCGCCGCCACGCCGTTGCCGTTGACGATCGTGTGGTCCGGGCTCCTGGCAAAGCCCGGCGGGAGGGCCACGCAGGTGTCCCAGTCCCCGAACTCATGCTCGGCGCCGAAACGTCCAGCGGACCCCGGCGGTGTCAACGCTGACCGGCACGTCCCCTCCTTTCCCGTTAGCAACCCTAGCAATGGGCAGAACCCTAACAATGAGCGTCGATTAGCCTCCGGGCCACCCAGCCGGCGGCGATCGTACCCAACTTGCCGGCCCCGGTCGCCAGCCAAGCACGGGGACCCAGACGCTTCAACAGGCAGGGGGAGGCGGCCGGGAGGGTGCAGTACGGACGCAACCCGAAGAGGGTGCGGGAGGGAGACACATTAGGAAGGCGGGCCGCCCGCCGGCAGCGCTCTAGACAGGCGGCTGTGCGGGAGGGGGCCCAGTTGGACGGGAGGACGGCGGAGCCGTCTCCTACCCACACCTCGCCCGGCGCCTGCTGGTGTCCCACCACCTGCCGGTACGGGGCCCAGGGTCGGACGAAGGGGGCAGAGAGAGTGCCCGGCAGACGGAAGGACACCCCCTGCTTGGGGGTGATTGCGGTGCCCGCCACCAGCTCCCCGGCCCAGGCACCGGTAGCTAGTAGCAGCAGGCGGCAGCGTTCCTCCCGGACCTCCCGCTTCCCGCCGGCGCCGTCGATCTCCATAACCACCACCGGGTAGTTGTCCAGATGCCGAAGGCCGGTGACGGTGGCAACGGTCCGAGGATGAGCCATCACCTTATCCGTATCCACCCGTGCGATGCTGGCGCTCAGTCCCAGCGGGGCAACCACGAACTCCTCCTCCAGCAGGCCCCAGACCTCGTCCAGCAGGGACAGGGCCGGCTCGTAGTCGGACCGGGCCATCCCCCGAAACCAGGACGGCCGCAGGTGGCCGCCGGAGGGGGCGGTGCCACCCAGGGGGCGGCCGTCATCGAGGGTCAGGACATCCATACCGCGGGCCGTCAGCGCCCGGCTGACGGTGGCACCGATGATCCCACACCCCACCGCGATAAGGTCCTTTACCACAGGCCACCCCTCTTTCCAGCTGCCAGCAGGGACTGGGCGGTGGTCATCCTGGCGGCCCACCGCAGGCCCTGCTGGCAGCCGGCCACGTCCTCACCGATGTGATAGTGCCCGCCCATGTAGGAGTGCCACTTACAGAGGATTGTCTCCGCCTCCTGAACCCCTATCGGACGTTCCTGGCGCGGCGGCGCCGTGTGGCCGGACAGGGACGTCACGATGTACTCCAGAGCCCACGGGCCGGCCTCCGGCAGCCCGGCCGCCCCGAGGCCGTGAGTCACCTCCCACAGCAGCTCGGCGCCCTTACGGGGACTGTCGTAGAGGGCGGCCCCAACGGTGAACTCGACGGGGGCCAGGGCCAGTCGCTCCACCATGTCCGCGACCTTGAAGGCGATCCAGGGGCCGAAGCCCTTCCAGGTCTTCACCCACTCCATCACGAGCTCCACCGGGAGAGGGTCGTCGGACAGAAGGGGATCGAACAGGTAGTCGATGCCGCGCTCCTCCAGCCAGGCCACGGAGTTCGCGGCGGCGGCACCGCGGAAGTGGCGTCGCTCCCGGCAGCGCGGGTAGAAGGGGGAGGCGGCCGCCATCGTCATGCGGTCCCAGTAGGCCGGTTCCTCGTCCTCGGCACACCAGGAGGCGGTGCCGGCGTGGTAGAAGCACCAGTAGGCCAGCAGCCACCGGTGCAGCGCTGGCGGCGGCAGGCCCCCGGAGCAGACGGCCCGCCACAGCACCTCGTACACCGGGTCAAGGTCGTGGGCGGCCAGCAGGCGAGTGCCGAAGTCCAGGACGTCCAGCGCCGGCGCCGGGGCCGGTGCCGATGCCTTCGCCGGGACGGGTTCGGCGGTCTCGGTGGTCCGCGTCTTCCCCATGGTTCGTATATCCTAGCACGTCCAGTAGTCTCATCACAAGCCCCGGCGCCGCCTCCCCGGGGCACTTATAAGCTATTATACCTCTGCCTAGTAGCTTGCGGCGGGCACGCTCGATGACGATCACGCGGTTCGTCGTGTTATGCGGATCAACTGGCTGGTGATTGCCGGCGGCGGCACGGCGGGCGTTGACGTTGGATAGACAGATATTAAGAGGGGTGTTAAGGAAGAGGCAGCGAACGTCCCAGCCGTCCTCCACCAGCTGGAGTGTCCACTTCGTGTCCTCGGAGAGGAGCAGGCCTTCACACAGCACGCGGACGCAGCGTCCGCCCCGTCCGCCCCATAGGGACGTGATAAGGTCGTAGACCTGCCGAGCGGAGCCGATGGTGTCACAGCCACCGGTCGGCGTCTCGTAGTGGCCGGGAATCACCAGCCCGGGGCAGGCGTTCGTCAGGTAGTAGAGGGGCCGACGGCGACCGGGAACGTGGGAGGCATACCAGCGGCCGAGGGACGCCATGACCTGCCGCACCACCCAGGACTTGCCGGAGCCGGACGTGCCCCTGACCTGGATAATCATGCCTGAGGGAGCCCGAGCTTGCCACGGCAGAAGTGCCGGTACAGAGTATCCACCCAGCCGTCCAGCAGCAGTACCGGGTTCACCCCTTTATCCAGGGTGAGCACGCCCTGCCTACCCACAGGGCCGGACGGGTTCTTTCGGTGCACGATCAGGCCCGACTCCTCCAGCCGGTCGAACAGCGACGACTCCAGCTGGTGGGCATAGGTCTTATTAGGCATGCGGTACACTCTACAGAGGTAGAGATCACCGTTGTAGTGCCCGGCGTTGCGGCTGGCCACGTCCCCGCTCCCTCCCATGTAGAGCATCTCCGGGCAATAAGGAGACTGACGGACGTAGACGCCTGGCTGCCCAACGGACACCTGACAGACCACCTGCTCGTGGGCCTGGAACCGCATCGGGGGGGTGATTACCTTGCCCTCGTTGACACGGTCCCTCACCATCCGATAGAACGGGGCCATGGCGGGGCTCCGGAGCCACTTCGTCTCGTCATTCTGGACGGTCCACCTGGCACGATGGCCGAGGGCCGCCCCCATCGAGCAGTCATGGGTTGACGCCCTCTCGAAGTGCTCCCTAAAGTCCGGCAGCATCAGGTCCATCAGGTCCTCCAGATCCGCGAAGTGCCCCTTGGACATAACACCGGAACCCGGAGCGACCCTCTTCCAGTCCCGCCGCAGCTCCCAGGGGTCATACCCTTTCCTCTCAAGGTAGTCCATGGTGACACGATCCAGCGCAATCTTAGCGGTGTTGTACAGGGACGAGCCAACCCAATCGATACCAGCGTGCGTCTTGTGCATGGTTATACCCCCTGAGACGTTGACCGACATGCCGGCCGGTGTACAGCCGCCAGCCTCTCCTGCACCATCTCGTTGTGTACCTGCCGGAAGAGCCGTGCGAACGCCTCATCCACGGCCGGCCAGTCCCGTGCCTGGTCGGCGATGACGAAGTACCGAACCTGGGATGGGTCGAGGACCCTACCCACGAAGTTGACGTAGCGGCGGTGGCACTCGTACGTCAGCTTCACCTGCGTCCAGTAGTCCTCCCGGTAGCGCTTCCCCAGGCGCAGGCAGCGGTCCCGCATATGCCGTTCGTACAGCTCCGGCGTGCAGGTAACAACGATGACCGGGTCATCCGACCCGATGACTCGCAGGTGGGTAGTACGGGCCGACTCCATCAGGGTGACGGTAGGGGAGGAGCGCATCGCGTCCACCAGGCCGGCCTTCTCCCCCTCCGTCCCCTTCGACTCCAGGCAGCGCCGCCGCTCGCCAGGGACAGGACCGATAATAGCCTGCACGTCCATCAGCACCGCCTGCAGCAGGCCCCGGTAGCGAGCTACGTAGCGGCCGGCGGCGGTGGTCTTACCGATGGCGTTACAGCCGACCATACTGACGATCCGCGGCACGGTCCGATTCCCTCCCGCGGCCCTCACTCGCGATGACGGTACCGCTGCTTACAGCGGCCGCCCTCCACGACCCGACAGTACTTGTCCACCTCGCAGAGGCAGTTCTGGTAGTCCATCGCCTCCAGACGGTCGGTGATGGTAACGGGGAGGCGACGGCGGCACTCAGCCATGACCTCGGCCAGCTCCACCATGAACCCGGCCTGGTCCAGCCGGTAGCTGAGAGGGCGGCCGTGCAGACGGTTCAGGCCCTTCAAGGAACCGGGGCCCAGCGGTGCCCAGGCCCCGGCATCGGACCAGCTGCCAGGGAGAGCCCAGCGCAGGTCGGCCACCACCTGCCCGGCCATGAAAGACCCGAAGCCACGCACGTTGACGATGCGCTGCCAGGTGGCCTCCATGGAGCCAGCGTCCACCGCCACCTTGGCCCGTCCCAGACAGCGGACGTTGTAGTCCACCACGCTCTCGATCTTATCCGGACCGTCATTGCCTCGCACCATGTAGGCGGCGTTGAAGACGGTGCGGTGACGATGGATACGACGGAGGGCGGTCTTGATGCGACGGTAGTTGGGACGGGGTGGGTCGAACACCAGGTTAGTTATTTCCCCCAGGGACGACGGCAGGTTCAGGAAGCGGGCCAGGGCCACCGCCGCCAGCATGCTGGGGTGCCCGAAGTGCGGGCGGTACCAGTTCCCTAGCAGCCAGAGGCTGACGGCGTCATCCATACGGCGAACGTTACAGAAGCGCCACGTCCGCAGGATTGGGTCGTCTGTCCACGGCGCCGGGGAGCCGTTTAGGCGCTTGAGGCGGATCGCCTCCCGCTCCCGCATCCAGTAGATCAACCGGTCGGTGACCGACCGGCACTCAGTCCCGGAGGCGCTCATTGATAGACCTCCAGTCAGGGCCACACTCGTGCAGCAGCCCACGCTCCTGTAGCACCGACCCGTCGATCTCAAAGCAGGGGGGACGGTCCTCACCGGTATCCTTGTCCGGGTACCCGTTGGGTATGAAACAGATGCCACCCGGCACCGCATCATCAAGGAGCGCAGGGTCGAACCAGAACCAGTAGCGCGGCACCCCTTTGAACTGGAGGACGATGCGAACCCGATGGTCCTCGTACCAGCAGCAGACTTCGCCGAACTCCGACACCGGAAGCCACCACCGTTCGACCGGCCAAATGCCTCCCTCCCGGTTGCGGTAGTGCTCGTGGATAGGTCGGCTGGACGGCCGTGGCGGTGGCCTCCTGGCCCTGGGCGGCCCCGGCCCCTCTCCTGGAGGAAATAAACCTGCCTGCGATGTATCCGTGGGCGTAGGTGCCTGACCGTTGCCCTCGGACTGGACCGATATTATCCCAAGCTGAAGAAGCTCCCTGCCGTAGCCGGCACCGGTCTTTCTCCCCTTCGGGTCGTGGGCGATGAGCCAGTCCTCGACGTGCTGGCTGTAGGAGATGCTATGTCTCTTGCCACTGCCGTGTCTCTTGCCACTGCCGTCGGATGGTTTTCTAGGCATCGTTGAACTCCTTGAGGGCACTGAGCACCGGGCACTGAGCATTGGGCACCGGACTCCTTGAGGGCACTGGGTGCGCAACGCTACAGGGTCACTCCCTCCGACCAGTTGTCGTGGTGGTACTCCACTCCCACCGGCGTCGGGATGCCGATGTCGCTGCCGCCCTGCTCCATCAGGCGTTGCACGATGCGGGCACGCGCCAGGTTGCTACGCTTCGGGTCTACCTTCGGGTGGGCACGCTTGGGGAAGTCGAACACCATCTCGTCGTGGACCTGCATGACCAGAAAGTAGCCGTGGGCTGGCAGGGGGAGAGTGCGGCGACGGACCTCCTCATTCCACTCATCGAGCTGCCGCTGGCAGCGGATCATGGCCTTCATCGTCCACCACATGGCAGTGGACTGGACGTGGTAGTTGAGGGGGACCGTAGGGCGTATTCTGCCATACTCGGCACGGGTGCACATCACCGGGTAGCCACGCTGCGAGTTGACGGTGCGGTCCGGGATGGTCTCTACGTAACCATGCCGCTCGGCGTAGCGGATGTAGTGCTGGTTGAGGGCCTCGCACCTGGTGAAGCGCTCCTTGAGGAGACGTTGTGAGCCGGCCCGATGAAAGGCACGGTCGGCCGTGCCCTCGCCATTGTCTCTATCCACGGCGCCGTACATGACAGCGAAGTCGCCATTCTTACACCACTGGTACCAGGTCGCGGCGTACTTCTTCTTAACGTGGGGGCCGATGCGGCTGGCGTCCACGACTCTACCGGCGCAGTCGCACCGAGGCACGTCGCAGACGGACCCCAGCTCCTGCTCCCACAGGTCCGGGTAGACGGTGCTGAAGTTCAGCAGGTGGTTGCTGCCGTAGTAGGGAGGGTCGTCCGGCTGCTCGAAGAGGGCAATCATCTCCCTCTCGCCGGCCTCGTAGGCGGGGATGCGTAGCTCGATGTTCTTGGCGTCCATGCTCCACCACTCCCGTCCCGGCGCCGGCCCGAACACGCAGCGCAGGTTGAACCCTTCCCGCTTGGAGATGTTCTGCTCATTGGGCTGGCTGCTGCTCCACCGTAACGTATTTGTACCACAGGGGTTTAGCGAGGGATGTAGCACGAACCATCCGGGCGCCTCCAGTAGTTGTGTCTCCGGGGGAAGCCACGGCAGCCAGAAGCGTGTGTAGCCGGCCAGGTAGTTGCAGGCCGTGTCGCGGGCACGCTTCTCCTTCAGGGCACGGACGAACTCCAGTTGGGAGGGGGAGAGCCGTTCTTCCATGGACAGGTACGTCTCCAAGGCGCCCTTCGCCAGGGAGGGGTTGCCGGTGTCGGTCCACTCGACCACCGGCAGGTCCAGGTAGGTACGGGTCGGGGGGGCCCACTTGTCCGACTGGTCGCGCTCCCCGAAACAGAACGTCAGCAGGGAGCCGTTGTTACCTGACTTGGGGAGGGATAGGTCGTAGCCCAGACCGGAGGCCACATTCACGCAGCAGCGCTCGGCGTCGTCGGCCTCCCGCTGGTACTCATCTAGCAGGGCGTCGCGGCGGTCGCTGCAGCAGGTGATGCCGTGTCGCTCCATGAGCACGGCCACCCGGACGGCCTTCATCCGCTCAAGGTAGATCTCCCACAGGTCCCTGCGCCGCAGCTCGGCCTCTAGCACACGCCACAGGAGAAGGGTGCTGGCCGAGTCGGCGTTGGCGTAGTCGGCCAGGACGGTCCAGTAGGGGTGACCCGGGTCGTCCGGCCCGTCGCTGCCGGGCGGCCGCCAGTCGTACCCGTCCCGCTCCCGCAGGGTCGCCTCGAGCCCAGGGAGGTCTGGCTGCCTAGCGGGCCGCCCCGCTCCCGTCCCCGCTCCCGTCCGCGCCCGAACCAGGCTGCCAGGACGGCCGGCCGCCACCTCCGCCCAGCGCGTGGCAGCTATGGCACGCGGCAGCCAGCCATCGAACCCCCACGACTCAAGTCGTGCCGATGGCATGTCCGGTCGTCCAGACTCGGCAATCGCCCACGCCGCCAGCGGCGTGTGGGGTCGGTTGCGTGACTTCCTGAGCCGCTCCTGCTGGACCATGTTGCGACACTTCTTGACGTGTTTCTCGAGGGCCTTCTCCAGGGGTTGGATGTCCCGTCCCAGGTAGTGTAGGCAGAGGGAGGTGAGGTCGTGGGGCATGCTTGAGTGCAGGGCGTGTGAGGCCAGGAGGGTGTCGTGGGTGCGATCCCACGGCCAGTCGGTGACGATGCCGGCCTCGTGCAGGGCAGCGACGTCGAACTTGATGTTCTGCCCGACGACGGAGTCGGCCGCGCGGACGAGGTCGCGGATCTCCGTGGCATCGGCCGGCGGTACCTGCACAGCACGGCTGAGTGGGTCCACGTCCCACTCGTAGAAGGTCTGCCTACCAGCTTCGTCGCAGACGGTGACGAAGAACGGCCGTGCCCCGTGATAGTGGTCCAGGCCCGTCGTTTCAGTGTCGATGGCTATCATGGAAAGGCACCCCCATCCACTATTACAGGGTAGGCAGCGTCCTCAGGCGGCAGACACTACGCAAGGACCCCAAACGGTTACGCCGTGCCCGACGCATTGAGAGTGGGTGCCCGGCCGGGAGGAGTCTGCCCGCTTCGGCCATCAGACCTCGCCACCGTTCCCCCGATGCCAGGGGGAACGGCGGACCGGGCGTAGGGGGCCATGGACGGGGAGGCGGGTTCGCTGTCCCCGCGCCGTGCTTGCCCAAGGCGCGGCCCCCGGTGCGTGGGGCTCCCCGATGGTGCCGTGGCGGGGTGTGCCGAATCGGTTTCGCATAGTAGATGGGGCGCGGCACATCACCGAACCCCATCATCCCCGCCACGGCGGCGGCCGGAACGCCCGACCGTCTTCGTCGCTGGCCTTCCTACTCGGCGGACTCCAGGTCGTCCCAGCTGACGGCCAGGGCCTTGCGAGGATTCTTCGGGTCCGTGACGGCCTTGCCGTTCTCCAGAACCTTGAGGGTCACCGTCCTGGCATCCTCGTCCACCTTGGTGATCTCGACCTCGACCGCGCGCTTCCTTGCCTTCGGGTTCCCCGGGTCGGCCATCTTGTACACGTAGACCTGCCCCACCAGCGGCGTCCACTCCTCCGTCGTCTCCTCGTCGGGGACGCTGCCGCCCTCGGTGCCCTCGGCGTCACCGGCGCCACGGGAGCGGATGTCCTCGACCAGTGCCCCCCAGGACGGGGCCAGCCGGACCTCCTCGTCGGAGAGGCCGGCAGCCTTCGCCATCTCCTCTATGCGGATCTGCGCTTCGGACGGGGACACGTCGCCGTCCTGGTCTTCCTGCGCCTGGACGGCGAGGGAGTCGAGGTCACCGAACTCCAGGTCCGCCGGCGGCGTGCTGTCTTCGACCTCGTCCGCGGCGGGAGCGGTCAGCGGCGGCGGACCCTTGCGCCCCTTTGTCGCAGGACCATTCACGGCGGAGCGTCCCGTGGGGGTGGGTGAGGCGGCACGGCCAGCGCGGGCCGCTGCCGCTGCCGCTGGCGCTGCTGCCGTCCCGTCCTCCACACCGGACGGCGCCTCTCCCGTCCACTCGCAGTACTCCTGCCAGGTCACGTTGACGCGCGGGTTGGGGAACTCCGAGGTCGGGTCCCCCTGCCAGGTGCGGAAGCGGAAGTGGACGCTGCTGTCCACCAGGTCCTTCATGGCACTTCTGTAGGCGCTCTCGACCTCGACGTCGGTCCGGCCGCCGATCTTGTCCACCTCCAGGCCGAGGCGCTTGAGGACGTAGCCCATGTGCCGCCAGTGGTCGAGAAGCGTCTTCCGCTCGCCCCTCGCCTTGGGGGTATCGCAGATGGGGATGATCGGATGGTAGAACTGCCGGCCGAGCAGCGGCGTGCCGTCCGGCGCGGTCGCCGGATGAACAACGACGGCCGCCGCCTTGAAGCAGGGCTGGCCGGCGTTGTCGCCGGTCTTGATGACGTCGAAGCCGCAGGAGACGAGCTGGGCGACACCGCCGTTGATCCCGGGCGGCAGGGTGTCGTTCATGTCCGGCGGCGGCGCCTCGTCCTTCGTCTGGTTGTGGGCGGCCGCAACCTTGCCACCGGACTTGCCGAACAGCGAACTCTGCGTGGTCTTTCCAGGCATATTCAGGACTCCTGCTGAGGTGCGCGGCTTCCATGAGAGGGGTCGTGGTCCCGCGCCCGGCCACGGCCCCTCTTTAGCGACGGTGTTACTGGCGGTTACTGTCCAGGGCCGCACGGTCCTTGACGATACGAGCGTTCTCCCGGTGCAGCCACTCCACGAGGTCGGCGCCGAGAACGGCTCCAACCTCGGACTCCTTCACGAGCAGGACGGCGTCCTTGCGGTGGACGATGCCGGAGAGGAAGCAGGACGGGTTGACGAAGACAAGGTCACCGGTGGCGAACTCGGTGACCTTGGGCCCCACTGCGACGACACGCCCGACGACGGTCTCGACGCCACGGGCGCCATCGGCCATGGCGATGACCTGCGGCACCTGGTCCTCCTCGCAGACACGGACGAGGGTCTGGTCGCCGACCGGGCGCACGTTGGAGGCGCTCAGAATCCTCGGTGCCTTGCTGAAGTCCTGGTGTACGAGCTTCGCCATCGTAGCCTCCTTTGTAGTGATGTCCCGACTCCCCCACCGCTCGGGACCACACGGTCGTCCGACCGGGGAGCAACGCCCGGCCTCGGGGTTCCTTGGTAGGTGAGTAGGGCGGACAAGCGGAGGAACAACCCCGCATCGCGAGACGCCCAATCCCCACCGTTTCCATTATACCTCTAGCAGATCTGATATCGGTCCCGGTGTTAGAATTTTTTTCCACGGCCGGCCGTCTATTGGAACGGTCGCAGCAGGTCCAACGGCCGGTCATTGCGGTATACGGTTACAAGCTCTGTCACGGCCGGCCACTCCTGAGTACGGTCGCAAACGCCATGACGGCCGGCCATTCGTTGGAGCGGTCACAACAGCTCCAACAGTCCGCCATCGCGGTATACGGCCACAAGGATCTGTACGGCCATCGTCCAGTACGGTCACGAATCCTCGCACGGCCGGCCATCGTCGTGTACGGCTTCGCAACAACCCGCGGCCGGCCATTCGCCACAACGATTACAAGGCGAAGTACGACCGGCCAACCCGGCGCAACGGCTACAGTCGCACGGACGGCCACCGCACTACACGGTCCCAGCTCACCATACGGCAGGCCACGGTACTACACGGCCTCGACCCATCTCACGGCCGGCCAGTCAGGTGGACGGTTACGCTGGATTTCACGGTCGGCCCCCGTTCTCACCCCTGGTACTCCCCGGCGATGACGGCCCGGATCTTGGCGTAGCTGGGGTCAACGATCACCTCCGGCAGCGGCCCCAGCTCCCGTGGCCGGCGGAAACCCGTCAAGTAGGTCTCGTGCTCGCCGATCCGCAGGCAGTACTCCACGCCACGGCCACGCCGTAGGGACGTGCGTTTCTTGCCAGCTACGGTGCTGGCGTACTCCTCCATGCGTGGTCGCTTGAACGCCTGCACCAGGTAGTCGAAGGCCGGGGCGAGCCAGCGGTGGAAGGAGGGCATGACGTCCACCCCCACGACCGGTCGGATGACCTCCGAGTCGCCGCTCTCGTCGCCGCCGCCGAAGGTCCGCTCCTGGCCGAGCACGACCACGTTCACCGGCAGGGAGAGCAGGGCGCGGACGTACTCGATGCAGTGGCGGATGGTTTGGGCGTACTGGGACTGCTGGGCCATGCCCCAGCTCCTGACGGCCGGCAACTCATCGACACCGAGGACCTCCTTCAGGTCCAGGTCCTGCAGGCCGCTGACGTGATCGAGGACGACCGTGGCGTAGTGCGGCGCCTCCTCCTCAAGCAGCGGCTTCAGCTGGTCCGTGGACCGCAGGACGCGCGGTGTGATGCGCTTGCGGTTCGCCGGCGTGTCGATACTGCGCAGCTCCCCGGGCCGGCCACCGCCGGAGCAGATCAGCCACAGCAGCGGCTCCGGGAACGTGGAGGCGAGCGTGGTCTTGCCGGTCTTAGGCTGGCCATAGGCCAGCATGCGGGTGATGTCCGGCGTCCCCCAGCCGTCCGACGGCGCCGTCGGCAGCAGCCTGGAGGTCGTCCGGGTCGCCGCCCGGGTCGTCGGCTTCTGTCTGTTGATTACTGGCATCACTCCTCCTTCGAGGGGTCCTCCTTTGAGGGGTCCTCCTTCCCGGGTGCGATCTCCTCGCGGTACACTGGCACGTCCGCCGGGGCATCGATGCCAAGGCGAACCTTGTCGTTGCGGGCCTCCAGTACGGTGATGACTACGTCGTCGCCGATGATGACACGCTCACCGATCTTGCGTGTGAGTACTAGCATCGTGCTTCTCCCATTCGTCCCCAGGGCGACCCTAATCCTGGTCCAACTCCCTGAACAGCTGGTCGACACGGCGCAGCCCCACCTCACCGCCCCCACTCAGGTAGTTGTCCAGGTCCGTACAGCCTCCCTCGTCGAGGATGTTACGGACACCGAAGGGGTGCCGGTAGTGGTGGGGCGAGTGCCGTGGGAACTCCGCGGCCCGGCGCTGACCGTCGAACACGGACGGCCCGCCGCCAGCGGGGCCGCCGCGCCGGTGACAGTACTCCCACCACTCCCAGTCGTCGCACAGGTTCTCCAGCAGGGGATCGAGGCACTCATGGCGGAACTTGACGACGTCGGTCGGTAAAATTTCCACCTTCCACCGCATGAAGAAGACAGCGGGGTCTTCCTTGATTATACCCTGGAGACGGCTGAGAAAGTCGGCACGGGTTTCCCGCCGGCCCTGGTACTGGCGGGGCCTGCGGATGACGTTGTATCGCACGCCGAGGATGGGGGGGCCGCCTCTGATGCCGAGGCGGGTAGCGCTGTAGAGGCCGGAGGTTCGCTGGTACTCCCCGAGGGCAACCAGGTAGAGCATCGTCTGCAGGTCGAAGGACAACTGCCGCACCAGCTGCCCCTCTCTGATCTCGCCCTTCGTCTTGTTCTCCTGCAGGTAGACGCCTGCCGTGCGACCCCTGCCGATGACGTCTACGGAATCCCAGCGCCCCCGCAGCCGAACGGCGCGGCCGGAAGGGAGGTCGTGGGGGATGGAAAAGACTTGCTCCTGTAGCAGGGGCGTGCGGTCCCTGACGTCCGGATGCATGGACCAGTAGCTCACGTAGAGAGGGAACATTAGCTTAGCAACCTCGTACCAGCTGCCTACGTCGGCCTGCTGAGTCGAGTAGCGACGCGCCACGGTGGCGGCACGTTCCTTGAGGGCATACTGCCAGTGGTCGGTCCCCCCGACCTGCAGCGCCTCCCCGCCGGCCAGCGCCTTCTCCATGACGTGCCACATGTCCCCGAACTCGATGGGGGCCGAGAAGGAGTCGGCCCCCAGCAGGCCCTCCACGACCATGATACGGAACCGCTCCCGGCAGGTCAGGTAGCGCGACAGGAGGCTGTAGGTGATCCCGTCCTGAGTTGGCCCCTTCCAGACCGGCTCCCGGCGGGTAGGGGTGCTGCTGGTAGCAGCCACTGGTGCCTGCTGCCGGGCACGACGGAGATTATCGCTCAGCTTGCTCATGGCGACTCCTGTGTTTCGAGGCTAGAGAAAGTCTGTTACAACGACGACAACGTACCAGGCCCGGGACCGGCCTGCGGCCACAGCGCGGACAGAGGCCACGCTCGCGACGCTCAGCGTCACGGTCCATCTCGGTGAGACGGGCCTCCTGTAGGCAGTGACTACACCAGCGACAGCCCTGCTTGAGCGGGCGGCAGCCGCAATTAGCACACCGACCAGCTGCCACGTAGCGGTCGGAATAGTGTCGGGTCGGCATCACTTCCTCAGACAGGCGGTGCATACCCTCTGCCGGTTGGCGGTAAGGCGGGCGCAGCGGAGGCAGACATACAGGTGCAGCAGCTCCTGGCCGTCGGTGCTCTTCTTGACGCGTGGGCCCACACGGCGGCATGGGCCGCGGCGGTCGTGTTCCCACGGTCCCTGTCCTCCCGGCCTTATCGTGTCACTCATGGCGACTTCCCCCCTTCGGGCATTTCCTCCACGGCGTTGCGGATCTTGATGACCGAACGTTGCATCTCCAGGTCGCGGTTGGCGACGTTCAGGCGGAGCAGGTAGGCGGGGTGATGGATTGGGACGCGCGGGATCTCAACCGGCCGGACGTCGTCCCGATGCGGACACGGCAGCTCCCCCACCTCATTCGCCGGCTCCCGGCACTCGGGGCAGACCCGCTCTATCTTGACACGGTGCCGGTAGCCAAGGTCCGCGTAGTCGGCGGCCAGCCGACCGACGCAGACGATGAGGCGAGGGCGTGCTAGACGAACGAAGGAGATCAGGCGCCCGGAGCAGCACTGGATCTGGTCCTCGTCCGGCTCCGTGGCCTTGTCACCGTTCTCCTCGAGAGGGATGCAGCCGACGAGGTTGGTAAGAGCATGGGTCATACCGTCCGGCAGGGCACGCCCGATGATATAGTCCATAAGGCGGCCGGCCGGCCCGATGAAGGGCTGCCCGATCACGTTCTCGGAGCGGCCGGGCGCCTCCCCGATGAAGAGGACGTCACAGGGAACGCGGCCCCTGGCTAGACAGACACGAGTTCCCTTGCGCGAGCAGTGGGTACTGCCGCAGCCGCTTGCGTAGCGGCAGACGAACAGTTGGTAGAGTGTCTTGCTAGGCATCGCCACCTTCCTGAGAATCTTGGTCCTGGGGCCGAGGTCGGTCCTGGTTCCGTCTGGGCGGATCGGGAGGGAAACGCTCGTAGCGGCAGCCGCACTTGACACAGGTCACGAGACCGTAGCGGTCGGCCACGACGCAGAAGCCGCCGTGGAAGCACCGTGTCGACAGCGCGATGAGTTTCTGGTCTGAATCAGACATGGCGTTATTCTCCTCCGAGAATCAGGTCAAGGGTCCAGCAGCCGGGAGCGTGCGGACCGGACGAACGCAGGAGGCTCGGCGAACGGCCGCCGCCCTGACAGGCCACGCAGGCGATGCACTCGCGCGAGTCATGGATACCGTAGACGTCACGCCGGGGTCGGCGCAGGCTAGCCACTCGGACTCAGTCACTGGTCTGCCCTCATGATCACCCAAGTCATCGAGCCCTTCTCTCGCAGCTATCACTAGTGTCGTTCCCCTCCAGCTCCCGCTCCAGCTCCCGCTCCAGCTCCCGGGCGATGACCGGGTCCGCAAGGTAAGCGGCGATGGCATCACGGTCGGCCGACGGAGTGTAGTCAGCGCCTAGAGCCCAGTCGAGGTAGGGGAGAGGGACCTGGTCGAGGGGGAGTCCCTTGTGCTTGCCGAAGCTGAGGCGGTGGTCGTCAGGTCGGGGGGACATAGATAGCACCTTGTCGGGGCGGCCGGATTCTGGAACGGTTGCACGCTACGTCACGGCCAAGTTCTGGAACGGTTGCACTCTGCTCGACGGCCAGATCTCGCTACGGTTACACGCGGGTTTACGGTACTGCATGGAACGGTCACAGTACTCTACACGGCCTCCGGCATCATGGCGGACGGTCGCAAGCTGACCCAGACCGGCAGAGAGCCAAACGGCTACATCCACGGCCAGGCCGGCAGTGGCTGAGACGGTCGCATGGTCATCAAGGCTCCCGGGCTCCTTTCGGCACGGTTACGGGGAACGCTACGCCCGAGAAGATCGTTGATACGGCACCACGGCCAGCAAGATCGATGACAAGTAGACGCGACGGCTCCACCTCCACTCACGTCGGGGGCGCAGCAGTCAAACACGCGGTTTCACAGCCAGCAACGCCGCGCCCCGTCAATCTGCCTCACGGCTCCATGTACTCCTACGACCCCTGACGGCGACGGCGGTACTCCGGGTCGTCCCAGCCGCCGCGCGGGTTCCCGTTCCACTCGACCCAGAGATTCTTGAGTAGCAGCTTCGCGACGAGCAGGTAGGCGTGGAAGTGCGCCGGCCGGCACTTGAAGCCAGAGCCGCCACAGGTCAGGCAGCGCGGTGACTCCTCGGTGGCGTCCTTGCACTTGTCACAGACCTTCCATGGCGAGCCGTCTGCCCACTCCGGACGGGCG
>Ga0126369_10001229_pt1 | contig 17615 bp, 15 predicted proteins | sample PanSoiMetaPlot_1_FD_109646 | JGI IMG/M metagenome (GOLD analysis project Ga0126369, IMG submission 109646) | Tropical forest soil microbial communities from Panama - MetaG Plot_1 | ecosystem: Environmental > Terrestrial > Soil > Tropical forest > Bulk soil | place: Panama | collected 2016-02-17 | reverse complement strand
CAGGCCGACGAGCTGCTTGCGGTCCGCCCGGCTTGTGTCGGCCCGCGTGAATGACCGGCGGCCGATGAAGTCGCGCTTCTTCTTCGACACCACCCACTCCATGCCGAGGTCCTGCGGCGTCACCGTGCCGTCCGTGTCCTGGCCGACGATGATGAACCCCTTCTCCGCTCGCAGCACGTGCATGGTCTCGGTGCCGTAGGGCGTGATATCCCACCGCTCACCGGCGGCGAGGAGCGCCTTCCACACCCTGGTCGCCTCCCAGCTGATGACGTTCACCTCGTAAGCGAGCTCCCCGGAGAAGCTGATCCGGCAGATCCGCGCCGGCACGCCGGCGACGGGGGCGTCCCGCCAGGTCATGAACGGGAAGCTGTCCTTGTCGACGGCGAGGCCCGGGGCTGCGGCGGCCAGCACGTCCCGAGACCGCGGACCGACGAGCGCGATCGTCGCCCAGTGGTCCGTCACAGAGGTGAGGTGGACCTGGAGGTCGGGCCACTCAGTCTGAAGCCACTCCTCCAACCAGCCCATGACAGCGGCGGCGTTCCCGGTGGTCGTGGTGACCAGGAAGCGGTTGTCGGCCAGGCGGGCGACGGTGCCGTCGTCGAAGACCATCCCGTCGGCCTTGCACATCAGTCCGTACCGGATGGACCCGACCTTGAGCGTGCTGATGAGGTTGGTGTAGACACGGTCGAGAAACTCCGGCGCGTCCGGGCCCTGGACGTCGATCTTGCCCAGCGTCGAGGCATCCATCAACGCGACGGACTCCCTGGCTGCGCGGCACTCTCGCAGCACGGCGGCCTCCATGTCCTCGCCCTGCCGCGGGAAGTACCAGGGACGCTTCCACTGGCCGACGTTCTCGAACGCGGCGCCATGCTCCACGTGCCAGCGGTGGAGTGAAGTGAGCCTGGCCGGGTCATACAACGAGCCGCGGTCGCGGCCGGCCAGTGTGGCGAACGTGACGGGCACGTAGGGCGGCCGGGAGGTGGTCGTACCGACCTCGGCCAGCTCTGCCCGGACCGCGTCGGCAACGACGGCTGCGGCGAGCAATCCTGACGTCTTGCCCTGGTCGTGTGCGGTGCCGATCGTCGTATAGCGCTTCACGTGCTCCACGGACCGCATACCGGCCCCCGTCGCGCGGAGGACGTCGGCGACGGTCGCGTCGCGCTGGAGGTCCACGAAGTGGGTGTCCCAGCGAGCGTCGTCCGGCGACCGGACGAGCCACAGCGCCTGGGGCGGGGAGTGGGGAGGGTCGTCGGCGTCCGGCAGCGGCGGCAGCTCACCGCGGCCCGAACCCGCCTTGCGAGCGGCATCGGCGCCAGCGCTTGCCCCATCCGCCAGGCATGCGGCCGTCCCGGCGACGCCGGCGGCCGAGCCGGCAACTCGCTGACCGCTGATCGCCGCGGCTGGCACGAGCGTGGCCAGCACCTCGTCGTAGCGCATCCTGCCCCGGGCCTGACTGAAAAGGTGTCCGACGGGATTCCAGCCTCCCGAGACGAGCAGCAGGTCGCATCGCACCACGCCGTGCACCGTGGTGACCTCGCCAAGCGGCCCGATGGCGCCGATCAACGCCGAGCTAACCTCGCGATCACCCGCGGTCCCTGCCACGGCGTGGCCGGCCAGCACATGGATCCCACGTGTCGCGCAGTGGGCACTCCACGTCTGGTTCGGCTCCGGGCGAGCGTCCACGACCAGCGCGACATCCAGGCCTGCTTCCGCGAGCTCGAGGGCGGCGGGATAGGCGCTGTCGTTGGTGGTGAAGACGACGGCGCGCGTTCCCGGGCGAACCCCGTAGCGATTGACGTAGGTCCTGGCGGCTCCTACCAGCATCAGTCCAGGCCGGTCGTTGTCGGCAAAGACGATCGGACGCTCGTGGGCGCCGGTGGCGAGCACCACCTGCCGTGCACGCACGTGCCACACTCGCTGGCGCGAGACGCCGGCCGGGGCCGCCTCCGGCGCCAGGTCCTCGGTCCGGCGCTCGACGGCCACCACGAAGTTGTGGTCGTAGGAGCCGACGGCGGTCGTGCGAGACAGCATGCGGACCTCCGGCAGCGATCGAAGCTCGGCGCCCACGGAGTCGACCCACTCGAGGGCGGGAGCGCCGTCCAGCCGCTCGCGAGTGCCCAGCAGGCTGCCCCCGAGTTGGGGTTGGTCGTCGACCAGGATCACGCGTGCACCCGATCGGCCGGCGGCCAGCGCGGCGCCGAGGCCGGCCGGTCCCCCGCCCACCACGAGCACGTCGCAGTGGACGTTCATCCTGTCGTACGAGACCGGCGTGGGCTGGAGCTCGAGGCGGCCCTTCCCGGTCAAGCTCCGGGCTGCCAGCCCCTCGTGCAGTTCGACGCGCGTGGCGAGCACCATCGGCTCGGGGTGCGGTCCTTCGAGCTGGACAAGGGCGTTGGGTTCCTCGACCCCCGCAGCGAAGACGCCTCGCGGTCGTCCGTACCGGATGCTCCGGCTGACCACCCGAACGCCGTTGGCCAGCAGCGCGGAAGCCAGTGTGTCGCCCACAAGGCCCGTGTACGGCCGCCCGTCGAATGTGAAGCGCAGGGTTCGATCTCGGTCGACCCGGCCGCCGGCCGGCAGCCGGTGGGTGGCGATCAAGGTGGATGTGGCGTGGGCTCCCCCACGCGATACACCGCGAGGACATCGTGGGTCAGCGTGTCTCGGAGGACGTTGAACCAGCGCCGGCAGCCCAGTGAGTGGCTCCACCGCTCTGCGAAGGGGCCCTTCGGGTTGTCCCTCATGAAGAGGTAGGCGGCCCACGCGTCGTCATCGACGGCGTCGGGGCCGGCAGGGTAGGCCACGTGCGCCTGGCCGCCATAGTGGAATTCAGCTTCGTCGCGCGGCCCGCACCACGGGCAGCTGATCAACAGCATCAGTGGGCCACTGCGGCGGCGCCGTGCTCGTCGATCAGCGCTCCGGTCGTGAACCGCTCGAGGCTGAATGGCCGGTTCAGCTCGTGAGGTGCGTCATTGGCGATCGTGTGCGCGTAAGTCCAGCCCGAGGCCGGGGTCGCCTTGAATCCGCCCGTGCCCCAACCGCAGTTGATGTAGAGGCGTTCGAGCGGCGTGAGACCGAGGATGGGGGAGGCGTCAGGCGTAACGTCCACGATGCCGCCCCAGGTTCGCAGCACGTGGGCGTTTGCGAAGATCGGAAAGAGGTCAACCGCTGCGGCCAGCTGGCGCTCGATGATGTGGAACGATCCACGCTGAGCGTACGAGTTGAAGGCGTCGATTCCGGCGCCGATGACCAGCTCTCCCTTGTGGGCCTGGCTGACGTACACGTGGACCGCGTTGGACATCACCACACAGGGGTGGACTGGCTCGAGCAGCTCCGAGACCAGCGCCTGCAGCGGGTGGCTCTGGACCGGCAGCCGAAGGCCGACCATGCGGCCCAGGACCGAGCTGTGGCCGGCGGCACAGAGAGCCACCTTGCCGGCGGCGATCGGCCCGCGGCTGGTCTGGACGCCCACCACGCGGCCGGCACGAACCTCGAAGCCCGTGACCTCGCAGTGCTGTACAAGGTCGACTCCGAGGCGATCAGCCGCGCGCGCGTACGCCCACGCGACGTGGTCGTGCTTGGCGATGCCCCCTCGCGGTTGATAGGTGGCGCCGAGCACCGGGTAGCGGACGTCCTCGGAGATGTTGACTATCGGGCAGATGGCACGGACTTCCTCGGGAGACAGCCATTCAGCGTCGATACCACTGAGCCGGTTGGCGTTCACCCGGCGCACGCTGTCTCGAACCTCCTGCAGCGAGTGGGCGAGGTTCAGCACTCCGCGCTGGCTGAGGAGGATGTCGTAGTCCAGCTCCTCGGCCAGACCCTCCCACAGCTTGAGCGCATGCTCGTAGATTGCCGCGCTCTCATCCCAGAGGTAGTTCGATCGAATGATGGTCGTGTTCCGCGCCATGTTGCCGCCTGCCAGCCAGCTGCGCTCCAGGACGGCCACGTCGGTCATCCCATGGTTTCTGGCCAGGTAGTAGGCGGTAGCCAACCCATGGCCGCCGGCGCCGATGATGACCACGTCGTACGAGGGTTGCGGGTCGGGGTTCCGCCACAGCCAGTCCGGATGCTCCGGCAGCTCGGCGGGTGGTGTCACTGCTCTTCTGGCCCTGGCGTCATGAGCCGAGCCCGCGGGTAGCCGGCGTCAAGCTCCGCCACGAGCGCCTCGACCACCGTTTCGGGCGAGCCGCTGCGCTCCTGCTCGGGACCCCAGTGCCAGCCGTCGAGGTAGCTGTCCATGTCAGTCGAGCCGTCCTGCATGGCATAGGCGTCGATGGCCGCCTGGAAGCGTCCCGGCAGCATCCGCTTGACCTCGGCGCCGCCCTCCGCCCAGGCCTTCACCTGTGAGGGGATGTGCTTCCAGAACATCACCTGGCAGCGCGCCACCGTCAGGCCACCTCGACCAGTTCGGCCAGCCGTGCCTCGAGCTCACCGAGGCCGACGTCGCGGACCTCCAGCGGCAATTCCAGGTAGGCCGCGATGGCGTTGGCCTTCGTCAGCAGCCCGTCGCTGGGAAACTGGCGCAGGTAGACGAGGCGCTGGTAGTTCGCGAACAGGGCGGTTCGAAGGTCGGGGAAGCGGTCGAGGCCCAGGCCCCTGATCACCGCCCGCTCGAAGCTTCGCACCAGCCAGTCGGTGAGGAAGAACGTCCCGGGCTGATCGTTCATCAGCCGCTCGAACTCCTGCGCCCCGGCGAACATCTCGTAGCAGTGGGGCCCACGCAGGCGCAGAGCGCCGACCTCGTCCAGCACCGGGTCGAGACGCCCGCCGGTGCCGCAGTCACCGTAGACGACGACCAGACGCTGGTAGCGCGGCTTGAGCTTGCGAAGGCAGGCGCCCACCTCTTCAACGATCCGTTGAGGGTAGAGGTGGTGCAGAGCGGGAACACCGTACACGTCGACGTGCCAGTTCCTGCGGTCGGCGATGTCCTTGACCTCCCTGCCGAGCGCACCACAGATGACGAGGGCGGTGGAGGCGCTCACCCGACCGCCTCCAGCTCGGGGAAGCGCAGCACGGCCACGAACGTGTCGTTGAAATCCGCGCGTCCCGAGAGCTCGACGTACTCCACGACCGCCGGGAGGTCGAAAGCGACCTGGCGCTCACGGTAAGAGAGCAGCGAGATCTTGGCCCCCTCACCGGCGGTGTTGCCGACCGAGATGATCCTGTCGAGGTCGACCGGCGGAACCAGGCCGATCACTTTCGCGCTCTCAGGGTTCAGGTAGGAGCCGAAGGACCCCCCGAGCAGCACCTGATCAAGATCGGTCGCGCCCACGCCCAGGATGCCCATCAGCACCTGGATCCCGGTGGCGATCGAACCCTTGGCGAACTGCAGCTCGCGGATGTCGCGCTGGGTCAGGTAGACGCCGTCCGCCAGCTGGAAGGCGCGCATGCCGTCAACCTCGATCAGGCGGCCGGCCAGCGGATGCGTCGGTGCGTGGTCCGGTGTCTTCAGCCGCCCCGAGTAGTCGAGCAGGCCTACCAGCAGCAGTTGGGCGACAGCGTCCACCAGGCCGGAGCCGCAGATCCCGGTGGCGGGAATGTCCCCGCCGATCACCTGCAGCTCGATCGAGTCACCGAGTTGCACGCCCTCGATCGCCCCTTCGGTGGCGCGCATACCGCAGCGGATCTGGCTCCCCTCGAAGGCGGGGCCGGCCGGAGCCGCGGTCGCCAGCAGCCGCTGCGATGAGCCCAGCACGATCTCCCCGTTGGTGCCGACATCGATGAAGACCCGGAGCTGGTCGTCGCGAGCGATGCCGGTGGCGAGGACACCGCCGACGATGTCGGCGCCAACGTAGGCGCCGATCGAGGGCAGGGTCTGGACCTTGCCTCCCCAGTGGATGTCCAGCCCGACCTCGGCGGCGCCGACGGTCACCGGTTCCAGGAAAGCGGGCGTGAATGGTGTTACCGCGATCGGGGTTGGATCCACCCCCATGAAGAGGTGAAGCATTGTCGCGTTGCCGACCACAACCGCCTCGTAGACCCGCTCGCGGCTGACGGAGGTCTCCGCGTAGAGCCCGCACAGGATTTCGTTCATGGTGGCCAGGACCACGGCCTGGAGCTCGCGCATCGCTGCCGGGCCCTCCATGGCATGGCTGATCCGGGAGATCACGTCAGCCCCGAACCCGGCCTGGCCGTTGAGAGTCGACAGTACGGCCTCGGCCATGCCAGTACGCAGGTTCATGAGCGTTCCCACCAGCGTCGTGGTCCCCAGGTCGAACGCAACGCCGTAGCTCTCGTCACGGGTGTCGGCCGGCTCGACGGCAATCAGCTCGTCTCCTGCCAGCACCGCTGTGACCTTGAACTCCGCATCTCGGAGGACGGTGGGGAGGGTGGCCAGCACTGCGAGGCCCGCCTTCATGTCATGCCCTTCCGCGGTGAGGGCGTCGCGCAGCCTTGCGACGTCGCTTCGCTGGTCGTGCAGCGTGGGCTCCGCAAGCTCCACGAACACCTTGCGCACGTTGGGGTCGACCAGCACCAGGCGCCCGAAGCCCATCGTGGCCGCCTTTGGCACCCGCAGCAGTTGGGGTACGACGCAGGTCGTGTCCTCGTAGACGCGCGCCTGGCACGAGTGGCGCCAGCCGCTGTCGAGCTCGGTCTGTCGCAGCAGCCGCCGATCCGCGGTGGTGACCTCGGCCTGCCCTTTCAGCACCTGCACCTTGCACTTCCCGCAGGTGCCACGACCTCCACAGGTGGAGTCGATGGGGAGACCGATCCAGTGCGCGGCGCTGAACAGCGTCGTGCCCGGCGGAACTCGCGTTGTGCGGTCGAACGGCTGATAGTTGACCTCCAGCTTGCGCTGGATCATGGCGACGTGGTGCCGGTAGGGATCATGGCGCGCGCACGCGCGGCGCGGAAGTCGCCGATCCAGCGCATGGCGTATTCGTCGCGACCCAGGAGCAGGTCGCCCGAGAGCACGGCTTTGCGGATCTCCGGGAGGAGCGGGTTGGTGATGGCGCTGGTCAAGCCGGCGTACATCGCCAGGGGCAGGAAGGCGGCATTGAGGCTGCCCCGGTCGGGCAGACCGAACGAGACGTTGGAGGCGCCGCAGGTCATGTTGTTGCCAAGCTCGTCGCGGATCAGGCGCATGGTCTCGAGCGTTACCAGGCAGGCCTGGGGATCCGCGGCGACGGTCATCGCGATGGGGTCGATGACTACGTCTTCACGCGGGATCCCGTAGTCGCCGGCGCGCTCGACGATCCGCCTCGCGATGGCCAGACGTTCCTCCGGGACCATGGAGATGCCTGTCTCGTCGTTGGCCATCCCGATGACTGCCGAGCCGTGCTTCTTGACCAGGGGCAGGATGCGCTCGAGCCGCTCCTCCTCGCCCGTCACCGAGTTGACGAGCGCCTTGCCCTCGTAGACGGCCAGTGCGGCCTCCAGCGCTTCGACCACCGAGGAGTCGATGCAGATGGGGGCGTCGGTCACCTGCATGACCGTCCTGATGGCCGCCACCAGAAGCTCAGGCTCGTCCACGAGGGGCACGCCCGCGTTGACGTCCAGCATGTGTGCGCCCGCGGCGACCTGCCCGATGGCGTCGGCGCTCACACGTTCCATCCGTCCCCGCGTCATCTCAGCGGCGAGGACCTTGCGACCGGTGGGATTGATGCGCTCGCCGATTACCACGAAAGGCTGCTCGCGTGAGATCACGACCTCGCGGGTCCGGGAGGAGAGGACGGTGTCCATTCGGCGTCAATTCCCTGCTTCTTCTGAGGGGGGACCCCCCTGTTCTGAGGGGGGAATCCCCCCTTGAGGCCGCTGCCCCGGGGAACCCGGGTCACCGGGACCCCCCTTGCGTAAAGTGCGGTCGACGAGCATCACGGCCTGCTCCAGCGCGGCCGCGTTCGGGGCGGCGGCGGCGCCCATCAGCTGCTTGGCCATCCGGGTCGCGATCGACGCATCGGGGGCGTAGCTGTCCGCGCCCGCCTTCTTTGCGTACTCCTCGGTCACTGGCGCCCCACCCACCATGACGTGGACGCGGTCGCGGAGCCCCGCCCTGGACAGGGCGTCCAGGTTGACCTTGAACATCGGCATGGTTGTCGTCAGGAAGGCCGAGAAGCCGACGATGTGCGGCTGGTGTTCCTTAACGGCGTCCACGAACTTCTCGGGGGCGGTGTTGACGCCGAGGTCGACGACCTCGAAGCCGGCGCCTTCGAGCATGATCACGACCAGATTCTTGCCGATGTCGTGGATGTCGCCCTTGACGGTGCCGATCACGTACTTGCCGATGGGCTTGGCGCCTGTCTCGGCGATCAGCGGACGCAGGATCACCAGTGCGCCCTGCATGGCGCGAGCCGCGATCAGCATCTCGGGCACGAAGAAGTCACCGAGCTCGAAGCGGCGGCCCACCTCCTCCAGTGAGGGGATCAAGGCCTTGAAGAGGAGGTCCATCGGGTCCATCCCCAGCTGGAGTGCCTCTTCGGTCAACGTCCTGACCTCCGGAGCATGCCCATTGAGCGTGTGCTCGAACAGGCCCTGGCGGATCTCTTCCTGGCGACTCATCAGTGGTTCATCGGGGTGGTTCATTGCTCACCTCCGGTCGTGTAGCCCATGCGCCTCGAGACGGAGTCCGCAGTTCTTCGCGCGAGCTCACCCAGCTCGGGCAGGCGCTGCGGGGTGACGCGGTATGACGGCCCGGACACGCTGACCGCTGCGATGACATGACCGTCGGCGCCGCGGACAGGCGCGGCCACGGCGTTGAGGCCGAGCTCGAGCTCCTCCAGCGTGAAGGCGTAGCCCTCGTTCTGGACCCTCAGGAGCTGCCTCTCCAAGAGCTTGGGATCGACGATGGTCCGCGGTGTCACCCTCTGCAGCGGTCGTTGGAGCAGGCGCCAGCGCTCTTCGCCCGGCATGAACGCCAGCAGGACCTTGCCGTTCGAGGTGCAGTGCAGGGGCGTCTGCTTGCCGACCCAGTTCACATTCACCAGCTGGTTGACTGGGGTGATCTGGTCGATGTTGATGACCTGGTCGCCCTGCAGGATGGCCAGGTTGATCGTTTCCTCGGTGGCACTTGCAAGGTCGCGGAGGCCGGGGCGGGACGCCTTCACGAGGTCCATCGCCGCAGTCACGGAGCCTGCGAGACGGACGAGCCCGTGGCCGAGGCGGTATTTCTCGGTGTCCGGGGTCTGGTCGACCAGGTCATGACCCTGGAGGGTCGCGAGAAGGCGGTAGGCGGTTGATTTGTGAACTCCGAGCCGGCGTGCCAGGTCGGTGACGCCGAGCTCCCCACCAGTGTCGGCGAGCAGGTCGAGAATGGTGAGGCCGCGGTCGAGGGCCTGGATTGAGTTGTTGCGCATCATGAAACTGATGCTCATGACCCAACGCCACTATACGCTGGACACGGACGGTTGACAAGGAAGGGCGCCCCCTCAGCCGGCGCGGTGCCCCACCCTTAGACGGGTGGAGACAGCTCGGGCACGCGGACCGACGGTCCCGGCGGCTTTCAGCTCGCCTCTAGTCGGCATCGGCGCCGTGCTCCTTGTCGCCGCGGCCCTCCGTGCACCGCTGCTGGCCGGGGGCCAGATCGACTACGACGAGGGCGTCTACTGGCAGTCGCTGCGCTCCCTCGCGGCCGGCCACCAGCTCTTCGCGTCCGTGTACAGCTCGCAGCCCCCCGCTTTCCTGCTCACTCTCATGCCTGCGTATCTGCTGCTCGGTGGCACGATCGTGGCGGCCCGAATCACCGTGCTCGTCGTCGCGCTGCTCGGGATCGCAGCGGCCGGCCGAGCCGTCTGGCTGCTCGCCGGGCCGGCGGCCGGGCTCCTGGCCGCAGCCCTCGTGGCGGCCGACCCGCTTCTGTTCCGGCAGTCGGTCACGCTGCAGGCGGACGGCCCCGCCATCGCCTTTGGGCTCGTGGCCGTGGCCGCGGCCGCCGAGGCGCGCCGGCACCCAGGCCGACCGGCGGTGCTGCTGGCAGTCGGAGCCGGGGCAGTGCTGGCGGTGGCGGTCCTGACCAAGCTGCTGGCTGCGGCAGCCTTCCCGGCGGTGATCGTGCTCCTGGTCGCACCGCCGATGACCGCACCGTCAGCGATCAGGCTGCTCGGGGCGGCGGCGCTCGGGTGCGTCGGTGCCGTGGCCGGGCTTCTGCTCCCGTTCATCGGCGTCTGGTCTGATCTATGGGCCCAGGCCGTGGGCTTCCACCTCGGTGCGCGCTCGGTGGGGCTGGGTGGGCTCGACGCCCCGACGTACCTGACCGAACTGCCAATCGCTGCCCTCGGGGCGGTCGGATTCCTGATCGCGCTCTGGCGGGCTCCGCTGCTGGCCGCAACCGGAGCCGCCTGGACGCTGGCCACGACGCTGATACTCCTGGTCCAGCACCCTTTGTGGCCGCATCACGCGGTTGCCCTGGCCGCCCCGCTGGCGCTGCTGGGGGGAGCCGTTGCCATCTGGCTCACTCCCTCCCCCGGCTTTGCCGGGTACTCCCCGGACCCCCCACCCCCAAAAGCAGGCTTTGCGGGGACCCCGGGCGCGGGGGAGAGGCTTCGGCGACCCGCAGCGGTGGGCTTTGCGGTCCTCCTCCTGGCGGCGCCGGTCACGTCAGCGGCGTACGTGCGCACGCAGCAAGAACCTGACGCAAAAGTGGAGCCAGCCGTCTCGGCCCTTCGAGCGAGCACCGCACCGGGCGACCTGGTCATCTCCGACGATCAGTTCGCGACCGCGCTCGCCGGCCGCAGCACCCCCCCTGAGCTCGTCGATACCTCGCTGGTCCGCGTGAAGTCCGGCGACCTGACGGTCGACGAGTTGATGGTGATGGCCGAACGGTGGCACGTACGGGCAGTACTGCTCAGAACCGACCGACTGGCGGCCGTGCCCGGCCTACAGGCGTGGCTGGAGCAGCATTTCCCGAAGTCGATGCACCTGGGCACCGTTGGAACTCTTTACCTGCGCTGAAGCAACGGTTAACTCACTCCCGGTGGTGTCCTTAACCGCCGCGGCCGAGCCTCAATCGCGTGCCATCATCGGCTCCTGTGCCGGCCGTCGCCATAGCCAAGGCCGGCCTGGCGAGACGCGTCGCGGTCACTCTGGCTGTCGCTCTGAGCGCTGCCGCCTGCGGCGGCCCCGACAGCTCGCCGATCACGGCCACAGCAGCCATCGCTGGTGACCCGGTCGCCTGCGCCGCCCCGCCGCACGTCTCGAATCTGCCGGCGGGCCCAGCCGACTGGCCCGTTTACCACCGTGCCGCCGACCGCCACGGAGTCGATCCCACCTCGCAGGTGACAAGACGGATGACGCCGCTGTGGGGCGCGCGGCTCGACGGTTCGATGTTCGCCCAGCCCCTGGTTGTCCAGGGCTTGCTCATCGAGGCGACGGAGCACGACAGCGTCTACGCGTTCGACGCGACGAGCGGATGCACCGCCTGGCGGACCTCGCTGGGAACTCCACTCGACACCAACCGGCACCGGCTGCAATGCAACAACATCACCCCGGAGCTGGGCATCACTGCCACGCCGGCGATCGACACGACAACCAGCACGATCTATGTCGTCGCGTACTTCGATCCCGGCCGCTACGAGATGGACGCTCTGGATCTGGGCACGGGCGCCGTGAGGTGGCGCCATCCGATCGACCTACCCAACAGCGACGAGCTCCAGCAGCTCAGCCGCCCCGCGATTGCGCTGGCGAATGGCCGCGCTTACGCGTCGTTCGGCGGCCGCGCCGGTGACTGCGGCCTGTTCCATGGGTTCGTCGTCGGTGTGAACACGGACGGAACAGGTCCGGACCTGTTGTTCCAGGCGGGGCCGGCCAAGGCCGCAATCTGGGCACCGGGCGGGCCGGTGGTGATGCCCGACGGAGATCTCCTCGTCTCCACGGGTAACACCGACGAGCAGAAGCAGTACGACGGGAACAACGCTGTGGACAGACTCTCTCCGAGCCTGACGCTGCGGGACTTCTTCGCCCCCAACAACTGGAGGCACCTGAACCAGGTCGACTTCGACCTCGGCAGTGTCGGGCCGACCCTACTCGCAGGCGACGGGGTCTTCCAGGTGGGGAAGGACGGGATCGGCTATCTGCTGGACGCGAATCACCTCGGTGGGATCGGCGGCCAGTTGTTCGGGAAGCCGCTCAATGGCGGTTGCTACGCCATCGGCGCCACCGCATATCGCCCACCCCTGGTCTACGTGCCCTGCGATCACAGCCTCACCGCCGTTCGCGTTGCTGGATCTCGCTTCGACGTTGCGTGGCGAGGCCCCGACTTCCGCTCAGGCTCGCCCATCGTCGCGGCGGGGTTGGTGTGGGACTTCGACTTCGAAGGGGGCTCCCTCTGGGGCTTCGACCCCCTCTCGGGAGCGGTGCGCCAGAAGGTCTCCGTGGGGTACGGCGAGCACTTCGTCTCGCTCAGCTCGAGCTCGGGCCGCCTGTACGTGCCCGCGCGGCGCAATCTTTACGCGTTCTCGCTCGCCTGATCGCGGCGCGAGGCGGCCAGCGCTCGCCTGGCCGCGTGCGATGCCACCTGAACCAGACCTGTGCACTCCAGAGCGCGACCGTCCTGAATGGCCGCCGCAGTGAGGTTGATGCCGGCGAGCTCGGCCGCGGCGCGGACCCCGGCCTCCGCCAGCACCGCTCCGCTGACCGCGTCGCCGCGAAGGTTGGGGTTGCCGCGCTCGGCCAGTTGGGCGGCGAGCTCGGCGACGGTCGCGCCCAGACGTGCGATCTCGCACGGCACGTCCGCCGCCGCCGAGAGGGCAGCCCGGATCCGCTGACGGCGACCAGCGCCCACACCTCCACTTCGACGAGCGTCGACAACCCGTCCGTATGCCGTGGCGTCAGCCTGGGCCAGCGCCGTGGCCCGCCTCTGCGAGCCGTGTGCCCGCTCGGCCAGGACCGCCGCCTCGTCAATCTGATCTTCCGAAAACCGAGCCGCCATGGCGACCAGGCCAGCCGCCAGCGCGACTCCGATCGCTGCGGCGGAGCCGCCTCCTGGAGCCGGCTGGCGGGATGCAACGAGCTCCAGGAATCGCCCGAGCGGCTGGTCGGCGTAGTCCGGTTGGACTTCGGCAGTCACGACCTCTATGAAAGACCGACAATCCGGCCCTGCTCGTCGATGTCGATGTGCTCGGCGGCCGGTTTCGACGGTAGCCCCGGCATCGTACGCATGTCGCCGCAGATCGGGTATATGAAGCCAGCCCCGACCGCCGCCCTCACCTCACGCACGGGCAGCACCCAGTCGGTGGGCGCACCCTTCAGAAGAGGGTCGGACGAGATGGAAAGATGCGTCTTCGCGATGCACACTGGGAGCTGGCGCAGGCCGTTGCCGTCGTATGACTCCAGCTGGCGGGACGCCTGCAGGTCGTACTCCACCGCGCGGGCGCCGTAGATCCTCGTTGCGACGGTCTCGATCTTGTCCCGCAGGCAGGCCTCGTCCGGATAGAGGAACTGAAAGTGGTTTGGCTCGGCCGCGGCCTCAGCCACCGCCTCGGCCAGCTCGGCCGCGCCTCGACCACCGTCCGCGTAGTGGGTGCAGACCGCCGAACGCACGCCCAACGCATCGGCCTCGGCGCCGATCGCAGCGTGCTCCGATGGGTGGTCGGTCGGGAAGGCGTTGATCGCCACCACAGGCGTCACGCCGTGGACGCGAATGTTCTCGATCTGCTTACGCAAGTTGACGGCCCCCTCGTGGACGTGCTCCGGGTTCTCCGCAAGCAGCTCAGCCGGCAGTGGCCTGCCGGCCGTGACCCGGTAGCGTCCCGAATGCACCTTGAGGGCTCGCACCGTCGCCACGATCACCGCGGCGTCCGGCGTAAGCCCTGAGGTGCGGCACTTGATGTTGAAGAACCGCTCGGCGCCCATGTCGGCCCCGAAGCCGGCTTCGGTGACCAGGAAGTCGCCGCACCGGATGGCGATCAGGTCGGCCAGAACGGACGAGTTGCCGTGGGCGATGTTGCCGAACGGTCCTGCGTGAACCAGGACCGGGGTGTGCTCCAGGGTCTGCAGGAGGTTCGGCTTGATGGCGTCCCGCATGATCACAGTCATGGCCCCCGCGCCGCGCAGCCGCTCGGCCGTGATGGGCTCGCCGGCTGTCGTCCTGCCGATCGTTATCCGTCCCATCCGCTGGCGCATGTCCTGGAGCGACCTGGACAGGGCCAGCACCGCCATGACCTCGGAAGCGGCCGTGATGTCGAAGCCCGTCTGCCGGATGACGCCGTCCTCTCGAGCGCCGAGCCCCACAATGATGCTGCGCAGCACCCGGTCGCTGACGTCGATGACGCGGCGCCAGGTGACGCTGTGGCGGTCGACGTGGAAGAAATCGTCGTGTTGGTGCACGTGGTTGTCGATCATCGCCGCGAGCAAGTTGTGCGCGGCAGTGACGGCGTGCATGTCGCCCGTCAGGTGGAGGTTGAGGCGCTCCATCGGCACAACCTGGCTGTAGCCACCGCCGGCGGCTCCGCCTTTGAGGCCGAAGGTAGGGCCCATCGACGGCTGCCTGATGGTCACGATCGCCCGCTTGCCGATGTGGCTGAAGGCCTGGCCTAGTCCGACCGTCGTCGTGGTCTTGCCCTCTCCAAGTGGCGTGGGCGTGATCGCCGAGACAACGACGTACTTCGCCTTCGGCCGGTCCGCCAGCTCTTCCAGCGCCTCGAGCTTGATCTTGGCGACGTCATCGCCGTAGAGCTCCAGGAGATGGCGTCCGATCCCCATGCTGGCGGCAACGCCGTGGATCGGATGCAGCCTCGTGCTGCGAGCGATGTCCAGGTCTGACGGAAATGCCATGTCGCCAAAACCTCCTGTCAGCTCATGACGCCGTCGCGTCAAGCTCGTCGAGCATTTCGCGTCTCCACCGCTCTGTGGCCGCCAGTTCGTTGAAAGTGAAGACGTGGAATCCCGCGACCTTCAGATCCGGTCTGGCCAGGACCGGCGCCAGTCCGTTGACCAGCCGGACTGGGCTGAAGCCGCCCGGCTCGACGAAGCGCCGCAACCACGTGCCGTGGCCGCGCAGGAATCGAGCCGACTCGCCGACGCCGATCTTGAGTGAGATGCGCAGCAGCTTGGCCGGGTCGGTGAGGCCCGGAAGACCGAGATGGATGGGCAGGTCGACGCCGCGCTTCCGAACGCGCTTCACCCAGGCGGCGATGACCTTGGGGTCGAAGCAGAGGTTGCTCACGATGTAGGTCGCGAGGCGCCGCTTGTCCCACATGGCCTGGATGGTCACGTCGTCGTGGATGAGCGGATGGCTCTCTGGATAGCCGGCGATCCCGATCTCCCGCAGGTCGTGCCCGATCGCGGCCATCGCGGTGAGGAGGTCCATCGCGCCCGCGAACTTGCCGACGGGCTGCGGCCGATCGCCGGCGATGACGAAGACCTCTCGAAGACCGGCGGCAGTGATCCGCTGGAGGATCTGACGAAGATGCGCCTCGCCGGTCACCAGCCGAGCCGACAGGTGCGGCACGACATCGAAGCCGCGGTCGACCAACCGCTCAGCGAGATCGAGGGTGGGGTCGAGGCCCCTGACCGGAGAAGCTGTGACCGTCACCTTGATGGTCCTGGGGACGTGGGCGAGCACCTCCTCCTCCACCCGGCCCGTCGGGATCACTTCGTAGCGCGGCCGGCGCAGAGCGGCAACCACCGCGAGGCGTGCCGTGCTCTGACCGAGCACCCTCACGAGTCGGGGACGGCGTGCCACAGACTCCAGCATCGGCCTCCAAGCCAGTGTCCCTCCGAGGCTTGTTGCAGTATACGCGCCTGTCGCTCAGAGCGCAACAGCGTTGCGAAAGCCGAGGCGTCGAGACAGTTCGCCGGCTGCGTCCCGGGTGCGGTTGGCAAGAGCCTCCATCTTGTTCGCAGGCAGGCGGTGAGATGGCCCCGACAGATCGATCGCCGCCACGACCTGGCCGTCCGCGGACCGGACCGGCGCCGCGATGGCGCTCAGACCCACCTCAAGCTCCTCTGTGGCCAGCGCGTGGCCGGCACTGCGGATTGTCTCCAGCTGCGCCTGGAGGTCCGCTCGCTCGACCAGAGTCCGGGGCGTGTACGCGGCCAGGGGCCGTTCGAACGTGGCTTGCCGGAGCGAGTCGGGGCCGAAGGCCAGGAACACCTTGCCGCTGGCCGTGCAGTGCAGCGGCGTGCGGCGGCCGAGCCAGTTGACGCTCACGACTGACGACGACCGGGCAACCTGGTCGATGCTCACGATGGCGCCTTCAGCCAGGAGATCGAGAGTCACGGTCTCGCCAGACTCGTCGGCCAGAGGCTCGATGACGGAACGCGCCTCACGGCGCAGGTCGAGCTCCGCGTTGACGCCGGCGGCCAGCTGGGCCAGCCGCGGGCCGAGGCGGTACTTCGCGGTGCTGGGGTCCTGCTCCACCAGCCCGTGCCGAGCCAGCGTGGCGAGCAGGCGGAGCGCGCTCGACCTGTGGACGCCAAGAACCCGCCCGACGTCGGCGCCGCTCGACCAACCGCTCTCCGCCAGCACCTCCAGCGCACTGACGGCTCGGTCCACCGACTGAATCCCCGCGCCCTCTCGAATCGCTGCAGTGTTGCTCATCGCGCAACAGACTACGGCGTCGAAGCAAGTTGGGTCGCTGGTACCACGAATTTCATTGACGGCGGAGCTGTCGGGTGCTAGGGTCGCATCGAACCGATATATCCGGCGTGTATGGCTGAGATACGACCCGATGAAAGGACGTGCGGCGAGTGCAGCTGAAGGCGCGAGCCAGGAGCGTGAAGGTGAGCCTGGGCCACTGCCGACGGTGGTGCTGCATCAGCTCTCAGCGCGGTCGCTCAGCGAGCGTGCATACCTGCAGATACGGGACCTGATAGTCACCCTCGAGCTCGAACCCGGGTCGGTGATCGAGGAGGGCCGCCTTTGCCGTCGGCTCGAGTTGGGGCGCACCCCTGTTCGCGAAGCCTTGAAGCGGCTGGCGCACGAAGGGCTGGTCAGGAGCGTTCCCAACCGTGGCACGTTCGTGATGGACATCAACATCACCGATCTGGCTCGCTTGACCGAAGTCCGGGTCGAGCTGGAAGGCCTCGCAGCCAGGCTGGCCGCCGAACGCGCCAACTCTGAAGACCACCTGGCCATGCACGTGCTCATAGCTGAGCTGGCAGGGCTCACCGAGATGGAGCTGCACCACCTCATCCAGTTCGACCAGCGCATCCACCGCGTCATCTGGCAGGCCGGCCACAACCGGTTTCTCGAGGATGCCTGCGAGCAGCACTTCACCCACAGTCTCCGGCTCTGGTTCCTGGTCATCCACCTGGTCGATCTCAAGGTTGCGGTCGAAGAGCACGGCCGGCTGCTCGACGCAGTAGTTGCCCGCGACGGACCGCGGGCACAGGATATGATGCGTCGCCACGTGACCGGCTTCGAGGCCGAGGTCCGCAGGGTGCTCTAGGGACAAGGAGGGAGGGATCTTGACCAGGGTCTTCTACGCGACTGACCTTCACGGCTCAGAGATATGCTGGCGCAAGTTCCTGAACGCCGCCAAGTTCTACCGCGCCAACGCCCTGATCTGCGGGGGTGACCTGACCGGCAAGGCGATCATCCCGATTGTGGAGGACGGCACCGGGTACGAGTTCACACTGGCTGGCAGCCAGCAGCACGTCGCCGCGGCAGAGGTCGATGACGCGATGACGCGGGTCCAGCGGCGCGGCTACTACCCGGTGCGGATGTCTTCCACCGAAGT
>Ga0126369_10001228_pt1 | contig 17620 bp, 14 predicted proteins | sample PanSoiMetaPlot_1_FD_109646 | JGI IMG/M metagenome (GOLD analysis project Ga0126369, IMG submission 109646) | Tropical forest soil microbial communities from Panama - MetaG Plot_1 | ecosystem: Environmental > Terrestrial > Soil > Tropical forest > Bulk soil | place: Panama | collected 2016-02-17 | reverse complement strand
CGTCGACGAGCACGATCTTTGCTTTGGCCTCGTCGCGTGCCCGCTCAACAAGTCGGACCCGATCTGATCCAACGAAGACGGTTACCGTTGGGCACCTTTGGGAGATGAGCAACGGCTCATCGCCGACAGCCTCCGCTGAAAATGTGGTTCCCGGCTTCAGTACCACTTCTCCATGCGCCCGCCGCCCATAGCCGCGAGTGACCACCGCCACTTTCTTGCCCCGCAAGGAACACAGTTGGGCGAGGTAGATGACCACGGGGGTCTTTCCCATTCCGCCGACATTGAGGTTGCCGATGGAGGCCACCAAAGTCCCAGAAACCTTGTGCACCGGAAATAGGTGGCGGCGATACGCCGCCGCTCTCAGGCTCGCCCCTGCGCGAAACACCCACGATGCCAATGTCAACGGACCCAGGGCCAGGCGGGCTGGAAAGCCTGGTGCAGCGGTGGGATACCAGATCCGTTCCAGCCATTCGCTCATCGCGATAAAAGCGCCTCCATGTGACTGACGTTTCTCTGGCTGGCACCTGAAACCTGTCGCACCGCCGCTTCCGCCATTTGACCGAGGGCGCTGAGGGCCTCCGGACGCTCCAGGAGCTCCGCCGATACTTTGTACAGGTGTTCGACATCATGAACCTGAATTCCGCCTCGACCGACGAGCACTTGCACGCTGTCGCCAAAATTCTCCATGTGAGGTCCGAACAATACGGGACGTCCCTGAGCGGCAGGCTCCAGAATGTTCTGCCCTCCCCGCTTGGTAAATGACCCCCCCACAAAGACCAAAGTGGCCAGCCCATAGGCCTGAGAAAGCTCGCCAATGGTGTCTAGGACAATCACCTGCGCCGCAACGCCGCACTCAACAGAGCGTAGGCCCGCTGACAGTCCAAAGTTATTCGCAAGAGCGATAATTTTCCCAGCCCGGTCGATGTAACGAGGCGCGATCACAAGTCGCAGATCAGCATGTTGCTTTAGCAGGCGTCGGTACACCTCGAGGATTTTTTCCTCCTCCCCGTCGTGCGTGCTGCCCGCGATCAGCACCGAGGCACCCTTCCGGACTTTGAGAGCTCGACGCAGATTCTCCGTCCCAGCCTTTCGATCAAAGGAGGCGAGCGCGTCGAACTTGGTATTCCCGGTCACCCAAACGCGTTCCAGGGAAGCGCCGAGTCCAAGAACGCGCTCGGCCTCCTCATCTTCGCGCATCAGAAACAAGTCGATGTCTTTCAACGGGTTCGAGATCAAGTTGAACAGCATTCGATATTTGCGAAGATGATTGGGAGAAAAACGGCCGTTGACCAATACCACTCTGGAACCGCTGCGCTTGGCGGCGCGTATCAAGTTGGGCCATATCTCCGTGTACTCGAGGACGAAAAGATCGGGCTGAATCGCTTTCACAGCCCGGCGCGTCGCCCCCCAAAGATCGTACGGCGCATAGAGAACCGCATCGATCTGGGTGATGAGGCGTTCGCTCGCCATCATGTAACCAGTGTTGGTGATTGTCGAAAGGATGACCTGGCATTGGGGGAAACGCATTCGCAGCAATCGAATCATCGGCGAAAGAGCCAACAGGTCACCGGCGCTGGCCCCATGCAACCAGATGCGTAACCCCGCCTTCGCCGGGAGCTGCGCCGGAGGGTAGAACCCGAGCCGCTGCCTCACCCCGCTGCGCGTCTTGCGATGGAGCAGCAACAGCGGCAGCGCCACCACGAACAAAACATAGCTGGCCAGAATGTACAGAATCCGCATCTCTCTTCAGCGCGGTGTGGCTACGCCGGATGTACCCAAATCGGACTGGTGACAATCCAGGGTTTCAATTCGGTTCCAAGCAACCTTCCCGGCCCTGGTGACCATACCTCGATTTGCAGGGGGCCGGCGCCGGTCAATAGAACGGAGCGTCCGTCCAACCGAAGCTGACCCGATCCAAAGATCCGAAGCACGGTGCCGGCGGGAGCGTGGGGTGGCAGGCTGATGCGCAGCTCGGTTCCCACCACCGCCTGCCGAAGATTGCCCTCCAGTCCGTCAACGCGAAATCCGGCGGGGTCCCCCAGGGCGTTGAAGCCGCAGTAGGCGCGGCCGGAAAGTAAATCGGAGATCACCCCTCGCGCGGCTTGCGTGGGATCGGCAGGCCACCCGTTGGACCACTCGGGATGAGCCGGCAAATACATCGAGAGGAGCTCAAACTCGGTTTCGTAAGCGGGCCAGCCGTGCGCATCCAGCGCGCAAAGCGCCACCTTGGGGTCTCGGGCAGAGATCCCCATCAGCTTCTGGCGCGCTTCCGGTTGGTCGTGGACGAGAATCATCAGGCCGTGGCGCCGGTTCACCAGGTAAGCCGCGAGCGCAGGCAGCATTTGACTGAATGGGTGCGCCAGCGAACGACGCAGCATCGAGTCCGCTGAGTAAAGTTCCAAGCCATCGGCCTCACGCGCCGCCTGCCAATCGGTCCAGGGTCGTTTCCTCTGCACAGGATGCGCGATGATCGCCCGGCCGCCGATCCGATGGGCCACGTCGATGGCGTCTGATGAGCGTTCTGCCGAGGTCAGCGGTCGCGAACTGAGAGCAACCACATGACCAGCAGGAGAAGAGACCTCGACTCCAAAAATCAGCAACACTCCCGCTTCAATCCGGGGTGGTGGGATCGACTCGATGTTGTGGTCCGTCAGCACCACAAACTGAATTCCCGCTTGTCGCGCGGCCTTGGCGATTTGTTCCGACGTGCCCTGGCCATCCGAAGCCGTGGAATGAACGTGATAGGCGCCGCGGAATTGCCCAGGAGGCATCGGCGTCGGCACTGGGGAGTACCGGGCAAAGGCGGCTGCGACTGCGAACGCCGCAACGTAAGTCGTCAGCGCTCCAAACAGAAGCGCAGGAATGAGCCAGATTCTAACTACCCGGCGTCTGCGACCTTCTCCCGCCACCAACCTCACGCCACCCGACTCCGAGAGGCGGGGGAATCCTGCTGAAGCGTCCACAGTCGGGCGTAGAGTCCAGCCGCCTGCAGCAATTCCATGTGGGTGCCGCGCTCGACAACCTGCCCGCCTTCGAGAACATAAATGCAATCAGCGTTCGCAACGGTCCACAGCCGATGAGCAATGATTAAGGCCGTTCGCCCCGGCAAGGCCGCCGAAAGCGCCTGCTGGACCTCGTGCTCGCCGGAAGGATCCAGGCTGCTCGTAGCCTCGTCCAACAACAGAATTGGCGCCTCCGATAAAATCGCTCGTGCAATGCAGATTCGCTGCCGCTGACCACCACTAAGGGTGACACCTCGTTCCCCAATTCGGGTTTCATATCCGCGCGGAAGCGCACGGATAAAGTCGTCGGCATCCGCGATCTTCGCCGCTTCCTTCACGGCTTGCAGCGAAGCGCTTGGACGGCCGACGCGGATGTTCTCGAGGACGCTCTCCGTGAATAACAGGGCTTCCTGTGTCACCAGGGCGAAGTTTTTGCGGGCGCTGTCGAGGGTGGCTTCAGCGAGATCGACTCCGTCGAACCGAATGCTCCCTGCTCGCGGCTTGTCGAAACCAAGCAACAGCGAAATAACAGTGCTCTTGCCACCACCGCTGGGGCCGACCAGGGCGGTAATTTTTCCGACTGGAATCGCCAAGCTCAGATCGACCAACGCGGGCAGTTCCCCATATGAATAGGACACATGCTCGAGTGTAATTGCGCCGCGCAATGGACTCAGATTGCGTGCGCCCGTTGGCTCCAAAACCGGATCCGCTGCATCCAAAACCTCAAAGATCCGGGAACCTGAAACCATCGCTTGAATCCCAAACTGTCCCACGCGCCCCAAGTCCTTGATCGGCTGATAAATCAGCACCACCGCCGCGATTAACGAGACGAGGTGCTCCGGCGGCACCGAGTGTGACGCCGCGTAGCCTAAGGTACCCGTGATGGCGAGTGCCGCCAAAATCTCCATCAATGCCGGTACAGCGCTTCGCGCCCAAGCTGCGCGGGTCATCGAGACTCGATACCGCGTTTGTTCAGCCTCGAAATGCCGAAGTGCGGCGTCCTCGGCGTTGAAGGCTTCGATTGCCCTCACCGATCCCAGCGCCTCCTTCACCTGTCCGGCAATTTGCCCCAGCTGCCACTGCGCTTCTTCGCTTTGCCGAAGAAAGACTTGAGTGATGCGGGAAACGGGAGCGGCGGCAAGGGGTACCATCACCAGTACGGCCACGGTAATTCGCCAGTCGAGGACCAGGGCCACCGCCACCAAGAAGAGTATCTGAAGCCCATCCCGCACGTACGAACCAACTGCGTACGTTGCCGCGAGCTCCACTGCGGCGACATCGGATGAAAATCGACTGAGAAGGTCTCCAGAGAGGCTGTTGGACAGCTGTACCGGCGACAAGCGGCACAGCCTTGCGAACAAGTCGCGGCGCAGATCCCCAGCAATCCGCTGACCGAACACTCCCATCGTGTAGAACTGGCCCAGGTAAGCCAGCCCCTTGATGGCTCCGATCCCGACAATCAACAGCGGCAACAGCCAAAGGGCATCGGTGCTTCCCATCCTCGCCAGGGGAGGCAGAAAGCCGATTGCGTTCGCAATTCCGTCCTTGGCCCCAGAGATGAGGAAACGCAAGACCGGACCCATCAGATAGGCGTAGGCTGCGGTGGTCAGGCCAAGCACCGTCATACAGGCGAACGACATCGAGAGCAGGGCGCTGTGGCGCCCAGCGTACGCCAACAGCCGTCGCATAGATTTTTTGCGCATCGTCGCCGAGGCGTGCTGCGATTGCTGCAAAGTCGTCGAAGCGAGTATCAACTGATCGAGTTTACACCTCAGAGGACACCATCAGATACGATTCGCCCAAGCAATGGGCTTAAGACAGATGATGGTAGTGGCGGGCGAGGCGTCCGGCGACAGCCATGCAGCATCCCTGATTGCCGAGCTCGCGAAGAGGGTACCGGAGGCTCGATTCTTCGGCATGGGTGGGCCGCTGCTTGAGGCAGCAGGCCTAGAGTGTGTCTACGCATCCCACGAAGTCTCGGTGATGGGCATCAGCGAGGTCCTGCCGAAGTTGCGCCGGATTTTCAAGGTCATGAACGGGTTGGCGCAGGTGGCGGCGCGCCGGCGTCCCGAGTGCGCCATCCTGGTCGACATTCCGGATTTCAATCTCCGGCTGGCGCGCAGGCTCAAGCAGCTCGGAATCAAGGTGGTCTACTTCGTCAGCCCGATGATCTGGGCATGGCGCAAGTATCGGATTCATCAAATCGAAGAGCGGGTTGATTTGATGCTGTGCATCCTTCCGTTCGAAGAAGCGCTCTACCGAAGAGTGGGCCTGCGGGCGCGCTACGTTGGCAATCCAGTATTGGATCAGTTGCCGGCCGCAGCCAGCACTGCGGAGTTTCGCAAGCGATTGGGCCTGCCGTTGGACCGACCGACGCTGGCACTGCTTCCCGGCAGTCGAAGCGGCGAGGTCCAGCGCATCTTCCCGTGGATGATCGAGGCGACCAAACGCGTTGCTAAACAACATCCGCGTCTCCAAGTGATTGTTCCGGTGGCGCCATCGATCCCTCGCTCAGAGCTGGCGGCGGCTTCCGAGCGGGCTGGGCTCCAGCCGCTGTTCATCGATGGCCGGGCGCCTGAAGTGGTTGGGGCTAGCGACATTGCGGTGGTCGCGTCCGGCACGGCGACGCTCGAAACAGCGCTGATGAACCGTCCACTGATCGCGGTGTATCGGGTGTCTCCAATCTCGTATTTGGTCGGGCGCCTGTTGGTTCGAGTCCCCCACGTTTCGTTGGTCAATTTGATTGCCGAGGATCGGGTGGTCCCGGAGCTCTTGCAAGGAAAGATGGCTCCCGAAAAACTGGCCGCGGCACTGGAGCGGCTTTGGAGCTCGCCGTCGGAGCAGCAGGCGATGATTCGGGCTTTCGAGCGAGTCCGACGCCGTTTGGGCCGGCCCGGCGCCGCCGCGCGAGCTGCTGAAGAAATCGTCTCGATGCTGTAAGGAGGCCGAATGCGTCCGGCGCTGGCCTGCATTCCGACCTACGACGAAAGGGAAAACGTCCAGGCGATCACCCACGCTGTGCTTGAGGCAGACCCGCGGTTGGACGTTCTGATCATCGACGACAACAGCCCTGACGGCACCGGCAAACTGGCGGACGAACTCGCCTCGGTCGATGAAAGAGTTCATGTCCTTCATCGCCTCCACAAGCAGGGATTGGGCCGCGCTTATCTGGATGGCTTTGGTTGGGCGCTCAGTCGCGGCTACTTGTACGTACTCGAAATGGACGCCGACTTCAGTCATGATCCCAAGTATCTGCCTCAGCTACTCGATGCCGCGGAGCAAGGGACTGACCTGGTGCTGGGGTCCCGATATGTCCCCGGCGGCGGCACGCTGAACTGGGGACCAATCAGGCAGCTCATCAGCCGAGGAGGGTCTCTTTACGCCCGGCTGGCGCTCGGAATTTCCGTTCGCGACCTGACGGGGGGATTCAAATGCTTTCGGCGCTCGGTCCTTGAGTCCATTGATCTCGGCGCGGTGCACAGCAGCGGCTACGCGTTTCAAATCGAGATCACCTACCGAGCGCTCAAGAAAGGCTTTCGCGTCAAGGAAATTCCCATTGTGTTCGAAGATCGCCGCGTCGGCCAATCCAAGATGAGCCACACCATCTTCCTCGAGGCGCTGTCCATGGTCTGGAAGCTTCGGTTCACGGTCTAGATCCGACCAATGTCGGAATTCATTTCACATTTCGCGGTGGCGCTGCCGGCGGTGTTCTTCGTCGTGGACCCTTTCGGCGTGGTGCCGATTTTCTTGGCGATGACCGCTGGAGCCGCTGAGGAAAAATTCAGCGACACCGCTTTGCGCGCTTGCATCGTCGCCGCGGGAGTGCTGCTGTTTTTCGCGATGTTCGGGGGCTTCGTGTTTAAGGTGCTGGGCGTAACCCTCGGTGCCTTCAAAGTGGCTGGAGGGATACTGCTGCTGATCACCTCATTGGACATGCTTCGCGCGCGTCCTTCGCAGACGAGGACGTCCGCTCCGGAACGAACCGAGGCAACCTTCAAGGAGGACGTCGCCATCGTTCCGCTGGCAATGCCCTTACTCGCCGGCCCCGGGTCGATCGCCACGGTGATGGTGCTGATATCCAAGGGGACAGGCATTGTGCCTTTGATTTCGGTCGTGCTCTCAATCGTGCTGTCGCTCACCGCGAGCTATTTCATCCTCAGGGCGGCGGTGGTGGTGCAACGGGTGCTCAAACGCTCCGGGATGGCAATTCTCGAGCGCCTGTTCGGACTGATCCTCGCAGCGATCGCCGTCCAGTTCATGGGCGAGGGAGCTCGGGATCTGCTTCAGCTGCGCTGACCGGTCGGCTGGCGCTCTACCGCCAGGGGTTGGGACTGCGCGGCGCTGACAACCCCCACGATGCTAACGCCTCGTCGCTGAGCGGCCGCGTACACCTGCTCGAGATCGAGAATCAGCGTTCTACCTGCTTCGACAGCCAGCGCCTGGGCGCCAACCTCCGACATTGCCTCGAGGGTGGCCAGACCAATTGCTGGCAAATCAAACCTTGGGTCCTGTTGAGGCTTCGAGAGCTTGACCACCACGGCTCCAGGCCCACCGAGCTTCCCCGCCCTTCGGATGGTTTCGTTGGTACCCTCGATTGCCTCGACTGCCAAGACGTGGCCGTTTTTGACCACCACCGTTTGGCCCACATCAGCGCGGCCCAGCTGCTGAGCGACTTCGATTCCCAGATCGATGTCTCGCTCTTGGGCGGCGCTCAACTTGGGCCCCACCAGGTGTCCTTGGGGAACGAGCAGGTGCGCGAGAAACTCGGCTGGAGAAACGATCCGCACGCCAGCGGTCTCAAAATAATCCGCCACCGCGCGGAGCAGACCGTCATCGCGGAAACTGCGAAGCCGCAGCGCGATCCGGACCGCTCCCAGGTCGGGCCGAGCTTCGGTGAAGGCTCGAATTCGACTGATTCCGCCGGCCATCACTGCTTGAGTTACTCCCGCTTCTCGCAGGAGGCGAACCATGCGATCGACTTGGGCGAGGCGCACCCAGGACAAGGATCGAACCCGGGAAGCCAGCTGGGGATCGGTCTCGCCCCTGTGGCCAATCGCCACCACCTCCAACCCTCGTTGGCGGGCCGCTTCCGCAAACAAGTGCGGCAGGCGACCGTTGCCTGCGATCAAGCCAATCAGCTTGCCGTGGTCCGCCACTCAGCGCGTGATGCCTCGCTTCGACTCGCCAATGAACTCGAGAAACAGCTCGACCTCGGAATGCCCTACGTACTCCGCTTTGAGTTTGGAGAGAGCTTCGTTGAGGCCCAGTTTCGACCTGAAGAGCACTTTGTAGGCATCTTTGATTCGAGCAATTTGCTCTTCGCTGTACCCGTGCCGGGACAGGCCGACCGTGTTGAGGCCAACCAATTCCGCGCGGTCGCCCTGAGCGGTGCAGTACGGCGGCACGTCCATTGCGACCATCGCACCGCCTGCGATGAAAGCCAGATTCCCGATCCGTGTGAATTGATGGACCGCCGAAAGACCCCCAAAAGTCACGTCGTTGCCGACTTCAACGTGGCCCCCCAAGGCGGCGCTGTTCGCCAACACGCAGCCGTTGCCAAGGGTGCAATCGTGGGCCACGTGGCTGTTGGCCATGAACAAATTCCGATTGCCAATTCGCGTTACTCCGCCGCCGCCCCTGGTGCCGATGTGAAGCGTGGCGAACTCGCGAATTTGGTTGTCGTCCCCAATCACCAGTTGGGTGTCCTCGCCGGCGTATTTCAGATCCTGCGGCACCGCGCCCACCGAAGCGAAATGGAACACCCGATTGCGCTCGCCCAAAGTGGTGCGCCCTTCCACCACCGCGTGCGCTCCGATCTTGGTTCCAGCGCCTATTCGGACCTTGGATCCGACGATCGCGTAAGGTCCAACCTCGACGCTCTCGTAAAGCTGCGCCTCGGGATGAATGATCGCCGTGGAGTGGATCTTACTCATCTAATCGCACCCCTGCGAGGGACGGAAAATCCCGATCGGCAATGGTCGCCAAGAACTCCGCTTCGGCCACCTTGACGCGCTCCACCGAGGCCGTGCCCTTGTGCTTCCAAATCGCTCCCTTTCTGCGGAGCACTTCAACTTCGAGTTGCAAACAGTCTCCGGGCACTACCGGCTTGCGGAACTTGGCCTTGTCGATCGCCATCAGGTAGGTGACTTTCCCGGACGATCCCTCTCCGGAGCTGCGATACCAAAGCAGCGCCGCAGCCTGCGCCAGCGACTCGAGGATCAGGACCCCAGGCATCACCGGATGCCCGGGGAAGTGGCCGTCAAAAAACGGCTCATTGATGGTGACGTTTTTGTAGGCAGTGAGGCGCTGGCCCGGGACGATCTCCACGACGCGGTCCACCAACAAGAACGGGTAGCGGTGCGGCAGCAGGGCCTGGATTTGCCGCTGGTCCATCATCGCTGTTGCCTCTTCAGCCGCTCGACCTCTTTGCGCAACTGCCTGACTTCCCTGAGCAGCGTAGCCAGCTGAGGAAATGCGGCGGAGTTCTTTAACCACTGCCGGTGCTCGATTGCCGGACTCCCCGAAACGGTTGCGCCATCCTCGACGTCGTGAGCCACGCCCGCTTGGGCCCCGACCCTGGCCAAATCACCAATCCGGATATGCCCAACCACCCCCACCTGCCCCGCAAGCAGCACACCGCTGCCGATCTCCGCCGAGCCAGAAATTCCCGCTTGTCCACAGATCAGAGTCATAGGACCAATTTTTACGTTGTGCGCAACCTGAACCAGGTTGTCGATTTTCGTTCCACGGCCAATCACCGTCTCGCCGGTGGTCGCACGATCCACGCACGTGCAGGCGCCGATCTCCACGTCGTCCTCGACCCTCACGATGCCCATCTGCGGGACCTTGCAGTGTTCCGGAACCTCCGGGTCGAAGGCAAATCCAAATCCATCGCTGCCAATCACGCAGGAGGAATGGATAATGACCCTGGAACCGACCAAGCATCGCTCCCGGATGGTGACGTTCGGATAGACCACGCAGTCCGCTCCCACGACGGCTTCTTCGCCCAGGAAGACTCCGGGGAATAGATAAGTTCGGGCGCCGACCTTCGCTCCCCGCTGGACGGTCGCCCCGCTCATCACCACCGCTTCGGGGTCGACCCCTGCCCGCGGGTCGATGGTGGCTCCAGGTCGGATCCCAGGGCCCAAAGCCGGTTTTGGCGAGAAAAGCTTCGCAATCTTCGCGAATGCCAGGCGCGCGTTCTTCACACGCACCCAGTTCATCCCGTCGCGTCGGCCAACCGATGCCTCGGACTCCACCAAAACGGCGCCGGCGCGAGTCACTTCCAGGCCCTTTCGGTAGCGGCTGTTCGCGTAAAAGGAAACTTCGTTCGGGCTTGCCTCCGCAAGGCCGTTGACACCGCTGATCAAACGGCTCCCATCGCCGACCACCTCTCCGCCGACCAGAAGCGCCAGCTCCGACAGCGGTCGCGCTGATCGGTTATTCAAACCGACGCCTACTTGTTGGAGGCCCTTTTGGGAGCCTTGGGGGTTGTTGATTTCTGGGTTGCATCGCCTTTGTCGACCACCGGGCTCTTGTCGCCCGCTTTCTGCGGATGCTGCGCGCGGTACATCCGCATCACCTCGTTGGTGTAATCCAGCTGGCTTGCGGCGAAAGCAAAGACGTTCTTTTCAAACACCATTGTCAGACCGTCTCGCTCGGCGATGGATTGGATGATGGGGTCGAGTTTCGAGAAAATCGCCTGCAGCTCCGCCTGCTCCTTGTTGTTCATCTCCGTCTTCGCCCGCTCCCACTTTTGAGCGAGATCCACGACCTTTCGCTGGAGATCATTCTGGCGTTGCAGCCGGGTCTCCTCGCTCATTGCACCGGCCTGCCTATCGATCTCCTCCTTCTCCTTTCGCAGTGCCTCCTGCTCGCTGTCGATCTCCTTCTGTTTGGCTTCCAGGGTAGCCTGCAGGCGCGCTTTGGCTGCCTTGCCCTCCTCGAGCTCGTCCAGAGCCCGGTGCAGGTCGACGAAACCCAGCTTGGCCGCGGCGAACGCCGACCCGGATAAGGTGAGAGCGGCTACGAAGGTTGCCGCTGACAGTTGACGACCCATAACCCAATGCTCCTTGCCGAACAGGGGCATCTCATATCAGAAGAAATTACCAATCGTGAATTCGAACAGCACGGGCTGGTCGATCCCAGGCCTGCGGTAGAGCGGAAATCCCCATTCGAATCGCAGGGGCCCGATCGGCGAGAACCAGCGGAACCCGAAGCCCACCGCGTAGTAAAGGCCTAGAAACAGCGGGTACTGGGCGTCGTGAAACCACGGCTGGCTGGCGGCGAACGCGTTGCCCGCGTCGAGGAACACCACACCCTTGATGCCCACTTTTTCGAAAATCGGGAATTCCACCTCGAAATTGAAGATCACTTGCTTGTTGCCGCCAATCCCGAAGTTGGTCACCAAGGGCGAGTCGGGTCGGGACGAGGAACCGACGCTGAGGATGGGTGTAATCGATCTCAGCAGATAGCCACGAACGGAATTGATTCCGCCCAAGAAGTAGAGTTCGGAGACTGGAACCGCGGAGTTCGCATCCAGCTGCTGCACGTACCCAAAAGTGGTGTTGGTCTTGAAAACGAAGCCCCACGGCAACGGGAAATAAAAGCGGGAGTACGCGGTGTAACGAGCGAACAAAAAGGTGCCTCCCAGGAACGGCGGGGCCACTTCGATGGACCCGAACTGAAAAAATCCCCTGGAGGGGAAGAGGCGATTGTCTCGGCGATCCCAGGAAGCCGAAAGGCGAAGCGAGCTGGTAATCCCATTCCGGAAGCGGTTCGCGAGCGGGATCTGGTCAAAGCCCCGCCCTGGATCCACCCTGACGGACTCCCGCGTATAAGTGAGCGTGGCAATCACGTCCTCGAAAATGTGATAGCCAAGACTCAAGTCGCCTCCAAACGCCTCTCGCACGAACCCTTGGTAATCGGCTTGCACTCGATAGAGATCGGTCGAAAAAATAAAATTGGTATCAAAGAAATAAGGGTCGAGGAACGAGACCTGGGCGAAGGAGCGCAGCGAGGACAGCTGAGCGGAGAGCGCGGCGGTCTGGCCCCAGCCGAGAAAGTTGTTTTGCGAGATTTGCGCGGTGAAAATGAAATTCTCCACGTTTGAGAAGCCCAGTCCGACCTGGAACGTCCCGGTGGCCTTTTCCTTGATTTCCACGTGGACCACCACCTTGGATTCGTCGCTTCCGGGTTTGTGGTTGATCTCGACGGTCTCGAAGAAGCCAAGCGCGGTGACCCGCTCTTTGCTTCTTCGCAGTCCGGTTCCCGAGAACAGCTCGCCTTCATAGACCCGAAGCTCGCGCCGAATCACCTTGTCGCGCGTTTTGGTGTTGCCGGTGATATCGATGCGCTCGATGTAGACCTTGCGCCCTTTTTGGAAATCGAAGGTCAAATCGACCACTCTGGTTTCCGGGTGCACCTGGGTGACCGGGGTGATGTTCGCGTAGGCGTAGCCCTGGTCCAGGTAGATGTCGGTGAAAGCGCTGATGTCGTGGGCCAGCTTGGAGCGGTTGAACAATTCTTGCTCGCGAGATGTCATCAACGTTCTCAACTGCTCTTTGGGAACCAACAACTCCCCCGAGAAATCGAGAGTGCCGATCGAATAAGGTTCACCCTCTTCAAGCTTGATGGTGATGTAGATGAAGCGCTTGTCGGGTGTGAGGGAAACCATCGGCTTCTCCACTTTCACGTTGATGAAGCCGCGGTCGTAGTAGACCGCCTGGATGATGGTGAGGTCCCGCTGGAAGATCTCCTCACGGTAGGTGCCCTCGCCCGTCAAAAAAGACAGCCACCCTCCCTCCCGGGTGAACATCACTGCCTTAAGATCTTCGGCCGGCACCTTGTTGGTCCCGATGAAATCGATCGCCTTGACCATCACCTTGGCGTGCTCGCGAATCACGAACACCACGTCCACCTCGTCGCCGGGCTGAGGGCGGATCACCGTCCCTCGCCGTGGGGTGGGCTCCGTCGGTCGGTTGACGGGATCCAGCCGGTAAGTCACTTCGGCGAGGAAGAAACCCTTTTCCACGTACTTGTCCTGAATCTTCTTGGCATTTCGTCGGACCGCGTCCAGATCCAGAATCGAATAGGGCTTGAGATCGATCGAGTCCTTGAGGTCGTCCTTGGAAAGCTCTTCGTTGCCCTCGAGCTTGATCTCCCGCACTGCCGGTCGCTCAACGACGCGGATCACGTAAATCACCCCAGGTCCGGCGGTGCGCTGAATCAACAGTTGAACATCCGAAAAGTAGCTCAGCCCCCAAAGCGAACGGAGATCTTCGGTCGCTTTTTCCCGATCGAAGATATTTCCCACCTTCTGCTTTATCGCTCGCCTGATCGCCTCCGGCTCGACCCGCCGGTTTCCCTCGATCCGAATCTCGAGGATCTTGTCCTCGCTGCCCGAGGCATCCGAGGGGGCCTCCAGGCTCAACCCACCGTCAGCGCCGTCAACCCGAGGTTCTGACCCCTGAACGCCGGCGTCCGGGGTCAAAAGCTGGAGCTGACGGCGGGCCCCCGATTGGGCCGCCGCGCCAGACGCAAATAGCGTGATGCTGGCGATAGCGACGAGCAGAAGTCGCCAAAAAGCGCAACCAATACGGGTAACTTGAAACTCCAAGCAAGAAGTTCGCCGATTCAGGGCCGGGCACTCTAAGAGATCCGATCCGTCAGCCACAACGCAAAAAGCGAGGATCGCTTCCACAGAACTTACAGACGGTGCGACCGCCGAGGCATTTAGCTTGGAAACACTTGCCCGTCGAGGAGGCGGAGTCGCCGTGGCATGGACTCCGCCAAGGCTTCGTTGTGGGTAACCACGATTGCGGTGATGCCGAGCTCGCGGTTGACTTCGCGCAGCAGTTGGTGAATTCCCTCCCCGGTGACCGGATCCAAATTTCCGGTAGGTTCGTCCGCAAGCAACAGCGCCGGCTTGAGCACCAAGGCCCGGGCCAGTGCCACCCGTTGCGCCTCGCCGCCCGAAAGTTCCCCGGGTCGATGATCGATGCGCTTTTCCAATCCCACCCTTAACAACAGCTCGCGCGCCCTTCGGACGGCTGCGCCGCGCTCCCATCGCTGGATCAGCGCCGGCATCGCCACGTTTTCTAGTGCCGTGAACTCAGGCAACAAGTAGTGACTTTGGAACACGAACCCGATGGTGCGATTCCGAAAATCGGCCACCGCGGGGTCGCTCATTTCGAAGAGATCCCGCCCGTTGAAACGGATTTCTCCCGCCGCTGGCGCATCGAGCAATCCTATGACGTGAAGGAAGGTGCTCTTCCCCGAGCCGGAAGCTCCCACCAGGGAAACCAATTCTCCGGCCGCCAGTTCCAGGGAAACGCCGCGCAACACGTCGATCCGCTTCCCGTGCAGGAAATAGCTCTTGAAGAGGTTGCGCACCTCAAGACCGATCATGTCACTCGGACCTCAGCCCTTCGACCGGCTCCACCTGGGATGCCTTGAGGGCCGGGTAGATCGACGCCAAGTAAGTCACCAACACCGCGATCAACACTGGGATGACGGTCTGAAGCGGCTCGATTTTCACCGGGAGTTCCGGAATGTAATACACTTGCGGATCGAGCTTGATCCCGATCTTCTCAATCAGCAAGCACCAGGAGAGACCAGAAAGCAGTCCGAGCAACCCACCTGCGATCCCGATCTGAAGTCCTTCGGTAAGGAAGATCTTCACAATCCCGCCGTCCGGGACCCCGAGCGCCTTGAGCACGGCGATTTCTTTTCTCTTTTCTAGGACCAGCATGATCACCGTGGCAACGATCAGGCCACCAGCAACGATCACGATGATGGTGAGGATGATCCCCATCACCAGTTTTTCCAGCCGGAGCGCGGAAAAAAGGTTGCGGTTCATCTCTCCCCAGTCTCTGGTGCGATACGGCCAGCCGTCGAGCTGCTCGGTGATCACCTTGGCGACCCGACGGGCGTCATCGACGTCAGCAACCCTGACCTCGACGCCACTGACGCCTTCCATATTGAAGAACTTTTGAGCGGTCTCCAGAAGGATGTAAACGAACTTGGCGTCATACTCGTACATCCCGGAGTAAAAGATACCGGCCACTCGAAACGGCCGACTCTTAGGGACCGGACCTTGCGGGCCCAATTCTCCGCCCAACGGCGAGATGATGTCGACCCGATCGCCGAGGTTGACGTGCAGTGACCCGGCGAGTTCTCTGCCGATGATGATTCCTTGAAACTGTGGCGCGGGCGGATCGCGCTCCGTTCGAATCGCGCTGGGTGCCTGCTCGGGTGAGCCGCTGTTCGCAGGCGGCCTGGGGATGATCTTCTCCGGATGACTCAAACTGTCCAACGAGCCACCGGGCAGAATGTTTTTCGGCAAATCGGTGACGTTGCCGACAGTGGCGGGGTCGATCCCTTTGATGATCACGCCGGAAATGTTCTGGCCCGATGAAATCATCACCTCGTTCAAGATGAACGGTGTCTCGCCAACGACTCCCTTCACCTTGCGAACCCTGCCCATCACTTCCCGATATTCCGAAAAGCTGTCTGCGTACTTGGAAACGACCACCTGCGCGTTGGTGCCAATGATCTTCTGCTGAAGGTCGGCTTCGAAGCCGCTCATCACCGAAAGCACGATGATCAGCGCCATTACGCCTACGCCCACTCCGCCGACCGAGAGCGTGGTCATCATCGCGGTGGGACTCTGCTCTCGCATTTTCCAATGGTGTTGGGCCTCGGTAGCCTTGAGTGGGTCAACCAGACCGACCATTCTGATCCGAGTCTGCTCGACCGCTGCTTCGGCGGCGCGAACTATGGCGTACACGATCAGCGGCGGAATGATCCCGAACAACAGGATCGCCAAGACCGACAGCAGCAGGCGGGGCCGAAAGACGCTGACGTGGCGTCTGGCGATGAACAGCTCGAAGCTGCTTCGCAGATCCATCCGGCCACTGCCGGTGGCCACAAACCCGGTGGTGATGCCCAAAAACATCATCAGCGCCAGGCCGAGATAGACCAGCCAATAACCGAGCTCTGGCCGCCCGAGCAGGCCCGCCAAGTAAGAGACTTCCCGGAGTCGGTAGCCGATCCGCAGCTGAGCCTCCGGGTTTGCCGAAAGTGCAGTAAGCAAAAGCGGAATCGGAAGCCCGAGGTAGAGCAGCCCCAACGTGGCCTCGGGAGTGGCCAGCCGTTTTGCACGGGCAGCGCCGAAGAAGCCGCTCGCAAATGCAATCGCAAAGCCTATCAGAAGCGAGATCGCGAATGCGATCGGAGGCGGTACCTGCCAAGCTTCCGCTTTGGTCTCCAAGACCTTGCCGAACCGCACTCCGGTGACCAGCGCGGTGTGGACCAGGATCAACGTCAGTTCTGACGCGAGAACGCCCCCTCCGTACGCCAGTAGAGTTCCCCAATCGAAGTCGCGATACCGAGCGAGTTTCCGGTACAGGGGAGCTCCATGGGCCAGGCTCGGCGCGGACGCCGGCGACGCCAGGTAGCGGATGGACAAGCCGAGGAGGATCCACCCGAGGATCCACAGCCCTCCAGCTAAGGCCCAGAGCCGAGCGGCTGGCAGCGGGAAAAGCGGCGTGGGGGCAGAGCCTCGATAGAGGGTGACAACCGCCTTCACCAATGTGGCGAGAGCACCCCAACCGATTCCGGACAGTGAAAGCTCTTCAAGCAGCTCCGGTCCGCGCCGCCCAGCGGAGGCGGCAACCGCCGCGAGCAGCATCCCGAGACTGGCAAGCACCGCGCCGGACCAGAGGTATTTCCAGCGATATTGAGTTTGGCGGTCGGATGACACTTAACGCTTCATTTTGGCTCAGGCTTGAGCAGGGGAAACAAAATGACGTCTCGAATCGAGGGTTGGTCAGCAAACAGCATCGCCACCCGATCGATTCCAATGCCCTCCCCGGCGGTAGGGGGCATTCCATGCTCCAGCGCCCGAATATAGTCCTCGTCGAAGTCCATGGTTTCTGAGCGACCTCGCCTCCGGGCCTCGAGCTGCGCCAAAAACCGGTCCCGTTGGTCGAGGGGGTCATTCAGCTCTGAAAACCCGTTGGCGAGCTCGCGGCCTGCGATGAACAGTTCGAAGCGATCGGCGATTTCTGGACGCAGATCATTTTTTCGCGCCAAGGGGCTGATGGACGTCGGAAACTCGGTGATGAACACCGGTCCCACCAGGTTTTCTTCGACACAGTTCTCGAAGAGAACGGCCCAAAGCTGGCCGAGGTCCATCAGGCCAATTTCCGCCCGGTCTTGCTCCCGGGTGGCGAGCCGCAGCACCTCGGCGCGGAGTCTTTCGGCGTCGAACAGGTCTTTTTCGGAAAGCTGCGGAAGCGCCTCTCGGATTGCCTCACCCATTGGAATTCGTCGCCATCCTCTGCTCAGGTCGACCGGGACTCCTTGATAGGTCAGCCGGGTACCGCCGAGGATGCGACGGGCCGCCTCGACGAAGAGCTCCTCGGTGAGCTGCATCAGGTCCTCGTAAGTCGCGTACGCCTGATAAAATTCGAGCATCGTGAATTCCGGGTTGTGGCGAGTGCTGACGCCCTCATTTCGGAAGTTGCGATTGATCTCGTAGACCCGTTCTAGACCGCCGACCACCAGCCGCTTGAGGTACAACTCGGGAGCGATCCGCAGGTAAAGATCGATGT
>Ga0126369_10001225_pt1 | contig 17626 bp, 13 predicted proteins | sample PanSoiMetaPlot_1_FD_109646 | JGI IMG/M metagenome (GOLD analysis project Ga0126369, IMG submission 109646) | Tropical forest soil microbial communities from Panama - MetaG Plot_1 | ecosystem: Environmental > Terrestrial > Soil > Tropical forest > Bulk soil | place: Panama | collected 2016-02-17 | reverse complement strand
TCGCCTGCTCCGAGCGACACCGAGTCGAGCGCCCGCCGTCCATTCGGATAGACCTTGGTCAGGTTCTCGACCAGGAGCAAGCAGGCTATCCGATCTTGTTGACGTCGATGTTGAGGACTGACACCAGGTCCCGGATCTGCTGGTAGGGGGCGTCGGTCTGCGCGGTCAGCCTGGACCCGATCAGGACGCCCTTCGGATCCTGGACGGAGCTGAGGTCGATGGAGAGGAGTGCGTCTGTGAACTTCTTCTTGAATGCGGAGGGCAGGTCGCCGCGCACGGTGATCGGGTCCTGCGGGATCGGATCCGACTTCCAGAGCGTGGGGAATGCTGCCGCCGTGTATTCCCCCGACTTGGTAGCAGCCGTGATCCGGTCACTGTTCAACTCGCCGGCGTCCACCTTTTTGTTCTTGATCGCCTCGAAGGAGGCGGTGTGGCTGCCGGCGTAGATGCCCTGCACGCCGGTGTCGGGGTCGATTCCTACCTTCCTCAGCGCGTACGCGGGGAAGAGGTGACCTGACGTGGAAGCCGCGTCGGAGTAAGCGAATTTCTTGCCCCCCACGTCCTTCAGGGTGTTGATGCCCGAACCAGGGTAAGTGACGATGCTCGCGTAGTACGTCAGCGGCTGGCCTGAGGCGTCGGCAAACGTGGCCACGGGTTCGGCGTGGGCCAGCTGCTTCGCGAAGATGTATCCGAGCGGTCCGAACTCGCCGACCTCGAGGGTCTTGGAACGCATCGCCTCGACCTCGGCAGTGTAGTTGGTGGTGACGTTCATCTGGATCTTGCAGCCGAGCTTGCTGCTCAGCTTGTCCCCGATCTGCTGGTAGAGGGGCACCAGCGTGCTGGCGTCCTCGAACGGCTCGACGCCCATCCGAACGGTGCCGCCGTTGGGGCAGCTGAACTGGTCCGAGCCGGCGGTGGATGCAGCGCCACCGCAAGCGGCCACGCCGAGCATCACGAGTGAAGCGAGGAGGGCGCCGGCGTGCCGAGACAGGTTGCCCATTTCGAATCCCCAAATGTGGTGGCGGTTGGCCACCCTTGGGAGGGATTCTCCGCACTGAAGGTTTACCGAAAGGGCAGAACCCGTTAACCGTGACGAAAGGAGCGTGGCAGATTTGGTTATGGGCCGGTGATACGTCCACAATCGCACCGGCATGAGTGTGGTCAGCGTCCGTCCCGCCGCTTGGGGCGACCGGAAGGCGGTCGGCCAGCTGATTGCCGCAATGGGCTCCCACGAGGACGTCCTCTCCTCGCCGGACCCGCTTCGCACATTCGGCGAGGTCCTGAGCCAGCCTTCTGCACGAGCGCTGGTAGCAGACCTTGACCAACGCGTCGTGGGATACGCCGAGCTGCAGGCGCGCCCTTCCACACTGCATGACGGTGTGGAGGGGTGGCTTGGTGCATTGGCCGTTGACCCGGCCCTGCCCCGGTCCGGCGCCGGGGCTCGGCTGATGGAGGCGGTCGAGCATGAGGCGAGGCTGCTCGGATGCGACGAGATCGTGCTGGAGAGCTCCGTGTGGAGGACTTCAGCACACTCCTTCTACCTGAAGGCAGGCTTCAGGCAGGAGACCCCAGCGGAGCGCTTCCGGCGGCCGCCGGCGCCGGCACCTGACCAGGAGTCGCGCTTTCTGGCGCTTGCCGCGCGTGCCGCCAACAGGGTCGCCTCAGCTCTTGCCCGCTGGATAGGCGTGCAGACGGTTGACAGGGCGGCCGATCTGGCCGCCGAGGCCGCTGCCCTCGAGGCGCTGGCGCCCCTTCAGGTGCCGGTGCTGACCGAGGAGGGTGGCTGGTCCGCCACAGCAGCGCCGTGTCGCGGCGGGTGGATCTGCCTCGATGCCCTCGACGGCAGCGCGAACCTCCGCGCTGGTCTCCCGCCCTGGGCGTTTTCCGCCGCCCTGGTCCGGGAGGGCCAGAGCGTCGCAGGTCTGGTGTGCGATCTTGCTTCGGGCCGCCGCTGGTGGGCCAGTCGCGGCAGGGGCGCCTGGGTCGACGGCCGACCGGCCTCGCCCCGTCGGGTTGGGCTGGTCGCGGCCGGCAGCCGGGCCGATGCGCTGCACGAACTGCCAGCTTGGGTCGAGCGGGTCCGCATCCCTGGCAGCACCTCGCTCTCGCTCTGTCATGTGGCCAGCGGATCTCTCGGCGGCTACCGTGGACTGGCCGCAGGAAACGTGCGCCCGCAGGACGTTGCGGCAGCGGCTGTCATTCTCAGCGAGGCAGGAGCCTGCCTGGTCGATTCCAGCCGATCGCCTCTGCTGATCAGCCCGCATCCCGAGCGGCTGCAGATCGTCGCGGCCCCAGACTTTGCGTCGGCGCGTGATTTACTGACGTGATGCGCGCGGTCGAGGGCTTTTGATTGGCCCTTTCTCTCTTCGCCCGCGCGTGGCTGGCTACATTCTTCCTGTGGCGCTCTGGCGTCAATAGACGTCAGGGCGGGCTCGCTGTCTACACCGAGCTGGTCGACTGGGTGACGGTCACGTGGGGAGGCTATAACCTCTTCACCACGCAGCGACAACGCCGCTCCGAGGTGCTATTCATGCTCCATGCGCATCGAGTCGGCGGTCACCTGCCTGTCCTGGATACCGTCGGACGCAGTGCGAGGGCTGCCGCGAGTGGCCTTCGAGCTGGGCGTCGGCCGCTATGACGAGCCGCCGCCCGACCGGATAGACGACATCGAGGCTTTGCACGCGCGGGGCGCCTTTCGCTTTGCCAATCAGCTGCGCGCCTGGGTCGAGGTGGAGAACGGCAAGATCGTCGGCCACGGCCACGAGGGCCGCAGCCTCATAAGCCGGACGATCCTGCGCTTCGGCGCCCTGATAGTGGCCTTCCAGCCCACCGCCTTTCCGGACATCCGCTGGGTCGCCGCCGCTTCGGACCGCCTCGTCCGCTTCATCCAGACCGCCGGGGGCAGGGCCGGCGTGCCGGCGCCGCGGCGTGTGCGCGGGCGGCCCTACTTCATGTGGGAGCGGCCCAACGTGTGGACCACTCTTTCCCTTACGATGCGCGCCCAGGGCCCGGCCATCGGAAAGCTAGAGGGCGCGAGCCGGTTCCCCCGTCACTGGGTCTACGACAGCGAAGGACGCCTGGTGGCCAAGTCGCGGAGATGGACTTCACGAACTGGTACAGGGGCGCGTTCGGCAGGCGCAGCCCGTGGGGGGACCGCGAGCAGGTCGCGCGAGTCATGGGGGCCGAGAGCGAGGTCGAGCGGCAGCTCTCGACCACGATCATGCGTGGCGGGGCCAAGCCCAGGCTGCAGACCCTGCCCAAGCAGCAGGCGCTGGTCACCCAGGGAAAGCCGGGATCAGAGCTCTACCTGCTTCTGGACGGAGTGCTGGAAGTTGACGTCGACGGCCGCTGTCTCGGCCAGCTTGGGCCTGGCGCGGTTGTCGGCGAGCGAGCCGCGGTCGAGGGGGGACTGCGCACCGCCACACTGAGAGCGGTCACTGACTGCCGTGTGGCCGTCGTCATTGCCGACCAGATCGACCCGGCGGCGGTCAGCCGGCTGACGGAGCTGCACCGCCGCGAGGAAGCGCCCTGACCGCCTTTACCCGACCGTTAGTCGAGACTGGCGAGAGCGGCCTTTACTCGATCGGAGAGAGCGATGCTCTCCTTCTGCTCGTACTCGACGAGGGCTCGTCCGAACTCGATCCGCGCTTCGGCGGTGCGGCCCAGGGCACGCAATGCCTCAGCCAGCCGCTCCCGCGCACCCCCGCGCCAGGCAAGGTAGTCGGTGTGCTCGATCACGTCCACAGCTTCCCGAGCGAGCGCCTCTGCCTGCGTGGGCTGGCCCCGATCGACCATGATCCCGGCCAGCGCGCAGCGCCATTGCGTATGAGCCAGCCAGTCATTGGGGGCAGCGCAGTCGCGGGATACCGCCACGGCTGCTTCCGCCTCGTCTAGCCGGTTCTCACGCCGCAGAGCCTCGGCCAGGTAGCCGGCGACAGTCGAACGCCAGAGCCTCTCGTCCAGCGAACCCAGCGTTTCGACCGCAGCGGCGAGGCTGGGTATGGCCAGCTCCAATCCGCCTGCCGCCCGCTCAAGCTCAGCCAGGAACATCGACTGCGACGCTCCGATCGCTGGCATGGCGAGCTCTTCGATGAATGTCTGCCCTTCACGCCACCGGCTGTGTGCTTCCTCGAAACGCCCGGCGTACGCAAGCAGAACCGCCTCCGATTGGGTCAGCAGCGCGTCCGCGTATGCGCCACCGGCATTGCTGGTGCGAATTTGCTGGATCTTCGTCAGGGCGCTGGCTACAGGCCACGGACCCCACATGATGATGGTCCCAAGGTTGGCCGCCGCCTGCGCAGTCAGCCCGCCCGCCCGGCGGAGGAACTCGATAGCCCGCTCGCCCAGACCCGTCGCTTCGCTGGCCTGACCGCCCCAGAAGGTGACGATCGAGGCAAGCGTGAAGGCGTCCGCCGCCAGGACGTCCTCGCCCATCCCACCCAGCTCCTCCGCGTAGAGCCTGGCGCGAGCCGAGTCGCTGCCCCGGGAGAATGTGTGAAAGAGCGCACGTACCCTGGCCAGGAGCATCGCGGGGCGGTCACCCTCAGCTTCGGCGAGCTCCGCCGCTTTGGTGGCGCTTTCCGCCGCCCCTGCCAGATCGCCAGAGAGAAAGAGCGGCCAGGAAAGCTCGCTCATCAGCCGGGCTCGACCCGGCGCCTTTCCGTCGGATGCAGCCATGGCACGGTTCAACAGGCGGATCGACCCTGCGGCGTCGCCCCGTTCAGCCGACCGGCGCCCCGCACGGCTCAGAAGTTCGGAGGCGCGAACGCCCAGTCGCCGCGCTCGTGCGTCCGGGGGTCCTAGCTCGGTCAGCAGCCGCCAGGCCTGCTCCAGGTGCCAGCCAAGGATCTCGTCAAACTCCACTGCGTGTGCGGCTGCCGCGGGTTCCAGCCAGATTGCGAATCGCTCGTGAAGCTCCGCCCTCAACTGCTTGGGGACGCGCGTATAGGCGGCGTCGCGCAGCAGCTGATGATGGAAGGCGAAGGCGTCCTCGCCAGCCAGGGCGCCCGCGTCGGGCCGTATCAGATCCTTGCGCTCCAGGGCCGCCAGCCACTCCGCCACCCGGCCCGCCAGGTCGTCCGGCAGAAGAGCCGCGACGGCGCCGCGGTTGAAGCGCTTGCCCTCGACGGCGGCCCGCTCCAGGGTGGTGAGCTCGGCGGGAGGTAGCTGCTCGAGCCGGGCGGCGAGCACGGCCGTCACGGTTGCCGGGACTGCGATCTCGTCGACGCTTCCCACCAGGGTGACTGCGCCGTCCTGCCTGACGAGTGCGTGCCGCTCGACCAGCATGGCGACGGTCTGCTCGGCAAACAGGGGGTTGCCCTCGGCCAGGGTCGCGATTCGGGCCGCGAGCTCGGCGGGCAGGGGGCCACCTGCAACGTCCTCGGCGATCTCGAGAGTCTCCGTGTCAGACAGTTGCTCCAGCGTCATCGTGGTGGCGTTCCGCTTGCCGCCTCCCCAGCCGGGGCGCGAGTCGAGCAGCTCCGGCCGGGCGCTCACGAGCAGGAGGAGCCCGGCCCCCCGCGACCAGTCGGCCACGTTCTCGATCAGGTCGAGCAGGGTTGGCTCGGCCCAGTGCAGGTCATCGATGAAGACAACGAGCGGACGCAGCTCCGCCCACGCCTCGAGGAACCTGCGAAGCGCCCAGAACGTCTCCTCCGGCCTCCCCAGAGCCCCTGCCACGCCCAGGACCTGGGCCAGACGCTCGACGACAACGTCCCTGTCGCGACCCGGTGGCAGCAGCCTGGCGATCCTGGAACGCACCTCGTCGGGATCCGCGGCCCCGGCCAGGGAAGCCGCCTCTGTGAGCATCTCGACAAAGGGCCAGTAGGTGATGCCGTCCCCGTACGAGAGGCAGCGACCGCGGGCCACGGTCACCATGCCGCTGAGCCCGGTGAGGAACGCTTCAGCCAGCCGGGTCTTGCCGACGCCTGGCGAGCCGAGGATCGTGACGAGTGAGCATACGGACTCGCTTGCCGTTCGCTCAAAGGCGTCGGTGAGGAGGCTGAGCTCTCGGACGCGGCCGACAAAAGCTGTGTCCGGCTGGCGCCGCGTCACGCCAGCTCCCTCTCTCACCTCCACCAGACGCCAGGCTGCGACGCGCTCCTGCTTGCCCCTGGCGGCCACCGGCTCAACAGGCTCAGCAACGACCTTGTCACGTACCAGCCAGTAAGTCACTTCGCCAAGGAGCACCTCACCGGGCGGCGCCGCCTGCTCGAGGCGCGCGGCCACGTTGACTGGGTCGCCTGTGACGAGCGTCTGGCCGCTGCCGCCGACCACCGCCTCGCCGCTGTTGATGCCCGTGCGGACGTTCAGCTCGACACCGAAGTCTCGGCCGAGCTCCCGGTTGAGCTCGCCCAGCCGCCGGCGCATCGCGGCTGCGGCCCTGGCGGCCCTCAAGGCGTCATCCTCGTGCACGAGGGGGATGCCGAAAACGGCCATCACGGCGTCCCCAATGAACTTCTCAACGGTTCCGCCGTGGCTCTCGAGGACCATCCTCATGGCGTCGAAGTAGCGGGTCATGATCTGGCGAACCGCCTCCGGATCCAGGCGCTCGCCCAGCGCGGTCGACCCGGTCACATCGACGAACATCACGGTGACCGGCTTGCGGACCTCGGCTGGCGCCGAAGCCAAAACAAGCGGTACCCCGCACTGGCCGCAATAGCGAGCGCCGGCGGGGTTTTCCGTACCGCATGAAGGGCACCGCGGACCGGGAATCGCCGCCATCTATCGAAAATCTACAGGCAGCGCCGTTCGCCCGGACGGTGGCACAAGGCCCCATGGCGCCGTCAGCCGGGGCGTCCGCCTCTTGTCGTGGCGATGGGGAGGCGTCGACTCTTTAGCTGGGCGCTCCTCTCGCCCGACGTGGTGATCGGAGGGCTGGCTGCAAAGACCTCAGGAGGTAGGCAACTAGACAAAGTCACTGATGACCGGGAGCTGGCTCGCGGGGCTCTTCGTGCTGCTCCCCAGCGGATTACGTCAATCAGTGCAACCTCGCGGTCTTCGTGTTGCTGCCGATCTTCGGAGCGGTCGGCGCAGCATTCGGCGCGCTGGGCCGACCAATCCGCAAGCAGATCGGCCGGCCGTGCTCCCACCCGGCGCTGAGTCCTGGAGGCCAGAACAGGCTGTGGCAGCCGCGCTGCACCTCAGCACCGGCACGGTCCGAAACCACCCCTCGATTGCCATCCAGAAGCTCAACGCGCAACCGAGTAGAAGCAGCCCGTATCGCGCGCGAGAAAGGCTGGCTCTAACTCCGGGCCGAAATGCCGGTTTCAGGATTGGAGCCCTTTTTTCGGCGCCTGTTGTCCACCTGAGATCCACCGTTTCAGGAAAGGCGCACCCGACCCCATAAGCGGGGACCTGCGGGCGGTAACTGCGGCGCTGGCGCTGACCGCCAGCGCCGAGATTGTGCTCTGTCAAGTATTTGGCGGGCCTTCGTGCAAGCCTGGCCGGTTGCATTGCCGGGTTCGCTTACTGGATGGGCAATCACTGGCAGCGGGTGTCGTCGCTCTCCTGGACAAGCTCGACGATCAGAAGGATGGCTGTAGCCCCGGCGGTGTGTGGCCCCGGCGGGATTCGGGGCTACAGCGACAATACCCTCTGCGTGCCCGAGTCAGGTTCGTGTGACACGCCCTGCCGTTCGACCCCCGATGGCGGGACCCGGCCGGCAGCATACGAACACCCTGATCGTTAAGGCACTGCCGGTTAGCTCCGCTGAGCAGGCTGTGTCACCTCTCCTGGGCGCCACCCTCCGAGTCCTGCACATCCGGCGCGTCGACCGCACCCACGAGCGCTGACCTCAAAGCTGGTCACGGCCGTGAGAACTGCTGAAGGCAGTCTCCGTGTAGGTTGGGGTGCAATCTTGGACGACTTTCGAATCGCCCTCCGGCAGGTTAGCTGGCTGTCCGAACTGGGTGAAGCTGGTGTCACAGTGCTAAGTGCGCAGCAGCCCCGGCCGAGACAGGCCAGCCGCCGCCATACATTCGAGTAACTGGCGGCCGCCTTCTGGGCACGTGTTACCTCAGGGAGCGGGAGATTGGGCTCCAGGCCCCAAGTGGCAAAACCAGGGTCGAATCATCTACAGGCTTGTGGCAGACTCCTGACGGCCCACGTTTGGCCGGGGGAGGCGGGACATCGAGGAGGCGGGACAGCGGAGGGGGGACACTCCCGAATATGCACCGAGTCATAACGACACGTCCTGAGAGAGTGCGACTGTCTCCTATTTGCTCCCTCAGGGAACAGCACATTCTGTCCACGACCCTTAACCTGGGCTCGATTTTGCGCGTCGCCCGGAACCTGGGCCTTCGCCGTGTGGGGGGCCCGGGACCTCGCCCCGAACCACCGTGCCGTGGCCCGGCCGCGACTCGATGACGAGCGTCCCTCCGGCCGCACCGAGCCTGTCGCGCATGTTCGCCAGCCCGCCACTTTCCATGTCGGAGACTTCGAAGCCACGGCCGGAGTCGTGCACTTCGAAGTAGAGCCGGTCTTCGTCCTGACGAAGACGTAGTGAAGTGCGCGCGTCTGGTCCTGCATGCTTGGCGGCGTTCTGGAGCGCTTCGATGCAGCAGAAGTAAACGGCTGACTCGACGTCGGCTGGGAAGCGACCAACGCTGTCGGCGTCCACTTCGGCGGGCGGCGAGAGCCGTCGGCAGGCAGCCGCCAGCGCATCGCCCAGGCCCGAGCTGGAGAGGAGCGGCGGGTAAATGCCGTGGCCGAGCGCACGCAGCTCCTCGAGGGCCGCCTCCGCCTCCTGGACCAGCTCCTCCAGGAGGCGGCGAGCACGCTCGGGGTGGGTGGCAGCGATCCTTTCGATGAGACGGGCCTTGACGGAGACGGAGAGCAGATAGTGCTGGGCCCCGTCGTGGAGATCGCGCTCGATCCGCTTGCGTTCGGAGTAGGCGGCGGCCACCAGGCGGGCCCGCGATGCCTGCAGCTGGGCGGCCTTGTCGCGGAGCTGCCACAGGGTGGCCCGCAGGGTGGCGTCGAGGCCACTTCGGTAGAGGCCAACACCAACGTCGCGGGCAAGCTCTCCGAGCAGCTCGTCGGCCGCCTCGGCTAGTCGCTTCGGTTGCCAAGCCCGAGCTATAACCAGGAGTCCGAGCAGCTCGCCGGCGTGGCTGACCGGCGCCAGCCGGAGACCTTCGCTCTCCGGTCTCGGGGTGAGCAGATCCGGCAGCCACGTGCGAGCCCAGGCGGCACCGGAGACAGGGGCATTGAGAAACACCGGCTTGAGCTCAGCCGTGATCGGCAAGGCCCGAGCCTGCACTGGCGGATCCGCCACCTGGAGGCGAAGCGTCTCCGAGTCCAGCATCCAGATTTCGGCGCGGTCCAGCTTGAGGAAACTGCGCAGCGCCTCGACGACCTCTCGCAACAGCACGTCGATCGGGTCCCCGCGGACCATCCGGCTTGTGAATGACCCGCGCACGAATTCGATCGCGTGCATGCTCGCGGCCTGACGCCTGCGCTGGCGTTCTGTCGCGACCAGTGCGGTCAGGACCGTGACGACCACCATGGCCCCAAGCAGGGCGATCGCGGCTACCGGAACCGCCTGGAGATCGCTGAGGTCGGGCACTAAAGGTGACTCTAGCCGGGTGGCGGCATCTCCCTCGTCACCTAGCCGATCATCCGCACGGCCTCGGCCGGTGCCATCCGCGCCGCCCGCGACGCGAGAGGTCCCGTAACCAAGACCACCGTCCCGTAGACAATGGCCAGGGCGATGGCCAGCCGTGGCAGGTTGACGCTGAATGGGGTGGCCGAGGAGGCGCCTGCATTGTGGAAGAAGTAGCCGGTGACCAGCCCGGCTCCGACCCCGGACAGGACGCCCAGCGTCGCGAGCAGTGCGGCTTCGGCGACCAGGCCGACCAGCAGGCTCGGCGGCTGGTAGCCGAGGGCGCGCAAGATCCCGATGGCTCGCCGGCGCTCGACCGCGGCGCGAATGCCGATCATAGCTAGGGCAAGGACCCCGACCAGCAGGCCCATGTGGAGCAGCACGTCTTCCCCGGTCGCGTAGGCCAGGTAGCTGGCAAAGCCCTGGTCGAGGAGGTCGCGGATGGAGGTGGCCTGTACACCCTGAGCGAACCCGGCCCTGGCGATCTGGCGCGCGAGCTCGCTTGGGTCGGAGCCGGGTCGGATCGTGAGCAGGAGTGCCGACCCGCCAGGGGCGGTGTCCAGATTGGCCACGGTGGTCGCCGAGGCGACGACGCCATTGAGGATGGCGAACGCTGGGACGGCAGCCAGGCGCAGGTGGAGAGGGCCGCTCTTGCCTGCGACCACGATCTCGTCACCGGGGCTGGCGCCGCTTGTGCCAGGACCGATGACCAGGTTGGGCTGGCTGCGGACGGCCTGCCAGGCGTCCGTGCTGGTGTGGAACCGGCGGCCGAGGTTGTCCAGGGCGACAGGCCCGGCGTCCCGAGGCTGGTCGGGGAGGACGTAGAAGGTCATCTCCGTCCAGGAGCTACTGCCAATGTATCCGGTCCCGTGAAGGGGGCCGCTATAGATCTGTATGGGCAGGGTCATCCGGCCGGTGACCTGCTGCTCGACACCTTGCGGCAGGTGGATCGGCTCCGCGCCCGAGCTGACGGCCACGACGTCGAAGCCCGCGGATTCGCGCTCATGGTTGATACTCCCGCTGCCCACGAAGATCGCGATCACCGTCACGAGCGCCAGGACGAGGGCGAAGGCGCTCGCCGCCAGACCGGTCCGCAGCGGCCGACGGCTCAGATAGGCAAGCGGAGGGCGGAGCGCCGCCTGGACGCGGCTGGACCGGTTGCCCAGCCAGGCGAGCCCGGAGTCGAGCAACCGCAGGTTGGCGGCCACGGCGATGCTCAGCCCGACGGCGGGCAGCGCCACCCATATCAGGAGCACCGTGGCCTGCACGTTCAAATCCGAGACAAAGCGGCTCCCGTGAGCGGCGACGGTGATTCCGGCCAGGGCCGTGATCCCGAGGCCGAAGATGGTGGCCCGGGCGCGGTCGGGCAGCCGGCCGCGCGCCAAACCGGCCACGGCCGCAATCAAGAGCGACCCGCCCAGCAGGCGCGCGCGCCCGTCGTTTGGGATGAGCAGCCCAGCTCCGGCCGCGGCCACGGTCAGCAAGAGCGCGGTGCGTGGCCAGCGCTGACGGGGTGCCAGTGCGGGCTCGGGCAGATCCCGGATGGCGGCCGAGATCGCCATCCGCGAGGTCCGGTAGGCGGTGGCTGCCACCGTCGCCAGAGTGAGCAGAGCGCCGGCGGCAAAACCGAGCGCGAGTGTGCCTGGCCGGATCGTGAGCTGAAGAGGGAGGCTGGAGATCCGGCTGAGGGGATCGAGGAGGACCGCGTTCCAGAACTCATGCGCCACGTAGACACCCGCCGGCACCCCGACGACGACGCCCGCGATCGCCGCCGCCACGCTGTAGACGGCCCCTTCCAGGACCGACGTGACGATGAGCCCAGCCCTCGAGAGCCCCAGCGCGCGCAGGACCGCCAGCCGTGGCCGGCGCTCCTCGGACAGGGCGATGACCAGGTTCACGATCAGGGCGATGGCGGCCAGCACCGTGAGCCCGCTGAAAGCGAGATTGACGCCCACGACGTACGCAGTGGTATCCGCCGCCTTGCGCTCCAGTTCGACCCGCACGTCGTCGACCACCAGCGGCGTCGCGGTCCGGATCCGGCCCAGGGCCGAGCGGAGAGGCGCGGCCGCGCGGCGAGCCGGCTGCCCATTAGCGGGGCTTCCGCCCCTGGCTGCGACGCGCACCACGTTGATCTCGCCGCCGCTGGTCACCAGCTGGGCGGTGGCGAGCGGCAGGTAAGCGGTGAGGGGGCCACCATATGACGTCCTGGCGAGCGGGCCGCTGTAGGCGCCGGGCCCTACTCGACGAGTCTCCCAGCGGGTCGGTTTGCGGGCAGCAATCCCGTAGATGCGCAGGTCGGTGGCCCCGCCACTGCCAGCGCTTACCCGCAGGCGGTCTCCCACCCGGGCCTCGAGGGCGCTGGCCAGATCGGTGGAGAGCAGCACGTCACCCTCCGCCAGCTCGCCCCCATAGGTAGTACGGCCGCCGCCCAGGTCGAAGGCGCCGAACCGCCTCTGCGAGGCGGGGTCGAATCCGACAAGGAGTACGTCCGGCTTGCCCAGCCGCTGATCCAGGTCGGCCACCGAGGCATGCAGCTCCAGGCCGGCCTGCACCCCGTCGACGTACCGCGCCAGGGCGCGATCGGCAGCCAACCGCCGCGCGACGTCGATGGAGAACAAGCCCCCGCTAGGGTTGGTGACCGTCAGATCGACGGCGCCCAGCTGCTGGGTCCAGACGGAAGTCAGCGTCTGAACGCTCGAGTCGGCGCCGACCAGCGACGCAGTGATCGACGCAGAGCCTGCCATCAGCCCGACCACGAGTAGCGTGAACTGACCCTTGCGACGGATGCTCTCGCGCAGGGCGAAGCGCGCCAGCAGCGGGCGCCGCCAGGCCAGCACCCCGAGCGGCGCGAAAACCAGTAGGAAGAGGGCGCCCACGACCAGGAAGGCCTGCGTCACGCGGACTCCTTTGCCGGCACCACACTGCCGGCCCGTTGGGAGTCGATCCGACCGTCGCGGATCTTGACCACGCGGCCGGCCCGTTCGGCGACGAGTGGGTTGTGCGTCACGAGGACAATGGTCTGGCCTTGCTGGTTGATCCTCAGCAGCAGCTCGACGATGACCTGAGTGACCTCGGTGTCCAGGTTGCCGGTGGGCTCGTCTGCCCAGACTACGGCCGGCCGGTGCACCAGGGCGCGAGCCACTGCAACGCGCTGCTGCTCGCCGCCGGAGAGCGCATCGGGGCGGTGCTGCGCGCGGGCGGCCAGACCCAGTATCTCCAGCATGTCGAGTGCGCGGCGGCGGGCTTCGCGACCGCCAGTGCCCTGCAGCAGAAGCGGGATCTCGACGTTCTCGACCGCGCTCAGGACCGCGAGCAGGTTGTAGGCCTGGAACACAAAGCCCATGTGGCGGCAGCGGTAGGCGGTGCGCTCGCGATCCGACATGCTGGCCAGGTCCGTGCCCTCGATCAGCACCTGGCCGCCGTCGAAGCGATCGAGCCCGGAGAGGCAGTTGAGAAGAGTCGTCTTCCCCGAGCCGGAGGGCCCGACGATGGCGATCATCTCTCCACGCCGGACCTCGAGATCGACGCCGCGCAGCGCTTCGACGTCGCCGGCGCCGTGATAGACCTTGCGCAGCCGCTGGGCGATCACCATCGGCGCTGAGCCATTCATCGCGGTGCCCTCCTCCAGCCGAGGCGCCTGAAGTTGCTGCATATCGCTTCCAGACCTCCTGGCCGACAGCCTAAGCCCGGCCGGCCCTGATGGCGACGGTGCTGGCTGCTGAGTCCAGCCCCTGGCCAACCTCGGGGTTAGGGCGCGGTTGGCCTCAGGCTCCTCCGGGCTCCGGCCGGTCGGCAAGAAAGAGCAGGGAGGCCCTCACCCTGCGGTGGATCTCGGGCTCCTCGCTCAGACCGAGCTTGGAGAAGATCGAGTTGATGTGCTTTTCCACTGATGACTCGGCCAGAAAGAGCTCACGCCCGATGGCCGCGTTGCTCTTGCCTTCCGCCACTGCGGCGAGAACGTCGCGCTCGCGCGCGGTCAGGACCTGGAGTGGCGACTGCTGCCTGGCCGCGCGGGCAGCGACCAGCGCCTCCACCACCTTCGGATCCACGACCGAGCCGCCGGCGGCAACTGCCCGGAGGGCCGACGCGATCTGCTCGACGTTGTTGACGCGCTCCTTCAGGAGGTAAGCGCGCCCGTTGGAGCCCTGCTCGAAAAGCTGGAGCGCGTACTCCGCGTCGGCGAACTGACTCAGGGCGACGACGCCGACCGCGGGGCTGGTCCGCCGCAGCTGGTGGGCGACCTCGATCCCCTCTGCAGAGTGGCCAGGAGGCATCCGAATGTCAGTGAGAACCGCATCCGGCTTCTCCCGCTCGATGGTTGCGAGCAGGTCGTCACGGCTCTCGCAGACGGCGACCACATCGATGTCCTCGACGGTCGCCAGCAGCTGGCGCAGCCCCTCCCTCACCAGAAGGTTGTCCTCTGCCAGGACGACTCGTATCGGCACCGCGCTCGGATTATCGGACGCGGGGAACCGTTCCCGCTTTCGGTGTCGCTTCTTCTCGACATTCGCTCAGGAAGTCCGCGATCATCGACGCGACCTCCACCGGCTCGTCCAGCCAGGGCAGGTGCCCGCTTCGCTGCAGGCTTTTCAGCTCCACGAAGGGATCCTCCTCTCTCCAGATGAGGAGAGTCTTCGCCGCCACCGGACTGAGCGCCGCGTCCGAGAGCGTGATCGAGCGCTTGAGGCCGAGGGCCGAGCCCAGCCTCTGATCCATCTTCGCCTCGTTGAGACTCATCGCCTGGCGACTTCTGAAGCAGCTCGCTCGGAGAGGTCGGTCGAGAGCATGAATGCTGTCTGCAGCCGGCCGACGGGGTCGGGACCCCGATCACGCGTGCCGTCCCACGCGCGCCGTCCTGCTGACGGAAGACCAGCGCCCCAAGCACCGGCGGTTCGCTCGTCCAACCGGCAGCGAGAAGTACACGACCAAGGGTCCGGTCCGCGAGAGCGGCGTCATCCGTGGTCGCTACCAGAACTGAGAGCGGCCGTGCACCCGGGGTGTGGACCAGGTCGCACTGACGCACCTCGGCGTCGGGGTAAGCGGGCAACCAGGGCAGCGCGGTCAGGCAGCCGTTCTTGCGCTGCCGGGGGTCTCGGACGCCAAGCTTCACGCCGGTCCCCTTCTTGCCTGGGTCCGGCTGTGCGAGCCGGAGGTAGCCGCGAATGGGGGGTCACCGCGGCGCAGCATGAGGGCTCGGCTGGCTGGGGGGCGCACGCCACCTGGCGTACTTGTCATTTGAGACGCGGCGAGCTTGGTCGGGACCCCCCGGCTGGCTTCGCCGATTGTTTCCGGCCTTCCGGGTGGCCTGGATGCGAACAGCGCCGTACGTTGACCCAACCGACCGGTGACACGACAGGCCGCCTGGCCGACGGCCAGCTCGTGACGGTCGACGGTTCAGCTGGCGTCGTCACGCCAGTGCGGCGGAGCTGATCAAGAACCAGCTCACTTCAAGGAGGCTCGGCGTTCGGCTAAGGAGGCAATGTGGATCCCTACATCGGTCAAAAACTGGTCTCGCACAAACAGACAGAGATGCGTGCAGAGGCCAAGAGCCAACGCCTGACCCGGCTCGCATCGATTGGCCCCCGCCCACTCTGGCCCAGGGCCTTGGACCGGGTGGCCTCCGTGATCCAGCGGGTAACACCACGGCTGTCTATCGCCGACTCTGCATGGATCCTCGAGCACTGGGGCCTGCGGCGGCGGGTACCCGAGACGGCATCCCGTCCGTGGTCTGCACCGGGAGACGCGACGCGCCATCTGGCCGAGGGCCAGCTTGGGACCGTTGACCGGTCGGCCGGCGTCGTCACGCCCGATCGATGAGATCTGCGGAGATGAGGAAGTGCAAAGGCCGCCGGTACGCAGTCGCCGCGGGCGTCAATTTTGATCGTAGGAGGGATACGAGATGAAGACGAAGCTGGCCGCCGGCGTGCTCACGCTGGCCACCGCCATTCCTGCGTTCACGCTGTCGCGGGTGATCTGGCCCGACCCGCCAGGCGCGCCCGTGCCGCCACCATGGCTGCTCCCCTTCCTGCTCATTCCAGCCATCTTCGAGGCGCTGGCCTTCGGGCTGGGAGTCGCCTTCGTCGTCTTTGGTGGCCGCCTTCTGGCTCGCGCTGGCCAGCCGGCCGGCCTGACCTTCGCGACCTACCTTGCGATTGCCTGGTCGCTGGTCAGCTGGTGGCCGCACGTGAACTTCCACCGTGTGATCGGCACCAACCTGGTTGCGCTGGTCGAGGTGGACTGGGCATTCCATCTCACGCTGATAGGGAGTGCAGCGGTGATCGCATACTTCTTCGTGCGTGCCCTCGGAACTCCAATACGGCCCTCACGGAGAGCTCATGAGTTCCTCTCCTGAATCACAGCTGCGAACCCAGGACGAGGCGATGTCACCGCCGGCGCGGTCACGAGCACGCGAAATTGCCCGACAAGCCTACGTCTACGGGATCTGGTTGCTCTTCGCATCGATCATCGTCCAGTTCTTTCTTGCGGGCCTTGGGGTCCTTGACAACCCGATGTTCTTCTCTTGGCACGTCACGGTCGGATCGGTGGTCGGATTGCTCCCATTGGTACTCGTGACCGTCGGAGCGTTTGGTCGAGTGCCTGGCCCGATGCTATGGCTGACCGCAGCCGTGTTTGGGCTTGTCGTGCTGCAGTCGGTGCTCATCGTGCCGTACCGATCGGCCGCGACCGGATGGGTGCGTGCGATTGCAGCTCTTCACGTAGTCAATGCTCTGCTTATCTTCTGGACCGGCTTGAAGCTGCTCGAGAGGACCGCTCGGCTTTCATCGGAATGATCCCAAGCCCGGTCTCCATGACACCGTTCAGGCTGGACACGGGTCAGAGGTTGGCTCGCGATGGATGCTGGACGCCATGTTCGCTGACGCGCCGACGGGCTGGCAACAACAACGACAGAGCTTCTGATCGGCTCCGCGAGCTGGTTCGCTTACGCCAGAACGGCACCGTCCCATCGTTCAGATGGGGCCGCAGGCGACACTGACACCCACACCCAGGTTTGCAGGGAAAACAGTCAGCAGCAGTATCGAACGAATGTACGGGAGGCGGAGACGGGGCTCCAGGCCCCAAGTGGCAAAACCAGGGTCGAGTTCACCTATACGCTTACGGCAGGCTCCCGAGATGCCACATTTGGCCGGGGGAGGCGGGACCCTATTTGAACCTCAGGTCCAGTCTGGATTACCGCTCCAAGTTGGTCCCCTCGCTGGTCAGTAGCGCAGCCGACTGAGTGACCTGGCCCGGTGGCTGGCTCACGAACTCAGGGCGGCTTCGACGCCGGTCGCGCAGCTGACGCGAGCTGAGCTGGCTCAAGTTGAGGTTGGGGGCCTTGTATGGCATTCGCATACAAGAGAACCCGAGGGGCCGACCTGAATACGAAAGCAGCCCCGGCGGTGTGTAGCCCCGGCGGGATTCGAACCCGCGATCTCAGCCTTGAGAGGGCTGCGTCCTAGTCCACTAGACGACGGGGCCACGGCGGGCGGGTTCTGAGCTAGCACCGCAGCGGACAATGATAAAAGGGCGGAACCTCCCAGTCGCTTCCAAGTCCGTTCCTAGCTCGCGGCACCACCCGGTCGCTATCATCAGCCGGGTCGCTCGTGTCTTCCAGAACCGTACGTAAAAGGGCTGGACGGAGCCGGGGTGGGATGGGCTGGCGTGGGATGCTGGCGCTGTTCCTCGTGGGTCTGATCACGTCGGGTCTGGCAGGTGCTGCCGCCTACTTCCTCCCCGTCGTGGTCGCGGCTTACGCCCAGACCGGCCAGGCCAGGACCTCGACGCCGTTGCCGCTGATCTCCGCCTCCAGCGCCCCGGCAGCACCGGCTGCCGGCTCGGCCTTCAACGTGCTGCTGATGGGATCGGACGACGACACCAAGTTCAAGAACGGCGTCTACCTGACGCAGTCGATGATCCTTGTGCGGATCAACCCGGCCACACGGCACGTGACCATGATGTCGATCCCACGAGACCTGTACGCGCCATGGTCGACGGGCGGCTACGGCAAGATCGACGAGGTCC
>Ga0126369_10001223_pt1 | contig 17630 bp, 17 predicted proteins | sample PanSoiMetaPlot_1_FD_109646 | JGI IMG/M metagenome (GOLD analysis project Ga0126369, IMG submission 109646) | Tropical forest soil microbial communities from Panama - MetaG Plot_1 | ecosystem: Environmental > Terrestrial > Soil > Tropical forest > Bulk soil | place: Panama | collected 2016-02-17 | reverse complement strand
TGCAACGGTTATCGATCTCTCCCACGCAACGGTCCTCCCGGGCCTCATCGACTGCCACACGCACCTAAGCGCCCGCGCCGACCGCTACAATCCCATTTACCGTTTCAGAGACACACCCTTCGATCACGCTTTCTACGCAGTCGTCAATGCGCGCAAGACGCTAGAAGCCGGATTCACCACGGTCCGCGACGTCGGCTCGCCGCCATTCCTCGCAGTCGATCTCCGCAACACGATCAACGAAGGCTTCATTCCTGGCCCGCGTATCGTCGCCAGCGGCCCCGGCATCTCGATCACCGGAGGTCACGGAGATCTCAACAACTATTCTCCGCAAACGCGAGTCAGCATGTTCCCCGACGAACGCAACTTCCAGATCGCCGATGACGCCAACCAGCTTCGCCACGTAGTCCGCGCACAAGTAAAGTACGGAGTCGACGTCATCAAAATTCTTGCCACCGGCGGCGTCCTCTCGAAGGGAGACAATCCCGGCGCGCCACAGTTCACCTTCGAAGAACTCAAAGCTGCCGCCGACACCGCCCACATGGCCGGACGCAAAATCGCCGCCCACGCTCACGGCACCGAAGGCATCAAGAACTCGATCCTAGCCGGCATCGATTCCATCGAACACGCCAGCCTCATCGACGACGAAGGCATCCGCCTAGCCAAAGAACACGGCACCTACCTGGTCATGGACATCTACAACGACGACTACATCCTGAACGAAGCCCCAAAGGTTGGTCTCGAGCAGGAAAACATCGACAAAGAGAGAATGGTCGGGCGCCTGCAACGCGAAAACTTTGAGAAAGCCGTCAAAGCGGGCGTAAAGATGGCCTTCGGCACCGACGCCGGAGTCTATCCCCACGGCGACAACGCCAGACAGTTCTACTACATGGTCAAATTCGGCATGACCCCAGCCCAGGCAATCCGCGCCGCAACGTCAAATGCCGCCGACCTGATCGGCCGCGCCCAAGAAGTAGGCACCATCGAGCCAGGAAAGTACGCCGACATCATCGCAGTGACAGCCGATCCGCTGTCAGATGTCCGAGCCCTAGAACACGTAGACTTCGTCATGAAGGGCGGCACAGTCTACAAGGACTTAAACAAGAGGCAGTAAAAGTTTGTGTAGGGGCGGACGCAGCTTGCCCTGAGCGAAGTCGAAGGGTCCGCCCCGGCGCGCCAGCGCCGTTTCAACGGTCGTTCACTATTGTTCTCAGTCCCAAACTTGATGTCATCCTGAGGCGCGCCGTAAGCGCGCCGAGGGACCCTATAACCCCAAAACCCACAACCGCAGTCAACGGGAATATCTGCGCACCCTAAGCTGATCGCCTTCGCGCGTCCGCCTCTCCCTGTCGCGCCCGCTTTCGAAACACCACCCGCACTCCCTCTCTCCACCGCTGGTCAATCCCCACGAACGCCCACTCAATCTCCGGCGACACATACCGCAAAATCACGTCAGTCGCGGGATGCACCCGCAACGCCGATGCAACCAGAAACAGCAGCGGCGCCTCCGCCGACAACTCCCGCCCCCCAAAATATCCAAACCTCAAGAACTCCCCCCGCCCATGATGCCACTGCACCCGCGCCCAATAATCCAGCCCTTGCAGCGGCAGATGAATATCCTCATCCGCCTTCAACTCGACCACGGCCAGCCGCCCCTCACGTGTCAGCGTCAGCACATCGATCATCGCCCGGTCCGCCGCCGAAAACGCCGGCACCTGCGAATACACCGACTCCGCCTCCAACCGCTCATCAATCACGCTCACATCCGCGCGCACCAGCGACTCCAACCACCGCTCCGGATGCATCCGAAACAACGGACTTCCACGCGCCCCATAAGGGTGCCGTGCCTCCCGCAGCGCCGTCAGCAGCTGCAGAAAGAAAGCCCAATTGCGATCGTCAAGAACGCGCTCCTCCGCCCCAACTCCGAACACGATCTCCTGCTTGCTCCGGAATGTAACCGCGTCGGCCCCCATACGCGCCCGCAAACTCCAACCCGCGCCAGCGAAACGCAATCTCCGCCGGAGACAGCACCGCCACCTCGCAATTCGCTAGGACCGTCTGAATCCGCGCAATCGACTCCGTAAATCTCTCGAGCGCCGCTGTCTCATTCGTCGCATGCACCAGCCGCGTCGCGATGTTCCCACGATCCGTACAGTCGATCTCCACAACCGCATCGTGCCGCTCATCAAACTCAAACAGGCGCCACTTCGCCGCTGCACGATTCAGATTAGCCACCCGCTCCCGCACCAGCGCAGAAGTGCCTGCCGGCACAAACAGAATCAACCCTTCCACTAAGCAGGTGGGATGCGTCCGACTTCGGGAAATTTGGAAATTTCCCCGGCAAACATCCAGCCACAAAATCCCAAACGTCAACGCGGCATCGATCGAACTCTGTGTCTCGGTAGCATTCACCCCGAGCACAGCAAACGCACTTTGCCCCGCACGCAGCAACCCGCGCGTATAAACGGGACCAAAAGACTTCTCCAAATCAACCCCCGTGGTCAACCGTGCAATCGCGAATCCCGGAAAATGCCTCTCAATCGCGCGCCGCAATTTCGCTTCGTACGCCGCGCGCGCTGCCCTCTTCGCCGAAGGAGACCTTCGATCCCGCTCGCGGCAAATCTCCAGCTTCGTCGGACGCGTCTGCCCCAACCGCACCACCGCCAGCCGCAACGACCCGCTCTTCACCTCCGCATCAAGCACGCGCCGCACCGTATTCCGCTCCGCTGACCACAGATGCAGCAGGCACTTGTTGTACTCCCCCGAAATCGAGTACTTCGTCTGCGCCAGATCAAACGTCACCGCCCCGTCTTCAAGCACAACAGCGCCGGAAGCCTCGCTCAAAAACTCCTGCACAGTCTGCGTCAACGATTCTGGTGTCAAACCGAAATTGTCCGCGTTGCTATGAAGCAAAGTCTGTGACGAATGAACATATTGATTGTGTGGAAATCGCCCTTCTCAGCGCTCTCTGCGGCATTTCTTTGCGATCTCAGCGGTAAAACAACCACCGCCAGGGCCACCGAGCGGACTCGGCCACTCCACGACCCTAACCTGCCGCTATGGGATAATGAAGCGGGAGCACCAGCCGCGAGTCCGCACTTCACTCGCCGGCATCCAATACACGTGGATAAACATAATCGTTTCTTCTTCGACCACTACGGCCTCACCGAGCAAGATCTCGAACGTTACCTAGCCGCAGCTCTTTCCGCGGGAGGCGATTACGCTGACCTCTATTTCGAGTACCTCTCCTCCACGGCGCTCTCCATGGACGAATCCATGATCAAGTCGGCGAGCCAAGGCATCTCCGCCGGATGCGGCGTCCGCGTAGTCAGCGGTGAGCGCACGGGATACGCCTATACAGATGATCTTTCGTCGGATCGAATTCTCCATGCCGCTCGCACCGCCGCGTTAATCGCCAGCGCCCCCGCGAAATCCACGGTCGCAGGATTCCAGAAGTCGCAAGCCCGCAGCCTCTACCCTGTGACTCTGCCCAGCGTCGATGCCGAAATCAGCGCCAAAGTCGAACTCCTGATGCGCGCCGACAAGACCGCGCGCGCCTACGATCCGCGCATCAAAGAAGTCCGCGCCAGCTACTCCGACGAACTCCGAAACATCCTGGTAGTCGCTTCCGACGGCACCTTCGCCGAAGACTCGCAGCCGCTAGCGCGCATGAACGTAAGCTGCATCGCCAAGACGGAAGGCAACTCTGCTCGTGGCGGCTCCGGTGGCGGAGGCCGCGTCGCCCTCGACTTCTTCTTCGGCGACAAGAATCCCGAATTCTTCGCCCGTGAATCGGCACGCCAAGCGCTCCTGCAGCTCGACGCCCGCGAAGCCCCTGCCGGAGAAATGGAAGTCGTCCTCGGCCCCGGATGGCCCGGCGTTCTCTTACACGAAGCCGTAGGCCACGGCCTAGAAGCCGACTTCAATCGCAAGAAGACCTCTGCCTTCGCAGGCCTGATCGGCAAGCGTGTAGCCAGCGAACAATGCACGGTCGTCGACAACGGCACCATGCCCTGGCGCCGCGGATCGCTCAACGTTGACGACGAAGGCGAGCCCACGCAAGAAACGGTCCTGATCGAAAAAGGAATTCTGAAGGGATATCTCAGCGACAAGCTTTCCTCGCGCCTGATGGGTATCGCCGACACCGGCAACGGACGCCGCGAGAGCTACGAACACATCCCCATGCCGCGCATGACAAATACGTACATGCTGGCAGGTAATGACAATCCGGAAGACATCATCCGCTCGGTGAAGCACGGCATCTACGCCGTAAACTTCGGCGGAGGCCAAGTCGACATCACCAACGGCAAATTCGTCTTCTCCGCCAGCGAAGCCTACATGATTGAAGACGGCCAAATCACCGCCCCGATCAAAGGCGCCACGCTGATCGGCAACGGCCCAGACGTCCTCACGCGGGTAAGCATGGTAGGGAACGATCTGAAGTTAGATGAAGGCGTAGGCACCTGTGGCAAAGACGGCCAAGCAGTCCCGGTAGGCGTAGGCATCCCGACGCTAAAGGTCGATCGCCTGACAGTAGGTGGCACAGCCAGAAAAGACCCCGGCGGCTTCATGCAGTAATTTTGCTTCAAGATTTGTCATCCTGAGCGGAGCCGTGACGGAGCGAAGCGGAAGTCACGGCGGAGTCGAAGGATCCCTACGAGCTTTGCAGAAATCAACGGCGCGGCAAGAAGTTTCTGCTGAAGATACGCGACCCTCCGCCCCAGAAGCAACGCGGAAGAGCGGCCTTTAAGGGCCGCGTAGAGCGAGATACTAGACGGGCTTTAGCCCCCGAGGAAACCGGACACGGAAATGCAGACGGTCTTGATCGACACATTCACTGTCCCCGAAGAATCCAAAGCTGCCTTCCTCGCGGAAACCCGCAAGATTCAAGCGTTCCTGGAAACCCTGCCCGGTTTCGTCGAGAGCTTCGTTTACGAAAAAACCGCAGGCGAAAACCGCATCAACGTCGTAACCACCGCAGTCTGGGAAAACGACGCGGCTATGGAAAGCGCCAAGAAAGCAACGACAGCGCAGTTCCAAAAAACAGGCATCAATCCGCAACAGATCATGAAAGAACTAAAAGTCGAAGCGGGAAGGGCAGTGTACCGGAGAACTCCATACTAGTGCCGTGACAACAAACGGCGTTGTCATCCTGAGCGGAGTTCGAGCTTCGCGCAAAGCGCGAAGCTCAAACGAAGTCGAAGGATCCCTTGCAGCTCTGCAGCCCCAGCGGCTCTCTAAGGAGTTCGTATTCCTGGAATGAAAGCGTGATGAGGATGCGGAATCGGCAAGCACCAAGAAATGATTCTCAACGTCCCCTGTGCCCCCTGTGGTGAAAGATTCTATGACCCCAACAGAACTCGAAACCAGAAACCAGAAACTAGAAACTGACCTCAGAGAAGTCGCCCAAGACATCGTCGCTCGCGCCATGGCCGGAGGCGCCACAGCCGCAGAATGCGTAGTCCGCGAAGGCGACGAATTCTCCACGCTAGTCCGGCTAGGCCAAGTCGAAACCCTCAAAGAATCTGGCTCGAAGTCCATCGGAGTCCGCGTCTTCTTCGGACAGCGCGCCGCGAGCACCTACTCCTCCGACTTCTCCCGCGAAGGCCTAGACCGCATGGTGAAGTCGGCGTTAGAACTCGCCAAGATCACCTCCGAAGACCCGTTCGGCGGGATCCCCGCAGCCGACCAACTCGGCCAACTCAAAGGCGATCTCGATCTCTACCACGAAGACGTCTACTCGCTCCCCGGCGCCGACCGCATTGACTACGCTCGCCGCGCCGAAAAGGCTGCCCTCGACTTTGATCCGCGCATCAAGAACTCCGAAGGCGGATCGTTCGACGCCGCCACCGGACACAAGGTCCTAGCCAACTCCCACGGCTTCGTCGGCGAGTACAGCCGTTCCTATTGTTCGACCGCCGCAGTCCCCATCGCTCAATCCGACGATGGAGCCATGCAGCGCGACTTCTGGTTTTCCGTCGCACGAACGCTCACAAAACTCGATGCGCCCGAGAAGGTCGGCAAAATTGCCGCCGAACGCACGATCCGCCGTCTAGGCGCAAAAAAAGCCAAGACCGCCAAAGTCCCCATCGTCTTCGATCCGATGGTCTCAACCTCCATCCTCGAGCACATCTTCGAAGGCATCAACGGAGACTCCGTCTACCGCGGCGCCAGCTTCCTGGCAGGAAAGCTCGGGCAGAAGATCGCAGGTGACAATGTTACGGTCATCGACGACGGCACAATCCCCGGTGGGTTTGGCACTAGCCCGTTCGATGGCGAGGGCATCCCCACCCGCCGAACCGTAGTCATTGAAAACGGCGTGCTCAAGTCATATCTGCTGAACACGTACACGGCCAAAAAGCTGGGTTTGCAGACAACGGGCAACGCCGCGAGAGGACTAGCGGGGACTCCAGGTATTGGCCCCGGAAATTATTTTCTCCAGCCAGGCCCGAAGAGCTCGAAAGATCTGATCGCCGGAATTAAAGAAGGCCTCTACGTAACAGAATTCCTGGGCCAGGGCGTGAACCTGGTAACCGGCGACTACTCGCGAGGTGCCTCCGGCCTCTGGATCTCCAACGGAGAACTCACGTATCCAGTAGAAGAGATCACGGTGGCAGGAAACCTGAAGGATCTTTTCTTCAATATCTCAGAGATCGCCAACGACCTCGAATTCCGCGGCTCCGTAGCCGCCCCCACAATCCGCATCGAAGGCCTGATGGTAGGCGGCGAATAGCCCGTGTAGGGACGGACGCATTCGTCCGTCCCGCGAGCGAAGCGAGCGTGTCGCAGGCAGGCCTGCGAGGCAACCTGCCGTCGGTCGAGCGCGAGATCGCCTTAGGAATTGCCGCATACCATTCCGCCTTGTCATCCTGATGGCGCCGTCTTTTGGCGCCGGAGGACCTATGCAACTCTGCCTGCAATGCTCATACGGCCGGCGACGACACAGATCCACAAGCCGCAAAAAGCGCACCCGCGGTGGATCACATCCAAACCCAAAATAGTCCAGAAATGCCCGCGCTCTCAAAATCTCCGTAGAAGAGCGGCGCTTCCAGCGCCGCGTCAGATGATCCGTGGGGATGGGCTTCAGCCCAGTGGTCGTTTTCCGACGAGCGAAAGGGTGATCTCACACCGCGAAAAAGGCCCCGTCCCCCACTGAACACTCCACCGACCCAAGCATATAATCTGCGGTTCGTAGGAGCCTCCCAATGAACCGCCGCTCATTCCTGAAATCCGCCAACGCCGCCGGACTCGCGCTCGCGCTTCCCTCAACCACCTTCGCTGAGGAGAAGAAGTCAGCTCCTGAGAATACCCCGGCCGCCGCGCCGAATCCGAAAGCCATCCTCCTCAAAGACTACCGCCCGCGCTCCATCCACAAAGTGCCCATCACGCAAATCGACAAGGCGAAATTCCCGATCCTCGACATGCACTCGCACCCGGAAGCCAAGACCGACGCCCAGATCAATACCTGGATCAAGATCATGGATGAAGTCGGCGTCGAAAAATCCATCGTGCTAACGATGACCACGGGCAAACCATTCGACGAGATCTACGCAAAGTACTCAAAATATCCGGATCGCTTCGAAGTCTGGTGCGGCCTCGATTTCACCGGACACAACACGTCCAGCTTCCCCGATTCTGCCGTCAAAGAGCTCTCACGCTGTCACGACGTCGGTGCAAAGGGCATCGGAGAAATTCACGACAAGGGCCAGGGCCTGCGCTCCGGCAAGTCGACCGCACCCGGCCTGCATCCCGACGACGCGCGCGTCGACCCCATCTGGGAAAAGGCCGCTGAACTCCGCATGCCCATCAGCCTCCACGTTGCCGATCCCATCTGGATGTACCAACCCATGGACAAGCACAACGATGGCCTGATGAACGCCTACGAATGGCGACTCGACAATCAGCCGAACATCGTAAAGCTTCCGGGGATGATCGACATCCTCGAGCGCACCGCCGCTCGCCATCGCAACACAACGTTCGTCGCTTGCCACTTCGCCAATCTCGACTACGATCTCGCGCATCTAGGCGAAGTCTTCGATCGTAATCCGAATCTCTATGCCGACATCTCCGCCCGTTACGCGGAAACCGCGCCCATCCCCCGCTTCGCCGCGCAGTTCTACGCAAAGTATTCCGACCGCCTGGTCTACGGCACCGACATGGGCTACGACACAAGCATGTACCGTATCACTTTCCGCATCCTGGAATCGCAAGACGAGCACTTCTACGAAATCGACCAGTTCGGCTACCACTGGCCCTTGAACGGATTAGGCCTAAGCGACGAAATCCTGCAGCGTATCTACCACGATAACGCCGCAAAACTCCTGAAATCCCGCGAGGCGTAGGTAGAGGTTGTGTGGTTGCGGGCGCACTCGCCCTCGGCACTGTCATGTTGAGCGGAGCCGGAGTGCAGCGAAGCGGAACTCTGGCGGAGTCGAAACATCCCTACCCCGGGCTGGTGCGCGCAGCGATCCCTCCCCTCGGCCGCTGTGCCGGCCCTCCGGCTACAATAGCCGTCGAATGGAAGCATCCCGGATCGCGAGGCTACTCGAACCATTCCTCGGCGAAAGTATCCTCTCCACAAATCAGCTGCAGGATATATCGACATACATCGATATACTCCAGCGCTGGAACGCCCGCATAAATCTCACCGCCATCCGGGATCCAGACGAGATCGTCACACGCCACTTCGGCGAAAGCCTCTTCGCGGCACGCAATTTGTTCCCGAACTCCTCAGCGTACTCAGCGTCCTCTGCGGTGAAAGCTTTTGAGGTAGCCGACGTGGGCTCGGGAGCAGGTTTCCCGGGCATCCCCATCAAGCTCTGGGCGCCAGAGATCTCCCTGACTCTGATCGAGTCAAATCACAAGAAGGCGACCTTCCTCCGCGAAGTCACGCATGCTCTTACATTGACGAACATCAATATACAAAATGCCCGCGCCGAATCCCTCACCGACAAGAGATTTGACGTCGTCACCCTGCGTGCAGTCGAACACTTCGGCTCGACCCTGCCAATCGCAGCCAGCCTCCTCAACCCAAACGGACGCCTCGCACTCCTCATCGGCTCGTCTCAACTGCCCACAGCCCAAGCAATCCTTCCGTCGTTGAACTGGGGTGAGCTCACCGTTGTTCCGACATCCAACTCGCGGATCTTGCTAGTAGGTTCGGTCCAAGGCTGACTGGATCATAGGAATCAACCTAGTAATAAGTGGAATGGAAGTGGCAAGAGAACCAGATTTTAACATTGGCAGAACCGAATATTAAGCATTCTACGCTCAAGAGTGGGAAGTTATAGCGATAACCGTACAAATCCTGGGACAGATGGTGGCATGTTTTCCACAGTGTTCCTGCAGGAACACTTCTACGATATTGAATCTCTCGGCTAGAAGGCTGCGGAGAAAACTGCTCCTGTGTTCCTGCAGGAACGCTTTGTTGTCTTGCCTTCATTCGTCCAATCCTAAAGGCTTCCCGCTTTCACTCCCCTATAGGTGGAAGTGTCTCTCTGGCTACGTTCCAACAGCTGATCGGTGATCGAAGACCAGGCGGAGCAAATTGCCCTATCCGCTCGGGCGTGTAAGATCACCGGGGCACCATCCCAGCCCCCGTGCAACGGGCCCAAATGTTCTCAACGACGATCATGCCGCTAGCGTTAGGCGCTCTCTATCCTGACGGCCGGACGGATATCCATTCGACCGTTCCAAGAGAAGTGTTCCTGCAGGAACATTGTGCCCTGCTGGTCGCGGGACCTGCAGGAACATTGGGAACCTGTTTTGCACACGAATTCACTCGCTTGCACAGCACTTCTTCATTGAATTGAAAAGCGAAGCGGATTATTCTGCGAGTGCTCTGCTTCTCCTTACAATTCAATGGGACGTGTAATCGCTGTTGCCAATCAGAAAGGTGGCGTCGGCAAGACTACGACTGCCATCAACTTGGCGGCCTCGTTCGCGGCCGCCGAAGTGAACACGCTGCTGGTCGATTGCGATCCGCAATCGAATGCCACCAGCGGCTTGGGGTTCGTCAAAGATCCTGAGCGTGTTAGCTCATACCACCTCTTAATGGGTGCCGCCACAGGCGAAGAGGCGCTGATCACTACACAGCTCGAGCAGCTATGGATCATTCCATCGCACAAGGACCTGATCGGCGCGAATCTTGAGCTCGTCAATGCTGATGGCCGTGAGTTCAGGATGCGCGAGGCGCTCGCGCCTTTGCGTGATCGCTTTCAGTTCATCGTGCTGGACTGTCCACCAGCACTCGACCTGCTTACGTTGAATGCGCTTGTGGCCGCTGACACTGTGCTCATTCCGATGCAAGGCGAATACTTTGCGCTGGAAGGTATCAGCGAGCTGCTTGACACGATCGAGCGTATCCGCGAGGGTCTCAATCCTGAGTTGGGGATTGAGGGCGTGGTGCTGACCATGTTTGATGAGCGCACCAACTTGTCGCAGCAGGTGAAGGCTGAGCTCACCAACTTTTTTGGCGAGAAGCTATGCAAGACGACTGTGCCGCGCAACATTCGCCTGGCTGAGGCGCCGAGCCATGGCAAGCCGGCCCTGATGTACGATCCGCGGTCGAAGGGCGCGGAGAGTTACATTCGGTTGGCGAAGGAGCTGATTGAGAGGGCTTCGGGCTCTGGGCTTCCGGCTTCGGCCGAGCTCACCACGGGGGGCACAGAGGAACACAGGGGTGATGCTGAGGTGGAGGAGATTGCTGCGGGCGCGGAGATGAATAAGAGTGCATAGTATATCGATATATGTCTATATAATAGATTGATAGGCATCGATATATGTGGCTGGCAGTGTAAGAATGACTCTCTGTTGGCGGTGGTGCCGTTCGTAGGGATCCTTCGACTGCGTTGCCGCACGGCTTTGCGCGCGGCAACTTCGCTCAGGATGACAAATTCGAGTTGGCGCTTACAGATCGACATCACGTTGGCTTCTAAATAAATGACATGGCCTTTAAATGGAGACGAGATCGGGAAAAAGAGACTATGACCACTTCGACTGCGGGAAATTTGGCGGAGCATGCGGAGAAAGAGAAGGTTGAGAAACGGCGGGCGCTTGGGCGTGGGCTGGAATCGTTGTTGCCTCGGCCGCGGGTTGTGGCGGGCACGGCTGTAGCTCCTGGGCAGGGTGCTGGCGCTGTCGGTGGACAGCAGATTCCTCCCCTTCGGCAGGCTCAGGGTCGGAATGACAATGTCCCTCGCGCAATAAGAGTGACCACGGGGGCTGAAGCCCCCTTGCAAAAGGAACCTCCTGACGCGGCCCTTAAGGGCCGCGCTTCCACGGTGCTCGAAAGCAGCGTACGCGCTGAAATGCCTCAGACTACAACTCACGCCGCGACTCAGCCGAGTGTCAGTGCCGGTTCCGAAGTCGAGACGGGGGCGGGGACTCCGGCGGCACATATTGGTGCCGGGCAGGCGATGGCGGCTGTGGCTACATCGCCTGAGGGTTCACCTTACGAACTGGCCTATGCCGATCCTTTGGGGGATTTGGCTGGACGTCCCGCTACTGATCCGCGCGGAGGTCAGCCTGCTTATGACTCTTCTGCGGGCGGAGGTCCGATCGAGATTAATGCCGCGGCCGAGACCCGCGTTCCCGCCAACCTTGTCATCAATCTGCCAATCCATGATGTCGATAAGAATCCGTTTCAGACGCGGTACGTGGATGACGACGAAGCTCTTGAGGAGCTGGCGGAATCGATTAAGGCGAATGGAGTGGTGCAGCCGATCGTGGTGCGTCCGTCGGAGGAGAGTGGGCGCTACACCCTGATCCTGGGTGAACGCCGTTTGCATGCGTCGAGGAAGGCTGGGAAGACACACATCCCGGCGTTGGTGCGAAGGGTTTCGGAGCAGCAGGCGGCGGAGATGACGATTGTCGAGAACCTGCAGCGCGAGGATTTGAGTCCGCTGGAGCAGGCGGAGGCCTTCCGTGTTCTCAGTAATCAGTTCAGCATGACGCAGCAGCAGATCGCGGAGCGGGTAGGACTCTCGCGCGTGTCGGTCGCGAACTATATGCGCCTGCTGAAGCTGCCGCGGGAAGTCATGCAGATGCTGGCCGAGAAGCGTCTGAACTTCGCCCAGGCCCGGGAGCTTCTGAAGCTAGGAGACGACGATCGCATCGCGGAAGCCGCGCTCTACGCGGTGAAGAAGGGCATGAACATCGAGCAGATCGAAATGTTGGTGCTGAGGATGGATGGCCTGCTCGATCCATTGCCCGACATGCCGGGAGTAAAGAAGAGGGAGAAGACCGGCGGGGCGCGGTGGGTAGATCCGAATGTTCGCGCTGCGCAGTTGGACCTGGAGCGGCTGCTAGGCATGCGTGTGCGAATCCGCGATCGAAAGGGTAAGGGAAAGATTGTGATCGAGTATTCGACGGTGGATGATTACGAACGAGTGGTGGAGATGTTGAGGGCAAAGAGGTAGCGCTCCGATCCGCCCGTACACGGAGTGGTATTCGCAGTTGGGCGCTACCCTCAACGCGTAGGAAAATTCTGTGAGGTGTGCGTGCAGTTATGGGGGTAGGGATCCTTCGACTCCGCCACCGCCCTCGCTACGCTCAGCGGTGACTCCGCTCAGGAAGACAAACCGTCAATTCCATATGGCGGCTACTCCATTAGACTCCGAGCGCCATTCTGTATCGGGAATCAACTTTGATACGGGGTGGAACAGCAGTTCGATTTTCGAGGACTCTTAGCGGATGTGCGCGTGGGTTGCTGAGGTCTGAATTGTGGGGTGTGGTGGGAAATTGAGTTGTTGAGTCTAGAAGGGTGTTAACCATCCTGGTTCATGCCGATTCACCTGATCTAGAACCTTACTTGTGTTCGAAGTTTTTGACGAACTCCGGGACGGAGGACTCTACTGAGAGAGTCTTCCCAGAGTTATCGGGCAAGGTTACGTAGACGGCGCGGGGATACGTTTGCTCCTGCTTCCAGTTGTAACGATACGAATATACCTTCCCACCGAAGAACTGCTGGCGATACAGGAAGCGCCTGTCAAACCAGTTGTGAACCAGGATTTGTCCTTTCTCATCCGTAACCCAAGTCATGAGGATCCCGGAATAATCGAAGTGGCGCTCGCGGCCTGAAGATAAAACGGCCGAACTTAGCATTCCTTCGGCGTTGTACTCGTAGCGTGCCCAATGGCCAGCGTCGTCTTCGGCGCGGGTGATGCGCGCGGAGTTGTCGTAAGTAAACCGGATCCAATGTCCGTGGGGAGTCGTGATCTGTTTCAAGTTGCGCTGGGGATCGCGGTCCAGTTTCAAGGCATTGCCTTTCGAATCGTGTATCTCGTAGGGTGCACCTTGAGCCAGATTCCGCGCATTGTAGGACTCGGGAAAGAGAATCTCGGAGCCGTCGGCAAGTTTCATAGTCCAGCCGTGACCTTCCCAGCGGGTAGTGGCTTTGTAGAAACGGGTAGAAGTCTCCGTATGTTGGAAGACTGAGTCGGCGTAACCGGTGCCTTTGGAGATGCGATCGAAATACAGGAAGTCTGCGTCTTCGAGAACGATGGTCTGGTATGTGTAAGGATTGCGGGTGCCGATTGGAGCAATGTCGTAGGGGTGATTGCAATTGCGTCCGAAGGCATGAACTGGGTTTTGATCGACCCATTCATTGGAGACGTAAGTTCGAGTAAGGGGAACCTGGAACACGTCATCGAGGAAAAGGTCAGTTTCGCGAAGCACGAAGTTTCCATAGCGAAGATCGGCTTGGAATTGGTCGACTGGAAGGCTATGCGAGGTCGGCATATCGCAATTGCCTAGCTGGGCCACGACGCCGGCATCCGAGACTGCCGCTGAGACACAGGGGAATTCGCCGTTGAAGCGCGGTTCGGCGGCAAATGCCCGTGTATTCGGGTACGACTGCCGACTGCGTATGGACGTCTACGTAGGCATCGGGATCATAATCAATGACGCGGCCGGAAACGAGGTCGACTTTCTTGTGTTCCTTGGCAAAATCGACCTCGAAGGTGGTGAAGACCCAGGGGCCATGGCTGTGTCCGCCTACAACGTGAGCAATGGCGCTGGTGTTGGAGCCACGGACCGGGATCGTGAGGTGCATTTCGCTCCATCCCGTTTCGTCCTGAGCAACGCTCCCACTAAGTCCGGGCTGGATGGTGATAGGAGTGCCCAGAAGGCGGATGACATCTGGGTTGGAACTCATGCGAGTGATGGCATCTTTGGCGGCCGTGGCCCGCGCTGTTGCGCGCGATCGAAGGAAAAGGAAACCTAAGGCGACGGTGAGGAGTAGACAGGCAAGCAGCAGAGCAAACAGAACGGTCTTGCGATGCGAGACTGGGATGTCCTTGGAGTGTCCGCAGAGAGGGCAGACTCCCCCCTTTTCGTGGGCGTCTTGAAGAGAGGCTTGGAGAACCTCGTCAACCGCATTGTTGACTTGCTCATCGGAGGGATCGAGTACGACTCCGCAGCCACGACAGTTCATGGTGAATCCTCTGGCATATCAAGATTCAGTCATTCTTTTACAGGGAGTATGCTTGTGAGCCCGAGGGAAGTACGAGAAGAATATCCTTAGACATGAGGCCCGTAAAGGGGAATTGCGGAACGCCCGGCACCGATAAGTCTTCACTGAGAACCCCGTGTTTCGCAAGGTATCGATTTTCCTGGCACAGGCTACGACCCAGGATGCCAGCACTCAGCGTGGTCTAGAGGTTGTGGGATCCCCGGATTAGAACCCCTCGCGATGCTGCAGTGGCGGCGTAACCGGAAGAGGTTGATGATTATCGGATTTTGCGGCTAGTAAAATAGATCTACCATGACCAGCTATCCCGAGATTTCTAATAGCGCGGAAGTTTGTGCGGGCGTCAAACGTTTGGGTTACGGTGCGAAGCAGACCGTTCGGCTTTACGGAGAGGAATTTGAAGTGATTTCGGATCCGTTCCCCGAGGCGGGTGGTATCGCCGTGACAGCGAGGATGAAGAAGAACGACAGCATCCGGGTTGTGCAGTTGCCGTCGACGGTGTTACAGAGCGTGAAGGGCACTTGGCGCCGGGCGGCCTGAACTACGGCAATAATGTGAGTGAGAATCCGTGACGCCGACCGGGAGACTCTCAGTTTCCCCCAGATCAAATTCCGCCCTATGGCAGATGCGTTTGGAATAGCCCCTTCTAAGACCGCGCTGGCGGCGGGTACCGTAGGATCCTTCAGCGCGCGCTAAGCTTGCTCTTCAGGATGACAAGTCCGTTTTGGACTTTGTACACCACGGGGGCGTCAAGCGCGAGCTTCGCTCGCGAGACGGACCCCTTCGACTTCGCTCAGAACAAGCTGCGTCCGCCCCCTATGCGTGTGCTGGATTTGGCCTGGAAACTTAGCGGCGGGACGGACTGGGAAGGATTGTAGGCTGAAGTCTGGTCGAGCCGGTCGCAAAGAGCGTTAAAAAAATCGAGGAGCTTTTAGGATCTGCTCCTTCGAGGCTTTTTGGACCAGCTCGTGCCAGTCTGCGGATGGGGGAGGACGTCAGCCCGCACAGATCCTTCTCTACTCCGCCCGCGGCTCGTATGAGGAACGCTTACTGTCAAAAGCGTCTCGCGGATTATGGCAAAGAGCAAGCGCCAAAATACGCCAATGACTATTTATCGTTCCTTGAGACCTAAGAACGAAGAGTGTGGTCATTCCAGCACCTTCGCGCTGGAATCCCTACTTAAGCGGACCGCCCCTTGGCGCGTGCTTCCCTCGCGCCTCAGAATGACAGGGGTGAGTGGAGCGGCATTGGACACTAAGGTCGATCGGCGTATAGTGTGCAGCCGTGACGTTGATGCGACGAGGGCTTTTGCCACATTGAGGACTGATTATGCCGGGTGAATTTTCGAGACGGGACTTCTTGCAGACTTCGGGGGCGGCGCTGGCAGCGGCGGGGAGTAGTTCATTGGCGAATCACTCCAACGCGATCGACGAGCCATTTGCTGCGCGGCAGGAGCGGCGGCGGAAGGAGCTTTGGGGATTGCTCGGCGATTTGCCTTGGAATCATCGACCTGAGCCTCCGCGACTCGTTAGCAGAGAAGATCATGACGGATACGTTCTAGAGCGACTGGTGCTCGACTTGAATGGGCAGGAGCCAGTCCCGGCGGTTTTGCTGATTCCGAAGAAACGTGCGGAGCGGGCTCCGGGGCTGCTCTTTATTCATTGGCACGCCGGGATGTACGACTTGGGCAAGGAGCAACTGGTTCGCGGAGTGAAGGCGCAGCCGGCCTATGCTCCGGTGCTCGCGGAAAAAGGAATCGTGACGCTGGCGATCGATAGCTGGTGTTTTGGCGAGCGCAAGCATGAGCAGGACGGCGGGCAGGGCGAGCAAGACGCGTTCAAGCTGATGTTGTGGCGCGGGCAGGTGCTCTACGGAATGATGATGTTCGATGAGTTTCGGGCGATGGATTACCTGGCGGGGCGTCCGGAGGTGGATGCGTCGAGACTGGGCGCTTTTGGCATGTCGATGGGGTCGACGAAGGCTTGGTGGCTGGCGGCGCTCGATCCGCGGGTGAAGGTTTGCATGGATGTGTGTTGCTTGACGGATTATGAAGAGTTGATCCGAACGCACGCGCTGAAGGACCATGGCATCTACTATTACGTGCCGGCGCTGCTGAAACATTTTCAAACTGCCGACATTAATGAGCTGATTGTGCCGCGGGCGCACCTGAGCGTGAATGGGAGAAGGGATCCGCTGACTCCGCCGGCGGGCGTGGAGAAGATTCGGGATCGGTTGATGCCTTTGTATCGCGAATATGGGAAGGAAGAGGATTGCCGGATCGAGTTGTTCGATTGCGAGCACGTGGAGCTGCCGGAGATGCGGAAGGTGATTTTGGAGTGGATGGATCGGGAGTTGGTGGGGTAAGACCACCGGGCGAAGGTTTCCTTCTCGTTTTTGGGATTGATGCCGGCAGGAAGTAGCGCTCTTTCACGGTGCTGTCGGTCATGCCATCGGGTCGGGATCGGGAGAGGGACAGGACATCAGATTCCTCGCGGCTTCGCCACTCGGAATGACAAGGCCTATCTTCAGATCCACATCTTCAGATCCGAGGTCTAGATTCACAATTCCCTCCGTTCGAAATGGATCATGAGGTTTTGAAATCGGTCGCGGAGCAGATGATGACTTCGGGAGAGGTCAGCGTGGGCGGGAAAACTTTGCGCGCGACGCGGACTGGCTCGCGGCGGTTTCGGACGGTGCGGTTTGTGATGGACGGAGTGGAGTATCAGGCGATTGAGCAGAATCCGGAGAAGCCGAGCCGGTGGGGGCAGTTGGCGCGAGACGGGCATCGGGTGGTGCAGGTGCGGGATTTGGTTTCCGGGAAGTATGTGGCGGCGGTGGTGGATGGGAAAGTGACGGAGTACGGGCGCCGGTAGCTGTGGATGTGCTTTTTTTGATATTCCCAGTCTGCGAGGTGTAGGCCGCCTTTCAGGCTCTAACTTCAGGTCAGGAATTGCTGTGTACGATTCCGCGTTGTCATCCTGATGGCGCCGTTTTTTTGGCGCCGGAGGACCTATGCAACTCTGCCTGCAGTACTCATCCAGCCGGGGCCTGCATAGGTCCTCCGGCCTGCAAAAAGCGCAGGCCATCAGGAGGACAACGCGGAATCGTACATAGGAATTCCTAAATCCCCACTTCTCGTGCAAAAGGCGCGCGAGAAATGGAG
>Ga0126369_10001221_pt1 | contig 17640 bp, 16 predicted proteins | sample PanSoiMetaPlot_1_FD_109646 | JGI IMG/M metagenome (GOLD analysis project Ga0126369, IMG submission 109646) | Tropical forest soil microbial communities from Panama - MetaG Plot_1 | ecosystem: Environmental > Terrestrial > Soil > Tropical forest > Bulk soil | place: Panama | collected 2016-02-17 | reverse complement strand
CCGGACGCCCTGCGCGGCGGTCCGCACTGCCTCGCTCACCAGGATCTGCCCACCCGGCGCTCGATCGGCGATGCGCGAGGCGAGGTTCATGTGATGACCGACGAGGTCTCCCTCGCGCCACCGTGCGGTGCCCGCATGCACCCCGATCCGGAGCCGCAGGCCGCCGCGCCCCGTGGCGGCCTGCTGCATGGCCAGCGCCGCCGACACCGCGTCGCCCGGGGACGGGAAGGTGGCCATGAGCCCGTCGCCGAGGCGCTTGAGAATCCGGCCGCCGTGCCCTCGGAGGGGCGGCAGCACCGCCATGTCGTGGCGGCGGAGGAGCCCCATCGTCGCCCGCTCGCCGCGCGAGGCCGCGAAGGCGGTGAAGCCCTCGATGTCCGTGAACATGACGGTCACTTTCCCCTGCGCGGGACTCACGGCCGGGAAGAGGCTCGCCAGCCATTCGATCTGGGCGCTACGATCCGTGAACACCGCTGCTACAACACCAGCCGACGGCTCGACGTGAAATCGGGGCCCGTCATTTCACGCACGGGTCGGCTGCGCGGTTAGGAAGGACGAGCATGGTGCGGTCCGGGCTCTCCCTCGCCGACCTCGCGGAGCGGCATCGGCCGGAGCTCCTCGCCTATCTCGTCCGCTTCCTCGGCGACGAGCACGATGCGCAGGACGTCTGCCAGGAGACCTTCCTCCGCGCCCAGCGGGCCTTCGCCCGCCTGCGGCCGGATTCGAACTCCCGGGCCTGGCTCTACCGCATCGCCACGCATAACGCGCTCAGCACGCTCAGGCGTCGGTCGCGCATGGTCGCGCGCCGGGTGGACGTCGAGCTGGACGGCCTGCCCGCGCGGGGCGCGACGTCGGGCGAGCAGCGGCTCCAGCTGGTGGCGGTGACGACGGCCGTGAGCGGCCTCCCGCCACGGCAGCGTGCCGCGCTCATGCTGCGGCAGTTTCACGGGCTCGCCTACGCCGAGATCGCGGCGATGCTGGGCGGCAACGAGGCCGCCGCGCGCGCCAACGTCTACCAGGCGATCAAGAAGCTCCGTGCCCTGCTCGGAGGACCCAACCCATGACGAGAGAGCTGACCCGCCACGACGATCAGATCATCGCGATGCTGCTCGGCGACGCCCCCGCGTCGCCGGCCCTCGAAACGTGGCTCCGGAGCGCCGCGGGACGGCGCGAGCTGGCCGCCTACCGGCGGACGCTCGGCACCTTCACCCGCATCTACGGCGCGATCCGTGCGCCGCGACCCCGGCCGACGGCTTACTACTGCGCCATCTCCAGCCCCATCGGCCGCGTGCTCGTGGCCGCGACCGAAGCGGGACTGGTGCGCGTGTCGTTCCGGAGCAGCGAGGCGTCGTTCGTGACCGAGCTCCGTGAGCGGCACGCGTTCGACGTCATCCCTTCTCCGGCCAAGACGGCCGGCATCGTCCATCAGCTCCGCGCCTATTTCGACGGCGAGCGGCGGCGGTTCGACATCCAGATCGACTTCCGCCACGTCAGCGCCTTTCAGCGCCGGGTGCTCCTCGCCGCCGCCCGGGTCCCGGTGGGCCAGGTGGTGTCGTACGGTGAGATCGCGCGCCGTATCGGGCGGCCGGGAGGGAGCCGCGCCGTCGGACAGGCTCTTGGCCACAACCCGGTGCCGATCGTCATCCCCTGCCACCGCGTGATCGCGGCGGGCGGCATGCTCGGCGGCTACACGGGCGGGCTCGAGATCAAGAAGAAGCTGCTGCGGATCGAGGGAGCGCTGGCCGAGACCGGCTGAGGAAGCGCGGCCGGATCACGACCAGGAGCGCGGGCAGGAGGACGAGCGCCGTCGCGGCGCTGGTCGCCATCCAGAGCGCCAGGAGCGCCGCCATCTCGCCGACGAAGCGGAGGGCGGTGAGCGTGAAGCAGAGCATGCCCGCGGTCATGGTGACGGCCGTGAAGGCGACCGGCCGGCCGGCTCGGATCAGGCCTTCGCGGACCGCATCGGTGAGCGATGCGCCCGCGGCCGTCGCCTCCTGCACGCGGCTCAGGATGTAGATGCCGTAGTCGATGCCGAATCCGACTCCGACCGCGATCACCGGAAGCGTGTTGAGGTCGAGCCCGATGCCGCGCGCCGCCATGTAGGCGTTGACGAGCGTGTTGGCGAGGGCGAGCGGCACGATGAGGAGCACTGCCGCCATGAACGAGCGATACGTGGCGGCTACGACGACGAAGATGACGAGGAAGGCGGCCGCGGTCATGAGGGCCTGACTGCGGAGGATCTCGTCGTAGACGGCCGCCATGATGCCGATGAAGCCGCCCGCCAGGCGGAACTGGACGTGCGGCAGCGGATGGGCGGCGATGAACGTCTGGGCCGCCGCCACCAGCTGCCGCACGTGCTCGAGGGTGTGATCGCGGCAGAAGAACGTGATGTGCGCGGTCGACATGTCGGCGGTGAAGTACTGTGCGGCCGTGCTGGGGAAGACCGATCCCCAGTACGTGAAGAACATGGTCCGGATGTCGCGCTCGTTGGTGGGGATCACGGCCCACTTCGGCTCCAGCTCGTGGAAGAGCTGGCCCATGCTCTTCAGGAGATCGACCAGCGAGAAGCTCGCGCCGACCACCGGCGTGCGCTCGAGGTAGCGCTGGAACTCCTCGATCGTGCGGAGGACCCCCGCTTCCTGCAGGGCATCCCGTCGATCCCCCTCGACCACCACCATGAACGGCTCGCTGCCGCCGAAGCTCTCCTGGATCGCGTGATGACTCCGGTTGTACTCGGCGTCGGGGGCCAGGATGCGTGAGGCCGATTCCGGGTCGCCGATGCGGATCAACGGCAGGAGCGCGACCGAGACGACGAGCACCACCCCACCCGCCGCGAGCGTGATCCATCGACCCCGCGGCGCCAGCACGACATCGGCCATGCGGACAAGCCGGCGGGTGAACGCTCCGTGCTCGCGCGCGCGGATCTTGGCCAGCTCGGGGGCGCGGAGGTGGGTGTAGACGATCGGATTCAGCAGCAGCTCGGTCACGATCAGCGAGAGGAGCCAGAGGGTCGCGGTCACGGAGAGCTGGCGGAGCGCCGGGATGCCGACGATGCCGATCGCGAGCACCCCGAGCGCGTCGGTCAGGATGCCCGCCAGCGTGGGGGCGAAGAGCCCGACGAAGGCGCTGCCGATGGCACTCGTCTTGGCGGCTCCTCCCGCGAGCTCCTCGTAGTACCGATCGTGCATCTGCGCCGAGTGGCTGACAGCGCGGGCCGTGATGAGGAACGGGATGACGAGCGTGAGCGGGTTCAGCGCGAAGCCGGTGAGCTGCATGAGCCCGAAGCCCCAGAGCGCGGCGAGCCCACCGGAGATCGTCGGGCGCAGCGCCCCCCGCCAGTCGCGGAAGTAGGCGTAGAGCGCGACCCACGTCAGCACGATGGCGGCCGCGAACGCGATCAGCACCTGCCCCTGGAGGTGGAGGATCCAGCCATTCAGCCGCGGCTGCCCGCTCACGTAGATCGCCGCGCGCTCGTCGGCGTAGGGCAGGATGCCTTCGTTCACGGCGTCGAACAGCACGCGGTAGTCGAGCCGCCGCTCGTCGAACCCGGCCCGGATGATGGCCGCCCGCTCGTCGAGCGAGACCATCGAACCGAACGCGTACGACTGGATCACCTCGTGGCGGATCTCGTCCGCCTCGGTCTGGTCCCGCGGCGGCCCGAGCATGATCGGGTCACTCGCGATCACCCCGCCCGCACGGACGCGCGCCCAGCGCGTCATGCGGTGCGCCACCGAGGTGACTTGGTCGTGGTTGACCCCCGGGAGCCCGTCGACCGCCTCGGTGAGGTGGAAGATCGTGGTCAGGATGGGCACCGTGAAGATTGTTCCCTCGCGCGCCTCCACCATCACCGTCAGGGTGTTGGCCTCGCTGAAGTTCCGGTGGTAGCGGTTGTGGACCGCGATGAAAGGATGGCCCTGCGGCAGGAGATCGCCAGCGTGGAACTCGAGCGACAGCCGCATCGCGGCGAGCCCGAGGCCGATCGATACTACCGCCACCGCTGCCACGACCCAGCGGGCGTGTGCAACGAGCCATTCGAGCAAGCTCTTCATACGCCGGGGTGCCCGGGCGACTAGGGTCGGAGCCCGGGCGCTGTCAAGTAGATCCGTTACGGCCGGTGTACGACCGGCATCTCACGACAAGGAGGCCCGTCGCCATGTACAAGCCGAAGCGCCCGCGCCGCTGCGATATGCCCGCCCCGGGCACGCCGCTGAAGGTCCTCGTGCTGAACGGCTCCCTCAAGCACGGACCCGAGCTCTCCAACACCGAGGAGCTGGCCACCCTCGTCCTCGACCACATGCGGGAGCACGGGGCGCAAGGAGAGATCGTCCGGCTGGCGGACCGCCGCATCCCCGTCGGGCTCGGCTTCCGGGAGAGCGAGGACGACGACTGGCCCGCGATCGTCTCTGCCCTGCGGGCTGCCGACATCGTGATCCTCGCGACGCCCATCTGGTGGGGTGGTCGGTCGAGCCTCATGCAGCGCGTGATCGAGCGCATGGACGCGCTCGACGAGGAGTACCGTGCCGACGGGCGGAGCGCGCTCTACAACAAGGTCGCCGGCATCGTGATCACGGGGAGCGAGGACGGCGCCCTCTCGACCATGGGCAGCATCATGATGGTGCTCACCTGGATGGGGTTCACCCTTCCGCCCGAGTGCGCCGCCTACTGGGTGGGCGAGGTGGGGCAGCCGACGAGCGGGGACTGCGCGAAGCGCCGCATGAACGAGGCAACCCAGCACATGGCTACCAACCTGGCGCGGAACCTCGTCTACTACGCGCAGCTCCTCAAGCGACACCCGCTCGTGCCGAAGGCAGAGGTGGCGTGAGCCCTAGGACCTGGGGCCCCGCGTCCACTCGGGACCGTTGCCCCAGTCCCGCCGCGTCCGCTTGCGCGGGTGGTCCGGATCGCAGCGCCGGCACGCCTCCTCGTAAGCCCGCATCGCCTTTTCCCGCCCCGTCACCGACCAGAAGTCCTCCTCGCTCCGCCACTTCCCACCGCCGGCGTATTCGAGGATCGAGATCCCGGGAAAATCGATGGTGCCCTGCCCGCCCGGATGATCGCGCCGGTTCTGCATGTAGAAGACGACGCGGCCACGCTCGGCGTCGACCACGTGCCACTCGTAGCTGGTATAGATCTCTCCGTACTTCGCCATGATCGGCTTGATCCAGGCGCGCACGGTCTCCCGTCCCCGCATCGTCCCGTAGAAGTGCTCGATGTAGACGCAGTCCTCGGTGAAGAGATCGGCCCACGCGTCCCAGTCCTCACCGACGGCGCCGGTACGCCAGTAGAGGCGGAAGACCTGCTCGATCTCCTGCTGGCTGAACGTGCCCATGCGCGCCTCCTTCAATCCACGTAGAGTCCCGAGCCGACGCCCAGTGTCTGCCGGCCAACCTGGACTCGTCGCATGTAGATGTCCTTGTGCCCGGCCTTGCCGCCATAGGGACGCGGCCAGAGGTATCCCGTCCGCCAGCCGGCGCTCTCGGTCTGGATCAGCTGGATCAGATCACGCTGCACCGGCCGGCCGTCGGCGCTCTTCAGGTCGATCTGGTTCTTCCGCTCCAGCTCGGGGTAGAGCGGATCGGCGAGCACGTCGCCCCGCGTGTCGATCACGAACACCTGCGTCTGCTGGTAGACGAACGGCCCGTCCCGCTCGCGGACGAGCTTCAGGGCGGCCCGCCCGTCCTCCTGGATCCGAGCGACGGCCATGTCGACCAGCTCGGTCACGAAGCGACGGTCGACCTTCAGATCGTACACGCCGCTCCCCACGATGTAGCTCTCTCCCGACGCGGCATCGACCCGCTTCAGATACGACGCCTTCCAGACCGGCGCGCCGCCGGCCGGACGCGCCCGCTTGTAGAAGATCCACGCATGATCACGCGTGGCGAGCGCCTCGAGGCCCCAGCGGCCGAACGAACGACCTTCCGCGCCCTTGAGGGTGGTCAGGTCCGCGCCGAGCCGGGTCCGGTCCGCTCCATGGACGACGATCCGGTTCGTGCCGGCCTCGGCGATGAACAGGTAGGTATCGTCGTGGCTCCAGACGCTCGGCCGCCGGCCGAGATCGGCAAACGCGTCGCTGCCCTTCACCTGCACCACGGCCGCCGCGCGCTCGACGAAGGCGATCAGCTCCTCGGTCGTTCGCGGCGACGTGAGGGCCGGCGGCTCGGGCTTCGCGACCGGCTGCGGCTCGCAACCGATCAACGGGCAGAGCAGGCAGAGCACCACCCCGATGCGGCTTCCGATCGCCGCCCGCGACGCGCGCATGTCGACCCCTCCGGAGGAACGAGACGCGTATCGCTTACGACCGGCGGGAAGATCTTGTCAAGGCAACACGCCTACCTTGACACGCGACCGAGCGGAGACGTACGTCTCGGGCAACCGACGCTGAGCCGTCCCGCGACGCGATGGAATTCGGCATCTTCAACAGCCTCTACCTCCCCCGCATGCTCCGCGAGCGCGATCCGGAGCACGCCGAGCAGAAGCGGCTGATGGACGAGGTCGAGTGGGTGAAGGCGGCGGACCGTGCCGGCTTCAAGTACACCTGGGCGACCGAGCACCACTTCCTCACCGAGTATTCGCATCTGTCAGCAAACGAATCATTCCTCGCCTACGTCGCCGCGCTCACCCGCCGCATCCACATCGGCACCGGCATCTTCAACGTGACGCCGCCGGTCAACCATCCCGCGCGCGTCGCCGAGCGCGTGGCGATGCTCGACAACCTGAGCCAGGGCCGCTTCGAGTTCGGCATGGGACGCGGTTCATCGACCGTCGAGATGCGGGGGTTCGGGATCCTCGATCCCGACCTGACCCGGCAGATGTTCGACGAGGTCGTGCCGCAGTTCAAGCGGATGTGGCGGGAGACCGAGTACGCGTTCGAGGGCCGATTCTTCTCCATGCCACCCCGCAACATCCTCCCCAAGCCGGCGACGCAGCCCCACCCGCCTATGTGGGTCGCCGCGGGCAGCCCGGCCACCTTCGAGAAGGCGGCGCGCATGGGGCTCGGCGTCCTCTGCTTCACCATGGGCTCGCCCGATACGCTGGCCCGCCTGATCGAGACCTACAAGAAGGAGATCGAGCACGCCGAGCCGGCCGGCGCCTACGTCAACAACAACGTCATGGTGACGAGCCAGATGCTCTGCCTGGAGGACGGACGGAAGGCGCGCGACATCGCCTGCAACATGGCGTCGGGCTATCAGAACAGCCTCGTCTTCAGGTACCTCGACACGTTCCCGAAGCCCCCCGGCATCCCGGTGTGGCCCGACCTCATCCCCGAGCCCACACCCGAACGGCTCGAGCAGCAGATCCGGAATGGCCTGGTGGTGATCGGGACGCCGGACGAGTGCACGCGCGCCGTCAAGAACTACGCCGACGCGGGCGCGGACCAGCTCACCTTCGGGATGCTCTCGACGACCATGCCGATCGAGGTCGCGATCGAGGCGGTGGAGACGTTCGGGAAGCACGTCCTCCCGCAGTTCGACAAGGACCCGGTGCACAGCACCACGCGGCAGCGCGAGACCTACCTGCGGACCCTTCCTCCTCGACGCGTCGAGGGCGGAGAGCTGCCGCCGTTCCGCATCTAGCCGAGCGTCCGCCGCGCCGTTGTCTCGCCATTGCGCGGGCTGTATAGCCGCTCCCATGCCCGCCGTCCTCGTCCACGGGGTTCCGGACACGCACCGGATGTGGGACACGCTGCGCTCGCACCTCTCGCGACGCGACGTGCTGACGCCGAGCTTGCCCGGGTTCGGTGTCGCCACGCCGCCCGGGTTCGAGCCGACGAAGGAAGCCTACGTCACGTGGCTCGTCGGCGAGATCGAGCGCGTCGGTGCGCCCGTCGACCTCGTGGGTCACGACTGGGGCAGCCTCCTGGTCCAGCGCGTGGCGTCGGTGCGCCCCGACCTGATCCGTTCCTGGGCGGCGGGCGATGGACCGGTCGATCGCGAGTACGTGTGGCACGATCTCGCCCAGCAGTGGCAGACGCCCGGCGTGGGCGAGGCGATCATGGCCGCGATGCAATCCCAGACGCTCGCCGAGGGCCTGACCGCGGCCGGCGTGCCCTCCGACTACGCCCGCGCCGCGGCGGCGCACGTCGATCAGCGAATGAAGGAGTGCATCCTCGGCCTCTACCGCTCCGCCGTCCACGTGGGCGAGGAGTGGGAGGACGGCGTCGCACGCTGCGACCGACCGGCCCTCGTCCTCTGGAGCCGCGACGATCCCTACGTCGCGCCCCGCTTTGCCGAGCGGCTCGCGGCGCGCGTCCACGGGGAGCTGGTCCTGCTCGAGGGCTGCGGGCACTGGTGGCCGCTCGAGCGTCCGGCGGAGGCCGCGGCTGCCCTCGAGCGCTTCTGGCGCACTCGCGCGTAGGACGAGAACGCATGCTGAGAGTCTGGGGACGGACCTCATCGAGTAACGTCCAGAAGGTCATGTGGGCGGTCGGGGAGCTCGAGCTCCCGCACGAGCGTATCGACGCGGGCCGCGAGTACGGCGGCCTCGACACGGCCGAGTACCGCGCGCTGAACCCGAACCGCGTCATCCCGACGCTGCAGGACGGCGACGCCGTCGTCTGGGAATCGAACGCCGTCGTCCGCTATCTCGCGGCCAAGTTCGGCGCCGGAGGGCTCTGGCCGCTGGATCACGCCGAGCGAGGGGTCGCGGATCAATGGATGGACTGGCAGCAGACGACCCTGCTGCCCGACATGAGAACCGTCTTCTGGGGCCTGGTCCGCACCCCGCCCGAGCAGCGGGACCAGCGCCGGATCGATGCCGCGGTGGAGTCGCTCAAGGAGCTCTGGTCGCGGCTGGATGGCCACCTGCGGGGACGCCCGTTCGTCGCGGGAGAGCGCTTGACGATGGGGGACATCCCGGTCGGGGTCCTCTGCTATCGCTATCACGCGCTCGGCATCGCGCGCGCGCCGCTCGGGAATCTCGAGGCCTGGTACGGGAGGCTCACGTCGCGCGCGGCGTTTCGCCGCCACGTGATGCTGCCCCTCTCCTAGCGGCAGTCGTGAACCTCCAGGCCATCGCCGACGAGATGAAGGCCGCGCAGGACGTCGGCGGCCCGCTCGCACCGCTCAGCGCGCGGCTGGGCGAATTCGGCCACGACGCCGCCTACGAGGTGGCACGCCTGATCCACGAGGCCCGCCTGCGCGAAGGGGCAACGCCCGTCGGCCGGAAGATCGGCTTCACCAACCGCGACACCTGGACGGTGTACGGCGTGCACGAGCCGATCTGGGCGCACGTGTACGACACGACCGTCGTGCGCCTGGCCGGCCCTCGGCTCACGTGCCGGCTCGGGACGCTCGCCGAGCCCCGCATCGAGCCCGAGATCGTCCTCCACTTCCGTTCGGCGCCGCCGGCCAGCGACGATCCCCGGGCGGTCCTCGCCTGCGTCGACTGGATCGCGCACGGGATCGAGATCGTGCAGTCACACTTCCCGGGCTGGAAGTTCCGGGCGGTGGACACCATAGCCGATTCCTCGCTGCACGGCCGGCTGCTGGTCGGCGAGCCGCAACCCGTGGAGCGGCTGGGCGCGGACGTGGCGTCACGGCTCGAGTGCTGCACCGTCGCCCTCTCCTGCCAGGGCGAGGTGCGCGACCGCGGGTGTGGGGCCAACGCGCTGGGCAGCCCGCTGAAGGCCACCGCGCACCTGGTCTCGGTGCTGGCGAAGCAGCGTGCCACACCGCTGCAGGCGGGTGAGCTGGTGACCACGGGCACGTTGACGCAGGCCTTTCCGGTGCACGCCGGCGAGACGTGGAGCACCGTCCTCGACGGCATCGCCCTGCCGGGCATCACGGTCGCATTCGACGCATGAGCAGGATGACCCGACATCCGACGGCCAGCACGTGAGCGCCCCTTCGCGCCGCTGAGCTCCCCGCGATGAGACGCCACGACTGGTCAGGCTTTGCGGCACTGGGCGCGAGCGTGTGCGCCGTCCTCGAGCTCGTCCGCGGCCACGGCGCCTGGTCCGCGGGCTGGTTGCTGGTCGCCATCGTCACCGGCCTCCTCACCCGGTACTGGAGCGTCAGGTATCCCGCGCCCATGCCGCATCTCCTGCGCTGGACGCTGACGGTACCGAGAGGCAACCAGTCGCCCGACCATCTGCGAAGCATCCTCGAGCCACGCAACGGCGAATCGATCCTCGAGATCGGCCCGGGCATCGGCATCCATGCCCTCCCGGTGGCGTCGTCGCTCGCGCCCGACGGCACCCTCGACGTCTTCGACGTGCAGCAGGCCATGCTCGACGACGTGATGGCGCGCGCGCGGGCGCAGGGCATCACCAACATCCGGGCGAAGCAGGGTGACGCCCGCACGCTGCCGTACCGCGACGGAACCTTCGACGCGGCCTATCTCGTGGGCGTGCTGGGGGAGATCCCGGACGAACCCACCGCCTTGCGCGAGCTGCGCAGGGTCCTCAAGCCGGACGGACGCCTGGTGATCGGCGAGGTCTTCTTCGATCCGGACTTCGTCCGCTTCCGCGCGCTCCAGGCCCGCGCCCGCGAGGCCTCCTTCGCCTTCGAGCGGAGGCTCGGCGGCGGGCTCTCGTACCTGGCGCGATTCCGGCCAACCGGTCGCTAGGACAGCTCCCGGTCGATCACGAGCTTCACGGCCGGCTCGGCCATCGCGTCGACGGCCTCGCGCCAGGGAATGCGACGGGTCGAGATGATGTCGGGGTGCAGGCGACCGCTGGCGATCGCGTCGGCGACGGCCGGGATCACGCTCCGCGCATGGCACCGTCCGGCGTGCAGCCGGATGCCCTTGGTGTACATGCGACCCAGCGGAACGGGCGTCTCCTCGCCGGGGTACCAGACGGGGCTCGTGCAGACACCCTCCAGGTCGGTCGAGCGGATCGCCAGCCGGAGACCCGTGGGATCGCCCGAGGCGTCGACGGTGATCGGGTACGGCCCCAGCTTGCCATCGGCGCCGGCCTCGATGGGCTTCGCGCCGATCCGTTCGGCGACACTCAGCACCGGCGCGCTCGCGGAGACCACGTCGACCCGCTCGGCGCCGAGCGCGAGCGCCGCATCGGCGGCGTAGAGGCCCACGCTCGGCGCGAGCCCGATCACCACCAGCACGGGAACGCCGGGACGTTCGGTGAGGTGCGGCGCGACGCACCGCCAGCCGTCCGAGGCGTTGTCGGCCGCCGCCGCCAGGCACCAGGCAGAAGCGGCCTCGGGCGCGGGCACGAGCATCGCCTCGGCGAACGGCACGCGGATCAGGTCGGAGAGCGCCCCACCCCACTCGCGGCCCGAGAGCGGCAGGCCGAAGGCCGAGAGGAACGGCACCGAGGCGCAGCTGCCCGTTTGACCGCGCTCGCAGCGCGCGCAAGAGCCGCAGGAGATCTGGAAGGGAACGATCACCCGCTGATCCACGTGGAGGTCGCGGACGTCGTCGCCGAGCGCCACGATCTCGCCCACGCACTCGTGACCGAGCGCGAACGGCCGCGGCGGGGGGAGGAGGCCGGTTGCATAGGGAAGATCGATGTCACATCGCGTGACGGCCAGGGGCCGGACGATCGCTTCCGCCGGGCCCTCGAGCCGGGGCTCGGCGACGTCGCGCCACTCGATCCGCCCCGCCTCCACGAGGGTGAGTTGCTCCATGCCGTCGACGGTACGAAGCCGTCCAGGCTACGTCAAATGTAACCCGTCAATCCGGCGACACGATGTTGGCGATGGTGTTCTTGACATCCTCGCGTGTTCGCCGTCAGTACGTTCAATGCCGAAAGCGTACGAGGGACACCCGGTCCTCGAGGTCGCGATCCTGCACGTCCGGCGCGGCCGCGCTGAAGCCTTCCGCGAGGCGTTCGCGCGCGCCGAGCCCATCATCGCCGCGATGCCCGGCTACGGCCGACACGAGCTCCGGCGCTGCATCGAGAACGACCACCGCTTCCTGCTCCTCGTGTGGTGGGACTCGGTCGAGAGCCACGAGGTCGGATTCCGGGGATCTCCCGAATACCAGGAGTGGAAGCGGCTGCTGCACCATTTCTACGACCCGTTTCCCACCGTCGAGCACTACGTCCCGGCCGGCGCCGGGTGAAAGGAGTCGAGATGGATGCGTCGCTCACGGTCGAGGAACAGCGACTGATCGCCCTCTGGGAGGAGCACATCCGCCTGGAGTTCACCCAGCGCGACGCGGCCGCGACCGTCGCCACCATGTCGGCCGACAACTACGTGAACCACGTACCCGTCATGACCGGCGGACGGGGCCGCGCGGAGATGCTCGAGTTCTACGGGCAGCACTTCATCCCCAAGATGCCGGCCGACACGGAGATCGTGCCCGTCTGCCGCACCGTCGGCCAGGGCCGTGTGGTCGACGAGATGATCTTCCGCTTCACGCACGACCTGGAGATGGACTGGATGTTGCCCGGTGTGCCGCCTACCGGTCGGCGCGTCGAGGTTCCCCTCGTGGTCGTCGTGCAGCTGCAAGGCGACGAGATCGTGTGCGAGCGCATCTACTGGGACCAGGCCTCGGTGCTCGCCCAGCTCGGGCTGATCGAGTCGTCGACCCTGCCGGTGATCGGGGCGGAGACTGCCCGGAAGGTCCAGGATCCGTCGCTGCCATCCAACCAGCTGATCCGGGAGCGCCGGAGGCGATGAGCATCCCGGCACTGCTCCGGCGGGCATAGTCCGCTCGCAGCGATTGATTCGCGGCCGCGCCGCCGGCACGCGGGCACCATGCTCGCCCGCGTCCACTCCGGGGCGCTCCGCGGCATCGACGCGCTGGTCGTCGAGGTCGAGGTCGACGTCTCCTCGGGGCTGCCGCACACGACCACCGTCGGGCTGCCGGACGGGTCGGTGCGCGAGGCCGCTGACCGCATCCGGGCGGCGCTCCGGAATGCCGGCTTCGCCTATCCGCAGCGTCGCATCACGGTGAACCTCGCTCCGGCGGGGGTCCGCAAGGAGGGAACGCACTACGACCTCGCCATCGCGCTCGGCATTCTCGCCGCCGAGGCCAAGCCGCCGCTGCCCGACCTCGCGCCGTGGTGTGTTCTCGGGGAACTCGGGCTCGACGGTCGGGTGCACGGCGTGCGCGGCGCCCTGCCCATTGCCGCCGCGGCCAGGCGGGCAGGTCTGCACGCCCTCCTCGTCCCCGCCGCCAACGCGGCCGAGGCGGCGCTCGCCGGCGGCCCGGCCGTGATCGGCATCGACACGCTCGCCGATGCGGTCGCGCACCTGCGGGGCGAGTCCGCGCGCGAGCCCACCACCATCGACGCCGCCGCCCTGCTGAACGCCGCCCCACTCGCAGCCGGCGACCTCGCCGACGTGCGCGGGCAACCGTCGGCCAAGCGCGCGCTCGAGATCGCGGCCGCCGGCGCTCACAACGTGCTGCTCATCGGGCCTCCCGGCTCGGGCAAGACGATGCTCGCCCGCCGCCTCCCCTCGATCCTCCCGGCGCTCGGCCTCGACGAGGCGATCGAGGTGACGGCCATCCAGAGCGTCGCGGGCCTGCTCGATGGCCGCTCCCTGGTCGCCACGCGTCCGGTGCGGGCACCGCACTGCTCCATCTCCGACGCCGCGCTCCTCGGTGGGGGAGCCCCGATTCGCCCCGGCGAGGTGACCCTCGCGCACCGCGGGGTGCTCTTCATGGACGAGCTACCCGAGTTCCGGCGCAACGTGCTCGAGCCGCTACGCCAGCCCCTGGAGGAGCGCCGCATCACCGTTGCTCGGGGCGCGGGCGCCGTCGTCTTCCCCGCCGATTTCCAGCTGGTCACCGCGATGAATCCCTGTCCGTGCGGATATCTGGGGGATGCAGCCGACACCTGTCGCTGCACGCCGCCCGTCCTGAACCGCTATCGGGCACGGGTCTCGGGGCCGCTTCTCGATCGCATCGACCTGCACGTCGAGATGCCGCGTGTCCCGGTCGCGACGCTCGCCGACGAAGCGCCCGGCGAGGAGACGTCGGCCGTGGTGCGGGCGCGCGTCGAGGCCGCGCGTCTCCGGCAGCGGCACCGGCTCGCACCGCGTCCCGTACCCCTCAACGCGCACATCCCCGGACGCGAGGTGCGACGGCTCTGCCGGATCGGCGTGCCCGGTCGACGGCTCCTCGAGGCGGCGAGCGAGCGCCTCGGTCTCTCGGCGCGCGCCTACACGCGCATCCTCCGCGTCGCCCGCACCATCGCCGATCTCGCCGGCGAGGAGGAGATCACGACCTCGCATCTCGCCGAGGCGATCCAGTATCGCAGCCTCGACCGGCATCCGGGCGTTTGCCGTTGACAAGCGGGCCAGGGGACGCCATTTGCTAGTGGCTCCGCATGGCGGGGCGATTCGCGATGCAGCAGGCAACCACGGCCCGGGCGTTCCTTCGACGCCTCTATCCCTGGATCGGGAAGGCGGTCCATCCGCGCTGGAGCGTGCGGCGCTCGTTCTACCAGACCGAGATCGACGCGATCCTGCTCGCCCTGGGCGACTCACGCGGTCGCCTCGCACCGGAGGTCCAGCTGCGCCTGGAAGGGTTCCTCGGCCGACTCCACCGGGAGTGGTTCCCCCCCACCTGGCGGAGCAATCCGACCTACGCCGAGATCGTGGCCGATTTCCGCTGGTGGCTGGGCGTGGCCGAGCGCTGGGGCGAGCCCGCGCCGCGCCCCGTCCGCGAACGACGGGAGCCGCTCGCGGAGCAACCCGAGCGCCTGCTGGCGCTGCTCGGGCTACCCGTCGGCTGCACCGCCGTCCGCTTCGCGAGCGCGTGGCGGCGCTTCCTGAAGCGGAACCACCCCGACCTGAATCCGGATCAGACCCCGGAGGAACGCCGCCGCTTCGCCGAAGCGGTCGCCCTCTGGCGCCGCTGACGCCTCCACGAGGCGCCAGCACACGAACGTGGTCCCGCTGCCGGGGTCGCGAGCGGGGCGATCTATGCACCCCGTACCCCTGCCGCTATCATGGCCGGCGTGAGCACCGCTGCCCGCACGGCTCGTCTGCGCGCTCTCCTCGCCGAGCGCATCGTCGTCCTCGACGGCGCCACGGGGACCTATCTCCAGGGCCGTAACCTCGACGCCGCCGATTTCGGCGGCGAGCAGTACGAGGGCTGCAACGAGCACCTCGTCCTCACCCGGCCTGACGTGGTGCGCGACATGCATGCCGGCTACCTGGCGGCGGGCTCTGACATCGTCGAGACCGACACGTTCGGGGGCACGCGCATCGTCCTCGCCGAGTACGGTCTCCAGGGGAAGGTCGGGGAGATCAACGCCACGGCCGCGCGGCTCGCGCGCGAGACGTGCGCACGCTTCGAGACCGCCGACCACCCGCGCTTCGTCGCCGGCTCGATGGGACCCGGCACGAAGACCATCTCGGTCACCGGCGGGGTCACCTTCGATCAGGTGTGTGCGGCATACGCCGAGCAGACCGCCGGGCTCCTCGAGGGAGGCGTCGACGTCCTCTTCCTCGAGACGCAGCAGGACACGCTCAACGTCAAGGCGGCGCTCCTCGGCATCGCGCAGGGCTTCGCCGCCGCCGGCACCGCGGTCCCGGTCGTGCTCTCGGTGTCGATCGAGACGATGGGAACGATGCTCGCCGGGCAGTCGATCGAGGCGCTCTACGTCTCGGTCGCCGAGCGCGATCTCTTCGCCATCGGCCTCAACTGCGCCACCGGCCCGGACTTCATGACCGATCACCTGCGCACCCTGGCGCAGCTGTCCCGCTTCCCGGTGTCGTGCTTCCCCAACGCCGGCCTGCCCGACGAGGAGGGGCGCTACAACGAGACGCCCGAGAGCCTGGTCGGGAAGCTCGAGCGCTTCTGCGCCGAGGGCTGGGTGAACATCGTGGGCGGCTGCTGCGGCACCACCGCCGAGCACATCCGCCTGATCGCCGATCTCGCCCGCCGCTACCGGCCCCGTGGGGCCACGCCCACCAGGCGATCCGTCGTCTCCGGGATCGAGGTACTCCCCATCGAGGACGATCGCCGCCCGATCGTGGTCGGCGAGCGCACCAACGTGATCGGCAGCCGGCGCTTCAAGGAGCTGGTGATCGCCGGCGATCTCGATCAGGCGGCCGAGGTCGGCCGCCGGCAGGTACGCGGCGGTGCCCAGGTGCTCGACGTCTGTCTCGCCAATCCCGACCGCGAAGAGCTCGCCGACATGACCGCCTTCCTCGAGGTCCTGACGCGCAAGGTGAAGGTCCCACTCATGCTCGACTCGACCGACGCCGCCGTGCTCGAGCAGGCACTCAAGCGCTGCCAGGGGAAGGCGATCATCAACTCGATCAACCTCGAGGACGGCGAGGAGCGGTTCCAGAAGGTGGTCCCGCTCATCCACCGCTACGGTGCGGCGGTGGTCGTCGGCTGCATCGACGAGGACAAGGCGCGGGGCATGGCGGTCACCAGCGCCCGCAAGCTCGCCATCGCCGAGCGGAGCCACCGCCTCCTCACCGAGAAGTACGGTGTCGCGGAGGAGAACATCATCTTCGACCCCCTCGTCTTCCCGGTGGGCACCGGTGATCAGAACTACGTCGGTGCCGGCGCGGAGACGATCGAGGGGGTCCGCCTCATCAAGGAGGCCCTGCCGCGCACGAAGACGATCCTCGGGGTCAGCAACGTGTCCTTCGGCCTGCCCGGCGCGGGGCGCGAGGTGCTGAACTCGGTCTTCCTCTACCACTGCGTGCGGGCGGGGCTCGATCTGGCGATCGTCAACGCCGAGAAGCTCGAACGCTACCCGTCGATCCCCGAGGACGAGCGCCGGCTTGCCGAGGATCTCATCTACTGGCGCGGCGAGGACCCCGTGGCGGCGTTTGCCGCCCATTTCCGGGGCCGCGCGGCGACGACCAAGCACTCCGACCGGAGTGCGCTGCCACTGGACGAACGCCTCGCGCGCTACATCGTCGAGGGGTCGAAGGACGGCCTCGTCGACGACCTGGACGCGAAGCTGCGCGACACGCGTCCGCTCGACATCATCAATGGTCCGCTGATGGCCGGCATGGACGAGGTCGGCCGGCTCTTCAACGACAACGAGCTGATCGTCGCCGAGGTGCTGCAGAGCGCGGAGGCGATGAAGGCCGCGGTGGCCCACCTCGAGCCCTTCATGGAGCGGACCGAGAGCGCCACCAAGGGCACGGTCATCCTCGCCACGGTCAAGGGCGACGTGCACGACATCGGGAAGAACCTGGTGGAGATCATCCTCTCCAACAATGGCTTCCGGGTGGTGAACCTCGGTATCAAGGTGCCGCCCGAGGACCTGATCGCGGCCTACCGCGAGCACCGGCCCGATCTGATCGGGCTCTCGGGCCTGCTCGTCAAATCGGCTCAGCAGATGGTGACCACGGCCGAGGACCTGCGGACCTCGGGGGTGCGCTGTCCCGTCCTGGTGGGGGGCGCGGCGCTGTCGGCGAAGTTCACGGCGGCCAAGATCGCTCCGGCCTACGAGGGGCTCGTGTGCTACGCCAACGACGCCATGAAGGGCCTCGACCTGGCGAACAAGCTGGCCGACGAGCGCACGCGCGAGGCGACCGCGGCACACGTCCAGTCCGAGCAGGCCCGCTTGCGCGGCGCGCCGCTCCCCGGTCGGAGCGCGGCCACCGCGACCGCGGTCGCCGCGTCGGTCATCCGCCACGACCGGCCGATCCCGACGCCACCGGACCTGAAGCGGCACGTGATCGAGCGGCTGCCGCTCGAGGACGTCTTCCCCTACGTCAATCCCGCCATGCTCTTCGGCAAGCACCTCGGGCT
>Ga0126369_10001220_pt1 | contig 17642 bp, 10 predicted proteins | sample PanSoiMetaPlot_1_FD_109646 | JGI IMG/M metagenome (GOLD analysis project Ga0126369, IMG submission 109646) | Tropical forest soil microbial communities from Panama - MetaG Plot_1 | ecosystem: Environmental > Terrestrial > Soil > Tropical forest > Bulk soil | place: Panama | collected 2016-02-17 | reverse complement strand
GGCCCCGGTAGGCTGCTCAGCCTCATGCTGGGCCGCTACCACCGGCCCGTCGCGGAGGAGCGCATCTTTATGTTCCTGGATCTGAACAACTCCACGTCGATCGCGGAAGCGCTGGGGCCTCTGCGCTTCAACGACTTCAAGAACGACTTCTTCCACGACCTCGCGGAGCCGGTGCTGGAGACGCGAGGGCAGATTTACCAGTACGTCGGCGACGAGGCGGTGGTGACATGGACGGTCGAACGCGGACTTCGCCAGGGCAACTGTCTTCGCTGCGTGTTTCTGATCGGCGAGCGCATTCACGAGCAACGGGATCGATACCGTACCCGATACGGCATCGTGCCCGAGTTCAAGGCGGGCCTCCACGGCGGTCCCGTCGTCACCGCTGAGATCGGCGACATCAAGAAGGACATCGTTCACAGCGGCGACACCGTGAACATCGCGGCGCGCGTCGAGGCGCAGTGCCGGCCCCTCGATCGTCGCGTGCTGGTATCGGAGGCCCTGTTGCATCAGTGCCGCCTACCCGAAGAGCTAGAAATCGAGGACATGGGGGAGCGGGAGCTGCGGGGCAAAGCCGAAGCGCTCCGTCTTTACAGTATCCGGTCGCGGACGTAGGCAGCGCCGCGGAACGAGGGCGTCTCGGTTTCCTCGACCAACGCTTGCGAAATCGGGCCGGTAGCGGCGGGGCGGCTTCCGGCAGGCCGCCGGAGTGGGTGACGGAGAGCGGTCTGTGGCATGGCGTTTGGTCCACGAGTCAGCTCAGAAGTATGGGCCTTCGGCAGCTCACCCGGTGGGGCGGCAGGTTCCAAGGCGAGTGAGGTGTCTGCTTCTCTTGCCCCACCCATTGCCCTCTTCTCCTCCGCCGCTTACCCAGGGTCAGTCGTGCGCTAGGTCCAAAGTGGCAGCAGAATCGGCCGTGCCCGCGGGAAATGAACTACGAGCAGAAATATTTCCTTTGGGTAAAGTCGCACTTTAGCCACTAGGAAGAGCACGTTTCTGAAGCAAGTTCATAAGATGGTGAACTTGTTCATCGACGGAGAGTCGCCGATGGTTGTAGCGCCACACATATTCGGCCACGTAGAGCGGCAGCCGCGACGGCCGAATCCCGCCCTTCGCGGCCAAGCGGCGCTTCAGGTAGCCCCAGAAGCCCTCCAGGCTGTTGATGTGGGCGCCCTGCCGACTACGGAATTCGCGCTGGTCATGCTGCACCAAGCGGTGGACGTAGCCCTTGGCAGCGATGCCCGTGTAGGTGGGCAGGATGTCGGAGCACACGACGGACCCTCGCCGGACCTGGCGCCGAATGAGAGGGTAGAGGGTTCGAGCTGCGAGATCTGGGACGACTTGGGCCCAGACCTGCCCACCGCGGCACAGGATGCCGAAGACCGGCGTCTTGCTCGTCCCTCGCCCTCGCTTCCGGCCTTGAGCCCGTTGGCTGGAGCGTCGATTCCGCCAGAATCCCCCCCCCATAGGTTTCATCGATTTCCACCGTGCCCTGAAAGACCGCGGGTACCTCACGCTGCATGCCGGCGCGCAACCGGGTCAGAGCCCGCAACACCCGCTGGCGATGGACGTCAGTGTCTTCGGCAATGGCCGCGGCGCTGAGCCCACGGACATGGCATCGTAACAGGGCCCGCCATTGATGCCGCGTCAACCGCAAGGGGAGGCCCGAGCGCCACTCGTATCGGCACCGAGCGCACCGTCGCTTCTCACGACGGATAATCCACGTTCGGGTATACCGACAGCGGGGACATTGCTGTCGCCTCGTCATGCCCCAGCCTACCCAGGTAGGTGGTTGGAATGCGACTTTACCCTTTCCTTTTGACCACCGACCTTAGCTGCGGCGGCAGCCGCGTAGGGACGAGCACCTAAAGGCCACGTGTTCTGAGTGATTTTGAGGCAGCCGACGCCCTGGAACCAGAAACCCGCCCGGGATCCCAGTGTTCAGAAAACTCTCAGGTGATGGTTCCCCTCCAGAGACGGCGCTACGAAGACTTAGCGAGTGAAGGTGCCGGCCGCCTTCCGCCACTCGTCACCGTGACCTAACCTCCCAGACTCTGCCGCTGCCGCCCGAGGCGCCGAGGGCACAGGAGGTCAGGTCACGATGAGAGGAGCTACGGTTGCTCTCCTATCTCGGAGGCTGCGGACGGAACCTGTACGTTCCTTCCCAGGCGAAATTGGCGCCGCCAGTAGGCGAGACATTGACACGGGCTTCGAACCCGGTGAATTGTCCGGATCCATCCGAGAACGTACACACTCCGTTAAAAGTCGAATCGAGCGTGCAACGACCCACCGCCCAGTTGCCAAACCCGGCATCGAGGATCACGTTACTGTCCAGATTAAAGCCCGGCGGGACACCAGGCGCCTGGTCATAGAAGATCTTCGAGCCGACCAGGATCTCAGCGAGGTTCGAGGATGTGAATGTGCAGAAGCCGCCTGGGGCCCCCGAGTACTGCGAGCATTCCTTCGTCACATGGAGCTGGCCGTTTTGCGCGGACGCCGAGACCGCAGCCGCTCCCGTGCTTAGGGAGAGAGTCAGGGCGACAAAGCCCGCGACCAGCACGAGGCCGACGATCGTGGTGAGCTCTTTCAAATTCACAGTCGTTTCCTTTCCCGTGATCTTCTAGTTTGAAATTCGCCTGAATAGATGATCATCTGCGGATCTTCCGAGAGTCCATGCCCCCTCCTCCAAAGGCAGTAGGCCGTTGCCGCAGTGGATTCTCATACCGCTGGAAGCCGAGGGCGCCCGAACCCCCGAGGTAAGGTCGGGATACGGGAATCCTCAACTTCTTCTTGGTCGTCGCTGTAGGAGCGAACGGCGTACCAACTCGGCAGGGTCTATGGCGTGGCGGGTTATGGCGAGGGATACCGAGCACTTAGGAGGGTCGAACCGCTCACGTTGCGGAAGCTTGCAACTGAGCAACTGTGTTCAGACTGTTCAGAAACCTGAGCAGCGACTTGAGCAAGCGAGTAGGGTAAGCGCCGCATGGACGAGCTGGCTCAATTGCTGGGTGAGAGTCCGGCCATCAACGCTGTTCGTGAGAGACTGCGCCAACTGTCGGCGCGCCAGCCGGCTGGCCGGCGCCTCCCTGCCATGCTCATCCAGGGCGAAACTGGCACGGGCAAGGGACTCGTAGCCCGAATCATCCATCGCATGGGGCCCCGCAAGGGCGCTCCGTTTGTGGACATCAACTGCCCGGCGATCCCGGAAACGCTGATGGAAGCGGAGCTCTTCGGCTTTGAACGGGGGGCCTTTACGGACGCCCACCGAGCCAAGCCCGGTCTCTTTCAGTCCGCCCATGGGGGCACACTCTTCCTGGATGAGGTCGGTCTCCTGACCGCATCCGTCCAGGCCAAGCTCCTGACCGCGATAGAGGAGAGGTCAGTCCGGCGCCTCGGCAGTACGCGGCCGGAGGCGGTCGACGTCTGCTTCATCAGCGCCACGAACATCGATCTCCAGGCGGCGCTCCGGGAGCGACGCTTCCGGGAGGACCTCTATCACCGGCTGGCGGTGATCACCCTCGAGCTCCCAGCGCTGCGGGACCGGGGCGGCGACGTGCTGCTCCTCGCCGAGCAATTCCTCGCGCGGGCCTGCGCCGACTATGGCCTAGCGCCGAAGCGCCTGGACGCGCAGGCGCAGACTCGCCTACTTGCCTACCCCTGGCCTGGGAACATCCGTGAACTGGCGAATGTGATTGAACGAGCGGCGCTGTTTGCTGAGTCTTCTACTATCACCGGTGCGATGCTGGAGCCGTTGCAGAGTCCACGCCCGGCGGCTCTCGCTACGGGAGCGGTCACCCCCGCCGTCACACCGGAGGAGGCGATGCGCCAGCATCTCGTGGCAGCGCTGGAGCAGAGTGGAGGAAATATCTCGCACACGGCGGCCCACCTTGGCATCGCGCGCAATACGCTCTACGCCCGCCTTGCGAAATATGGCGTACGCGGCCATGACGCTGTCCAGACGCCTCCCCGTCGGGCCAGCAAGCCCGAGACCGTCTCGGAACCGGCCCAAACGGGCACCCATGTGCACTGGGAACACCGCGGGGTCACGCTACTCTCAGCCACCTTCATCGAGCCGGACGGGATGGACGCCTGGTCGATCACGAGCCGTGCGCTCGATATCGTGATCGATAAGCTGCAGACGTTCGGCGGACGCATCGAAGAGCTGACGCCGACGACGATTCTCGCCTCGTTCGGGGTCGACCCGGTCAACGATGCGCCGCGCCGCGCCGCCCACGCCGCCCTTGCGATTCACAAGCGGGCGGCGCGTGCCGCGGAGAGCGCGAGCCCGGTGCCAGGCGTCAAGATCGGTATCCACGTGGCTCAGTTGCTTGTCGGACGCTCGGAGACCAGAGTCGACATCGATGCGAATGCGAAGCGCGCGCAGCGGTCCGTGCTTGATCACCTCTTGGACGTCATCGGGACGGACGAGATGGTGGCGAGTGCGGCGGCCGCCCCGTTCTTGGAGCGCCGCTTCGAACTCCTCCCGATCGACAGCGGCGCAGGGACCGATGACCAGCCGTATCGCCTCACGGGTCAAGAACGCAAGGGATTGGGACTATGGGGCTCGATGACGCAGTTCGTGGGGCGCCAGGACGAGATCGAGGTCTTGCGGGGGCGCCTGGCCGAGGCGGAGCGTGGCCACGGCCAGCTCGTGGCTGTCGTCGGGGAGCCCGGAGTCGGCAAGTCGCGCCTCCTCTGGGAATTTACCCATTCTCCTCACCTGGACGGCTGGCTCGTGCTTCATGCGGGCGCTGTTCCCTACGGCAAGACCACGTCCTATCTCCCCGTGATCGAGATGCTCAAGGTCTACTGCGGGATTGGCGACCACGATGATGCGCGCACCATCCGAGAGAAGGTCACCGGCAAGCTCCTCGCACGAGACCGAGGGGCTGAGTTCGCTCTGCCCGCACTCCTGACGCTCCTCGATCTCCCCGGGGAGGACCCGAAGTGGGAGGCGCTCGACCCGGCCGGGCGGCGGCGGCGCACCCTGGATGCACTGAAACGTCTCCTGATTCGTGAGAGCCAGGTGCAGCCGCTGGTGCTCGTGTTCGAGGATCTGCATTGGATCGATGGCGAAACGCAGGCGGTACTCGACGGTCTCATAGACAGCTTGGGTGCCGGACGGCTGTTGCTGCTCGTGAACTACCGTCCCGAGTACCAGCACACGTGGGGCAGCAAGACGTACTACGTTCAGTTGCGGCTCGAGAACCTCCCCGCCGAGAGAGCCAAAGAACTGCTGGACAATCTTCTCGGTGTCGAGCCTGGGCTCGCTCCGCTCAAGAACCTCTTGGTCAAGCGCGGGAACCCGTTTTTCCTAGAGGAGACCGTCCGGACCCTCGTGGAGACGAAGGTGTTGGTCGGAGAACGAGGCCGGTACCGCTCGACGCATCCGATCCAAGCGACCCAGATTCCGCCCACGGTCCAGGCAATGCTGGCGGACCGCATCGACCGGCTCGCCCCGGCGGACAAACGCCTCCTGCAGGTCGCATCCGTCATCGGCAAGGAGGTGTCGTTCGCGCTCCTTCTGGCGGTCGCCGAGCTTCCGGACCAGGCGCTCCGCTGCGGGCTCGACCACCTGCAGGCCGCCGAGTTCCTCCACGAGACGGGGCTGTTCCCGGATCTCGAGTACAGCTTCAAGCACGCGCTCACTCACGAGGTGACATACAGCGGTCTGCTGCACGATCGCCGCCGGGAGCTTCACGCGCGGATCGTGGACGCGATCGAGACCCTCCACGGAGACCGCCTCGGCGGACAGATCGAGCAACTCGCTCACCACGCCGTCAGGGGCGAGTTGCGGGAGAAGGCGATGCACTATCTCCGGCAGGCTGGGAACAAGGCCGCGGCGCGGTCGGCGCTCCAGGACGCCCGAGCCTGGTTCGAACAGGCGCTAGGTGTCCTCGCGGCTCTGCCGGAGAGCCCGTCCACCCTAGAGCAGGGCTTCGAGATCCGCCTCGAGCTGCGCCCCGTGATGCAGCAGCTCGGTGAAGGCGGACGGATGCTGGAGCACCTACGCGAGGCCGAGGCTCTCGCCGAACGGTTGAACGACGACCGCCGGCGGGGCCGGGTCGGCGCTGTGCTAACGACCGCCCACGCGCAGGTCGGCGAGTTGGACGAGGCGCTCGTGACCGGCACCTGCGCGCTGGAGATTGCCGGGCGTCTTGGGGACTTGAAACTCCGGATCCTGACCACGAGCTTTCTGGAACTGGCGCATTACTACAGGGGCGAGTACGATCGCGTGGTCGAGCTGGCCACCGACAACCTCGCGGTGCTGCCCACCGACTGGGTCTACGAGTATTTCGGAATCGCCGCACCCCCATCGGTCTGGGATCGCTGCTGGCTGGTCAGGAGCCTCGCCCACCTGGGCAGATTCAGCGAAGCGGCCGAGCACGAAGCCGAGGCGATCCGACTCGCCGAGCCGACGAATTATGCGTTCACCATCGGCATAGCTCACTTCGCCGCGGGCACGCTCCACCCGCTCAAGGGCGACTGGGTCAAGGCACTCTCACTCGTCGAACACGGGATCGCGGTACTCCAGACTGGGAACGTCGTCCTCCTGCTTCCCGACATGATCGCTTCCTCTGCCTGGGCACTGGCGCAGCTCGGTGAGGCGAGCAAGGCGCTGAATCGGCTCCGGGAGGGCGAGCAGCTTCTCGAGCGCGAGCGGGCGGGGGGCCACGGCGGTCATCACGGCTGGGCCTATCATTCGCTAGGTCGCGCCCATCTGCTCCTCGGCCGGCTCGATGAGGCTCGGCGCCTGAGCGGCCGCGCGCTCGAAGTCTCTCCCAATCAGCCTGGGTTCGTGGCCCATGCGATGCATCTGCTCGGCGACATCGCAACCCACCCCGACCAGTTTGATGCCGAGAGCGGCGAGGCCCATTATCGTAAATCGCTCGCGCTTGCCGTGCCGCGCGGCATGCGCCCCCTCGTCGCTCACTGCCACCTCGGCCTCGGCAAGCTCTACAGGCGCACGGGCAACGGCGAGGAGGCGCGGAAACACCTCACCACTGCGACAGCGATGTACCGCGAGATGGACACAGGGTACTGGCTGGAGCAGGCGGAGGCGTAGATGAGGGTTTGATCTGGCCCTGCCAGTTCTTCTTCAGCCCAGGAGGGCAGGTCAAAATCCCTCGAGTGAGGGCTCCTGAAAAGCCTGGATCTTCTACATTACGGCTCCGATATTTACGTGAGGTCAAAATCAAATGATTGTGAAAAGCTCAACGAGCATTGTCACCTGCGGCAGGTCGGTCGCCACCTGCCGCATAATTGGCTAGCCACTGTTCAAAGCATAGACGACGTATAGCCCAGACTCGGACACCGGCCGCGCTCCAAGAGCCGATGCCACAGCACAACCGTCCTGAGTCATTCCGGAGCTATGCTCGAGATGGAAGCGAGCGCCTTCTTTTCGTTACCCTCCTCGAGTGCTTCAAAGAGCGCGACCCACTCCCTGGCTTTTGCTGCGAACCTAGGGTCAGTGCCCAGGAAGTGCTTGGTACCATCGAATGTCCATCTAACTTTACCGAGCCCAGCTATCTTCGTGCGCAAGTCGCGCGCCGCGGCGACGCCCTCGGTTACCTGGCCTCCGGCCCGGCAGGCAAACTGGATCCCCGAAAGCATCAATAGCGCATCCCTCTCGTAGCCCCGAGTCTCTTCGAAAGCCGCGCGTTTTGCACAAGTTTCGAAACGGCCAGTGGTGAGGTGATTTTCGACGAAGTCGAGTTCTCCGGATGAACCGAGTTCAAGACGCTGCGCATTGAGCTCGTAGGCGCGATCGTAGCGGAACAGCCTCTCGTGGTAGATTCCGGCGGCAAGTTTCAGCCCGTCTAGATGCCGAGGGTATTTCGTCAATAGATTCTCCAGGACTTCGGCCGCCTCCTCCCATTTCTTCTGCACAGCAAGGCTCTGAGCCAGCGTGTATTGTGGCTCGGCTTCCTTTTGCCTAGCTTTAAGTTCCCGCACAATCTGGTCTGAAATCGCGATATTCTTGATCGACTCAACACGCCAATCAGATACAGTGGACCACTGGTCTTCTGCTTGCCTGATATAACTGTCGGGGTCCTTCAACCACAGTTGGCGATAGTCCTCCCTAGCATGCAGATAAAGTCGATTCCCGTGTATCACCCATTGCCTGGGGTCGCCATGGTATTTATGACCAGTGGCGAGGCAAAAAGCGCAAAATCCTCCATACGCAGGTTCATAGTGCCGTGGATCGATCCTAAAACGTTCACGGTTCTCCGCGTTCGAGAACAACCATATACCGCCGTTCCATACGAGGTAGAAGTTGACCTTGCCCGCAACGGGGAGGCCCTTCGGCCCAAAATACGCCACCGGGTCATAGCCATAAATTGCGATGCCAGCTTCATCAGTGCTCAGCGCAGGGTTGGGTTTGAACGAGATCCTACTCAATTCCCTGAGGAGTTGCTCGAGAGCCGCAGGGTCAATTTGAGCCAATGCGGTTTCTACCGCCTCCTTGAGAGTTGGATTTCCCCCCAGGAAATCAGTGACCAATTTTAGCTGTCGCTTTTGTTCTTCTGCCTGTCGCCTTTGCTCTTCCGCCTGTCGCTTTTGTTCTTCCGCCTGTCCCTTTTGCTCACGGGCTGCCTCCTCTCCCCGTTCGGCTCGGACGGTCGCAGTGTTTGCGGTCTCCAAGGCCTCGCTTGCCACCTTCGCTTGCCGTGCGGCCTCGGCACGTTGAGCCTCCGCCTCATTCCGGAGAGCGAGGGCGCTCCGAGCGGCCTCATTCGCCTTGGTCTCTTGTTGCTTCGCGCTGCTCCGCTGATACAAGGCTAGTCCAACAAGGCCCAAAGCAGCGATCAATGCTACGGCCAAAGCAGCGCGCTGCCTGCGCAGGCGATTCCTTTCTCGCAGTTGGCGCTGACGGTCAGCGTTGACTCGGGCCTGTTGAGCCTGGCGACTCTCTTGAAGAAACGTAGCCGCTGTCTCGAACTGGCCACCGTGGCGGGAAGCCCATATCGGGGTAGGCTTCGCTGATTCCCACCACGCTGCGATGCTATCCAGATCCAGCCCAGTGAGCAGATCACCTTGACCTTCCGAGTAGCGCTCTTGAGCGGCAGTCAATCGCCTCCAGGCGGCGTCGTCTCGGGCCTCCTTATGCAACCATTCCCGAAGCGGTGTCCACTGCCTGATCAAGCTTTCGTGACTGATGTCCACGATGAGCATGTCGCTGCGGAACGATGATTCCGACGTTCGGACAAAGTTGCAGCCCGGCGCGCGGAAGGCTTCCACAACCGCCACGACGTCGTCACGGGCCCCCCCCGCAAGTTCGACGAGTTCCCGAAGTCTGGCGGGTCGCCGCACAGCCGACGCGACCGACGTCCCACTCACGAGAGCCCGGAAGACGTCCTCCACGCGACGTGACTGGCTCGCGTTCAATCCTGCCAGGACTTCGGCGCCGTGCGCGTCGAGGGCACCTGAGAGACCACCGATTTGCTCATACTCGGCCAGCTTCAGTTCCACTGCCGACCCCTGCGCAGCATCCGCTGCCCGGACCCAAAGGCGGTTGAGCACATGTTGCATGATGGGCAGCTGATCAGAACGGCGTGACAACTGCTCCGCGTGGTCAGAGTGTCCGTCATCCTCCCAAGGTGCGAAAGCAGCCAGGTCATTCAGCAGACGGTTCACGAGGACCGGCTGGATGGTGAAGCCGATCACATTGGCCGGTCCTTCGATCGCGGCGCGGCATTCCTCGCGAGTCATCCGTGGAGTCAGGTACAGCCCCGCGTTGATCCGTTCCGCCAAGCCTGGAATCAGAGCACAGGCCCCGAGAAACTCCGAGCGCATCGTCAGGACAACATGAATCGAGACGTCAACGTTCGTGGTGCTCTCCAGAAGCAGTGAGACGAATGCCTCGGCTTCTTCCCGTTGGGCGTAGTCGCTGTAACGGAACAGCTCCTCGAACTGATCCACGAGTATGAGCAGATTCGCGTCGGAGGGAAGGTTGCCGCCGGAAACCCATTCGACGATGGAGCGCGGTCCATTTCTCAGAAACGCGGCCAGAAAGTCCACATCCATGGACTCGTACGGCGAGTTCTTCGTCTCCAACAGGGCGGCGGCCAAATTGCGGAGCGGCTGTCCTCCGGGATGCAGGTCGGCGATCTTCCAACGCGGCCTTGGCGAAGGATGGAGACCGAGGTCCAGGGCATCGATGAGTCCCGTACGGACCAGCGAGGATTTCCCGCTCCCCGACGCCCCCAGCACTGCCAGGAACCGGGTTGTGGCCAAGCGGTCGACCATTGCGTCCACACAACTTTCCCGACCGAAGAACAGGTCTGACTCTTCACGAGCAAAAGCTCGGAGACCGGGATATGGCAGTCGATCTTTCGACAACGTCATTGGCCCAGCCCTGAGATGAGCGTCCGAATCTCGTCCATACTCCAACCGTCGGGGCAGTTGATCACGTGCGCACTCGGAAATGTGATTCCGATTTCAGGCTTACCGGACGGAGGTCCGCAGCAAATGGCCAGCAGTCTGGGATCTGTTTCCCTCCTTGGCCTTACTTTGTTGAAAAACCGAAGTTGACTCCGAATCCACTCCAGGGAGGTGTCACCATAGATGAAGAGGAGCACGTCGCAGTCGGTCAGGTTATCCTCAAGATCCTTACGACTGACTTCGGAAGGCGATCCCACTGCAACCGGAAGGACCGTCGTCAGCGCGTGGCGCAAGCACTCCCGTCCGATCTCTTTGGCAACATTTAAGTCTTTATCATCGGCGTTGATGAATACCGTTGAAGGTCGCACCGAAGCCGCCTTCGTCTCCGGCTTACGTACTAAGCTCAGAACGTGGTGCTTAAATGCCTCGAATCCGCAGGCAACCACCGTTTCTGCCGTCAGCAGCACCCGGTAGGCGGGATCGACAGTTTCGATGTCGAGAGCAGGATGTCGCCATTGCACGATCGGGACGCCCGCCGCTTTGGCTGCCTCGAACTGGCCGCGGGTGTATCCCTCGGGCAGGTCAGGCGGCACACGACCGGCTCGTCGTCCAAGAAGCTGAACGAACAAATGAGCGTGCGTCAGGTCTTGCTCCAAAGCTCTCTTGAAATCCAGCCCGCCTTGTGGGTAGGCTGCTCGAGGCAAAACGGAAATCTCTCCCTCGTACTGGCTCAGGTAGCGTCTCAGTTGGTCCGACTCGTCCTCGATGTCGTCCGTTACCTGCGCGAGAAGAACCAGTTTTCTCTGGCCTTCGGGTCTTGAGGGCGGTTCTTTCACCTCCAGACGGGTGCCAAACTCCGTCTGGGGAGTTGCCAACAGGCGCAACGGCAGTAGGCGGTTGCGCATATCTGCCGCCAGGCCATGGATCAACAGTTGGAACTCCTCCGCATCCCCGACCGGCGAGTAAGACATCGGAATGCTCCGTGGTCCGCTCGCTTTCCAGAACGGAACACAGATGTGGCTATCGAGTGGGGGCGGATAATACTCCCCTTCGTTGAGCGGCAGGCACTCGATCATGAATAACCGTGAGGGATCCGGTACCCGCGCAATGAATGTATGGAGTTCCTGTCGAGGCCAATCGCGCGCCGCATAGCTTGGCGAACCGACGGCTAGAAAGAGAGCCGACTGCGTCGCGGCGGCCAGTAGATCGGACAGCTGAGAATTGGCTCGATTAGCTCGGCTGTCGAAAAAGAACTTCAGCGCCTCTGCGCCTCCCATCCGCTGACGAAGGGCGAGTTCCAAGCGCTTGGCGAAGTACGACACCCAACCGTCTTCACCCTCAGAAGGGACATCATCGGCGTGCGCATAGCTGATGAACAGGTCATACACGTAACCTGGCGCAATTGCCATGCAAATGCCTCCAGCCCTAGCTCGCGATAGGCGCTCACTGGGCGCGGCAACGCCCCATAGTAGGACCAGATACCCTCGCAGTCAAAGAGCTACGAACCTCACGAGACTCGCCAGCTGCTCATTCCGCGAGTGGACACAAAAACCCTAGAAGTCATTTTCAAAACTTGGGATTGAGGGAGAGGGGCCGGTAGCGTGATGCCATAGCATGGTAAGCGCTCACCGACGCGCAATGGGAGCGAATTCGACCCCGCGGATAGCAACCTCAATGGAGCGTAAGCAACATTAGCGCGCTGCGGCAGCACGCTCCGGCGGGGGTCGCCTCCCGGATGGTCCCCGGCCCCTGACGTAGTCTGCCACACTCAGACACTGGCCGCTCTCGGAGCCAATGCCACAGCACAGCGGGCGGGGAGCTGTTCGACCCCCCGCCCGCTGATGCGCGACCACCGCCGGCAAACGACACCGAAGGCGAGTCAGGGCCCACTGGCAGTGCGAATAAGGAAGCTGCTCAGGGAGTCCCGCTCAACAAAAAGCTCCCGTTGAACGTCGGAGGCAACGCGTCGTCGACGATGTCAGTGCCCACTCGCAGCCAGTCGGGATCCAGATCCGCATTGCGGATCCACATCTGCAGATCCCCGACGAATGCGAGCGGCGGACGCGGCGCTGACAACCAGAGGAAGTTGCCTCCCTTGCCTTTCAGCCTCACCTGAGGAACGAAGAAGTAGTGACCAGGGGCGAGATCGAATGGCGGGTCGAACACGACGTCGACCCGGACTTCCTGGCCTTTCACCGCGCCATCGCCCTTCGTGGCTTGGTCCGGTACGGGATGGATACCGTCGATCACCGAGTTGGCGGCCGGGAACTCGTGGTCGATGACAGTGACGGTGAACCCCAGCGTTCCTTCGGCGCTGTCGCGGCTGTCAAATGCCTCATCCGCCGGTGAGTTGACTCGCGTCGGCACCTGCGGAGTGCTGAAGGTGGGAGGGCCCGATGTCCGGGCCACGTTGGAGTCGTTCGGGAACACGCGGTAGAGCTCGACATCGACCTGACGGATCTCGCCAGGACCCCCGTGGCGTAGCAGGCCGGTGAAGCTCGCTCGATCGAGGTGGGTCTGCGACGTGACGATGAAGTCATCGGCCGCCTCGATTTCGATCTTGCCGTGACTCTTGGGCCGGGTCGCCGCGGCCATCCGGCCGTCCGGCTCGCCCGTGCTGAAGAAGAAAGGATCGGCGAAGGCTGCCGTGGCTCCGGCCAGGACCAGCGCGATTGCCAAGGCCGCCAACGAATGCCCTAATCTCTGCATGACATCCTCCTGGTTTCGTGGTGAATGGACTGGGAACAGTCGGCCACCGCGTTGGCGTGGACGCGAATGAGCGAGCTGCGTTTGGCGCGCCGTCCTTTCCCAACTGAAGGAGGAGCCCGCGACCCATGCCCGCCCACGGCGCCGCCTCGGCGGGCGTGCGCTTCGACGAACGGGTACGGATGAAGGCGCTCTGGGATCCCCGCGCGGAACTGGACGACGAAGGTGCGGCGAGTAGCGGGTTGCGCTTCGTCCGTGGACCGCCCTATTGTAGGTTCTTGGCGGGATGGTTTCGTCATCGCACAGTCAGCGTAGGGGCGGCGCGATCGGTGGGTCATAATCACGCGGTAAGAGTTCGGTAAGACGCTGCTTATGGATGTGAGACCGTCGAGGCAGCTTTGTTTCCCGCCGTTTAGGCTCGACCCGGACAATGCGGCTCTCTGGCGGGGGACGAAGGCGGTGCACCTGACGCCAAAGGCCTTTGGCGTGCTGCAGTGTCTCGTCGAGCGCCACGGCCAGCTCGTGACGAAGGACCTCCTGCTCGAGAGCGTGTGGCCGGGGACCGTCGTGGGCGATGCGGTGCTCAAGGTCTGTGTGCGCGAGATCCGGAAGGCGCTCGGCGATCGGGTCGGCGCGCCACGCTTCGTGGCGACGGTTCACCGCCGCGGCTATCGATTCATCGCAGGCGTTACCGACTCCGACCCCAGGCCGGAACGACCTGGGGCGTCCGGGTCGCCGCTCGGGGCCGGCCCCGCCACTGGCTCCCGATACCGCGGGCCGGCCCATCTGGTCGGCCGTGAGTCCGCGCTCGACCGGCTCCAGAGAGGAATCGAAGCGGCATGGCGCGGTACGCGCCAGATCGTCTTCGTGACCGGTGAGCCAGGCATCGGCAAGACGGGGGTGGTCGATGCTTTTCTGGAGCGGGTGAGCATCGATCCACGCGTGTGGATCGCGCACGGCCAGTGTGTCGAAACATACGGGACGCCGGAGCCCTATCTACCCGTGCTGGATGCGCTGGGTCGCCTCTGCCGCGAAGGTGGCGGCGACTGGCTGGTCGCCCTGCTCCGCAAGCACGCACCCACCTGGCTCGCGCAGATGCCGTGGCTCCTCGACCGCGCCGACCGGGATGCCCTGGAGCGCGACCTCCTGGGGGTGACGCGTGAACGGATGCTGCGCGAGATGGCGGAGGCGATCGAAGCGCTGACCGCCGAAGCGCCGCTGGTGCTCGTGCTCGAGGATCTGCACTGGAGCGATACAGCGACGGTCGATCTGGTCTCGATGCTCGCACGGCGGCAGGAGCCGGCGCGGCTGCTCCTGGTCAGCACCTACCGTCCGGTCGACGTGCTGCGCGCGAGCCAGCACCCTCTCGAGGAGGTCAGGCGCGAGTTGCAGGCGCAAGGGCGCTGCCAGGAGTTGTCGCTGGAGCTGCTGAGCGAGGCGGTAGTCGCCGACTACCTGCGCGAGCGCTTTGCCGGACACGTGTTTCCATCCGAGCTGGCGCGCGTCATCACCCAGCGAACCGAGGGCAATCCTTTGTTCATGGGGAGCGTCGTCGATGACTTGCTCGCGCGCGACCTCATCGTGATGCGTGACGGGCGGTGGGAGCTCCGTGCGGCGCTGGAGGAGGTGGAGGTCAGCGTTCCGGAGAGCCTTCGCCAGATAATCGAGGGCCGCCTGGATCAGCTCGAAGAAGACGAGCGGCGAGCCTTGACCGCAGGAAGCGTCGCGGGCATGGAGTTCTCGGCAGCCTCGGTTGCCGCGGCCCTCCACCGGATGCCCGCCGACGTGGAAGAGTGCTGCGAGGAGCTGGCGCGTCGTCAGCTCTTCATCCGATCGCTCGGCCCCGATGAGTGGCCGGATCGCACAGTGGCGTCGCGCTATCGTTTCGTTCACGCGCTGCACCGGAATGCGCTCTACCAGAGCGTCTCGCCTGCGCGGCGGCGCGAGTTCCACCAGTCGATCGGCGAGCGGGAAGAAGTGGCTTATGGCGACCGGGCGCGTGACATTGCTGCCGACCTGGCGGCGCACTTCGAGCAAGCGGGCGCCGACCGTCGAGCTGTGCGCTACCTGACGGATGCAGCGGACACGGCAACCCGGCGAAGCGCGAACACGGAGGCGGCCGGGTATATCGGACGCGCCCTGGATCTCGTCGAGCGTCTTCCCGAGACCGAACGCGTCGCTGGACGCCTCGCCCTCCTCGAGCGGCTTGCACAAGTCCGGCGGGCCATGGGTGATTTCACGGCAGCGGTCGACGGCTTCGTCGCGCTGGCCAGCTACGCACGGGAGCAAGGCCGCACCGACGAGGAAGCACGGGCGCTGGTGGAACTGAGCGGCGCGCTCTCCTGGATCGATCGAGAACGGAGCCTGGCGGCCATCGAGCAGGCGCTCGCGCTCGCCCCCAGTCTGTCCGACGAGGCACTGCAAGCGCATGTCCGCGGATACGGGGGCTGTCAGCGCATCCTGCTGCGCGGCTGGCGGGACGAGGACGCGGAGACGTGTCGCCTCGCCATCGACGCCGTGCGGCGCGTCGGGGCGCGGCGGCTGCTGAGCCTTCACGTCGGCCGCTACGCGCATCTGCGCAGCTATCAGGCCGACTACAGGGCCGCGTGCCGGACTGCGGAGGAGGGCCTGCGGTTGGCGCTGGAAGTGAGCGACGCGTATCACTACATGACGTGCCAGTTTCACCGCGCATGGGCGCTGCTACACCTTGGCGAATGGCGGGAGCTGCGTGTTGTCCTCCGCGACGGATGGGAGATGGCCGAGCGAAACGGGCATCGCCGCTGGGCACGCGGGTTCCGGTATCAGGCGGCGTGGCTGCTAACGCACGTGGGGAATTTCGCGAGCGCTCGGGCGCTCTGCGAGCAAGAACGGCCACCGGGTGAGGAGATCCAGGTGGACCGGCTTCTGGGCGCGATCGTCCTCGGATTCGCCCACCTCGGCTTGAGGAGGTACGCGGCGGCACTACGCGCGTTCCAGGAGGTCACGGCCCAGTCCGCGCTGATGCGCTCGATTCTCCAGATGCCGCTGCGGCTGGGGTTCGGCCACTACTGGCTCGCGCGCCGTCAGTTCGGCCGCGCGCGCGAACAGCTACAGGAGCTGTGTCGAGTCGCGGCGACGTCGGGCGAGCGGACGTACCTGGCGCTCGGGCGCCAGGCGCTCGCCGAGGCCGCGCTCGCCCAGCGGAACCTGCCCGCTGCAGAGCGCGAGCTGTCCGAGGCGCTCCACGTGGTCCACGGATACGAGGTCCCCCTTGCGGAGTGGAAAGTCTGCGCGACCGCCGCCCGTGCTGAACTGGCGCGCGGCCGGTCGGTGAAGGCTGCTGCGTACTGGACGAGGAGCGCGGCCGTTCTGGATCGGCTTGCCGCCTCCCTGAAGGACGACACCGATCTGCATCGGTCGTTCCTGTCTCAGGCACCCGTACAGATGGTACGCCGCAAGGCGGGCTTGATTCCGCTCACCCGAAGAGCCAGCTAGACCGGCAGCAGCAGAGCGTCGGAGAACTCCCGAACGCGACGGCTTGGACCTGATGTCGGCAAAGAGTCCAATCGTGAAGGTGTGTTGGGGGACTGGTGAGACCGCGCGACACGCGCACGCCCCCTGACCACCAGGTTGGCCGAGGCCAGGACCGGGCCCGCCTGGTTCTTGTTGCCGTCACGCCCGCACCGGATGCCCAACCCGGTGGTCCAGTCACTCCGCCCCAGCACGAGAGTGCGAATGCCTCGAAGGTCTCCGCCGCGATCCCGATGCGCGCTATCCCAGTCGCAGGAGCAGATGGACCGCGTAGATGGCGCCGCCGGCCAGGCCGCCGACGACCGTTCCGTTGACCCGGATGTACTGGAGATCGTCGCCTGCGTGCTCCTCGATGAGCCGCACCGCGCCATCCGGCCCGAGGGCGTGGACGCCTCGCTCGATGAACGCGGCCACGCGGTTCTTGTACCGCTCGACGACTGCCACCGCCTGCCGTTTCAGCCAGCGGTCCAGAGCGCGCCCGAGCTCCGCATCGGAGGCGATGGTCCGGCGAGCGCGCTCGAGCTGGGCGCTGATCCACGCGACGACCTCCGGTGAGCGTAAGCAACATTAGCACGCTGCGGCGACGGTCGCCGCCCGGGTGGCCGTCGGCCCCTGACGTAATCTGCCAGACTCGGACGCCGGCCGCTCTCGGAGCCTCTAGAGCCCATGCCACAGAAGTGCAGTCGGATCGCCTCGCGAAGCCCGGAGAAGCAGGAGCAACCTCGAACTCAGATCCGCGGGGAGATCCCTACCTAAGCCCCAGGTCTCAGCTCGCGGCCACTGGCTTCGCCTGGCAGGCTCTGCCATGCGAGCACCCAACGCTCAAACGCGTTCGTGCGCTGGAATGCGCTGGAGTGTGCCCGAGATGAGCACAAATCTAGGCACAAACTCAACCGAGGGAGAATTTCGGCGTGGGCAACGTGCTGAAAACAATGGTGGGCAGGGACGGGATTGAACCGCCGACACCAGGATTTTCAGTCCTATTCTCTAGGTCGTGGAAGTGCGCGTAAATGCTTGCTGTCGAAAGACGGAGTCACGACGGC
>Ga0126369_10001219_pt1 | contig 17652 bp, 8 predicted proteins | sample PanSoiMetaPlot_1_FD_109646 | JGI IMG/M metagenome (GOLD analysis project Ga0126369, IMG submission 109646) | Tropical forest soil microbial communities from Panama - MetaG Plot_1 | ecosystem: Environmental > Terrestrial > Soil > Tropical forest > Bulk soil | place: Panama | collected 2016-02-17 | reverse complement strand
GCCCAAGGGCGTCACCGCGAAAGACATTATTCTCGCGATCATTGGAAAAATCGGCATCGGTGGCGGAACCGGCCACGTGGCGGAATATGGCGGCGAAGCGATTCGCTCACTCTCGATGGACGGGCGCATGACCGTCTGCAACATGACCATCGAAGGGGGCGCGCGCGCGGGCATGGTCGCGCCCGATGAAACGACGTTTGCTTATCTTGAAGGGCGCGCGTTTGTGCCGCGCGGCAAAGCGTTTCAGGGAGCGGTTGAGCGCTGGAAGCAGTTGCGCTCCGACGATGGCTCAAGGTTCGACCTCACCGTCGAGCTTCAGGCCGAGCAAATCGCACCCCAGGTCACCTGGGGAACGAATCCGGGTATGGTCACGAGCGTAACCGCGCGCGTGCCCGATCCGCACGACTTCAAGGATCTGAATGATCAGAAGGCCACGGAATGCGCGCTCAAGTATATGGGATTGAAGGCCGGCACGCCGATTGTGGACATTCCGGTGGACCGTGTGTTCATTGGGTCCTGTACGAATTCACGCCTCGATGATTTGCGCGCCGCAGCCCACTTGGTTGCTGGAAAGCGCGTGGCGAAAAACATCAAGCAGGCGCTGATTGTGCCCGGTTCGCGCGGAATCAAAAGCCAGGCCGAGAAAGAAGGCTTGGACAAAGTGTTTACAGCTGCTGGGTTCGAGTGGCGCGATGCGGGCTGCAGCATGTGCATAGGCATGAATGCGGACGTTCTGCCTCCGCACGAGCGCAGCGCCAGCACCTCGAATCGCAACTTTGAAGGACGCCAAGGCAAAGACAGCCGCACTCACTTAGTGAGCCCGGTGATGGCGGCCGCCGCTGCCATCGCGGGCCACTTCGTCGATGTCCGCGAATTTGATGTCGCCCACGTGGAATAGGCTAACGTTCGCATTACAGACCAATGAGGACTTAACGCATGCAACCATTTTCAACGCATACCGGTTTGGTCGCGCCCCTAGATCGGGTCAATGTGGATACCGACCAGATGGTGCCAAAGCAGTTTCTGAAGGCGCTGACGCGCGAAGGCTTTGGGCGGATTCTTTTCTATGACTGGCGCTATCTGCCAGGTGAAAAACCGAATCCGGAGTTTGTGCTGAATTTTCCGCGCTACAAAGGCGCATCGGTGTTGCTGGCGCGCGCGAATTTCGGCTGCGGCTCGAGCCGCGAGCACGCGCCATGGGGAGTGAAAGACTACGGCTTCTGCGTCATCATTGCGCCAAGCTATGCGGACATTTTCTATAACAATTGCTTCAAGAACGGGATTCTACCCGCCACTTTGCCGGAAGAGCAGGTCGAGGAGCTTTTCCAGCGCACTGAAAAGGAAGAAGGCTATTCGCTGACCGTGAACCTGCCGAACCAAACCGTTGCCGACAAGCACGGCCTGATGTTCAAATTTGAAATCGCCCCCTCACGCAAAGAAGTCCTGCTGAAGGGCCTCGACGACATCGGCACCTCCATGCAGCATGCCGCCGCCATCGACGCTTACGAAAGATCCCACACCGCCACCGTGACGATGTACGACCCCGTTGACGTAAAGTACTATTCCAACGGCCGGTAGCAGCGGCCTGCCTGCGCTTAGATTTAGATGCAGCGCAAGGCTTCAGCCTGGCATCTTTGCCTGCACGGCCCCCAAAAACCTGCAAAAACTGAAAAAGGGGAAGGCCTTGAGCCTTCCCCTTTCAGTTGAGCGGCGAGTCACCCCTCGCCGGAAGAAGTTAGAAGTTGAAGCTAAGGCCGACCTGCAACCGGCGTGGAGTATTAGCTTGAACGCCGCCGCCGCAGCCGAGCACGCCCCAATCGCCGGGGTCCGACGCGCTGAAGCAAGGATCCTGAGGCTGCATGTGGTTGAGCACGTTTGTGAAGTCAAAGTACAAAGAGCCGCTGAACCGCTCGGTCATCTTGATTTTCTTGGTGATACCCAGATCAAGGTTCCACAGCGGCAGGCCGCGGAAGTTGCCGCCACTTCCCATTTGTCCGTCCAAACCAAGAATGGGGTTGCGCATCGGGTCTCCGAACACGCCGCCACCAACTGGGCAACTGGCGTCGGGGTTACTGAACACGTTTGCGCCGGCTCCGGAAGTGCCGCAGTTGGTGCCGAACGTATTGAAATGGGCGCTGCCGCTGGTTGGAAAGGCCCCGGTGAAGATCATATTCTCGTAGGTTCCAACGCTGGCACCAGGATTGGACTCTCCAAAGCTCGCGTCGCAGGTTTGCGAGCAGGACTCGACTGGGAAGCCGCTCCCATAAACGAACAGCGGGGAGAAGCTCCAGCCGCCGAGCAAATGGCCAATCACGCCCTTTTGACTGGAGTAATATGGCGGCGCGTAGTTGAAGAAAAGGTTGAAGTTGTATTTTTCATCATAGTACTGCGGCCCGTAGTTGTTATGCAGGTTCCAGGGATCGACAGTCGCATAGGTACTGGTTGCCTGAACCACATTTCCGGTTCCCAACGCCTTGGACCAAGTGAAGTTGCTTTTCATGGTCAGGCCGTGCCAGTTCGTCAAGGTCAACTGGAGGAAGCCGGCATTGTAGTTGCCGTACCCGTTGCTAACGGTTGTGAGAAGGGAGGGAGATTGGCCGTTGACTCCAAACGCGCTGTTAATCGGGTCACTTGTCAGCGTCCTGCCAAAGGTCCACATTCCCGCGTTGGACACACTGCCCCAGGAGTCGTACGCGTCGGAGTTCGGCATGTTGCCAGCACCGATAGGCCCGCCCCCTTGATTCGTCACAAATGCGCATGTCATGTTCGAACATGGACTTAGAGGAACAAAGTTCTGCTTGCCCGCGTTCTTTGTGTTGTAAGCGGCAATCGCTGAGTTCGTCTGCGTGAGGTAGGACGCTTGGAGTGCTTTCTCGAAGAAAGGCTGAGCTGCAACGCCCGAAAAGTCTCTGGCGTTGGTGCCGTAGTTTGTGGCGACCATCACGTTCTTCCAGGCGTTGGCGAAGCTTTGCCCGTTGATGGTCATCATGTACGGAACAACGCCCAAGCCGTAATATTGGATTTCATTCGAAATCTTGCGGCCGATGTATCCAGCCTCCGCGAGAATTTTCGGACCGAACTGGTGCTGGATGTTGACCGTGAATTCATCCGACTGGTTCGGCTTGAAATTCGCGTCGAAGGTTTCGCCAGACCCTGTCGGGATCTGGTTGACGCCCGGATACCATGGCTGGGGCAGGTTTTGAACGGGAGGGGGTAGTGGCGCGTTTACTCCATCCACACCGACGCGAAAGGCTGTCAATGGAGTTGTCATGTTCGTGCCGGTGCCGCAGCCCCCGCTTATGTTGGGACCAAAGCAGGTATCTGGCTGCAACAACCCTGGGGTGAGAAGCGGAACCAGAAGAGGATTGACTCCGTTGATGCGGCCGAAGATGCGCGCGTAGCCGCCACGGAGAACGGTATTGGGGATGAAGTTCCACGCCACGCCGACGCGCGGGCTCAGGCCGCCGTAGAACGGATCATAGGGATACTTGGAGTGATCCGGGACGTTGCGGACGGCCGCAAAGCCAATGTTAGGAGCATCAGCGACGCCCTGAAGCGCGAGTTGCTTCTCTTGGTTAAGGTATTGCATGGCGTTAAAGATGTGCCCGGTTCCGTCTACCATCACGGTCTGTTCGCCGCCCGTGGTTTCGTAAGGCGGCATTTGAATCGTGTAGCCAAGGCCGTAGTTCAAAGTGAACTTCGGCTTGACCCGCCAGCTATCCGTCCAATATAGGTTGTACGTGGGGATGATGCTGGTGGCTGATACCGGCGGCGAAGATAGGCAGCCCGCCGTCGCCGCAACGCTCGCGATGGCGCACGATTTGATTGGATTGAGCGGAAGGCCGTTAGTGCTCGAGCCCAAGCCGCGGCTGAAAAGGCCCTGAGTGGAATCCACCATGCCCAGAACCATCGAGTACAGGTTCCCGTATCTGTTTCCCGAGACGCCGGCCGGAACATAGCCGCTCATCAGGATGTTGACGCTCGAAAGCGGCGTGCCACCGCCTTCGCCGATCAGATACTGTTCATAAGTGTTAATGGTTTCGCCGTTGTCGTTGCGCTTGTGGGTATCAACATTGCGAAGATACATGCCGCCCATCTGGAACAGGTGACTGCCCTTGACCCACGTGAGGTCGTCCCGATACAGGTAGTCGTGACCATCCCAGTAGCGGGTGCGAGTGCTCTGGTTGTTGGTATTGTAGGGGCCGAGCAACGGATTGGTGCTGAGCGAGGAACCGCTGTTCTCACCGCCAATCTCGAGAGCTGCGGGATACCCAGCAACGTTAGGTACGCCGCTAGGATCTCCGTAGGCCCACCAATTGCGTGTATAGCTGAAGTGGAAGTCGTTGGTCAGTCCGGGCCGAATATCTTTGGTCAACCCGGCAGTGTAGATCCAGGCGTTTTGTGGCTTTTGCCGGATTGCAGCATACTGCCCTTTGGTGTCACCAGGGAAGAAGCCGCCGATATCCCATTGATCCGAGACCGTCTTGGTCAACTTGTAGTAGTGATAGGTTCCGTTGAAGTGGTAGCCCCTGGCAAAATCGTGGTCGAGGCGCATAACGCCGAAATTACTGCTTAGGGGCGTTTTGATGGCGCCGGTATAGGCGCAAGCGTTCAACCCATCTCCCTTGCTGCAGTCGTTCGGCATTGGTAGATAAGTGTTCCAAAGGGTGATAACAGGATTGAGAGGTCCGTTTGCCAATCCGTTCGTTGTGGTTCCCAAACCGCGCGGATCGCACGGCCCAGCAGGACAAACGGTCGGCTGAATGGTCTGGCCGGTTGTCGTGATCTTGGGACACGAGACACCGGAGCCACAACCAGGGTCAACCACAGGGAAAGGGTTCAGGTTAATCGTTTGTCCGCTGAGGTGGATAATCCCGGCCCGCAGAGACGGAAGCGGCATGCTTCTCGAGAAAGTAGAACCCTGCGGGAAACGGAAACCTTCGTACAAGCCGAAGGCGTACCAGTCTCCACCCAGAAAGTTGGAATGAGGGATTTTCCCACCAAGACCGCCTCCGAAGCGGCTAAAATGCGAGCTAATAAGGGGGAATGGTACCTTGTGGTCATTATTGTCCCAAGAGTTGGCTCCCCCGAAAGTCGTGTCTTGGTAATAGTCGTAGGCCGTGCCATGGAGAGTGTTCGTGCCCCTCTTGGTCACCACCTGAACCTGGCTTCCGGCCCCGCCGTTAAAGTCCGCCGTCTGGTTGGCCGTCGAAACTTTGAACTCTTCAACGCTGGCGACGGGGATGGGAACGACGGCCGAAGGCGCCTGGTTAAAGCCAGAACTATGATAGCCGCCTGTGCCGCCAGCCGTGTCAGACGAAAAACTCGCTATGTAGGTGTTGTTGTCCCCGCTCATATCGTCTGTAGCATAGCCGCCGTCCAGCTGGAACGAGTTCTGGTCGCTCGCGGCGCCACCCACGTTTCCGTTGATGTTCTGGCCGGGCTGCAGGACAGCCAAGGTCGATGCGTCGCGGCTGGTGTTGGGCAGATTAATCAGTGTCTCGCCGCTAAGACTCGCTCCAACTGTTGCATCCATGGTCTGCAACTCCGCGCCAACCGTCACGGTAACTTCGACGGTCTGCGATACCGAGCCGATGTCGAGCACCACGTTTACAGTCGTCTGGCGGCCTACTTCCACCACCTGGTTTGTGACGGAAGTGGTCTTGAAGCCTTGCTTCGAAATCTTCACGTTGTAGGTACCTGGCTTGACGTAGGGAAGCACATAGGCTCCCGTGTCACTGGTCGTGGTTGGGCGAGTACTTCCGGTGGCAACGTCGACGAGGTACACAGTTGCACCGGGGACACCGGCGCCGCTGCTGTCCGTCACCGTGCCAGAAACAGTGCCGGCGTCGGACGCCTGGCCCATGGCTACCGGTGAATACAGCAAGAACATCGAGAGGAGCAAACAGCTGAGACAACACAGGCCCAAGACCACTCGCTTAGTGAACATCCGATTCCTCCTAATCACACACACCACCTAGAACTCACACTTCAACACAAAATTCGGGGAAATTCCGAAACGGGCAAAGCGCATTCTCCCTGAAGAACACACTTGAGCAATACCGACCTTTGATTTCAGCTGGAGCAAGTTCCCTGCCACCACGCAGGTTCTGCGCAAACCCTTTAAATCTCAGTCAGATATAAAGTCCAGCTAAAATTTAGTTACGCTTAATCTATGCAATCGCATATTTTCTTGTACGCAATTTCATAGCTGCGACTAGTGTTAAGACCCGACTCGGGCGACCGACCACTACAAACTGCTACAAATTCATGGGCTATATAGTGTGCCTTCGAGTCATTTGTCAATATCTTTCATTCCTTATAAAGGACAGATAATACGTGCCTAAATCGAAGTCGTTTTAGGTTTTGGCATCCTGCTTACGCGGGCGCGTCCCTGAGAGGGACGAGGAACATGAGCTCGATGTGCGGGAGCGAGGTCCCAAGGGACATGGTGAACCCAAGGTTACCACCGGAAGGCCCCGTAACCCTTCCAATGAAGACAAAGCTAAGGAGCTGCTGAGTCTGCGTCAAAAAAGGACGGAGGGCCGGCGAACCGGCCCTCTCTTAGATGGATCGCGTTGAGGCTTAGAAAAACAGCCGTAGGCCGAGTTCAATGTGCCGGGGCGTGTTGAACTGGCTGCTCATGACGCCAAAGCTGGCAGGGTCTTGGAGGTTGAGTCCACCGCTGCCGTATTGGCCCGGATCACTGAACTCCATGTGGTTGAGTGCGTTAAAGAACTGGGCGTAGAACGTAAGCCCAGCCCTCTCAGTGATATGGGTGTTCTTAGCGATCGAGAAGTCCAAGTTCCACCGATGCTGGCCATAGAGCGGGCCGAGGTCGTTGGCCCGGCCATCGATGCCCAAAACCACCGGACGAAACATGTTGTAGACGGCTTGCGGGTCGGCAAACATATTAACGTTACCGCTTCCGTTACTGTTGGCGCCTACCAGGCAATTGGCAGAGGTCGGACAGACACCGAAGTGTGGCGAGCGGCTGATACTCCCAACGTTGGTTCCTTGCAGGGGCACCATACCGGAACACCATGCTACGTTGCCTTGCCCAAACTCGTCACAGGAGCCAGTATAGGTCTCCTGGACCAAGCCGCTGTTCCACTGGAAGATGGGAGAAAAGCTCCAGCCGCCGATGATGCGGTCCAGGACTCCACTGTTGGTGTTAATCCACTTGCCCTTTCCAAAAGGCAATTGATAAGTGCCGAGCATGTTGAACACCCACCGTGTATCAAAGGGGGCTGGTCCGTAATCGTACCGAAGGTCAGTAGGAACTGACGGGTTAGCTTGCGTAAACTCCTGGTTGATGCCGACCGTCGAGAGGGTTTTGGACCAAGTTAGGTTGGCATTCAGCATTAGGCCGTGGCCTGCGCGCTTTTGTACCTTGAGGATTCCAGCTTGGTAGTTCGAGAATCCGGCAGTGGTGTTCGCGATCAAGGAGTTGTAGCCCTGAAGATCAGCAGGAAGTGTGGGCTGCCCGCCCCAAGCGGTAAAGGTAGAATCCAGGTCCTGCCATACTCCATAGACGTACTCAGTGCTGATATTACCTGTCCCGCTTGCGCCTTCATTCAACAAGACGGCTTGTGAGCAGCTTGTGGGGGCAATGCCGCCGACCATCGTGGTGCAAAACGGCGAGCCAGCAAGGGCTTTCTCAAAGAAAGGCTGCGCGGCAACCGTGGTTTGGCCCGCTTGATCGGCCTTCCACAGCGCCGCATAGGCCTTGGCGAAGCTCTGGCCGCCCAGCGTCATCATCCATGGAACGTTGTTTAAGTCCAAGCCCTGGTAGAGGTGCTTGGACCACTTGCCCACCCACGCCGCTTCGACAATGATGTTGTCCGGTAGCTCACGCTGGATGCCCACGCTGAACTGGTTGTTGGCCCCGGGCCGCCAGTTGTTGTCTAGGAACGAGATGTTACTTCCAGCCGGTGAATTCACTCCCGGCTCGGCAGGAATGGGAAGGGTTTGCTGAACGGCCGGGAAAGGCCCCGTGTTGCCATCCACGCCAACGCGGAAGGCATTGGTTGGATTGGTGCCCCCGCCACCGTAGCAATCTACTACCCCGCCGATAATGCCGGCGCCGTTGCAACGGATCGTTTGGCCGAAGCCGTAGCCCAAAAGCGGAACCAGGACGAGGTCCACGCCGTTATTACGGTCGTAAATGCGGGAGTAGCCGCCACGAATTACCGTCTTGCCCTGGCCAAAGATGCGTTGTAAGAGCCCTGATTGGAACCTCGGGTTCCAAGCAACGGCAACCCGCGGGCTGAAACCGCCGTAGTAGGGGTTGAAAGGGTACTTGGGATGGCCGCCCACGGCGTGGATGGGCTCAAACCCGATAACGGGGTTGTAGGCCTGCCCATTCAACGCGTTGCTCACTTGGTTTTGCAGATACGCCGCGGAGCTTATGGGGTTCCCGCTCGTGTCTACAGCAACATCTTGCACGCCGTTGATTTCGTAAGGTGGCATTTGCGTGCCCCACTCCAGGCCGTAGTTGAGGGTGATGGTCGGCTTGATTTTCCAGGAATCGTTGTAATACAGGCTGTAGCTATCAATAAGCGACGTGTCCGCGAAAGTCTTTGCCCCTGTCAGGTGGAAGTCGCTTCCGCCGCGTACAAACAGTTGCGCAGCTGTGCCGAGCATGCCCAAAGTCTGCGCGTATGCGGTATCCCAATTGCCATTTTTGCTGCTGGGAAGACCTTGCGGCCGAGTGTCGGCAGAGGTCTTCAAACCGGTGGCTTTCGTCATCTGATAAACCATCTCAGGCAAGCCCGCAACCACCTGGTCGTCGCGAACGTGGTGGTCCCACCAGTGAATAATCGTGCCACCAAATTGCATGTAGTGGGAGCCTTTGACCCAGCTGAGGGTGTCACTGTAGTTCCAATCGTGCCCGTCCCACACCCGCTTGCGGGAGTCTTGGGTGTCCATATTCATAGGGCACATGCAGCCAAAATGGGAGTCGGAGAACTCAAGGCCGGCTGGTATGGCGGAGAGCGCGTTCGTCACGCCCTGCCTGTTCCAGCCCCAGTCGTTGAGGAGGTAGCTGATATGGAACTCGTTGATAAGGTGCGGAGTGAGCGTTCCAGTCAGGCCCATTACGCCGTAACGCGGATCAACGGGATTGCTCGATGCGGCGTGGGGAACGCCGAGCTTGTCGCCCGGCAGAATCCCTCCGATATCAATTTGGTTAGTGCTGGGAGCTACTTCTGTGGCAATCCGGTAAGAACCGAAGAATTTCCACTTATCGCCAAAGTCATGATCGATGCGGAACATCCCATAATTGTCAGAGACGGGGAGAGACAAGGGGGCTTGGAAGCCCTGGGTGTTCAGGTGGTCACCGGCACAAGTAGGGCAGTTCGGCATTGGCACGAGGTTCCACAGGGCCTGCACCGTTGGGTTAATTCCTATGCCTCTAGGATCGCATGGCAACCCACCCGAGGCACCACAAGCCGTGGAAGTGGCCAGGTTGTACTGTTGAACTGTGCAGCCCGGGGTCGGGGTCGGGTTGGGTATGCACTCCTGAAGAACACCCTGCCTCATCAACGCGGAGGGCACGGTCCAAGTCAAGAATGACGCTTGCCCCGGATAGCGATGGCCTTCGTAAAAAGCGTAGAAATACGTCTTTCCGCCCAGACGGCTGCCAGGGAGCAAGGGCCCGCCAAAGCCGCCGCCGAAACGGTTATCGTGAAATTTCACCTTGGGATGGCCCAAGCGATTGTCGGACCAATCGTTGGCGTCCAGCAACTGGCTTTGATAATACTCGTATGCCGAGCCGTGGAAGGCGTTCGACCCGCGCTTACTCACCATCATCACCTGGCCGCCGGCAGAGGTAAAAAAGTCCGCGGTCTGGTTGTTCGTGGCGACCTTGAACTCCTCAATGCTTTCGAGCGGCGTGGGGATCGCGCCTCTGCCACCTACCCCGTTGTTGGTGTAGTTGTTATCGCCTTCAAGGTCGCTGGTGATGTTGCCGCCGTCTAGCATGTAGGTATTCTGGTCGCTCAACGAGCCTGCCACTTGACCGCCATAAATGTCGCCCCCGCCAACGGCAGGCGCCGTCGCGGGCTGCAAGGTGAGAAGCGACGATGCGTCACGATTCAGGTTGGGCATTGCAAGTAGCATATCGTTGGTGACGGTGCTGCCCATGGTCGCATTCTCGGTCTGCAGTTCTGCCCCAGCGGCCACTTTAACTTCCACCGTCTCGGATATGGAGCCGATTTCCAATGCGGCGTTCAAGGTGAGCGTCTGACCGACAATCACTTCCTGGCTTGGGAATGCCGCTTGCCGAAACCCCTTCATTGTGATCTTGATGTCGTAGATTCCCGGCGTTACGTTCACGAAGACATAACGTCCTGCGTCATTTGAAGTGGTTGTTAGAGGTATATTTGTACCTTTGTCGGTCAGAGTGATCGTGGCACCGACAACCGCTCCCTTCGAGGAGTCCGTAACGAGACCAGTTACGGTTCCCGTCGTTGCGGCCGCCTGGCCCATAGCCATTGGTGAGCCGGGGAATAGCGTGAAAAGGACCAAAGCACTAAGACAACACGCAGCAAAGACCACTCGCTTAGTAAACATCCGATTCCCTCCTATTTGAGCAAGCCACCAGGAAGTGACACTTCGAGACGGAATCCGGGGAAACTCCGGAGCAGACAAAGCGCATTCTCCCTGAAGAACACACTTGATGCTGAACCGACCTTTACCGATTACTGATCCGAGGCAAGCCGCCCGCCACCACAGCAGGCACCGCCAATGTCATAGATCGAGATTCTGTTGCAAACCTAAAGCACGCAACCTTGGGCAACCGACTGCAAATTCATGTGCGCGTATATAGTTCCCTTCCAGCCGTTTGTCAATGGATTTTTGTATTTCTAAAGAGTAGCTAAATTCTGTATAAAGCGGGCGTTCCGTGCCGGTGCTGACTGTAAGTACTTTCCCATGGCCGCCTCCGGTAAGCACACCTGCCTTTTATATGCTGCAGTTCTCGGATGAAAACGTGGAGCTAGAAGGCCACCCCTGGTCACAAGCTACGTCGGGCGGCTTTAATTGGCTTGGTAGACAGTCCGGCCGCCGACGACAGTGCGAAGAACGGCGACCTTGGTGAATTGCGAAGGTGGAACCTTGGTGAGGTCGTCGGAGAGGACAACGAAGTCCGCGTATTCGCCTAGTTTTAATTCGCCCTTCTTCCCTTCCTCGAATTGCGCGTAAGCGGAGCCCGAAGTGTAGGCACGAATGCAATCGGCGAGCGAGATTTTTTCTTGCGGCTCCCAGCCGTTTCTCGGTCCGCCTTCCGGGCGCTCGCGCGTCACACAAGCGTACAAACCCCGGAACGGGCTGATGGGCTCGACGGGATAGTCGGTGCCGAACGCGAGGCGCACGCCGTTTTTCTGCATGGTGTTCCATGCGTAGGCGCCTTTGATGCGTTCGCTGCCGATGCGGTCTTCGGCCCAGCGCATGTCGGTGGTTTGGTGAGCGGGCTGCATCGAAGCAATCACTTTAAGTTGCGCGAAGCGCTGAAAGTCCATTGGCGCGACGACTTGTGCGTGCTCGATGCGATCGCGGCGGTCGCGGCGCCCATTGGCTTTCGCAACCGCTTCAAAAACATCCAAGGCGATGCGATTGGCACGATCTCCGATGGCGTGAAAGTTCAGTTGGAACCCGGCTTTATCGCGCTCAATCGCCATGGCGCGCAGTTTGTCAGGATCGTAGGTGTAGATGCCGGTCGTGGACGGATCGTCGCTATAGGGTTCCAGCATCGCGGCGGTACGTGAACCAAGGGCGCCGTCGGTGATGGCCTTGAGCGCGCCGGTCTTCAGCCAAGGATCGGTGGTGCCTCCTTGCGCGCGCCGGTCTTGCAGTTCGTTGAGCGAAGCATTGAAAGGCAGCCATTCGGTGATGCGCGCCGTGAGTTTGGCTTCTTCCTTCAACTGTTGGTAGACCTGAAAATCTTCCCATGCGGAGTTGTCCTGCAAAGAGGTGACGCCGTTGCGCGCCACATTTATCAGGACTATTTCGATGCCCCGCCGGCGCGCTTCCATCGAGGGATCGGGAATGCGCACCCGCACCAACTCCATGGCGGCGTCTTCCTTCAACATTCCCGTGGGCTCGCCCAGGGCATCGTGGTCGATTTCACCGCCTGGCGGGCTGGGAGTGGATTTGTCGATTTCGGCTTTTTTCAAGGCCAGCGAATTGGCGACGGCCACGTGGCCCGAGATGTGCGTGAGAATCACAGGATTCTTTGGCGCAACCGCGTCAAGCTGCTGCCGATTGGGAAATCTCTTGTCGGGCCAAACCGTGTGGTCCCATCCACTGCCGGTGATCCATTCGCCCTCTTTGTGATGTGCAACGGCTTCGGCGACGCGCCTCTGCATTTCCTCGACCGACTTTACGCCTCTTAATTCGACCGCCAAGGCGTCCGCCCCAGCGCTTCCCAAATGCACGTGCGCATCGTTGAAACCGGGCATCACAAAGTGGTCGTTGAGATGAACCGTCTCGGCACTCAGCTGACTCCCGCCACAGTCCAGAAGCACATGAGCCATCTTTCCAATGCACACGATTTTTCCGTCGGCGACGGCCATGGCTTCGGCCCAGGGTTCGGCTGGATCGTTCGTATAAATACGGCCATGGGTATAGAAGACCGTGTGTTTCAGCGCTTCCTGAGCTTGGGCATTTGCGTGAGTCAGCATGCCGGCGAGTGCCACTACACCGGCTGCGAAAGACACTAGGCTTGAACGCCGGCGAATCGTTCCGAATCTCATCGACCTTTCTCCTCTGCGATTCCCGCGATTCCAAGAACTGTCAGTAGAGCCCGCTTCAGCCCCGCTTCGCGTCCGGTTGTGTCGTACCATTCTTGCAAGGAATGCGCGCCGCCGCCCATTCCCCCGGCGCCGATGGAGATGGCATCGATTCCCTGCGAGAGCGGTATGTTTGCGTCGGTCGAAGAGCGCTCTAACCGGGACTGGTTCCCGATGACGTCATCCGCGGCGCGAAGAGCAGCCAGCAAAGGCGCATCGTTAGAAAGCTCTCCGCCCGGGCGGCTGCCGAGCAAATCCACTTTCCATTCGAGATTCCCCTTCGAGCGGTCACGCGGAGGGGCCATCTCGTCCCGCACACCTGCTGCGATTGATTCGCGAAGAGCAGATTCCAGGCGCGCCAATTCCTCTTCGTTCTCCGAACGAATGTCCACTTTGATTTTTGCCTCGTAGGGTACGGAGTTCACCGAAGTGCCGCCTTCGATTTGCCCGATGTTGAACGTGGTGCGCGGTCCGGAAGGAACCTTGGTGTTGATAAAGCGCACCGAGCCGCGAATCAGCGCATCGATGGGATTAGGCATGCCGAAGTCCGACCAACTGTGGCCGCCAGGCCCCGTGATTGTCGCTTCGAGCCGCCGCGATGCTAGCGCTTTCGTGGTGACATGATCGGTGCCGGATCCATCAAGTACGACAGCAGCTTTTAGCTTCGAGCGGTAGGTATCCACCAACTCGCGCATCCCGCGCAGGTTCCCTTCTCCTTCTTCCCCCACATTTCCTGCAAAGAGAATTGTGCGCACCGGCCTCAGGTGAGCTGACTCTATCGCCCGCGCAATGGCTACCAGCGCCGCCAAGCCTGTGCCGTTATCGGAAATGCCTGGCGCGGTCATGCGGCTGCCGTCGCGGTGAACTTTCACATTTGTGCCTGCGGGAAAAACGGTGTCCAAATGCGCGGAAAGCAAGACCACCTCGTTCTCATTCGCGCCACGCAACTCCCCGATGACGTTGCCCACCTTATCGGTCTGCACCTCCAGACCCGCTTCCGCCAGCACTTGACTCACCGCAGCGGCGCGCGCCTGTTCCTGAAAAGGTGGGGCGGGAATTTCGGTTAAGCGAACTTGTGTGTCATTGATCCAGGAGAAATTGCGCTCCAGCCAATCAAGCGCCGTACGCACGCGGGCGTTCTCCGCGAGCCGGGGACCCGCGGCCAGGCGCTGAGCTTGTGACGGAGCGGCGGAGCGGACCGGCATAAACAGAAGAATAGCGCAAAGCAACGCGCGTTTCATCGGCGCACGATTTATAGTGTTCGAAGGTTTTCGTTTCAACGGGGTGCGGGCTCCGTGCAAAGAGCGCGCAACTCGGCATCGGTGAGGACGCGCGCGGACTGTTTCGCGGCATCCAGAATGCGGCTCACCAGCGCCTCTGCGGCGGGAATCTGGTGGCGCGTCAGCCAGTGAATCACATTGGACTTCCCGCTCATGGGGCCGATTTCAATGACCTGCTCGAGCCCGAACAAGTGTGCCGGCACGCCACTGTACACGTCATCGGCAAGGCGCTCATTCCCTTTTTGGATGGCCTTCACGATTGCGGCGGCATGCACACCGGTTGCAGTTCGAAACGCATCGTGACCAATCACGGGATAGTTCGGAGGGATGGTCGTCTTCGTGGCACCGGCGACTTTTTCGCAATACGTTTTGAGGTTCGAGAGGTCGCGATTGATCAAGCCCATTAGGCGCAGATTCACGAGCATCAACTCCATCGGCGTATTGCCGACGCGCTCCCCCAGCGCGTTAGCGGCGCCGTGAACCTGATGCGCTCCAGCCGCAACCGCTGCGAGCGAATTGGCGATCGCCAATCCTCGATCGTTGTGCCCGTGCCAATCCACGCGAATCTTTTCCCCGGAGGGTTTGACTACTTCGTCGACGACAAATTTCACCAAATTAAAGGCGCCGTTCGGTGTGGCGTGACCCACGGTATCGCACAAAACCACAGAGCGGGCTCCGTTGCAAATCGCTGTCGAATAGAGCCGCTTCACGGTTTCAGGGTCGGTTCGAATGGTGTCTTCGGTGACGTACATGGACGGCAACCCGTGCCCCACGGCAAACTTCACGGCATTTTCTGTCGTACGCTGGAGGTGATCCACGGTCCAATCTTCGACAAGGCGTCGAATGGGGCTTGAGCCGAGAAATGTGGCCGCCTCAATAGCGATTCCCACGCGCTCGGAAATTTCCACGATCGGGCGAATATCGTTCTCGTGCGTTCGCGCCGCGCAATTCGGCTTGATTCTCATGCGATTCGTGGCGATCTCGCGCGCCAGGGCTTCGGTGTGAGCCACGGCGCGCGGCCCGGCGCCGGGCAGGCCAATATTGACGGAGTCAATTCCGAGTGATTCCATCAGGTGCAGGATTTCAATCTTCTCTTCAATGCTGGGATCGACTACCGAGGGATTCTGCAGGCCGTCGCGAAGGGTCTCGTCATCCAGCATCACGCGCGTGCTGGGGGGAATCTGCGGCGGCGTTGCCGTATTCCAGTCGTAGATCCATTCGTTTTGATGCATGCTGGTTTTCTGCGATTGCAAAACTGCCGCTTTTTTGAGTCTCTAATTTCTAAGCGTGTAGCTCTGCGGCTGCTGCGCAGGATCCGGACGGTACAACGTCTTGCAAAACTCACAGCGATAGATCTCCGCCTTTGGCCCGATATGCGCGGCCACTTCCTTCGGATAGTCGTACCAGCGCTTCAAATGCCCGGCGCAAAGCTTGCCTTTTTCGTCCTTCTCGTCGCACGCGCGCTGTTTCGGCTTGCGCGTCTTGATTTTCGGTGTCTCTGCCGTTTCTTCTGCCATGGAATCCTTTCTACAGACCGTGGTTACGGAAAAAAGTCTTCAGCGCGCCGCCAACGTTCCGCAACTTTGCGCCCAGGCCGCCGGAGAATTCAAATCGCAGGAAGGCGTCGGCGGCCTGCTGGAGGTCGCCGCCATAGCGATACCACCATGGTTTTTCCCTGTGCGGCAAGCTGTCAACGTCGACGTACTTGGTTTGCACCATTTCGAGCAGTCCTGCGCGGCCATGCGTGCGACCCCAGCCGCTTGCGCCGCATCCGCCATGAGGAGCTTCGGCAATTCCGAAGTAGCTGATGGCGTCGTTCACCATGACGGCGCCAGCACGCAGCCGCTCGGCGATTGCTTGCCCTTGCTTCCCATCCTTGGTCCAAACGCTGGCGGCTAACGCAAACGGCGAATCGTTGGCTCGCTGCCTAGCTTCCTCGGCGTCTTTCACAGTCTGCATCGCCAGGATGGGGCCAAAAGTCTCTTCCTGAAACAAGTTCATGGAGGAATCGACGCCGGTAATCACCGTCGGCTCAAAGAAATTCGCTCCCAGATCCGCCCGCGCGTTGCCGCCGCACAAAACTCTCGCTCCGCGCGCGACCGCATCCTCCACCAAATCGAGCATGCGCTGCACCTGCCGCGGCCGAATCAGCGGTCCGACGTCGGTTCGAGGGTCGTTCCCAGGTCCCAGGCGCAGCTTCTTTGTCTTCTCTACGCAGAGCACGCCAAATTTCTCGGCAATCGATTGTTCGACAAACAACCGCTCCACCGACAAGCAAACCTGGCCGCAATTCGTGTAACTTCCCCAGACGGCGGCGCTCGAAGCGACTTCGAGGTCCGCATCCGCCAGGACGATCATCGCGTCTTTGCCGCCCAGCTCAAGAACCGTCGGGATCAGTCTTTTGGCACAGGCCTCCGCCACGCGCCTCCCCGTTGCTACGCTGCCGGTAAAGAGAACCTTGTCGGGTGCCGCATCGACGAGCGCCTGCCCCACTTCTCCCTCGCCCTGAACCACGGCGATAAGGTCCTGCGGGAATGCGGCGTCTCGGAAAACTCTTTCGATGAGTGCTCCGCACTGCGGCGTGAAGTCGCTCGTCTTGCATACAACGGCGTTCCCGGCCGCGACGGCGGGGATGATCTGGCTCATCGGTATTGCCAGGGGATAATTCCACGAAGAAATGATTCCGATCACGCCGACCGGGTCATAAACAATCCGTCCGGACTTGGCCTTAGCCGCGATGCTGTGATGCGGGACGCGCTCTGCGCGCAGCGCAGCTGCGGCATGCTTTGACCAATACTGCGCCGAATCGAGCGCTACAAAAAGATCCGCGAACAGTGCTTCAACGCGCGGTTTCCCGGATTCCTGGACGACGGCATCGGCCAACTCATTCCGCGAAGCCATCATGACTTCTCGAAGCCTGTTTAGCCGTTTCGACCGCTCACGAACCGGTACCTTGGCCCATTCTTTCTGCGCGGCGCGCGCAAGGGTAACCGCGCGCGTAACCGTTTCCACCGGTGTCTTCTCAATATGTGCCAGAACCTTCCCGGTGGCAGGGTTGATGGAAGGCAGCGTGTCGATAGGAATGGCTGTAGCAGCCATAACCCGGATTCTAACCGATTTTCACGCAGGTGTGACAGCCCGTGCACTCCGCTTTTCTTAAGCAGGAGGCTCTTACTTTTCGACGGTCACGGCGGCTGTTATGAGCGTCACTTCCTTTACGTTGTCATCCGGGATGCGGTCGATGAGCAAAACAAACGGGTCCACGCCGGCTTGATAGGGCATCTCCCTGACCGTGAAGGTGTGTGTCGACTTGTTGCTGGCTAAGTGGACGCGTTCGCGGTAAAGCGTCTTGCCATACTTCTTGTCTTTCTCGGGCTTGGCAAACGCCCCGATTTCAATCCAGTCGTTCACAGGCACTTCCGTCTCGTTGCCTTTGGCGTCCGCCTTGAATTTGCGCGTCTCGATGTCGATTGTGACATCGTACTGGCCGTCGGCGCGTTTGCGGACGGCCGCTTCCAGCGTGCGGTTCGAGAAAATGGTAATGTCCTCAAACAAATCCTTGATCAAATATTGAAGGTCGG
>Ga0126369_10001218_pt1 | contig 17654 bp, 12 predicted proteins | sample PanSoiMetaPlot_1_FD_109646 | JGI IMG/M metagenome (GOLD analysis project Ga0126369, IMG submission 109646) | Tropical forest soil microbial communities from Panama - MetaG Plot_1 | ecosystem: Environmental > Terrestrial > Soil > Tropical forest > Bulk soil | place: Panama | collected 2016-02-17 | reverse complement strand
AGGCACCGTCGGGCGCTGGCTTCGCGCTCGAAAACCGGCTGGCGCTGCGTCAAGGCATTCCGGACATCTATCGCAACCTGCGTGTCCACCGGCATGCGCCCTTTTTTCAGGCCCTGCAGGCGGAACTCGTCGGCCTGACTCGTCAAGACGATTCTCGCGTCTGTGTGTTGACACCCGGGCCGATGAACGAAAGCTATTTCGAGCATGCCTACCTCGCCCGCTATCTCGGTTTCCTCCTGGTCGAGGGTGAGGACCTCACGGTACGCGACAACGGCGTTTTCATCCGCACGGTCTCTGGTCTGAGGCGTACAGAGGTTCTGCTCCGCCGGCTTGACGCGGATTTTTGCGATCCGCTCGGGCTTAACGCGCGCTCGCGGCTCGGCGTGCCGGGGCTGGTGCAGGCGGTCCGCGATCGCAAGGTGGTGATCGCAAACGGGCTCGGCAGTGGAATTGGAGAAGCGCGGGGCATGTTGGCGTTCCTTCCAGCCTTGTCTCAGGCGATCGACGGGCGTGAGCTCGCTATTCCCAACATCGCCACGTGGTGGCTTGGCGATCGGGCCGTGTGCGCTGCCATGCGCGACCGGCTCGACGACATGGTCGTCGCCTCGGCTTATTCTGCCGCGCTGCCGAGCGAAATCCTTGGCGATGGCGTGCTTGGCAGCGAACTCGGACTCGTGCGGCGGCGGCGCATCTTGCAGTCGGTTGCCGATCGCGGCGTCGATATCGTGCTGCAAGAGGCGGTGCGACTTTCCACCATGCCGGTGTGGCGCAACGGCAAGCTGGAGCCGCGGCCGTTCATCCTGCGGGTGTTTCTCGCGAGACACGGTGACGGCTTCGCCGTGCTGCCGGGCGGCTTCGTGCGTATCGGCGACCCTGGCGACATCTACGCCATCAGTCTCCAACGCGGCGCGCTGACGGCGGACGTCTGGATTCCATCCAAAACCCCTTGGGTCGCAACCACCCTGCTGCCGAGCCCTGACCGCATCGAGATCCGGCGCGCCTCTGGCACGTTGCCGAGCCGCGCCGCTGACAACCTGTTCTGGCTCGGCCGCTATGTGGAGCGCACCGAGGGAACGTTGCGGCTGGTGCGCGCCCTGTTGGCGCGAATTTCCGAAAGCAATCCGTCTGATCGCGACGTCGAATCCATCTGCTCTCTGCTGCTGGCCTGGCGTGCGGTACCGGACAATGCGCCGATGACACGGCCGGTGGCAATTGCCCGGGCTGCGCTGCAGCGCGGCGACGATCCCGGCTCGGTGCCGGCGCTGGCGAGAGCCGCGCGCTCCACCGGGTCGGTGATCCGCGACCGGCTGTCTCCGGACACTTGGCAGGCCCTGGCGCGATTAGTCGCCACCTGCGACGCGCCACTCGGCGGTTCGACCGATTTCGAAGCCGCCATGGCGGAACGGGTAGAGGCGGCGTTGCGCATCATCGCGTCGTTCTCCGGGCTCGCTCAGGAAAACATGACGCGGCTCGGTGGCTGGCGCTTCCTGGAACTCGGTCGCCGCATTGAACGCGCCATCGTGACCTGCCGCTTCGTGCGCCAGTTCGGCGCGCGGCTCGATCGCGGCCTCGATATCTTGCTTGAACTTTGCGACAGCCGCATCACCTATCGGCAGCGCTACGTTATGGTGGCGGCGCGCGCGCCAGTGATCGATCTAGCGTTGCTGGATCCCTCAAATCCACGTTCGGTGGCGTTCCAGTTCGACCAGATCGAAAGCCATCTCGACGCGATGCCCCATATGCGGGCCGACGGCAGGCTATCGCTGCCGCGCCAGATCTCCATGGCGACCGCGGCCAAGCTGCGTACCGCCGATGCGGCGCGGGTCGATGCCAATCTGATTCTGGCGACCGAAACGGCCCTGATGCATCTCTCCGAGGCGATCTCCAGCACATTCCTTGGACGCAATGAGCCTCCTGAGACGCGCGAGGAGCTGCCGTCGTGATCCATGAACGTGGGAGGCGTTTCCGCCGTTTTTCAATCGCTTCCTTCCTTGACTGTGATCTCGCTCACATCGACGACCGTCCAGAGCGGCTAGAGTGTGGCTGCGTCCATCCGAGGAGGTGGCATGGCGCGTATCTTTCTCAGCCATTCGAGCGCGAACAACGCGGCAGCAATTGCGCTGCAGAATTGGATAATAGAGGGCGGGTGGGATGACCAACCCTTCCTCGACCTCGATCCCGAGCAAGGCATAGCAGCGGGTGAGCGTTGGGAGCGGGCACTGCACGAGGCGGCGGATCGTTGCGAGGCAGTTCTATTTCTGGTCAGTCGTGATTGGCTGAAATCAGATTGGTGCCAGAAGGAATTCCACCTCGGGCAAAAGCTTAACAAGCGCCTGTTCGGCGTTCTGATAGAGGATGTCCCGCGCGCAGATCTGCCTGCGACTCTGACTGCAGCCTGGCAGACCGTTAATCTCGCGTCCGGCCATGATCACGAAATTTTTCGCGCCGTCCTGCCCGATCTGAGCAAAGAGCAGCACGTCCTTTTCTCGCGAAGTGGGCTTGTCCGTTTGAAGGTGGGGCTCAACAGGACGGGGCTCGATCCCCGATATTTTGCGTGGCCACCCGAAAATCAGCCGGACCGGGGGCCTTACCCGGGATTGCGTCCCCTTGAGGCAGAGGATGCCGGCATCTTCTTTGGTCGTGAAGCGCCGACTGTGGTCGTTCTCGACCGGCTCCGGGGCTTGCGGGAAGCGGCGGCGCCTCGGCTTTTGATAATTCTGGGCGCTTCGGGTTCCGGCAAGTCGTCGTTCCTGCGTGCCGGCCTGATTCCAAGGCTCAGCCGTGATGAGGTGAACTTTTTTCCCCTTCCCATTCTCCGACCCGAAATGGGAGTTATTACGGGCAAGACTGGGTTGATCCATAGCGTCCAAGAGGCGCTTGCGGCCAACGGGCTGTCGCTGAACCGAGCCGACATTGCGGAAAAGGTCAGTGAGGGCGCCGCTGCCCTGCTTCCTTTGCTCAACGAGCTTGCCCGGAAGGCACGCGCACCCACGTTTCCCGGGGGAGCGCCGCCGGCGCCTCCTTCACTCGTGCTATCCATTGATCAGGGAGAGGAGCTGTTCCTCGCGGAGGGTACCGAGGAGGTGCACACCTTTCTTGTGCTGCTGAAACACCTTGTCCATGCGAGGACGCTGAACCTGATTGTGCTGTGCACGATCCGCTCCGATTCCTATGAGCGGTTGCAGACGGCGCTGGAGGGCATTCGCGCGGAAATTTTTGGCCTGCCAGCCATGCCGCGCGGTGCCTATCAGACCATCATCGAGGGTCCGGCGAAAAAGCTGAAAGACGGTAAGCGGAAATTGGAGATCGAGCCGGCCCTCACCGAAGCAATGCTGACGGACATCGAGGCGGATGGCGGAAAGGATGCCCTGCCGCTGCTCGCTTTCACACTCGAACGGCTTTATCGTGAATATGGTGCTGATGGTGACCTCCTGGTCAAAGAATATGACGCCCTTGGTCGCATCAGGGGCTCGATTGAAGCCGGGGTGGAAGCGGCGCTGACGGCAGCTAACGCCGACCCGACAGTTCCGAAGGACGCTGCGGCACGACGGGGCCTGTTGCGTCGGGTGATGATTCCCGCTCTGGCCAGGATTGATCTGGAAACTGGCAAACCTCGGCGGCGGGCCGCGCGCATGTCGGAAATACCGGCGGAGGCGCGAGGCCTCGTCAACTGCCTGGTGGAAGCGCGCCTGCTCGTCACGGATAGCGCCCCAGGCACGGGCGAGACAGTCATTGAACCAGCGCACGAGGCGTTGCTGCGCCAATGGGGCGCGCTGCAGGAATGGCTGAAAGAGGATTCCGAAGCGCTCTTGATGCTCGGAGGCCTACAGCAGGCCGCCGCCGAATGGGAACGGCAAGAAGGTAAAGAAGAGTACCTCTGGCCACAAAAACGCGTGCTCCAGGCTTGCGTGATGGTCGACCGTCTGCGTCCGCAGCTCAACCAAACCGAGAAGCGCTTCCTGCTTCTCCTGGACAGCAATGACTTACTGCAGGAACTCACCAGCCTGTCAACGCCGCACCAACGGCGGGCCGCAATAGGCGACCGCCTGGCCAAGATCGGTGATAACCGTGCCGGGGTGGGGCTGTGCCCAGACGGTACGCCGGATCTTCTGTGGTGCGAAATACCCAGCGCCGAGATCTCTTTAGGCGATGGTGCCGGAACGTTCTCGGTGAAGCCGTTCCGGATGGCCAAATATCCCGTCACCTGGGCGCAGTACCGTTCATTCTTGGCTGCCCCGGATGGTTATGCCAACTCTGCCTGGTGGGAGCGCTTGGTTCGCAACGAGCTCCCGGAGGATACGGAGCGGGCTGCCAACCTGCCAGCGGAGAACGCTTCCTGGTACGACGCGGTGGCCTTCTGTCGTTGGCTTAGCGCCCGCCTGGGGTTTGAGGTGCGGCTACCCGCCGAATGGGAGTGGGAAGCGGCCGCGACGGGGGGCTGCGCTACTTACCAGTATCCTTGGGGAATGGGATGGGATTCTCGCTATGCCAATACCGAGGACAGCGGGATCAATCGTAGTACGGCAGTTGGCATGTACCCTCATGGCGCCTCTCCCTTTGGCATATTGGATTTGAGTGGTAATGTATGGGAATGGTGCATCAATGAATACGAGTCATCGGGAGCGGTTGAGCACGCAGGAGGTCGAGCCAGAGCTGTGCGTGGTGGATCCTGGATGTGGAAGCATGATTGCGCTCGCGTGACTCTTCGCGAGCGGGATCTGCCTGATTATCGCAGCCGTAATCACGGATTCCGACTTGCTTGCTCCATACGCTGACACACCGCAGCCGACCCGCAACGGGCGTCCCATCGCACCCTCGGCACCCTGCGGCGTCAGCAGCGGCGAACAGGAATATGCATCTTCGTTAGAAAATCGAGCCTGCGCGCCAACGGCAAGTGCTACGCGACCCCGTTCTCGTTCGCTCAGAAATCCAGCTTATCCGCCGTCGGGACATCTGAGTCCTTATTGTTATAGTATTCGTGCCTGTTTTCGGCGCAGATGATTTCCTGCCATTGGCCAGAGCCACGACCATACGTGATGGTCGCGGACCAGGGCGCGGTGAAGACGCCGTCATCCTCGACCGTGAAGTGGACCTGCAGGTACTTGCCCCTGTAGTTACGGTCGATATCCACGGGGGGCCGGAAGTTCTCTTTTGCGTCCCGCTCCAACCCTTCCTTCGCGGCGTCGTAATCGAGCAGCCGATAGCGTTCCACCACGTGCAGCTTCTCGGTATAGGGCGTGCCGTACAGGTCGATCATCGCGAAGGGCCGATCGGTCCTGGTCCCCACGGTGTCTATCACCAGCGTGTCGCCTTCGTAGTGGCCGACCGAATCCCCGTACCAGGACGGCTCCACCTGCGCGGGATGGGACTGGTTCATGCGCACACGTCGGACATCGGGTCCCTCGTCGTAAAGGATCGTGATCTGGTGCGGCTGCTGCAGCATCTGCATGCCGAAGTTCTTGTAAATGTACGGCACCGGTTCGGGCCAACACTGGTTGGCCGGGCTCGGAAAAGTCACGCCGGCTAATGAGATCTCTCCGTATTTCTTGACGACCTCCGCCGCCCAGGGCTTAAGGATCGGATTGGTGTAATCGCCGACCAGCTGATTGTAGTTGCTCACGCCATTGCGCCGCGATCGGTTGGTCACCGGGCCGGGACCCGATGCTGGCGGCTCGAATCCGGGAAGCGAAGGGTGGCGCCATACACCGGAGAAATCCGGGATGGATGCTGCGCTCTGTGACTCGCTACCGGCCGGCTCAACCGCAGGCGCCACCGTTTGTCCCAGCGCAGGCGTCACAGTCGCTGCCGCCAATGTCACCAACAGAATGAATTCCCGCTGCACCTTCATGCCAGCCTCCCTTTCGCGGCCCTCTTCTTATCGGGGGTATGCATAGATGTTATCCCAGGCGCAGGAATGGCGCACGGCTAAAAACGAGCCTATTTGCGAGACCGGAATTTTTCGAGATGACGTTTCCGGTTCGGCTTCGCATCCTAGAAAACGAGAGGTTCCCATGACCAAGAACAGGCTTGAGGCTTTCAGCGACGGGGTGTTTGCCATCGTGATTACTTTGCTGATCCTCGACGTGCGGTTTCCGGCAGACAAGCCGCTGACGCCTGAGACGCTGTGGAGCATGGCGCCACACATATTGGCGTTCGTGCTCAGCTTCGTGATCGTCGGCGTTTACTGGGTCTCGCATCATAGCATGCTGCATTTCATCAAGGCGGTCGATCGGCAGCTGCTATGGTTGAATCTCGTGCTGCTGTTGATCATCGTGTTCATTCCATTTCCCGCGGCGCTGCTCGGCCAGCACCCGAACAGCCAACTCGCGGTTACGCTTTACGGCATCAATCTGATGCTGGTGAACACGGCCGGCACCGTCATGTGGCTCTATGCGGCGTTACGGCCGAACCTGGCGGTCGACGGCATCGCGCCCGCCGTGCCGCGCTTCGTCGCAAAACTCCACTCCGCGCCGATCCTGGTCTACGGAGCCGCGATCGTGCTGGCGCAATGGTACGTGCCGCTAAGTCTCATTCTCTTTGCCTCCGTCCCGACCTTCTTCATTCTGCCCAACCCGTTCATCGACCGGCGCCTGCGATCGGCGATTGGGGCACCTGGCGAGCACTTTGCGCCGTCGTCTCGATGAGTAAGTCGCAGTTGGCGGTCCGCTCGGCTTTAGCCACGTTCGTCATCACCCCACCGCCAGCGCGGCGGCTCGCCCTTGACCCAGCACACCGCGACGAGCAGCCCGCAAAGCATGGCGACAAACGCAAGAAACGAACCGACCTTCCTCCGGGGCGGAAAGAGCAAAGAGCCAATGAGCAGGAGCCCCGCGAACGCGGTCAAGACAAGCCAGCCTCGCCGGGCGGCGGGAATGCCCCAACCCCAACCGTAGCGCTTAGCGGGAAACCAGTACTTGCGCTCAGTCTGCATGAGAATTCCTCCCTATTTCTTTTTCTTGCGCACTTGCCAGTTCGGATGGCTGCGCTCCCAATTCTTCCATTGCCGAAACCGACGTTCGCGACGCGAGCCGGGAGCGGCGTGGGCCCGCACGCCATGCGCCGCCTTCGAGCCGGTGACCTGCTGCCACCCCTGCTGGGGATCGAATTTCTGCGCGTAGCCACCGCTGAGAACTTCGAACGCACTTTGGGCGTGGCCCTTAAGATCGATGGGACCCTGTGAATACTGGTGCGCGAACCAATTCGGCGTCACGAAGTCTGTCACAAGAATGCTGCCGATCTGGTAGCCATATTGGTCATCCTCGACCGGGTCGCAGACTTCGCCGGCCCAGAATACACCCTGAGGATCTTGGTAGGCGCTGTTTAGCCACGGGTCCACCGCCATCTCGCAGATTTCGTGAGTCGCTCCGACACTGACGCTTGCGTTGTCGGCGAGAATGGTTTTCACAAATACCTTGGAGATCGGAAGGCCTTCGTTCGTCAGATCATGATAAGCGAGCGCCTTGGCCTGGTCGCTGTCATCGAGAAATACTACCCACCAAGTGCCGGTAGCGGGTGGCTGACCCGGCGGAACAAAGGTGAAAGTCGCGGCTTCAACGCCCCAGATCGGTTCAAGGTCCTTGTTCCACTGCTGCTCGAAGGCAGACAGCATGTTCTCAACGTCGGCGTCGGAGATCGCAGTTGACTCGTTTATAACGGCAATCTGTGGCATCGTGCTGCCTCCTTCGGATTGAGGATCCCAGTTTCGACATGCTTCATCAATCGGCAAACCGCAAGACCATTAAGCGCCGAACAAGCGGTCCTGATTGCAAACCAGGCATCCCGCGGACATTCATGCGGCCTCATTGCCGGAGTTGACCCGGCAATCTATCCTCATGTGAAGAAGACGGACCCGCGAGTGCCGGACAAAGGTGAATCACTTCATCGCGACACGCTCCGCATCACGATAGACCTGATATGAGTTATCGATGGTGCTCACAGCAATTTGGTTATAGCGGGTTAGGCAGTCGAAACGTGACAATATGCTCTGCGCCATAAAATGATCTATGACGTGCGGCAGACCACGACCTATGTGTACGAGACTGCTGTCACGCGGGCGCGTCATGTGCTGCGCCTGCTGCCGGTAACGCGGGATCTTCAACGCGTCACGGCAGCCATGCTCGATATTGATCCGATCCCGATCAGCCGGCGCGAAGCGACCGATTTTTTCCACAACTGGACGACGGTCGCCGAACTGGAAGAGCCCCACGAAACCCTGACGCTGAAACTCGCGGCGCGCATCAGCGTTACGGCGGTCGAACCGATAGACCCGGACAAATCGCCGCCATGGGAAAGCGTACGCGCCGAAGCCTATGCGAGCGAGAATATTGGGCCGGTCTCTCCGGTCCACTTCATCCATCCGAGTCGCCAAGTCTCGCTTGATCCGGAAATCCGCGACTATGCGCGCGCGAGCTTCGCGCCACGCCGCCCAGTGCTCGCCGGTGCGGTGGAGCTGATGCATCGAATCAAGAACGATTTCACGTATGAGCTGGGCGCCACGACGGTAACGACAACGCCATCCATGTCATTTGCGCTGCGTCGAGGTGTCTGTCAGGATTTCGCACATATCATGATTGCCGGCCTGCGCGGCCTCGGCTTGCCGGCTGCCTATGTGAGCGGTTTTCTGCGCACCGTGCCGCGCCCAGGCGCAGCGCACCTCGCCGGAGCCGACGCCATGCACGCCTGGATCAAGGTGTGGTGCGGCGCCGCAGGCTGGTGGGGGCTCGATCCCACCAATGCCCTGATCGCCGGCGAAGATCACGTGGTGCTTGCCATCGGCCGCGACTATGCCGACGTGGCCCCAATCGACGGCGTCGTCCTGGCGTCGGGTGAGCAGCGCCTGACCACCGCAGTCGACGTGATCCCGGTCGAGGGGTGAGAGTGCTGGACGGATTAACAACCGCGGCCGGCTTTTGACCGATCCGATGATAAACTCCGCGTAGTCCGCCCCCCGATGATCCGCGGCGGGTAGACTGCGCTAATGCGCCCTGCACCCAACTGGAGACATCGGCCCTTTCCGCTTCACGCGGCCTTGGGCGGTAAGGTGGCGATTTCCGCCTCGTATGCGTCGTCCATGCGCGGCTTCAGTCCATGCTTGGACAGGGCGTCTGCGAACATCCGACGGATGGCAGGATCCTCGTCCGCGTAGTCGATCTGCATTCCCCCGAGCCGCCGGCTGATCCATGACATCGGCACGCCCTGCGCATTGCGCGGCGTGGCGTGCTTGAACGCGAGATAGCGTGCTGGCGTCGGACCCGTGTTGAAGTGCTGGTGGAACCACGCGTTGGGAGGCACGATCATGGTTCCGACCTGCCAATCGTAACGGTGCGGCGGGTCGCCTTCCGGCCACATCAGGGAGTAGCCCTCGCCGCTGAGCACGATGACATGCGCGCCCGGCCCGTGTGCGTGCGCCTTCTTATAGGTGCCGATCGGGAATTGCGAAATGTGGCTCGCAATTGTGCCCTTTGCCATGTTGAACCTGATGTGGCCGCCGCCGGCACCGCGCTCTTTGGCGCTGATCAACGGAAGATTGATAGCATCCGGGACGAAATTCGTGGTCAGCAGGAATCCCTTCTGTTCTCCCTTGGAGCTGAAATAGTCCGGCTCGCCGGCGAAGCGGTTCTTGAAATCGTGCGCCGTATTGAAGACGAATGCGAGGTCATCATAGAGGTTGAGCACCGACGGGCAATTAGTGACCGCGACGAAGCGCGCCGGCGTCGTGCCGGATCCATTGAAATGCTGATGCCAGGTGTTGAGCGGAACCGCAAACATGGCGCCCGCCTTCCACTCGAAGCCGATCCGGTTGCCGGCATCGTTCCAAACGGTCGTCGAGCCGCGACCATCGAGTGCGAGGATCATCTCCTCGTAAAGTTGGCGCTGTGCCGCAAGTTTCCCCCCGGCGGGAATTTCGCATACATAGCAGTCGTTCGAGGTGCGCGACGCCTCATGGTTGATAAATACGCCGGCACCGCCGCGGCGCGCCCATGGCTTCAGCCCCACCGTGCGAAGGTTTGGAACGTAATGGGCGCTGATGATATCGAGACCTTCTTCGCGCACCCAGCGCAGGTAAGGCGTGTCCTTCTCGGTGGCAAATTTGTTTGCCAGTTCGTCCGAGACAGTGGCGTTCTTGACCATGCGGGCCCTCCCAGGTAGACGAATTCCCGCCCCGGCACGCAATTCACGCCTTCGCGGCTGATGTGGCCGGTAATGCGATACATTTGTCGGCTCGCATACGCACGAAGATCCTCTCGCCCACCAGGGTTCTGAGCGAAGGATGTGCTCGCGCGAGCAGGACAAGATCACCGATCCTGACGTGGAAATCCAGGTGTTCGCCTAAGAATGCCTTAGCATCCACTACGCCCACGCAAACGGTGTCTCGATCCCCGCCCTCCGGCGGCTGTTCCGAAAGCTCGACGTCTTCGGGCCTGACCGACACGGTCACGGCTTCGTTCCGAGGCAGGCGATCAAGACACTGAGCATTGAGCGCGCCGACTGGCGTACCAACGCGGCAACGACCATCCACAGTCTCCTCGATGACCTGCGCATCGATAAAATTCGTGGTGCCGATGAAATCGGCCACGAATTGGTTGCACGGCCGCTCGTATATCTGGCGCGGCGAGCCGATCTGCACGATCCGTCCTTCGTTCATGACGGCGATCTCGTGCGAGAGGGCAAGGGCCTCGCTTTGATCATGGGTAACATACACGGTGGTGAGTGCCAGCTCGCGCTGCGTGCGCTTGAGTTCAAAGCGCATCCGTTCGCGCAGCTTGGCGTCGAGGTTCGACAGCGGTTCGTCCAGCAGCAGAAGCTCCGGCTCCATAACGAGCGCCCGCGCCAAGGCAAGACGTTGCTGCTGGCCGCCCGACAGCTTGGTGGCAGCTCGATCCGCGAGATCATTCAGTGCCACCGCGCGCAGAACGCGCATGACTCTGTCGGCGATTTCCTTGCGGCCCGGTTTGCGGCGGCTGACCTCGAGCGGAAACGCCGCGTTCTGGAACACGCTCATGTGCGGCCAGATGGCATAGGATTGAAACACCATTCCGAAATTGCGCCGGCTCGGCGGGATGGAAACCCCCGCGGCCGATGAGAACACGACCTTTCCATGCAAGCAGACCTCGCCGGACGTCGGCGTTTCGAGGCCCGCGATGGAGCGCAGCGTGGTGGTCTTGCCGCAGCCACTGGGGCCGAGCAGCGTAAAGAGTTTTCCATCCGGCACTGTAAACGAAACGTCATGCGCTGCCTGGATCGCCGTGCCGCGATCGCCCGGATATTCTGTGCATAGCGACTTGACGATCAGCACGACTTCGAACGCCTCCCGGATCGACGCGATGAGGTCGATCCATGCTTCGCCTGTCACCCGGGCTCGACCCGCAGATCCATCTTCGCATGAAGATGGATTACCGGGTCAAGCCCGCCAGCAACGCTGAGCGGATGTCAGCGCGAAGCGTTCTAGACGGCCGGATCCGCGATGCCGAATCGCCGGCTGGCAAATCGTTCGAGCAGGACCAGACACAGCAACGACGCGATCAACATCACTCCCAGTGCGGAAAGCTCTACGGATTGTCCGTTCTGCCAATATTCCCAGATCATGATCGATAATACTTCCGATCCCGGGCTGTAGAGAAGAATGGAGCTGGAGAGCTCGCGCACGGAGACGATCACCACATAGATCCACCCCGCAGTGAGTCCGGGCTTGAGCAAGGGCAGAACGACCCGCCAGAACGTCACTCCCCACGAGGCGCCGCTCATCATTGCGGACTCCTCCAGCTCCTTGTGCAGCGCAAGCATGGAGGCCGCATTGTACCGCATCCCATAGGGCATGAATCTGGTGACATAGGCGATGAGCATGATCCACAGGGTGCCGTAGACGCCGATGCCGACATGGAGATAGCACACCATGATGGCGAGCCCCAGGACCAAACCCGGAAACATCAACGGCAGCGAGGCGAGATTGTCGAGCAGCCACCGGCCGGGAAGCTTGGTTCGCGTCACGATCCAGCACAGCACCGCCGTGGTCAGCGTCACAACAGTTGCGCTCGCCACTGAAAGCACCAGGCTGTTCCAGACCGCGTTCGCGAAAGCCGGATAATCGAAGACGGCACGGTAGGCGTCCAGGGTCACGTTCCTCAGCGCTGCCATCGAAGGTGCGACGTAAAACTTTTGCAGCGAGCACCACACCAGCACCAGGAAGGGCAAGACGACAATGATGGCGAGATAGGTCGCGAAGGTCGCGGCTGCGAGATAGCGCCACCGGCCGATGCGCATCACGCGCGGCCGAAATCCTTTGCCGGTTACAGTTGAAAATTTTTCGACTGCGGCGGCCATACGCGATTGCGCATAAAAGCACACCGATGCGATGACGATGAGCGCCATCCCGTAGCTAGATGCCAACCCGATGTCGCTTGGATAGCTTTGGACAGCTTGGTAGATCGAAGACGTGTAAACCTCGATCCCGACGGGAAGTCCGAGTAAGGCGGGTACTTCGAATGATTCGATCGCGCGCAGGAAAAGAATGAGAAAGCCCGCTACTGCAGCGGGCCAAACAAGCTTCAATGTCAGCCGCCGGGCAATTTGCAGCACCGTCGCTCCACACATTAGGGCCGATTCTTCAAGCGAGGGGTCCATTGAGCGGAACGCTGCCGTCATCAGCAGGTACGCCAGGGGCGATTGATGCAGACCATCGACAAAGATCATGCCGCCCATTGAATAGATGTTCGTGACGACCAACTCGGTGGCGAACAAGTTCTGGACGGCGATGTTGATGATGCCGATTTTCGGGCTTGCGAGAAGGATCCAAGACACCGTGAACAGAATGGCAGGGATGACCAGGGGGACGAGCGACAGCGCGAAAAAGGTCGACTTGAAAGGCGTATCGGTCCGTTCATTGATCCACGCGAAAACCGTACCGATAAAAAACGCCAGGCTCGCCGATCCAATCGCGAATTCGACCGAATTGCCGAACACGCGCAATGTTTCGACGCTCCAATAGGCGGTGCGGTAATTATCGAACGTAAGCTGCGCCGGGTGCTCCGCGGTTTCCGGTGTCAGGAAGCTTTGCCAGAGGAGGAAGCCGAGCGGCACCAAAGCCAGCCACGCGGCAAGGCCCACGGCGGCGCCGACCACAAACCATTTCGCGTCCGGTGCAAGCCGCATGCGGTAAGTAGACGGCGTTGCTGCCCAGGCCATTCTGATCACATCATTGTTTTCGCGATCGTTGGCTGCACGGAGCACCGAGTCGTTTGTCGGTCAGAACGCGACCGTATCGACCTTGTGATATCAGGATTGAGCCGCACGCTGAAGCCCGTTGTCCGGCGGGTGGCGGGTTGCGCCTTGTCGATCGCCCGCCATCGTCGTATTGCAAGCCGCTGTTCACTCACCCACGGTTCTCAGTCCCGATAGCCAACTATGAAACCTCAGCAAGGCACCGCACTCATTCTTGGAGCATCTGGCCAGGATGGCGCCTATCTGGCACAGCTCCTCATTCGGCGCGGTCTCAACGTTCATGGAACGTCACGCGACAAGGAGGTTTCCAGTTACATCGGGCTGCGTCGACTCGGTATTTACGACCGCGTAACGCTTCATTCGGTTGTCCTGAGCGACTTCCGCAGCGTTGTCACGGTGCTGAACAATGTCCGGCCGGCCTTGATCTTTAATCTTGCGGCGCAATCTTCGGTCGGGCTGTCGTTCGAGCAACCGGTGGAGACCATCGACAGCATCATGCATGGGACGATCAACGTCATGGAGGCTATGCGCTTCCTCTGTCTGGATGCGAAATTCTACAATTCCGGCTCCAGCGAGTGCTTCGGCAACACCAGCAAGGAGCGGCCGGCCGACGAGACCACGATGTTCTCCCCTCGCAGCCCTTACGCCGTCGGCAAGGCGGCTGCATTTTGGGCTGTGGCAAACTATCGAGAGGCTTACGGCCTGTTTGTTTGCAATGGGCTCATGTTCAACCACGAATCGCCGCTGCGACCGCCCCGGTACGTGACCCAGAAAATTGTCCGCGGGGTTGTCGAGATCGCGTCGGGTCGCGCCAGCACGCTCGAGCTTGGCATGTTGAATTGCGCGCGCGATTGGGGCTGGGCACCGGAATATGTCGATGCCATAGTCCGGATACTGGATCTGGCCACGCCGGAAGACTTTGTCATTGCGACTGGAGAGACTCACACGCTGGAAGATTTCGTGGCTGCGGCGTTCGCCTGTGTCGGCCGCAACTGGCGTGACCACGTCATCGCCAACCCGGCGCTTCATCGACCGATCGATATTCTTTATTCAAGCGGCAATCCAGCGAAAGCAGCGCGCCTCCTCGATTGGAAGGCGCAGAAGAAGATGACCGATATCGTGGGCCTCCTAGTCGACGCAGAGATGCGGCGTTGCGCGGCGGAAGGCTGGAAAAAGGGCAGCGGGAGGGGCCGAGACTAATGCGCCCTCAAGACGGCTCACTCCGGCATCAGCGGGGCAAACAATTCATCAACCGCCATCCGCCGCTTCGTGACCCCTTGTTCGTGCAGATAGCGGCATAGCGTGTCAATCGCTTTGCGGTTCGCCGCCACTCCGTAAGGCCAGATATCCCGCCCCAGCACGGCCTGCGTGGCGCGGTATTCAGCCTCGACCCACGGTAGTGTCACGGCGAAAGCGGACAGCTTCTCAAAATCGGCAACCGCGATTTCCTTTGCTTTTGCAAAGGCATTGAAAAGAGTTCCGGCCATCCACGGATGCTGCTCGACCAGGCTGTTGCGGATGCCCACAGCGTGCATCAACGGATAGACCCCGGCTTCGAGGTAATAAGCGTGCTCGACCGTGCGGTAGTCGGGGAAGAGCCGGTCCACATGAGCTGCGCCGCGGAGGAAACAGGACGGCGGTCGCGCCGAGAACACCGCATCGAGTTCCCCGTCGGCCAGCATGCCCGAGAGCGTCTTGCCGGCCGGAATTGCCTCGGTCTCGACGCCCGGCAATGCCTTCTCCCCTCCCACTTGTGGGAAAGGAAAAGAGGCCGGCTGTTCCAGCGGGCCGACCCGCCAGCGCAGGTCCGACGGCTTTATCCCGTATTCGTCCGACAGGAACCCGCGCATCCATACCAGCATGGTGGTGAAATATTCGGGTGTGCCGACACGCTTGCCTTTGAGGTCTGCGGGCGAGGCGATGCGACGATCGGTGCGCACGAAGATTGCGGAGTGCCGAAAGGCGCGGGACAGGAAGACGGGAATCGCCGTGTAATGCGCCTTGCCCTGATCACGCAGCATGATGTAGGTCGAAAACGACATCTCCGAAACGTCGAATTCCTGGCTTTTCAAATTGCGCACGAAAAGCTGGTTCGGCTCTACCACATGATAGGTGATGGCGCAGCCCGCGACCTTGACGACGCCGTCCCGGATGGCGCGGATGCGGTCGTACGCGCCGGATGCGATCGAAATGGGAACGTCAGACATGATCCCCTTATGCGCAGGTTGACCGCGCATCCATCTGCTTCGCAAACAGTCTTTCATCCGATGGATCGTCGGGTCAACCCCGGCAATGGTGACGCTAGGGTTTTCTGAATCGCTCCGCCGGCGGCGCAATCTCGGTGACGAGGTCGCGCACCAACGCCTTGTTCGACAGCGGTTTCACCGTCATCTCGCCGGGAACCAGCCGCGTCGTGCACGCATATTCCGTACGGCCATCGATCTCCATCACGCATTCCTTGCAGGCGTTGGCATTGATACAGGAGAACCGGATCGCCAGGGTCGGGTCGCGGTTCGCCCGGATCCAGCGCAGGGCGTCGAGTACTGACTGGCCGGGCTCGAACGGGACCTCGTAGCTTTCCAAGCGCCCGGCCTCCTTCGCCAGCCCACGCCAGACCCGCAATCGCGTGATCGCCCCATCCCTACCCTCCCCCGCAAGCGGGGGAGGGTAGGGAGGGGGCATTCCTTGTGCGGGCGAGACCGAAACCAAATCAATGCGCCCGTCACGCCAGCGCACCTCCTGCTTGACGCGCCATTCGGGCAGCATGCCGGGGAAGTCCTCGCGCGGATGCGCCCCGCGGCTTTCGGCGCGGCGCAATGCGGCCCGCGCAACGACGCCGGCGATGAGCAGCATGTTGCGCAGATCGAACCAGTCGATGCGGCGCATGTCGAAGCGCCGGCCGTTGCCGAATGGCCGCTCGCCGAGTTCCTCGGCAAGATGATCGATGCACATGATGGCGCGTTCGAGCCGTTCCTGGGTGCGGAACGGTCCGACATCGTCCGCCATGACAGACTGCAGGCGCTGGATCATATCCACTGAATTGGGGATACCCGGCGCGCCCTTCGCGGCGAGGAGATCGAGCGCGGCCTGGGCTGCCGGCGGCCGATAGGGCTGCGAGGTCATCCGGGCGGCACGCGCGGCGGCGCTGCACCCCGCGCGTCGGCCAAACACCAGCGCCTCTGTGACCGCATTGCCGGACAGGCGATTCGCACCGTTGGCGCCACCGACCGCCTCGCCGGCGACCAGAAGCCCAGGGATTTCGGTTTCCATGCGCTCATTGGCCGCGACTCCACCCATGTGGTAATGCGCGATGGGCGCGACCTCGATGGGCATACGCGTAAGGTCGATCGCGTTGTTCGCCAGCCGGTCGATCACCGGTCCGAATGCCGCGCGCAATTCGCGTTCTGGGCAATGCTCAAAGCTCAAATAGGCCCCGCCATGGGGCGAGCCGCGGCCCGCTTCCACTTCCTTCACTATGGCGTAGGTTGCAAGATCACGGGTCAGTACATAAGCACCGTCCTCACGCATTCCGTAACGCGACGTGAACTCCTCGCCGAGGCCGTTGAGCAACCGTCCTCCCAGCTTATAGCGGAACGGGTCCCACATGATGGGGTCCATGCCGATCAAACGTGGAGCTAAATGGCCGATTGGAAAGAACTGCACGAATTCCATATCGATGAGCGGCGCGCCCACCCGCAGCGCCAGCGCATAACCGTCGCCCCCCATGTTGGCCGATGCACTGTTGCGGCGGTAGAGCCGTGTCAGCCCGCCGCTAGCGACGATCGTCGCCTTGGCCGCGATCGTGACGGGCGCGCCGGAGGTGAGATGGAGCGCTGTCGCTCCCACCACCTCGCCGTCGCGGCTCACGAGATCGGTCACGAGCAGGTCGCCAGCCTTGCGAATGCCGGAGGCTTTATTGACTACCGTGCGTAAGGTCTTCGACACGGCAGGTCCGGTATTGAGGAAATCCACATAGACGCAGCGCGGCCGATCGTGACCCGGCGCCATCGTGGCGATGATGCGGCCGTCCCTACGGGCCCAGCCGACGCCCCAGGCGTCCATCTGGCGTATGCAGTCCGGCCCCTCCTCGCACAGAAGCCGCGACAGCCTTTCATCGCACAGCCCGCGGCCTGCCTCGATGGTATCGCGCCAGTGATAGGTCCAATGATCCGGCGTGTGCGATCCAAGTGCGACCGCAACTGTCATCTGCGCCATCACAGTGGCGCCTCCGCGGCCGATCAGACTGCGGTCCACCAGCAGCACCGCGACACCGGATCGAGCGGCTTCGACCGCCGCAGACATACCGGCGGCGCCTGATCCGATCACGAGTAGGTCGGTTTGCACATGCATGGGCTCGATCATAAGAAGCCCTTGGGAAGCCGAGCGCCCGACAGCGCCTCAACCGTCCTTCCAAGAAGAACTGGTCGGCCGTGGTT
>Ga0126369_10001217_pt1 | contig 17656 bp, 13 predicted proteins | sample PanSoiMetaPlot_1_FD_109646 | JGI IMG/M metagenome (GOLD analysis project Ga0126369, IMG submission 109646) | Tropical forest soil microbial communities from Panama - MetaG Plot_1 | ecosystem: Environmental > Terrestrial > Soil > Tropical forest > Bulk soil | place: Panama | collected 2016-02-17 | reverse complement strand
GTGGCCCTCGTTGACCGCGTTGCCAGCCCGCCGCGGCGCCACGCAGTCGCCGGCGCGGGGCACCGCGATGCGCCCCTTCAGCGCGTGGTACAGCTCGTCGTCGGCGCGCCCGTGGTTCGCCACGACCACGGTGTCGAACGGCCCGAACTCGACCATGCGTCCGGAGTACGCCTCGACAGCCTGGATGCAGCCGTGCTCGTAGCCCAGCGGCGCCACGCTGGTGAAGATTCGGACGCCCAGCGCAAGGACACGGCGGTGCCAGTTCTCCAGGTCGAGCGTGAGGCCCAGGTCCATGCCCGGCATCAGCGATGCCGTCAGCACCTCGACCCGGTGGCCGCGCTGGGCAAGCCACTCGGCCGTGCTGGTCGCCTGGTGGAAGCCGACCAGGTCGACCACCGCGACGCGCTCCCCGACGGCGGCGCCCTCCATGACGTCCCACGCGCTCAGGACGCCGGGCGCCGGCGGGTGCGGCGCCGCGCCGGTGCAGCAGACGACCGCTTGCCAGTCGCCGGACAGGGCGTCGTCGGGTCCGAAGCGCGTCTGCAGGCGGACCTCGACACGCTCGCGGCGCAGCTCGGCCTCGAGGTTCCTGGCGAGGTCGCCGAACTCGGCGCGGTTCGGCACGCGTGCAGCGAGGCGGACCTGGCCGCCGAGCTCGGCCCCCGCCTCGCACAGCGTGACCTTGCAGCCTCGCCGGGCGGCCACCACCGCGCACTGCATGCCGGCGGGACCGCCGCCCACCACCAGGACCCGCCGGCGCGGAGCCGGGCGCAGGGTGAGCGGGCCCAGCTCACGCTCGTGGCCGGACGCGGGGTTCTCGATGCAGCCGATCTCCAGGTTCAGGCCCTCGCGCCCGATGCAGTCCTGGTTGCAGGAGATGCACAGCCGGATCTCCTCGACGCGTCCCTCGCGGGCTTTGCGCGCGGTCTCGGGCTCCGCGATCTGCTGGCGCACCATGCCGACGAGGTCGCAGATGCCGGCGGCCAGCGCCTGCTCGGCCTGTACCGGGTCCTTGATGCGCCCGATGCCGATGACCGGCAGGTCCGTGACCTCGCGCAGGGCGGCGGCCGTGAAGAGCTGGTAGCCGGGCGGCAGGTGCATCGAGCCCTCGACCATGAACAGCGTGTGGGTGGCCGTGCCGAGCGACGTGTTGCAGTAGTCCAGCAGGCCGTCGCGGTCGAGGATCCGGACGGTCTGCACCGAGTGGGCCAGCGTCAGCCCGCCGTCGATGAACTCGTCGCCCGGGATTCGGATGCCGAGCACGAACTCGCGGCCGACCTCGGCCCGTATCGCGGCCACGATCTCTCGGACCAGGCGCGCGCGGCGCTCGACCGTGCCGCCGTACGCGTCGGTCCGGCGGTTCGCGTACGGGCTCAGGAACTGGCGCAGCAGCGAGCTGTGCGAGGCCTGCAGCTCCGCGCCGTCGAAGCCGCCGTCGCGGACGTGCCTGGCGACGCGCGCGTAGGCGGCGACCACCTCGGCGATCTCGCGGACGTCCATCTCCTTGGGCACCTCGCGGAAGAGCGGGTCCGCGATCGGGCTGGGCGCCCACACCGGCAGGCGGGTGTACGTCGACGCGGCCTGGCCGCCGTTGTGGTTGATCTGCGCGAAGACGGGCGTGCCGTGGGCGTGGATGCGCCTGGTCAGGTCGCGGTAGGCAGGGATCACGGACTCGTCGAACGCCCTGATCAGGCGCTCGTACGGGTGGTCGGTGGGGTGGACGGACTGCTCCTCGGTGATGATGAGCCCGGCGCCGCCACGGGCTCGCTCCTCGTAGTAGGCGACGAGGTCGGGCCCGGGCCGGTTGCGCTCGGCGAGGTTGGTCAGGTGGGCGGAGAAGACGATGCGGTTGGGGACGGTGACGGACCCCACCCGGAGCGGCGAGAACAGGTAGGGAAAGTGGGGATGCCGCACTGCGCCATTATCGTGCGGCCGGCGATCTGGCTACCCCAGCGGGCAGGAACCGCACATCCGGACGAATGTGCGATTGGCCGCTCACAATGACCACGCATGGCGATCGTGCCCGCCGGGCTCCTCGCCCGCCTCTGGCATCGGCTCGGGGGCGGCCTCCAGTGGCGCCTGCTCCGGCTGACCCAGGCCAAGTTCCTGGTCGGCGTCGCCGGGGTGATCCGCGACGACGAGGGCCGGGTCCTGCTCCTGCGCCACCGGTTCTGGCCCGAGGGATCGTGGGGCCTGCCCGGCGGCTACGCGCATGGCGCCGAACGGCTCGAGGACGCGCTGGCCCGCGAGCTGCGCGAGGAGACCGGCCGCCGCATCGACGGCACCAGGCTGCTCTGCGTGAAGAGCGGCTACCGACTGCGGGTCGAGGTGGTCTTCACGGCGCGGCTGGCCCACGGAGTGACGCGGCTTGACCGGCGCGAGGTCCTGGCGGCCGAGCTCTTCCCGTCGGACGCACTCCCCCCCGGCCTGCTCCACGGACACCAGGAGCTGATCGCCCGCGCCATCGAGCGGGACGGTTAGCGATCGACCACCAGGAAGCCGCCGCCCACGTCCTCGCACACCCACCGGCCGCCGCCCAGCGTGACGGCGCACCACTCGCCCCAGGCGCCGAGCTTCTCCGGCGTGAACGCCTGCCGGTGGCCGTACAGCCGCCGCGGCGGCTCCTCGTACGGCACGGCGACGATCAGGCGCCGGCCGGTGACCGCCAGCAGGTTCGCGAGCGCCGGCGGGAGCTCGTCCTCGGCCAGGTGCTCCAGCACGTGGACTGCGGTCACCGTGTCGAAGCGGCCGATCTGGACGAAGTCCTGGGCCAGGACGTCCGCCAGGCGAAACGTGATACACGCGCCTGCCGCCGCGGCCAGGTCCTCGCAGCAGGCGACGGACTCGGGCCGGTTGTCGCAGCCGGCGACGGTCATCTCGGGCGCCACCTCGGACAGGAGCACCGGCAGGTGGCCCAGGTTCGACCCCACGTCCAGGAGGCGGTCACCGACCCGGCACTCGAGGATCCGCTTGTAGATCGCCGCGAACACCGCGGTGTGGGAGTCGCCGGCCGGACCCGGCGCGGCGAGCCGCCGCCGCAGCCGCGCCAGTGTGTTCAGGCCGAAGTGGCGCCAGACGGCCGCCTGGTCGAGGTGCAGCCGGCCGCAGTCGGGACAGTCCAGCGAGACCGGGCACGTGGAGGCCACGATCGCGAACAGCAGCTCGCCGTACTCCCGCGGCGACGCGATCGCGCCCAGCCCCCCCAGCTCCTCCCCAACCATCGGGGAGACGTCCTCGTCGATGGTCGACTCGCTGAACGTGTGCAGCAGGATGGCCTGGCCCCCCGGCCGCCGCTGGCAGTGCACGAAGTGCGGCGTCGCCTGCACGTGGAACCCGCGCGCCGACAGCCGGCCGGCGGTTCCGCGGACGCCGTCGCCGTCCGCGTGCGGCACGGCCACGAACCGGCCGATGCGAACAGCGGTCTCCCTCACGGCGCGAGCATGGCGACGTAGTGCGAGTCCATGTACTCGCGGATCGTTCGGATCGTGGCGCCGTCCACCTCCAGCCAGAACGCGTATCGGTTCTCGTACGGCGTACCGCTCAGGAACTTCCCCCGGCCGATCGCCTCCAGCGCCACCCAGCCGCCGGCGGCCACCAGGTTCGTGATCTCGACCTTCGGCTGTCCGGGAGCGAACATGCCGCGGACGGGCCGCAGGAACGCCTCGACGATCGCGTGACCGCGGTGCGTGCCGGCGCCCGGGATCTCGGTTGCGCACACCGTCCAGGTGGACTCGGCGTCGAAGTACGTCGCCACCCGGTCCAGGTCGCCCGTGCTCAGCGTCGCGAAGAACGATCGCACCAGATCCTCGGCGCTCACCGGCCCGTCCTCAGGTGCTTCGGCCAGATCCCCTGCTTGCCCGGCGACAGGATGCCGTTCGGATCCAGCGCGTCCTTGATCGTCTCGTTGAACCGGCGCTGCGCGTGGTCGTTGAAGTCGAACTGGTCGGCCACCAGGTCCATGTACATCAGGTTGGTCCGGTACAGCCCGTACCCCTCGCTTCGCAGAGCCGTGACCAGGTGCCCGTACGCGTCGTAGACCCGGCGCGTCTGCTCCTCGTCCCGGGTGTCGAAGAAGCTGGTGGTGATGTGGAGGACGCTTCGTGGGGAGAAGATCAGGCCGGCGATGTACGGGATCCCGTGGCGGCCGTACAGCGCGCGCAGCCGCTCGACCATCGCCACGACCTCGGAGCCTGTCGCCGGACTGACAGGCGAGAGGTCGAGGTGCCCGGTCGCCTCGCCGTACGGGGCCTGGAACCGCTCCATCAGCTCCATGCCCGGGATGCCGCACTGCACCCGGTCGTCGTGGTTGGTGACCCCGCTGAGGTCGTCCCCGGCGTATGCCCGCTGCGTCAGTTCCAGGCCCGGCACGCCCGCGAACGCCGCCTCGACCGCCGCGTACTGCGCGTCCACGACCGCCCGCCTGCCGTAGAGCGCGAACCGCAGCGCCCAGTCAGTGGCCTGCCCGACCGCGGCCGCGCCCTCGGGGTCACCGATGCCGACTCCCTGGCCCAGGAGCGGGTGGTTGCGGATCACGCCCTCCAGCAGCAGCCCGCGCAGCGCGTCGACCAGGGCCCCGAGCGCGGCGTCGCCCGGGACGCGGGCGAAGCACGAGAGGTAGGTCTCCGGCTGCGGCATGAGCCACACGCCCATCCTGGTGACGATCCCGAAGTTGGACTGCATGAACAGCCCGTCCGGCGAGGGCCCGAAGCCGCGCTGGTGCACCTGCCAGGACGTGCTGCCGGCCATGGCGCCCATGCCGGTTCGGAGCACGTCTCCGCCGGGCAGGACCACCTCCATGCCGCAGACGCTCGACGCGTGGTCGCCGTAGGGCGTGTACCCGCGGCCGTGCTCCAGCGCGTTGCCGACGACGCTCCCCCAGCCGATGTCGGGGACGGACGGCCACAGGCGGTGACCGCCGGCACGCAGCCGGTCGTGCAGGTCGAAGAAGCGGACGCCGGGCTCGACCACCGCGTACGCGAGTTCCTCGTTCACCTCCAGCACGCGGTCCATCCGGCGCAGGTTCACCAGCACCGAGCCGCGCACGCGCGGCGCCGGCCCCCCATAGGTGTAGTTGCGGCCCTGCCCGAACGTCCAGAGCGGGACGCGATGCTCGTTGGCGACGCGAACCACCGCCCGCACGTCCTCCACCGAGGAGGGCATGACGACCGCGCCCGCCGTGAACTCGTCCCACCCCACGTAGGCGTATGGATCCCGGAACTCCCGCAGGTCCTGCTCCGAGGTGAGGACGGCGCCGGCGCCGAGCGCCCTGGCGAATGCCTCCAGCGCTCGCGTCATCGCGCTCTCGGTGACTCCCGGAGGAAGAGCGACTGCCATCCCAGCAGTGTCGGACATTCCGGACAGGGTGACGGCGAGCCGTTCCTCTAAGCGGAACGTCCGGCCCGGCCCGCCCTTCGTGTCGGGGTCGCGCCTGGTGCGCGAGCAGGGTGGTCGGCTGTCGATGCAACACTCGGTGAGCGGACCGGCGAGGGGGGAGCCGACTGGCCAGCACCGGCCCGCCTCTGGGCGTCAACTGACACCCAAGTGGCCTAAATGTATGCGAATCGCCCTATCGCAAACGTTTCCATAGGGCGATTCGCATACATTCCGACCGTTCGTGGCACAGTTGGCGTTCTAAGCGGAACGTCCGGCCCGGCCGCCCTCCAGCACGGCGTGCAGCACCCTTCGCGGCGCGACGCAGTCGCCGACCCGGCGCACCTCGACCCCGTGGAGCGCGCCCACCAGCGCGTGGTACAGCTCGTCGTCCGCCAGCTCGTGATCGGCCAGCACCACGCAGTCCGCGGCCAGCTCGTCCTCGGCCGGCCCGAACCGGTGCCGCAGGCGCAGCGCGCCGGGCGTCAGCTCCAGCACCGACGTCAGCGGGCGCAGCTCGATGCCGGCCGCGGCGGCCTCCCGGTACCAGGGCGCCAGCTCGCCCGTGGCCCCCAGCTGGCTGGCCACCACCGTGTCCTCCGTGAGCACGGTCACCGGCCGCCCCGCCCGGGCCGCGATGCGCGCGGCGTCTATCGCCGGGTACGAGCCCTGCCGGTCGATCACGACCACGCGGCCGGAGCCGGGCAGCGGGCCGCGGAGCACGTCGCGGACCGAGATCGCGCCGGCCAGCCCGTCGGGCGGCCGCGGCCTGGCACCGGTGGCCACGACGACCAGGTCCGGGCCCAGCTCCGCCAGCACGGGCGCCGAGGCCTCGTGCCCCACTCGAACCTCCACGTCGAGCTCGGCGAGCCGATCCGCCCGCCACGTCGACACCAGCCCGAACGGCTCCCGCTGGCCGGCGGCCGCAACGGTCACCGGCGTGCCTCCCAGCGCCGCCGTGCGCTCCAGCAGCGTCACCCGGTGACCGCGCCGCGCCGAGACCAGCGCCGCCTCGAGGCCGGCCGGGCCGCCTCCGACCACGACGACGTGACGCGCCCGGGGCGCCGGCACGAGCGCAGGGAACTCGCACTCGTGGCCAGCCTCGGGATTGTGCACGCAGCTCACGACGGCGTTGGCCGCCGAGCGGACCATGCAGTCCTGGTTGCAGCGGATGCAGGGCCTGACGGCGTCCGGGCGGTGCTCGGCCAGCCGGCGCGGCAGGTCCGGGTCGGCGATCAGCGCCCGGGTCATCTCGCAGGCGTCCGCGCGGCCGGTGGCGATGGCGGCAGTCGCCTGGTCGGTGTCGACCAGGGAGCCGCTCGCGAAGACGGGGACGTCGAGTCGCTCGCGCACCGCCGCGCAGAGGCTGAGCAGGTGGCCCGGCGGGCGGTGCAGGCCCGGCCGGGTCTCCTCGACCGAGTAGATCGACCCCGACACGACGGCCACGTAGTCGACGCCGTCGGCCAGCGCCGCGGCCAGTTCTGGCGCCTCGTCGGGGCGGATGCCCGCCCAGGGCGCCAGCTCGTCGCAGCAGAGCCGCAGCCCGACGATGCCGTCCCCCGCCTCCCGGCGTACAGCCGCGATCACCTCACGGGCGAAGCGGAGCCGGCGCGCGGGGTCGCCGCCGTACTCGTCCTCGCGCTGGTTGGTCAGGCCGGAGAGGAACTGCCGCACCAGCGAGTGCTGGCCGGCGTTGATCTCCACGCCGTCAAGCCCGCCCGCGACCGCGTGCCGGGCGGCCAGTGCAAAGCCGGCCACGCAGGCGGCGACGTCCTCGGGCTCCATGACCTGCGGCAGCTCCAGCGTGGCGGGGTTGGGCACCGCCGACGGCGCCCACAGCACCCGCTTGCGGACGTGGCCGCTGCCCTGCATGCCGGCGTGCCCGAGCTGGGCGATCGCCAGCGCGCCGGCGGCGTGGAGCCGGTCGGCCAGGCGGCGGTACGCGGGCACGATGGCCGGATCGTCGCCGCGGATCGCCCGCTCGTATGGATGCGAGGAAGGATGCACGAACGCCTCCTCCACCACGATCACGCCGGCGCCGCCTCTGGCCCGGCGCTCGTAGTATGCGGCCATCCTCTCCCCGGGCAGGCCGTCCTCGGCCAGGTTGGTCACGTGGGCGGCGAACACGATCCGGTTGGCCGCCTGACGGCCGGCCCGGAGCGGGAGCGGGTCCAGCAGGCTCGATCCCGTCATCAACGACGTCAATTGTGGGCGCGACCGGGGTGGAGTATGTTCGATCCCACCGCCCAGCACAGGGAGAGAAACGCATGAAGACGAAGGCAGCCATCCTCCGGGCACCGCAGACCGACTGGGAGGTCGTCGAGCTGGAGCTCGACGCGCCCCGCGAGAACGAGGTCCTCATCCGGTTCGTGGCCGCCGGCCTCTGCCACTCGGACGAGCACATGCGGACCGGCGACATGCCCGCCAGGTACCCGATCATCGGCGGCCACGAGGGCGCCGGTGTCATCGAGGAGGTCGGCCCCGGCGTCACACGCGTCAAGAAGGGCGACCACGTGGTCTGCTCGTTCATCCCCTCGTGCGGCCGCTGCCGCTTCTGCTCGACCGGCCAGCAGAACCTCTGCGACATGGGCGCCACGATCCTCGAGGGCAAGATGCCGGACGGGACGTTCCGCTACCACCTCGGCGACGAGGAGCTGGGCGGCCTCTGCATGCTGGGCTCGTTCTCGCAGTGGGGGGTCGTCTCCGAGTTCTCGGTCGTTCCCGTGGAACCCGACCTGCCGCTGGAGACCGCCGTCCTGGTCGGCTGCGGCGTGCCCACGGGCTGGGGCTCGGCCGTGTACGCGGCCGGCGTCCGGCCCGGCGAGACGGTCGTGATCTACGGCATCGGCGGCATCGGCATCAACGCCGTGCAGGGCGCCAGGCACGCGGGCGCCAAGAACGTCGTGGCGGTGGACCCCGTCGCGTTCAAGCGCGAGAAGGCCGAGGAGCTGGGTGCGACGCACAGCGCGGCGAGCGCCGAGCAGGCGCAGGAGCTGGTGACCAACCTGACCTGGGGCGTCGGCGCGGACAGCGCCATCGTCACGGTCGGCGTCGTGACGGAGGACGTCGTCACGGCGGCGTTCAACGTGATCAGGAAGGGCGGCTCGATGACGATCACCGGCCTGGGCAACCTGATGGAGAACAACATCCACCTGAACAGCTCGATGCTGACCCTCTTCCAGAAGCGGATCCAGGGAACGCTGTTCGGCTCCGCCAACCCGATCTACGACATCAAGAAAATGCTCGACCTGTACCGGACTGGCGACATCAAGCTGGACGAGCTGGTCACCAGGACGTACAAGCTCGAGGACATCAACGCCGGCTACCAGGACCTCCTGGACGGCAACAACATCCGGGGCGTGATCATCCACGAGCACTGACGCCGGGTACGGCCGGCGGCTCCTCGAGCGCGTCGGGCGCGACATCGTCGGCCTCCGCCGCGAGGCGGAGGTGCTCAGCGCCGCGCTCGAGGCTGGCCGGCACGTCGTGCTGGAGGGGCCGCCGGGCACGGGCAAGTCCACGCTGCTCCGCGCCGTCGCGGACGCGGTCGGCCTGGGCCTCGTGTTCGTGGAGGGCAATGCCGAGCTGACGCCGGCGCGATTGCTGGGCCACCACGACCCCGCCCTGGTGCTGGAGGCCGGCTACCGCCCGGAGGCGTTCGTGGAGGGGCCGCTGCTGCGCGCCCTGCGCGAGGGCATGCTCCTGTACGTCGAGGAGCTCAACCGGGTCCCCGAAGAGACGCTGAACGTGCTGATCACGGCGCTTGCCGAGGGCGAGGTCCACGTCCCGCGCGTCGGCATGGTGCGCGCCGAGGCCGGCTTCCGGCTGGTCGCGGCGATGAACCCCTTCGACGCGGTGGGCACGGCCCGGATCGGCCAGGCCGTGTACGACCGGGTGTGCCGCATCGCCGTGCCGTACCAGGACGAGCCCGCCGAGCGCACGATCGTGGCGCGCGCGACCGGCCTGGAGTCGACGCACACGCCGCTGGCCGTCGCGATCGGCCGCGCCACGCGCGAGCACCGCGACGTGCGGATGGGCTCGTCCGTGCGGGGCGCGATCGACATGGTCCACCTGGCGGAGCGCCTGCGCCGCCTGCGCGAGGAGGCGCCGGCCACCCGCGCGACCCTGCTCGACGCCGCGCTGGCCGCGTTCTCCGGCCGCATCCGCCTGGACGAGGGGTGCGAGCGCCGGTCGGAGGACGTCGTGACCGAGATCTTCGACCGCCTCTTCGACGAGACGCCGCGCGGGGACGACGGTCCCGGGGCGCCGCCGCCGCCGGGCGGCGGGGGCCGGGTGCTGGAGGGCCACGGCGCGGAACGGGCGCTGCGTGACGGCAGCCGGCGAACGCGCAGCCGCTCCGAGCTGGCCGCGGCCCACCCGGACCTGGCCGACGTCTCACCGGAGGTGGGCCAGCTGGACGAGCGGGCTTTCGAAAAGCTGCGGCGGCGAGACCCGGACGCCGCCACCGCGCTGCTGGCCGACCTGGCGACCGCGACGGACCCCGCCCTTCGCGAGCAGGCGCGACGCCTGGCCGCGCGCGTGTTCGTCCGCATGGCGCGAGGGGGCCCGCCAGCGCGGCGCGGCTACCGCAAGATCGTCCCGCTGCCGGGTCTCGCCGAGGCCGACGTGGACCTCGACCGCACGCTCGAGCGAGCGGCGGGCCGCCCTCGCGCCGCCGAGGACTTCGTCGTCCGCGACTGGCGCTCCGCCCGGCCGGCCGCGTGCCTGCTGATCGACCAGAGCGGGTCGATGCGCGGCCGCAGCATCGCGCTGGCCGCGGTGGCGGCGGCGGCCGTCGCGCTGGCCGCGGCCAGCCGCGCCGACTGCAGCGTGGTGGCGTTCAACCGCGACGCGATCGTCCTGCAGGCGCAGGGCCGGCCGCGTCCGGCTCGGCGGCTCGTGACGGACATCCTGTCGCTGCGCGCCCACGGCACCACGAACCTGGCGCTGGCGCTCCGGGTTGCGGCGGCCCAGCTGGCCCGCGCGGCCGCCCCCGAACGCCTGGCCATCGTGATGAGCGACTGCCTGGCCACGGCTGGGGGCGACCCGCTCGCGGCGCTGGGCGGGATCGACCGCGTGCACGTCCTGGGCACGAGCGGGGACCCCGAGGCGGTGGACCGGTGCCGGGAGCTGGCCCGCCGCGCGGGCGGCCGCTACCTGCCGGCGACGACGTTCGCGGAGGTTGGCGCCGGGCTCGCGGCGATGCTGGCCTGACGGCGTGGTGGTCCCGGCGCATCTTGAAGCGCCGGCGGTCCTACGTGTCCCGAAGCACGTGAGGCGTTGAACCGCGGGCGGTTCAACCCAATCACGTACCGGCGAGCACCGAGGCGTAGCGGCGCGCGTCCACGTTTCGGCCCGTCACGACCGCGACGCAGGCGGCCGTCCGCACCGCTACCAGCCCGGCCCGCACGGCGGCCACGGCCGCCGCGCCTCCTCCCTCCGCCACCAAGCCGTGCTCCGCGTACAGGAACCGCATCGCGGCGGCGATCGCGGCCTCGCCGACCGCCACGACCGAGTCCACGGAGTCGCGCACCAGCGGAAACGTGACGGTGCCCGGCTCCAGGTTGCCGGCCAGCGCGTCCGCCAGCGTGTCGCCCAGCTCCACCGTCACGATCCGCCCCGCCCGCAGCGCCTCCCACATCGCGGGCGAGCGCTCCGCCACGACGCCGACGGTCACCGCCCGGCCGGCGACCAGCGCGACGCCGGCGGCCAGGCCGCCCCCGCCGACCGGCACGACCACCGTCACGTCCTGGCCGAGCCGCTCGACCAGCTCGCGCCCGAGCGTGGCCTGGCCGGCGATCACCAGCGGGTCGTTGTACGGCGAGACGAACGTGGCGCCGGTCCGTTCGGCGAGCTCGATCGCGTGGCGCTCGGCCTCGTCGTACGTATCGCCGTGGAGGAGCAGCTCGGCGCCAGCCGCGCGAATCCTGGCGACCTTGGCCGGGTCGGCCTGCACGCTGACCACGACCGTGGCGGCGAGGCCGAGCTCGCCCGCCGCGAGGGCGACCGCCGCGCCGTGGTTGCCGGCCGAGCAGGCGACGACCCGCTCCCCCCGGGCCAGGGGCGACAGCGCGGCCGCCGCGCCGCGGAGCTTGAACGAGCCCGCGCGGTTGAGGCAGTCGATCGCGAGCACGCCACGAGCGGCGGCGCCGGCCGGCAGCAGCGACGCGCTCTCCAGGATCAGCGCTGGCGGCACCATCCGCCCAACGGCGCCGGCGGCCGCGTGGAGCTGCGCTGGGGTCGGCGGAGGGACGATACGCACCGCAGCGATCGGGGCCGGCGGCCTCAGCGGCCGTCGGCGGCTGTCGGCGACAGGCCCGGCTCGACCAGGGCGGTGCCGGGCGCCGCCGCGGCGGCGCGCGCCGGCGCCGGCGCTGCCGGCGGCGGCGGGAACACCGGCGGCAGGGGCGGGCGCGGCGCGACCAGCGTCGTGCCCTGTCCGGGCCCGACGATCAGGTCCGCCACCCGCTTGATGAGCTGCCGGAACGTCTCCTCGCGGAACCCGACGACGAACGCCACTCCGAAGTACACGAGCTTGCCCACGCCCTCGGCTGGCTGGGGGGTGATGCCGGTCGCCCTGATCACGGACGCGAACAGGATGAACCCCACGGTCCCCAGCGCCGCCCCGGTGAACGGACGCGCGACATGCCACGTGTTCAGCCCGCGCTGCCAGTCGCGGTGGCTGTGGTCGAAGATGCCGTACAGGCCGATGAGCACCGCGCCAAGCGCGCCGAACCAGGGAATGCTGACGGGGACCCCGGCCACCGTCGGGGGCAGCACGTCGCGCAGCGCGGGAACCGACACCCCGCCGATCACGATCGGCTGGTAGTGGAGCGCGTACAGGAACGCGATCGCGTTCAGAAGGAGCAGGTACGTGACCTCCAGCGGGAAGAGGTAGCGCGGCACGTCGTCCCCGGGCCACACGGGATTGGACGGCGAGGACACGTTCTCGCCGGCGCCGTTCACCCCTGCCACCGCGAACGTGTAGCGCGTGCGGTTGCGCAGGCCGGTCATCAGCACGCTGGTCTGCGTGGCCGGCACCACGACCGGCTCGACACCGTTCGGCGAGGCCATGACCCGGTACCGCTCGATCGGGCCGCCCGACAGCGGCCGGCCCCAGGACACGCTGGCCGACTGCTCGCCGGCGGCGGCCGCCACACTTACCGGCGGTCCCGGCGGTGGGTTGGGCTCGAACGGCGGCGACGTCCCCGTCTGTCCCGCCAGTTCGCCGTGGCACGCCGTGACGCGCACCGTATAGGTGGTGCCATTGAGCAGGCCGCGGACCAGGGCGCTGGCGGCCGAGCCGTCGGCCATTACCATGCGCTCACGCAGGGGCGTCCAGCCGTACACAGGGGTGACCTCGTAGCGCGTCACTGACGGGCCCTCCGCGGGCGGCTGCCAGGACACCACCGCGGCGCCGTCCACCGGCGTGACGGCGATCATCCGGGGCGCTCCAGGGGCGCCGGTCACCACCTCCGCGTCAATCATGCGCGCTGCGGATGATAGCGCTACCTGCGCGCATCTGTCTCGAATGCGAGCCATGAGCGGTCGCCACTGTCGGCCGCGGCCATGGTGTGTGACGGCCGTGCGCCGCTTAGCAGAGCTCCTGCGCCGACAGGAGCGCCCGGTCGATCGGGTAGCTGAGAACGTCCAGCGCCTCGTCGACCGTGAGCCAGCGCAGCGAGTCGACCTCGTCGCCCGGCAGGAACCGGCCATCCACCGGACGCATGATCCAGTAGCAGACGATCTTGTCGCGACCGCGCCGGTCGATGTACGCGGTGCAGCCCGCCGGCCGCACGATCTGGCACTGCATCCCCGTCTCCTCCTGGACCTCGCGCAGCGCGGCCTGCTCAGGGGTCTCCTCACCGTCGAGCTTGCCCTTCGGCAGCGTCCAGTCGTTCTGCACCGGCCGGTGGATGATGGCGATCTCCGGCAGGCCACCCGGCCCCGGCCGGCACACGATGCCTCCTGCCGCCCGGACCGCCAGCTCACGCGTGGCGTTCGGGCGGCGCTTCACGGCCGCATCCACGCTCGTGCGCGGCGGCGGTCGAGCTGGTGCCATGCGGCCGGCCAGTTCGCGCGCGAGTCCGCCGCTCGCCGGGCCTCGATCGCGCACAGCTCACCGGCGACGAACGCTCGGCGGCGGGCCGTCGCGACGCTCCGCAGCCAGTCCTGCATCGTGACGCTGTCCTGGTGCTGGCCCAGGACGTCCTGCAGGCCCGCCGCCAGCTTCCCGAACCGGGTCGCCTCCGCGCCCACGGCCGGGCCGGCCGCCTCCGACGCGTACCGAACGCGCTTGGCGAGGATGCGAACGCGGTGGAGATCGGCGTCCGGCGAGCGCTCGTCGAGCGCCTGCGCCGCCCGGCGCAGGTCGCGCCAGGGCTTGACGACCAGTGCCGGCAGGACCCGCGCGGCCGGCTCGGACGCCTCCGGGAGCAGGGCCGGCCGCGCCGCGGCCTCGACCAGCCGGTCGATCAGCTCGAAATAGCGGGGGGTGGACATCGCCTGCAGCAGCTCGGTCCTCGCCGCCTCCATGTGGCCGGCCAGCGTGGCCGCGAGCGCGGCCGCGGGCCGGACGTCCACTGCCGGCAGCGAGCCCACCAGGACGAGGAGGCGCTCGTGCAGGACCTCGCGATCCCGCACCGGGCCCAGCTCGCCGGCCAGCCAGCCGAGCTCGTCGCGCAGCCCGTCGGCCCAGGCCCGGTCGAGCAGCGGCCGGAACGTCCGCAGGTGCGAGCGCAGGCGCCGGGTCCCCACCCGCGCCTGGTGCACGTTCTCGGGATCCCCGCCAAGCCGCACCAGCGGGTCGTACCGGAGCACGAGCTGGACAGCGGCGGCGATCGCCGCCCGCACCACGTCGGCGGCCGCAGGCTCGCGGGGCAGCCGCGGCACGGCCACGTCGGGCTCCCCCTGGGCGGTCGGCCCGAGCGCGCGCAGGTACAGCGGCGTGCGTGGCGTACGGACGGCGCCAGCCTGCTGGAGCCGCTCGAGCAGCGAGCCCAGCAGCTCGTCGCCGCCGGCCTCCAGGTCGACCTCCACCTCGCGGAAGCGCGCCGCCACCCGCCGCCCGCTGAGCACCGAGACCTCGTCGTCCACCACCTCGGCCAGTTCGTGGCCGGACCCGTCCCGCAGCGCCACCCGCCGGCGCCAGTTCGACAGCCGAGCCACCGGCTCGAGGGATGCGCCGCGGAGGTACACCCTGACCAGGTCGAGCGCCTCGACCGGCGGCCGGCGGGTCGAGCCCTCGAAGTCGAGCTCCGACTCGCCGCCGCCGCCCATCGGGATCCTGAGGGTCCACCGCCGATCGTGGTGGCTCAGGCTGACGCCCCATCGGGCCAGCCGGAGGTCGACCGTGTCGTAGTAAGTGGTCTCCAGCCGGGCCTCGTGCTCGGGGCTGGCCACGACGCCGTCGGCGATGCCGGAGAAATCCGGCAAATGAAACGTTGGAGATGCGCCCAGCGTGACCTGCCGGTCAGGCGAGGCGGCGCGCATCCTGCTCCCTCGCCCGCTCGTGCGCGAGCGCCATCAGGCGCTCCTGTGAGTCCACCCCGATTCGAGAGGGCACATGGTGCCAGGTTCCCTCCGGTTCGAGCTCCCACGCCAGCCGGTCGTCCGACAGTTCGACTTCGAGGATCTCGGCCAGCCTGGCCTGCAGGTCCGGCTCCGAGACGGGCACCACGGCCTCCACGCGCCGGTCCAGGTTCCGATCCATCATGTCAGCCGAGCCGATGAAGTAGCGGTAGCCGCGGACCTCGCTGCCGAAGCGGAAGATCCGCGAGTGCTCGAGGAAGCGACCCACGATCGAGCGCACCCGCACGCGCTCGGAGAGGCCCGCGACTCCTGGCCGCAGGCAGCAGACGCTGCGGATGATCAGGTCGATCTCGGCGCCCGCGGCCGCCGCCTCGTAGAGCGCGTCGATGATCTGCACGTCGACCAGGTTGTTGACCTTGATCACGATCCGCCCGTCGGGCTGCGCCCCCTCCTCCCGGATCAGCTTGAGCAGCCCGCTGCGCAGGCACGCCGGCGCCACCAGCAGCCGCCGATACCGGCGCTGCCGGCTGTAGCCGGTCAGGAAGTTGAAGAGCTCGGTCACGTCGGCCCCGAGGTCAGGGTCGGCCGAGAACAGGCCCACGTCCTCGTAGCCCAGCGCCGTCATCGGGTTGTAGTTGCCGGTCGCGACATGCACGTAGCGGCGGATGCCGGACGCCTCCTGGCGAACGACCAGGGTGAGCTTCGCGTGCGTCTTCAGCCCGACCAGCCCGTACACCACGTGGACGCCCGCCTGCTCCAGGGCCTGCGCCCACGCAATGTTGGCCTGCTCGTCGCCGCGGGCCTTCAGCTCCACCAGCGCGACCACCTGCTTGCCCGCCTCGGCCGCGCGGGCGAGGGCGAGGGCGATGGGGCTGGCCGGGCCGGAGGTTCGGTACAGCGTCTGCTTGATGGCCAGCACCTGCGGGTCGGCCGCCGCCTGCTGCGTGAACGCGACCACCGAGCCGGTGAACGACTCGTACGGGTGGTGGACCAGGACGTCGCCGGCGTGGAGGGCGGCGAAGAAGTCGTCCGGCTGCCCGTCGCTGCGCGTCAGACGAGGGGACGCCACCGGTGTGTAGGGCTCGGCCTTCAGGTCGGGACGGTCGAGGCTCGCGAAGAAGCCGACCGCACTCAGGTCGAGCAGGCCGTCGACCGTGTAGACGTCGTCGGGGGTCAGCTCGAGCTCACGGACGAGCAGTTCCCGGACCTCGTCGGACATGTCCGGGTTGATCTCGAGGCGGACCGCGCGCGCCCGCCGGCGGAAGCGGAGCAGCTCGGTCTGGATCGTGACGAGGAGGTCGTCCGCCTCGTCCTCGCGGACCTCCAGGTCGTTGTCCCTGGTCACGCGGAAGGCGGTGTGGCTCACGATCTCCATGCCCGGGAACAGCGCCTGCAGGTTGGCCGCGATCACCTGCTCCAGGGCGACGAAGCGCTCCCCGTCCGGCAGCTCGACGAAGCGCGGGAGGAGGGGCGGCACCTTCAGCCGCGCGAAGCGCTCGTGCCGCCGCAGCGGGTCGCGGACGATGACCGCGAGGTTCAGGGAGAAGTGCGAGATGTAGGGGAACGGATGGCCCGGGTCCACCGCGAGCGGCGTCAGGACGGGGAAGATGCTGCGCCGGAAGACGCGGGACAGGTGCTCGGCGTCCTTCCGGGACAGCTCGCCCGCCTCCACCAGCCGGATCCCGGCGCCGGCCATGTGCGGTCGCAGGTCGCCCTGGAAGAGGCTCTGTTCGCGCTCGCTCAGTGCAACCACGCGCTGCCTGATCTCGCGGAGCTGGGCCATCGGCGACAGGCCGTCCGGCGAAGCCGCAAGCGGCGCCGCCTCGAGCTGCTCCTTGAGGCCCGCCACGCGGATCTGGAAGAAGTCGTCCATCGCCTGGCCGAAGAAGTGGAGGGAGCGGACCCGCTCGAGCAGTGGGAGCGAGGCGTCCTCTGCCCGCGACAGGACGCGGGTGTTGTAGTCGAGCAGGGAGAGTTCGCGGTTGAGGTAGCGGTGGTCGAACGCCACCGCGGCCTGCGCCGCCCCGGCAGGTTGCGGGGCGGCGGGGGCCGGGGACGTGGTCGTCGCCTGCCGGACCTGTGCCTGTGTACCGCCCACTCGCCTCTAGGCTACTTCAGTCCGGTTAACCAGAGGCGAAGGAAAGGTTAGATGCCCCCTTCCGTGCGCTGCCCGCGACTACGCGGTGCGCGGTCGGGTGAAGTTCGCGGCGATCAGGCTGGCGACCGCGAGGACGGCGAAAAGGATCGCGTGCGTGAAGTGATGGGGTGCATGTGTGTCCGTCACCAGGAACTGGATGGTGCCCACGGCGTACAGCACCGCAACCACCGCGAAGACCACGGCCAGGACCACGAGCAGGATCGACAGAGGGGCGCTCTGGGGGATGCTTTGCATGGCGCGTCAGCGTAGCAAGACGAGGCTGATGGCGCCGAACGCGATGCAGTACCAGCCGTACGGGTCGAGGCGGCCCGACTTGAAATACCGGATCAGGAAGCGCGCGCTCGCGTAGGCCGCCAGGCCGGCGAGCACCGCCGACGCCAGGTAGACCCCCAGCGTGCTGGCGCCGAGCGCCTCCGGCTGCTGGAACAGCTGGGGCACCTCCAGCACGCCGGCGGCCGCGATGATGGGCGTCGCGAGCAGGAACGAGAACTTCGCCGCCTCCTGGTGCCGGAGGCCGGCGAGCAGCCCGCCCGCCATCGTCACGCCGGAACGCGAGATGCCGGGCACCAGCGCGGCGATCTGTGCCATCCCGACGAC
>Ga0126369_10001216_pt1 | contig 17657 bp, 17 predicted proteins | sample PanSoiMetaPlot_1_FD_109646 | JGI IMG/M metagenome (GOLD analysis project Ga0126369, IMG submission 109646) | Tropical forest soil microbial communities from Panama - MetaG Plot_1 | ecosystem: Environmental > Terrestrial > Soil > Tropical forest > Bulk soil | place: Panama | collected 2016-02-17 | reverse complement strand
CCGCACGAACGGCGGTGCGAACCGCTTCTTGTGGCCGACCATCAGCCGCACTCCCGCGTTCCGGCAGGCCGCGATCATGCGATCACAGTCGGCCGTTGACGGCGCCATCGGCTTCTCGACCAGGACGTGGATACCGCGCGCCGCGGCGGCCTCCGTGAGCGCCGCGTGGGTGGCCGGCGGCGTGCAGATGCTCACCGCGTCCGGGGCGTGCTCGTCGAGCATGCGCTCCGCGTCCGTGGACGCCGCGCAGCCGTACCGCGCCGCGACGTTCGCGGCGAGCGATTCCTGGCGGTCGCACACCGCCGTCAGCCGCGCATCCGCCAGCTTCGCGTACCGGTCCGCGTGGCGTGCGCCGATCCCCAGCCCGATCACCGCCACCCGGAGCCGCGCGTTCCCGACCATGCGAGCCTCGCCACCATAGCGGCTCGTGACGGGGCTCCGCTCGGTTCACGATGGGAGTCGCCTCGCCAGCGCGAAGATGAGCGTCGCCAGGCCGGCCAGCACGACGCATCCCCCGGCGAACGCGTGTGAGAACAGGTCCGGCCGCAGGTGGACCCGCGGGTCCTGCGGGCCGGCGCCCAGCAGGGCGACGAACAGGGCGCCCATCCCCGCGACCCCCAGCGCACCGGCGGCCTGCGCCACCGTGAGCAGGGCGCCCGCGGCCGCGCCGGCGTCGATTCGCCGAACGCGGGCGAGCACGGTGATCATCAGCGGGTTCGTGACCATTCCCCAGCCGAGCCCCGCGAGGCCGAGGAGCGGAGCGAGGGCCAGCCAGTCGCCCGGCGCCGCCAGCGTCATCGCCGCGATTCCGAGGAGGGCGGCCAGCATGACGAGGGCTCCAGCCGCCGGCGCCCAGGTGCCGGCCAGCGCCAGCAGCTGCCGGGCGGCGAGCGAGGTCACCGCATAGCCCACACCGCTCGGCGCGAACGTCAGCCCGGCGGCCAGCGCCGAGAGGCCCAGGCCGGACTGGAGATAGTAGGCGAGCACCAGGAACAGGCCGGCGTTGCCCGCGTAGTAGATGGCCGCCGCGCCCATCCCGATCGCGAAGCCGGACTCGGCGAACAGTCGCAGGGGCAGGAGCGGGCTGCCGCCCCGCAGCGCCAGCCGGCGCTCGTGGCAGACGAACGCGGCCAGGAGCGGTGGGGCGGCGGCGAGGCAGCCGCCGCTCCACGGGCCCCAGCCGGAGACGGGCCCCTCGAGGAACGGAACCAGGAGCGCCAGGAGTCCCGCTCCCATCAGGCCCGCGCCGGCCAGGTCGAGGGCCACCGGGCCCGCGGCGCGGGACTCCCGCAGGATCGGGATCCCGGCGCCGGCCGCGAGCAGGCCCAGAGGCACGTTCGCGGCGAACACCAGTCGCCAGCCGACGGCTCCTCCGGCCGCCAGCAGGAGGCCGCCGCAGAGCTGGCCCGCGATCGTGGCCAGGCCCACGGTGACGCCGTAGAGGCCGATCGCCATCTCGCGCTCACCACCAGCGAAGACGACCTGGATGATCGACAGCACCTGCGGCAGCACGGCCGCCGCGGCCAGCCCCTGGGCGAGCCGGGCGGCGATCAGCGCGCTGGCGTTCGGTGCGGCCGAGCCGGCGAGCGACGCCAGCAGGAACGCCGCCAGACCGATCAGCAGCAGCCGCTTCCTGCCGTACAGGTCACCCAGGCGGCCGCCGGCGACCAGGCCCGTCGCGTAGGCGACGGCGTAGCCGGCCATGATCAGCTGTACCTGGCCGAACGCGGCGTGGAGGTCCCGCTGCATCGCCGGAGCCACCGCCGTGACGACGAAGACGTTCACGACGCCCATGAACGTGACCAGGAGGAGCACCGTCAGTCCCATCCAGCGACCCTGGTCGCGGCCGCCGGCGGCTTCGCCGCGTGTACCGACCGTGAACGAGATGGCGGGCGACCGCACGGCTATCGCCCCCCGATCGGGATGGCGGCGCCGTCGCGCTCCGCGGACTCGACCGCCGCCAGGGTCATGGCCAGCGAGAGCAGGTTGTGGCGGGCCGAATTGAACGGCTCGCGGTCCTCCTCGACCGCGGCCATCAACTCGCCGAGCGTTGCCGCGAAGCCGTCCGGGTACCACGACCCCTCGAGCAGGTAGCGCTGCTTGCGGCCGCTGGTCTCCAGTTCCAGGAAGTCCTCGCCGAGCACGTTGCCGCGGATGGTCGCCTCGGTGCCGTGCACCCAGAACGGGTGGCCGGGCGTCCCGGTCCGGGAGTGTCCGACCCCGCGCACCACCGCGCTGGCACCGCTGTCGTACGCGATCTCGGCCCACATGCCCCACGGCGTGCGCGCCGCGGCCGGCTGGTGAGGCGTGCGGAACGAGCGGGCGCGGACGCACTCGACCGCCGCCTCGCCGAGCCAGCAGCGCGTGATGTCGAACCAGTGGATCGAGTAGTCGTAGATCGCGAACTGCGGGATCTCGTCGAAGTGCGTCCCCTGGACACGGGCGAACGAGGCGTCGTGGAGGTGCGTGACGGCGATCACGTCGCCGATCGCCCCCCGCTCGATGAGCAGCGTGGCGATGCGCCAGGGCGGCGACCAGCGGCCGTTGTGGTTGACGGCGATTCGGAGCCCGCGCCGCTCCGCCTCCTCGACGACCGCGGCGGCCTCGGCCACGCTCGGCGCGAGCGGCTTCTGGGCCAGCACGTGCTTGCCCGCCGCGATCGCCTGTCGCATCAGGCCCACGCGGACGTCGGGCCGAGTGGCGATGTCGACGACGTGCACGGTGCGGTCGGAGAGCAGGGCGTTCAAGCTCGGATACACGCACGGAACCTCGAATCGCTCGCTGGCCAGGCGTGCGGCGCGGGCGTCCACGTCGTAGACGCCCACGACCTCGAAACCATGCTTGCGATAGGCGGGAAGATGCCAGTCGCGCGCCACCTGACCGCAGCCAACGATTGCGACGCCTTTGCGCCGGTCGGCAGGCATGCGAGGCCGGTAGTCGACGATGAAGCGATCGGACGACGACATCATCCTGCGTCCTCCTGTCAGCCATGTCTTCCAGTGCGGTTGCGTGGCGACGCAGACGCATTCGAGCGCCATCGCGGTCCGTGAGTTTCCATTGGTTCCCGATACACTCGATTCAGGGAACCACCCGAGACACGGTCTCGCGCCACGCTCGCGACACCGCAGTTCCTGTCAGCGGCCGCCGTCCCGGACCCGGCGGCGACACGCGGGCTTACAGTCTAGGGGTGTCCTCCGCAAAATTCAATTGGCATTCGTCCACAGAGAAATGCGCGTTTGGATGTGCGGTGCGAACCACGAGAAAACCATTGCCCGCGGCCGCGGAAATCACCGGCCGGCAGCCGTCATGTCCTATGTCGCGATCGTACTGCCCGCCGATCGTGGCCAGGCCCGGCTCGACGCCGGCGAGCCGGAGGGCGGCGCTCTGTCGCGGACCGACCTGCACTCGGGCTGGAGTCACTCCGCCTGATCGTGCAGGTCCTCGGTCCGCGCCGTGGCGTAGAGTCCGTTGAGTATTCCACCGGGAGAGGTCGATACAGGCATGAACACGCACAAGCTCGAGACCGCCGGGGCCGACGTCGTCTACGACGTCCGCGGCCCGCTGCCCACCGCCGGCGGACGCCCGCCGCTGTTCATGATCGGCCAGCCGATGGACGCCAGCGGCTTCGCCACGCTGGCGTCGCACTTCCCCGAGCGCACCGTGATCACGTATGACCCGCGCGGCCTCGGCCGCAGCACCCGGAAGGATGGGCGGGTCGACAACGCGCCCACCGTCCAGGCGGATGACGTGCACGCCGTCATCGGGGCTCTCGGTGTCGGCCCGGTCGAGATGTTCGCGAGCAGCGGCGGCGCGGTGACCGCGCTCGCCCTGGTGGCGGCGTACCCCGACGACGTGACGCTCCTGGTGGCACACGAGCCGCCCCTCGTCCCCGTGCTTCCGGACGCGGATGCCGCCGAGCGCGCCCTCGCCGGCGTTCGGGACGCGTACGCCGCCAGGGGGGCCGGTGCCGGCATGGCGGCCTTCATCGCGATGACCTCCTGGCAGGGAGCGTTCACCGACGACTACTTCGCACGACCAGCCCCGGATCCCGCCCAGTTCGGGATGACCGCCGCGGACGATGGCTCCCGTGACGATCCGCTGCTGTCGGACCGGTCCTCGGCGATCAGCAGCTATCACCCCGACTTCGACGCGCTGGCCGCCGCGCCGACACGCATCGTGATCGCGGTCGGCGAGGAGTCCGCCGGCACCTTCACCGCCCGCACGTCGGCGGCGACCGCCGAACGACTCGGTCAGCAGGCGACGGTGTTCCCGAGCCATCACGCCGGATTCGTGGGCGGCGAGTTCGGATACCCCGGCCAACCCGAGGCCTTCGCGCGCAAGCTGCACGAGGTCCTCGACCAGGACAACTGACGCCGTACACGGCCAGCCTCGAGTCGTCTCGCACTGCCCGACCGGCGCTCAAAAAAGAGTGACCCCGACGAACCGCCTCGCTGGTCCGACGCTGTGCCTTGCGGCTCCGCGCCGGCCCCTCGCGCGTGTCCCTCGGGGTCAGGCGGAAGAGTACGGCACCCGCACCCGAAACGCAACGCCATTCTTTGCGCCACCGCCTGGCTACCGTTCGGAAGCGGCGGCCGGGACGGCGAGGGGTCGCCTCGTGCGACCCCCTCGCTCAGCGGCACTGTCGTGCGGTCAGCTCAGAGGGAGCCGCCAGAAATCCGCGTTGCACTGATTGGGAACGTTCATGAAGATCAGCAGGTCGTTCGCGGCCCCGCAGCCTGACGGATGCATGACCAGGTTGTGGCCGGCATCGAGGTCCCCCCGGTTGGCGATCTCGGTGAACCCCCCCGTGGCGCCTTCGCCCGTCCACAGCTCGAACGGATTGCCGCCGCTGAAGTCGCAGGTATGGGTGTTGACCTGAGCGCCCGCGTTCGTGTTGTTGTTCAGGATCGAGAGGCAGTCACCCGTCTGGTCGTTGCGGATGAGGGTGTCGTTGGGGTGGTTCGGCACGTTCACGAGCTTCCAGTCCTGCCGCTGGCTGAGATTGCACCCGTCGATCACCGGCGTGCCGCTCTCCGAGTCGAGACACTTGGTGTTGGCGTTGATGATGTCAGCGACGGTCGTTGCGTAGGCCGGGTGCGCTCCGGACGCAGCGATGACGAGCAGACCGGGCACGAGGCCGAGCATCATGCCGCGTGGGATCCGGGACAGCAGTCGACGTATCACCATCAGACCTCCAGTTCGAGAACGACAGCGTTCATCAGATGCTCGTGCATTCCAGCACGGGACAGAGCCCGTTTCCAGCGACACAGCCCAGACAAGTCGTCCGTACAATCGGCGATCGCCGAGCTGGGATGGATCGCCGCTCTTGTCAACTGACGCTCTACCAGCGGCACCGTGGCCCACCGGCCGCCGGCGGCATTCCGCCGTCCGCACACCTTTCCGAAACCGTGTTGGCCGTGCCACCGGTGCTTGGTAGCGTGGGCTTCTCAGCAGAGAAAGGAGTGACTACGAACGAAGCCTGCCGCGAGAGCCTGGCAGCTCCACAGGGAGAGTGACGATGTCTTCACGACCCGCGGTTGACACCCGGATCCGTACCTTCCGCATCGAGATGCCCGAAGACGCGATCGCCGACCTTCGGCGGCGCGTCGCCGAGACGCGCTGGCCCTCCAGGGAGCTGGTCACAGATCGCTCGCAGGGCGTGCAGCTGGCGACGGTTCAGGAGCTCGCGCGCTACTGGACGACCGAGTACGACTGGCGGCGGTGCGAGGCGAGGCTGAACGCGCTGCCGCAGTTCAAGACCGAGATCGACGGGCTGGACATCCACTTCATCCACGTCAGGTCGCGGCACGAGAACGCCCTGCCGCTGATCATGACGCACGGCTGGCCCGGCTCGGTGATCGAGCTGCTCGAGGCGGTCGGCCCGCTCACGGACCCGACCGCCCACGGCGGACGGGCAGAAGACGCGTTCCACCTCGTGCTGCCGTCCCTGCCCGGCTACGGCTTCTCCGGCGAGCCGAAGGAGATCGGCTGGAACCCCGGCCGCACCGCGAGCGCCTGGGCCGAGCTGATGCACCGTCTCGGCTATACCCGCTATGTCGCCCAGGGCGGCGACGTCGGCGCCAGTATCACCGACAGCATGGGCCGCCAGGGCCCGGAGGGGCTGGCCGGCATCCACATGAACCTGCTCGTGACGGCGCTCGGCGGCGGTGCCATGCCGGCGGAAACCGATCAGGAACGCGCGGCGCTCGAGCAGACCAAGACATTCAGGGAGAGCGGCTTCGGCTACTTCCTGGAGCAGGCAACGCGGCCGCAGACGATCGGCTACGCCCTGCTGGATTCACCTGTCGCCCTGGCCGGCTGGATGCTCGACCACGACACCGACGCCTACTACAAGATCTCCCGCGCCTTTGTCGACCGACAGCCATCCGGCAATCTCACCCGGGACCACATCCTCGACAACGTCACGGTGTACTGGCTGACGGGCACCGGTGCCTCGGCGGCCCGGTCGTACTGGGAGAGCGGGCGAGCCCAGGCCCTTGCCGCCGGACAGCCTCCCCCGCAGGTCAAGCTCCCGGTCGGCTTCACGACGTTCCCGGGCGAGATCTTCGCGGCCCCGCGCAGCTGGGTCGAGAAGGGATACCCCACCCTCACCTACTTCCACGAGGCCAGCAGGGGCGGCCACTTCGCCGCCTGGGAGGAGCCCGAGCTGTTCGCGACCGAGGTCCGAGCGGCGTTCAAGCCGCTGCGCTGATTCCTGGTTCGGCTGGCGCTGGAGCGAGGCTGCCCTCCTTCCCCCGGCTGCGGCGGTGCCCGACGCGTCGGACACGCCCGGTGAAACCGGCGCGCGGGAGTGGCTACCCTGGCACGAATGCACCCAGCCGACCGCCATGATGTCATCCGGGTACACGGCGCTCGGGAGAACAACCTGCGGAACGTCAGCGTCGAGATCCCGAAGCGCCGGCTCACGGTCTTCACCGGCGTCTCCGGCTCCGGCAAGAGCTCGCTGGTCTTCGCCACCATCGCCGCCGAGTCGCAGCGACTCATCAACGACACCTACAGCGCGTTCGTGCAGGGCTTCATGCCCAGCCTGGCCCGGCCCGACGTCGACCTCCTGGAAGGGCTGACCACCGCGATCATCGTCGACCAGGAGCGGATGGGCGCCAACTCCAGGTCCACTGTGGGCACCGCCACCGATGCCAACGCGATGCTGCGGATCGTCTTCAGCCGACTGGGGGTGCCGAGCGCCGGGCCGGCGTTCCACTACAGCTTCAACCTGCCGGCCGGCGCCTGCCCCCGCTGCGAGGGCATCGGCAGGGTCACCGACATCGACCTCGACGAGCTGTTCGACCGCGACAGGTCGCTCGCCGAGGGCGCGATCACCGTCCCCGGCTACACGGCCGACGGCTGGTTGGTGCGCATCTTCGCCTCCTCCGGGTTCCTCGACCCGCACAAGCGGATCCGCGACTACACCGAGCGGGAGCTCCACGACTTCCTGTACCGGGAGCCGGTCAAGGTCAAGATCGAGTCCATCAACCTGACGTACGAGGGCCTCGTACCGAAGGTGCAGAAGTCGATTCTCCAGAAGGACAAGGAGGCGCTGCAGCCGCACCTCCGTGCGTTCGTCGAGCGCGCGGTCACCTTCACCGCGTGCCCGGAGTGCCGTGGCACCCGGCTCAACCAGGCGGCGCTCGCCTCACGGATCGACGGCGTCAACATCGCGGACGCCTGCGCCATGCAGATCAACAATCTCGCCGAGTGGGTGCGGGACATCGATGAGCCGTCGGTGGCCCCGCTGCTGGCAAACCTGCGGCAGACGCTCGACTCCTTCATCGAGATCGGGCTCGGGTACCTCAGCCTCGAGCGGCCGTCGGGAACCCTGTCCGGCGGTGAGGCGCAGCGCACCAAGATGATCCGCCACCTGGGCTCCAGCCTCACGGATGTGTCGTACGTCTTCGACGAACCGACCGTTGGCCTGCATCCGCACGACATCCAGCGGATGAACCGGCTGCTGCTGCGGCTGCGGGACAAGGGCAACACCGTCCTCGTGGTGGAGCACAAGCCGGAGGTGATCGCGATCGCCGACCACGTCGTCGACCTCGGCCCGGGAGCCGGTGCACAGGGCGGCACGGTGTGCTTCGCCGGTACGGTCGAGCGCCTGCGGGCCAGCGACACGCTGACCGGCCGGCACCTCGGCTACCGGGCCGGGCTCAAGCCCGGCACCCGCACGCCGACCGGCAGGCTCGAGATCCGCGACGCGACCCTGCACAACCTCTGCAACGTCAGCGTCGACATCCCGCTCGGCGTGCTGTGCGTGGTCACCGGAGTCGCCGGCTCGGGCAAGAGCTCGCTCGTCCACGGCTCCATCCCGAAGCGGGCCGGCGTGGTCTCGATCGACCAGGCGCCGATCCGCGGCTCGCGGCGCAGCAACCCGGCCACCTACACGGGGCTGCTCGACCCGATCCGAACCGCGTTCGCCCGGGCGAACGGCGTCAAGCCCGCGCTCTTCAGCGCGAACTCCGCGGGCGCCTGCCCGAACTGCAACGGCAACGGCGTCATCTACACGGACCTGGCGATGATGGCCGAGGTGGCGACCGTGTGCGAGGAGTGCGAGGGCAAACGGTTCCAGGCCAGCGTGCTGGAGTACCGGCTCGCCGGGCGGGACATCAGCCAGGTGCTCGCGATGTCCGTCATCGAGGCGCTGGAGTTCTTCGATGGCGGGGAGGCCAGGACCCCGGCCGCGCGAACCATCCTGGCCCGGATGGCGGATGTCGGGCTCGGGTACCTGAGCCTCGGCCAGCCGCTCACCACGCTCTCCGGCGGTGAGCGGCAGCGGCTCAAGCTGGCGATCCAGATGGCCACCGACGGCGGCGTCTACGTGCTCGACGAGCCGACCAGCGGCCTGCACCTCGCTGACGTCGAGCAGCTGCTCGAACTGCTGGACCGGCTGGTGGACGCCGGGAAGTCGGTGATCGTCATCGAGCACCACCTCGCGGTGATGGCACACGCCGACTGGATCATCGACCTCGGCCCGGGCGCCGGGCACGACGGCGGCCGGGTGGTGTTCGTGGGCACGCCGGCGGACCTGGTCGCGGCCCGCACCTCCCTCACCGGCGAGCATCTCGCGGCGTATGTCGGCTGATCGGATGCCCGACGCGAGGCGCTCGACCCTTGGGCCGGCGTCAGCGACTCTCGACCGCCAGGTCGCCAACTTCACTCCGACGAAGCTCGGCGACCCCAGCCCCCCACCTTGCCGGAGCCGGCGAGCATGAGCAGCGCGATGCAGAACTGGACCAGCCCAACCGGTGCCGGCAGCACGACGTACCAGATCGGCCCTCGATGCGGCACGATCCCCGTCAACTGCAGTGCCGCGTAGAGCGCCCGCAGGAGGCCCGCCATGAAGACCACCAGGATCACCCAGAACGTCCACCGCCAGCCGCGGATCACACCGGTCGAGAGCACTCCGAAGAGGACGGACAGGACCACGAGCGCCGGAATCTCGGCCTGCGTCTGATTGCCCGACAGACTCAGAATCTGGTCGTACACCGGCCGCGCCAACAGCAGCAGGGCGACGACCACGACCCAGTAGACCGCGAAGAACGCGAGCACCAGCGCCCTGGTCCTGTTCATCGCTCGTCCCCTCGACCTCAGACAGCCTTCCGGCCCCATGCCCGGGCCATGCGATAGGTCGTGTGATGCTCCTCCCACTCGACCTGGGCGGCGCGCACGAGTTCGACGCACTCGGACGCCGGAACGTCGAAGCGCGCGGTGAACACCGGACTGACGCGAGTGAACAGCGCCCGGATATCCGACGCCATGAGCGAGCCGACGGTGCCCGCCCACTCACCGAGCGGCATGTCGACCGTCCGGCGCGTCACGTCTCGAACGCCCGCGTCGAGCAGGTAGCCGTCCAGCGAGCGAAACACGACGGACTCGGAGTCGAGGCCGGTCGAGCGGTTCAGCCGCAGCAGCAGCTCCGTGAGCCGCTCGGTGGCCGGACCGGCGGGCTCGAAGCGCGTCGCACCTTCGACGAGCTCGATCCAGCCGCCCGGCCTGCTGATCCTCACCAGGTCGCGCACCGCGGCGGGCCACGCCGCCACCGGGATGCCGGAGAACAGCAGGCGCTGGTGGACGAAGTCGAAGGTGGAGTCGCGGAACGGCAACCCCTGCAGCACATTGCCCAGCACCGGCCGGTAGGCGGCCGGCCCGCCCGGCTTGGGGAGTTTCAGATCGAGACCGATGACCATGGCCTCGGGGTACTCGGTCGCGAGATCGTAGCCCCACTGCCCCGTTCCCGCTCCGACGTCGAGCACGGTCGCAGGCCGGCTCACCGGCGCCAGGTAGTTGGCTCCCAGGGCAGAGGCGAGTGCGTAGTGCTGAAGGTCGAGGCGGTCGATCTCTGCGGGGTGTCGCGGGAGCACGTACGCAACGTCGGCGGAACCCTCGGGGAGGCTTGCGGCGATCTGGTCGTCGTGTGGGAGCTCGAGCAACCAGCTGACGAGACCGCTGTCCGCGGCGAGGCGCACCAGCGAACGCAGCGTGTGCAGGCGCCGCTCGATGGTCGACGGCGCCCGACCACGCCGTCGGAGGTCGGTGGCATAGGCGAGCACGAGCCGGCCGCCGGCGTGCGGGCCGGCCGCGAGGAGGTGGCGGGCCGCGTCCGGCAGTGGGCGGCCTCTGAAGCCGGCAAAGTCCTCGAGGTCGGCCGAGTACGCCTGGACCGTGTGCGGAGGCCGCCCGCTCAGGAAGCGGTCGAGCAGATCCTGGATGTCCCGTTCGGTGGCCTCGTCCAGGTCGCCCATGCGGATGTCGAGTGTAGATCCGGCGCCCCTCGGGTGACGCGGCGTCATGCGTCGAGAGCGGCGCTGCCCGCGGGCTCGAGCGCGGCCAGGGGGAGCCGCATCGTGAACGTTGCGCCCTCTCCGGCGGCGCTCACCGCGTGCACGCTGCCGCCGTGGGCGACGGCGACTTCGCGGACGATGACCAGTCCGAGTCCGCCGACCTTCTCGTCGCGCCGGCCGGCGCGGTACCACGGGTCGAAGACGTGGGGCAGGTGCTCCGCTGGAATCCCGTGGCCCGAGTCCGCCACCTCGATCTCGGCCATCCCACCCACGACGCGAGCCGCCAGACGAATCACGTCGCCGTCGCCGGTATGGCCGAGGGCGTTGGTCACCAGGTTGAGCAGCGCGCGGCCGAGCTGCTCGGGATCGGCCATCACAGGAACGGGTTCGGTCCCATCCAGGCGCCACTCGCGCGTCGCCAGCCCGCGAGCCTTGTGGTATATGACGGCCAGGATCTCGACGAGATCGACCCGTCTCCGCCGGCCGGAGTGCCCGAGCAGCATGCGTCCAAGCAGGAGCATGTCGCTGACGTCGCCGCTGATCCGGTCCACCTCCTTCAGCGCGATGTCGAGCGTCTCCTGGATCTCGGCCGAGTTCTGCCGCGGCTCTCTTCGGAGGAGCTCGAGGTGGCCCTTGACGATGGTGAGCGGAGTCCGCAGCTCATGGGAGGCCAGTGCGTAGAAGGACTGGCGCTGCTCGAAGCCCCTCTGCAGGCGGCTCACCATCGCGTCGAACGTCTCGGCCAGGCGTCCGATCTCGTCACGGGGTCCGCGGTAGCCGATGCGCCGGCCCAGATCGCCCTCGCTGATGCCCGCCGCGGTCGTGGTGATCCGGCGCACCGGGGCCAGCGTTCTGCCGATCATCACGTAGGCCAGGACCGCACCCGCCCCGACCAGGAGGGCGTTGCCCACCACGAGCGGACCCAGCACAGCGTCCACGGTGGACTGCACGCCGGACAGCGGCACCGCGATCGACACGTCGGCGAGATGGCGTGTGCCCTGCTCGACCGGGATCGTGACGACCCGAATATCACCGACGCGCGGAGCGTGCGTCGTGACGGGCACTCCGGGGCGGGATGCCACGGCGGCCATGGTCGCCTGGAGGACGGTGTCGCCCGTGTTGGTCAGCCGGGAGCCGTCCGCGAATCGAATCAGGTACACGGCGGCGAATCCCGAGCCGGAGTCCGAGTCCTGCCGGAGGAAGTCCTGTGCTCGCGTGCGCAGGTCTGCCAGGTCCGATGCGCCGGCCACGGTTTGCTGGTACTGGCGCGCCTCGAGCGCGAGGTCCCGGTCGACGGTGCCGTTCATCTGCGCGTTGAGCGTCGCGATCGTGACCAGCTCGAGACCCAGGAGCACCACCAGGGAAACCGCCGACCAGATCAGCGTCAGCCGGACCCGCAGGCTGAGCGTGGGCGCCACCGTGGTCTCAGTCGGCCTTCAACCGGTAGCCCGCCCCGCGGATCGTCTCCAGGACGACGTCGGATGGCCACGGCACCTTCCGCCGCAGGTAGCCGATGTAGACGTCCACCACGTTGGTCTCGATGTCGAAACCCTGTGGCCACACGGTGCTCGTGATCTGACCGCGCGAGAGGACCTGGTTGGGATGGCGGAGGAACACCTCCAGCAGCGCCGACTCGCGCATGCTCAGCGTCGCCTGGCCGTGCGGACTGCGCACGATCCGCTCCCTGAGGTCGAGAGCCAGCTCACCGGCGCGCACCGCGTTGGAGGTGGCCTGTTCGCGCCGCAGCAGGGCGCGGATCCGGGCGAGCAGCTCGTCGAACGCGAACGGCTTGGTGAGGTAGTCGTCCGCTCCCTGGTCGAGCCCCATGATCTTGGTGTCGACGTCCTCCCGCGCGGTGAGTATCAGGACGGGCAGCCGCGGATCCCGAGCCCGCAGCACGCGCAGCACGTCCAGTCCGCTGCGGTCGGGGAGGATCAGGTCGAGCAGGACCAGATCGACCGGCCTGGTCCTGGCGACGGAGAGGGCCGTCTCGGCGTCACCGGCGACGACGCACTCGTAGCCTTCGGCCGTGAGGCCCCTGCGGAGGAATGACGCGATGTCGGGCTCGTCCTCCGCAACCAGGATCAGCACCGGGTCAGCCGTGGTGGCCCCCTGACCCGCCATCGCCCGACCCGCCGCCGGAGCCCGCGCTGGGGGAGGGACCGGGGATCCCATCGCGGCCGCGGTCGTCCGGCGGATAGGTGTACACGTTGGGGGAGACGAGCGTCGTGGAGCCCGTTCCCGGCGACTCGGGGGCTCCCACGCCAGGCCGGGTCGTGCCCGCGGGTGAAGCGCCGGCCGCGGGCGCTGCGCTGCCGATCGTGATCCTGCTCGGGATGCCGGTCGCCGGAGCGGCGACGGAGCCAGCGCGGGCCAGGACCCTGGCGGGGATCCCGGTGCCGCTCATCGCGACGATGCCGACGATGGTGGCCGCCAGTCCGGCCACGACCGCGAGCAGCATCGCCTGTCCGCGATGAACCATGAAGCCCAAACCTCTTTCATTATTCGCGACTGGACTTAGCGAGTCCGCCGAGCACCTCACCCGGGGGGACGCGAGTTGCGGAAGAGCGCTCAATAATGTGTGCGGTCGACTAAGACAAGTGGAGAGTTCTGATAGAGCCGCGCGGGCCCTGCCTCGCGAGGCTCGGCGCGTGGCAGGGAGGCGGTGCGGAGGACCAGGCGCGGCCTGGTCCTCCTTTGCCGCGGGGTAGGCGGCTCCTTCTTACCCCCTCCCACCGGCGTGGTCGCCGCCCTGGTCACGTCCGTCTCTCGAATCGTGACCGTCCCCGGGACCGCGGCCGCTGCCCATCGACGGGGCCACCGCCGTCGTGACGGCGGCCCGCTCGCCGTCGCGGTCCCGGTCCTCGCCCGGCTCGGGCTCCGCCTCGTCCTGCTCGACGTCCACGGTCGGCTCCGGTGCTGGCAGCGCCGTCGGAGCCGGGTCTCGGGTCCGGTCCTGGCCAGGCTGCGGGTCGCCTCCGGTGACGGCGCGGACGGCGACCCGATGGGCGAGGGTCGGCAGGGTGTTGCCCCCATCTATGGCGGCGGAGATGGCGGCCGCCGCGATCAGGGTGATCGCGACCGCTCCCACCACCAGCCAGGTGAATCGCGCGGTGCTGCTCATGCACTGCATGCTTGGCGGCGATCTTCCGCGCACCATGAGCCGGCGATGAGAGCGGCCTTACTTGTCGGGGAGTGGGGTCAGGAGTCGAAACGCAGCGTGACGCAGCAGCCGTCTCCGCTCGGTTGGCAGGTGACCGTCACGCCGCGCACCCTGAGGCCCTCGACGAAACCCTCGATCAGGCCCCGGTTCATGGGGCAGACCACGCTGCGATGGGCGAACGCCACCGCCTGGAAGGGGCAGTTGCGGAGCGTCACCTGACCGTCACATGAGCGAGGTTCGAAGCCCTGCCGTCTCAGGACCTCGAGACCCGCCTCGACCAGGCGCCGGCGGCTGGGCCGCCACGCGGCGAGCCGCCGCGCCTCGACCGCCAGCGCGGCGCCGGTGCGGCGCGCCGCGTCGGTCAGGCGCAGCCCCACGTCCGGGGGCAGATCCGGACCGAGGGCGCCGGCCAGCAGCTCCGCGAGCAGCTGGTAGTCGCGGTGAGGCAGGCTGATCGCGAGCTCCCGCCCGGATCGTCGATAGAGCTTGGCCGGGCGGCCGGCGCCGGGACCCGTGCGTCCCTCCGGGCGCCGGTAGACGAACTCGAGGAGCCCCTCGTCGGCGAGCTTGTCCAGGTGGAATGCCGCCAGGCTGCGCGCGATGCCCAGGGCGGCGGCCGCGCCGTCACGACCGACGTAGTCGCCCTGCTCGACCACGTGCCGGTACAGGGCGCGACGAACGGGGTCGCCCATGAGCGCCAGCCGCTCCAGGTCGCGGTCGAAGTCCGCACGTTCCGCAGAGTCGCTGGCTTCGCTGCGCAGCACGAGCGAACGCTACCGGGTATGCGAGCCTAGAACGCATGAATTTCGCAGCCGGAACGATCGCGGAGCTCGTCGCCGCGCGGGATTCCGTGCACCCGCCGGCGGTTGCACGTCTGAGAACGCCCCCCAAACAATCGCGGTAGGGACCGCCCTCACAGGCGGCCCCCCGTCCCGCGTCAGTCGTGCCCGGTGACGCACGATTCGAGAGGCACCATCACGCGATCTCTCCAGCGCGCCGGTAGAGGTTCACCGCCACCGCCGCGAGCCACCCCCATGCAAGCAGCATGACCGCCCAGAAGGCGAGGACGACGATGGCGCTGGCCGACCCCGACGCGAGCCCGCCGAATCCGAGCAGGAAGAGGACGCCGGTCAGGCGCGAGAACCACGCCCACGCCGGGCGCCGTTCACCCGCGAAGCGCTGCCCGATGACGAAGCAGGCGCCGGCGAGCCCGAGGAAGCCGATCCCCGCCGAGACGATGTGGAGCGTGCCGTGCAGGCTGATGGACTCCGGCCTGCCGGCGGGCGTCCCCCGAGGAAAGCCGCTCATCGGATCGGCGACGAAGACGCCAGCTCCGATCATCCCGAGACCGAAGAGGCCCAGCAGGAGCGGGCCCCAGGTGCCGGCCTTCGCGCCGCCGCCCAGCGCGCGGCGCACGCCGACCGCGCAGGCGATCACCATCGCGCCGGTCAGCAGGAAGTTCGCGATCTGGATCCAGCCAAGGCCGCCGTTGCTGAGGAGGCTCGCGTCGTCGTGCGCGAGGTCGAAGCCGGGACGCAGGAGGGCCTGCCCCAGGACGACGGCCACGTAGAAGGGGCCGGCCACGGCGCCCCAGCCGAGCAGGGACCGCGTCACGCGGGCCGCGGGGTCGCAGGCCCGCGCCAGACCGCCGGGCTGACCGAGAGTTGCGTTCAGCATCTCGAAGACCTCCATTCTGTACTGGACTGCTCAGTACCGCACCGCTAGTATGATCACATGGGTACTGGTCAGTCAAGTACTATGCGAGAGTTGATGGGCAGCGCCGAACCGCGCCGAAGGGCGCCCCGACTCGGCAGCGCCGGAGCCATCCGGGAGGCCGCGGCCCGGCTCTTCCTGGAGAAGGGCTACCAGGGCACGAGCATGGACGAGATCGCCGCCGCGGCCCGGATCTCGAAGCAGACGATCTACACGCACTTCCCGAGCAAGGAGCAGCTCTTCGCCGACCTCGTCCTCGCCAACACGGAGCGCGTCGAGGAGTTCGCTGCGGGCCTGGTCCGGACGTTCCGAGAGGCGGACGGGCTCGAGGAGGGGCTGCGGCGGGTCGCGCGGATGTATGTGGGCCTGGTGGTCCAGCCGGAGGTCCTCCAGCTGCGCCGGCTGGTGCTGGCAGAGGCCGGGAGGTTCCCGGAGCTTGCGCGCAGCTACTACGAGCGAGTGCCCGAGCGCGTGTACCGCGTCCTGGCCTCGCTGTTGCAGGAGCTCGCGGACGCCGGCCGGCTGCGCGCGGACGATCCCCTGCTTGCCGCGCAGCACTTCGCCTGGCTGGTCCTGGGCGTACCGCTGGACCGCGGGATGTTCCTGCCCCCGGCGGAGGCCGCCGGAGGAATCGACGGCGCGAATCTCGCCGACGCGGCGGTCCGCGTGTTCCTGGCCGCCTATGCCGTCGGGGATCGCTGACCGCGGGCGTTCGACGCCGCGGAGCGGTCGTCCGGCGACGACGTGCTCGAGCTCCGCCGTGCCCACCGGTCCTGGACGGGTGCCTGGACGCCGCTGTTAGATTCAGTCTGTGGCGGCGCTCCAACCGGACTACGACTCGGACCCCCAGCGCTGGGAGTCCTGGGAGTCGCCGCGGGACGTCCACGAGATCGTCGCGCCCGAACTGCTTGGGCCGGTCCTCGATGTCGGCTGCGGAGAGGGTCGGCTGGCAACGGTCATCGACGGCCGCGCGGCGTGGATCGGAGCGGACTCGTCCCGCAGGCAGCTGGAGAAGAATCCCCACCGGCCGGTTGTGCTGGCGGACATGCGCACGCTGCCGTTCCGCGATGACGCGTTCGCGGAGGTGACCCACCTCTGGTGCCTCTACCACCTGGAGGATCCGGCGATCGCGGTCCGCGAGGCCTGGCGGGTCCTCCGTCCCGGTGGCCGCTACTACGCGTCGACCTCGGCACGCGACAACGACCCCGAGATCATGTGGGAGGGATTCCCACCGTCGCCGTTCGACGCAGAGGAGGCGGTCGCCATCGTCGCGTCCGTCTTCGAGCACGTCGAGGCACAGCGCTGGGACGGCAGGTTCTTCCCGCTCGAAACGCGCGGCGAGGTCCGGGCCTACTGCCGGCACAACTCCGTGCCCGCCGAACGGGCCGAGGCTGCGGAACTGCCGCTCTGGCTGACGAAGCGGGGCGTGCTGGTCCGCGCGGCCAAGTCATGAACAGGGCGATCGCAGACCGGGACGCTAGGTCACCTCGTCCACGAGCGTCGCCCGCGCCGGTTCGCCGAGGTTGCCGGGCACCAGGTCCTGCCAGCGGGCGCCGACATCCATGACCGCCGCCGCGCCGCTGACGTTGGAGAAGTCGTAGCCCTCGCCGAGGCCGAGCGGCTTCTTCCCCTCCTCCACCAGCTTGATCGAGTCGGTCAGCAGTCGCCGCATACGGATGATGGCCAGGTCGGCCGGGACCAGGTGCTCCTTGCGGCGGTCGTAGATGATCCCCTCGGACATCTGCACCGCAGCGTCCTGGATCCGGTTGCCGCCCCGGAACCCGGCGAAGCTCCTGCCCGTTGCCATCGCTTCGCGGTCCTGGGCCGGGAGCCGCAGGCGCCGGTTGCCCCGCTCCGGCCCCCAGACGGAGGGATCGATGCCACGGTTCATGCCCCCGCCCACGGCACGGCCGTTGGCGCCGCTCGGCACGTTCGCGGCGAGGTACAGCGAGCAGCTCGTGTCGTCCCTGGGGACGACGATG